>OGCH01000905.1_pt1 | contig 12936 bp, 11 predicted proteins | sample 1570111 | NCBI WGS metagenome assembly OGCH01 (sample SAMN03436243, study PRJEB24508) | hot springs metagenome | biome: Desert Springs; feature: Hot Springs; material: Water | place: USA: Great Boiling Spring, Nevada | collected 2008-12-01 | depth 0 m m | reverse complement strand
TTCCTCTGTTTCATCTCACACCTCCTGTCTTAATATTTTATCCCTGCCTAACAAGAGAGTTTAACCTCTACAACTTTGGTGTGTCCAGTCCCTATGGGGTTCAGTATAAGGTTATTCAACAGCTTCATAAGCTCTCTGTAGTTACTATTTTGAAAGGTGATTCCTCATTTTATTCCACCTAAACATAAATACACCATTTCATCTAAGTTATCTCTACTATTATACCTGAATTCAAGTTCTTTCAAGTAATACACAAAATTCTCCCTGCTTACTCCATGAAACTTAAGAAGTCTCTCTTTGGCATAACTCCAAAATCCTTCTATCCCATTTATATATACCTTCCCATTTGCAGACCTTATACTCTTGTCTACTCTCTCGTGTCTAAAACCATACATCACAAGTCCGTCATAGCTCCTAAATTTGTCTGTGTAAATTAAACTCCCCCTCTTTACCTTCTTTATCGTCTCCTTTAACAGAGCCTCACAAGATACATCCTTAACTACTTCTACTTTTACTTTTCCTTGCCTTTCAAGAATTCCAAATACTGGTATCTTACCTTCTGCTCCCATCCCTCTCTTCTTCCCTCCAAATTTTGTTTCCACAAAAGGGACAACAAGTAAAGGTTTTAAGCACACCTTTAGCTCTTAAGAATTCTTCTGCCTTTTCTTCAGAGGATGCTATTTCTACGAGCTCTGCTAAGTTCATAGTTCCCACCTCCCGAATAAATTATAACAGAGGTGGAATATTTTGAGCAATCACCAAAGATAAATAGTTTAACGCTGTTTGTATTTTTACAAAAATAGGGTATATTTAAAGAAATTGCTTGGGGGTGGAGTAACCCTTCCTCAGGCTTAAAAATACAAAAAGGAGGTTGAGTTTATGCCTTTAGACCCAGAGTTAAAACAAGAGATTATCCAAACTTTTCAGCGTCACCCAAATGACACAGGGTCGCCTGAAGTCCAGATTGCTTTGTTAACTGCAAGGATAAAGCAACTAGAAGAGCACCTCAAAATCCATCGCAAGGATTTTCATTCAAGAAGGGGTCTTATGAAATTAATCGGTCAGAGAAGGGCCCTTTTAAATTACCTCAAAAGAACCGATTTCAACAGATATCAGGCTTTGCTTCAAAAAATAGGGCTTAAAAAGTAGTTCTTTAAGAATATTTTAAACCTTTACAAATAAAAAGGGGCGGATTTAACCCGCCCCTTTTTATTATGTCTTTTTATTTTTTTCTCTTTTCTCTTTACACCCAACCTTTTTGTTCATAAACAATTCTTCCTGTACCAGCAGGGATCAACCTTCCGATGATTACGTTTTCTTTTAATCCTTTTAGATAATCTACTTTACCTGCGATAGAAGCTTCAGTAAGCACCCTGGTGGTTTCTTGGAAAGAAGCTGCAGACAACCAGGAATCAGTAAGCAAGGCAACCTTGGTAATACCAAGGATAACAGGTTCAGCTACAGCTGGTTTTCCTCCAGAAGCTATTATTTTTTCGTTTTCTTCCTCGAACTTGACTTTATCTACATACTCACCAATCATGAAATTGGTATCTCCTGGGTCTTTTATCTTAACTTTTTTAAGCATCTGTTTTACGATAACTTCAAAGTGTTTGTCGTTTATCTTAACGCCTTGAAGCCTATAAACCTCTTGGATCTCTTCAACCAAAAATCGAGCGACCCCTTTAACTCCTTTTACTTTTAAAATATCATGAGGATTAGGAGAACCCTCTATCAAAGGATCTCCAGCCTTTACCACATCTCCTTCTCTTACCAAAATATGTTTACCCTTAGAAATATAATACTCCAAGGGGTCTCCTACCTCAGGCTGGATAACCACCTTCTTTTTACCCCTTGCTTCTTTTTCAAAAACTACCGTTCCGTCAATTTCAGTAATGGTGGCATATTCTTTAGGTTTTCGTGCTTCAAAAAGGTCAGTAACCTTAGGAAGACCACCGGTGATGTCTTTAGCTTTAAGGGTCTCTCTTGGTATCCTAGCTATAATATCTCCTGCTTTTACAAAATCTCCTTCCTGAACACTAATAATCGCCCCTACCGGAAGTTCGTATCTTGCCTTACCTCTTCCGTCTGGAAGGTCTATCGTCCGTCCTTTATCGTCTTTAAGAGATATTCTTGGTCTATAGTCAGTAAGTTTGTAATCTCTGACTATAATACTTGCCCTACCGGTAGTTACGTCAATCTTTTCATCTACGGTTACACCATCTATGATGTCCCCAAACTTAACCCTTCCAGAAACCTCAGCAATGATAGGTGTAGTATAAGGGTCCCATTCTACCAAAAGGTCTCCTGGTCTTACCTCTTGACCTTCTTCTACCTTTATCTTAGCACCATAAGTAACAGGATATTTTTCTAAAATCCTTCCATCCGGGGTAACGATAGCTACTTCTCCTTGTCTGTTCAAAGCAACTAAATTACCATCTTCTCTTCTTACTAACCTTAGATTAAGGAACTTGACCAAACCTCTTGACTGAGCCCTATGTTCGCTTTGCTCTAAGGCCTTGCCTACAGCACCTCCAATATGGAAGGTTCTCATCGTAAGCTGAGTTCCAGGTTCTCCAATAGATTGTGCTGCTATAATCCCTACTGCCTCTCCTATCTCTACCAACTTTCCGGTAGCAAGGTCTCTTCCATAACATTTTCTACAAACTCCATGCTTTGCCTCACAAGTAAGTACAGACCTTATCATAACCTTTTCTATACCTGCTTCTTTAAGCTTTTTAACCCCTTCTTCGTCGATTTCCTGATCAGCCTCGATTAATATCTCTCCAGTAACAGGATCTAAGATGTCTTCCAGAGCTACCCTTCCTAAAACTCTGTCCCAAACAGGCTCGATTATTTCTCCTGCTTCAATAAGATGCCCTACCTCTATACCGTCTATCGTTCCACAATCCTCTTCAGTCACTATACAATCTTGAGCAACGTCAACTAACTTTCTTGTAAGATATCCTGCATTAGCAGTTTTTAAAGCTGTATCTGCAAGCCCTTTACGGGCTCCGTGGGTAGAAACAAAGTATTCCAAAACAGAGAGTCCCTCCCTAAAATTACTCTTAATCGGGGTTTCGATAATCTCGCCAGAAGGTTTGGCCATCAAACCTCTCATACCTGCAAGCTGCCTTATCTGATCCTTAGAACCACGAGCGCCAGAAAAAGCCATGATATAAACAGGGTTAAAACTAGGACCTATTATTTTTTCTCCGTTAGGCCCTATGTATTCTTTGGTTTCCATTTCTTTAATCATCTCTTCAGTAACACGCTCTGTAGCGCTAGACCAAATGTCTATAGCCTTGTTATAACGCTCGCTCTCGGTTATCAAACCTTCTCTATACTGTTCCCAAATCTCAGCGATCTTTTTGTCGGCTTCAGCTAAAATCTCTGCCTTTTTCTTAGGGATGGTAAGGTAATCAACTGAGATAGAAAGAGCTGCTTCAGTAGCTTTCATAAAACCTAAGTCTTTCAACTTGTCTGCAAAGATAACCGTTTTTTTAATACCTGCTCTACGATAGGAAATATCTATCAACTTCTGAAGCTCTTTTTTGGTTAAAGGTTTGTTATACTCCTCAAAAGGAATTTCCTCAGGAACGATCGTAGAAAACAATATCCTCCCCACCGTGGTATCTATAAGTTTGCCGTCAATTTTTACTTTTATTTTTGCTTGAAGATGAAGTGCACCAGTTTGATAAGCAAGGATAACCTCGTCCTTATCTCTAAAGACTTTACCCTCTCCTTTAACAAAAGGACGTTCTAAAGTCATGTAATAAATACCTAAAACCATGTCTTGGGTAGGATAAACTACAGGAATACCGTTTGCAGGAAGAAGTATATTATTAGTAGACAAAATAAGTACCCTATTTTCTATCTGTGCCTCTACTGACAATGGCACATGCACCGCCATCTGGTCTCCGTCAAAGTCTGCGTTATAAGCTACACAAACTAAAGGATGTAATTGTAGTGCTTTGGTATCTATCAATACAGGTTCAAAAGCCTGAATACCTAACCTATGCAAAGTAGGTGCACGGTTCAACATCACAGGATATTCCTTGACTATCTCATCAAGGGCATCCCAAACTGCAGGATGTTCCTCTTCTACCAATCTTTTTGCGGTCTTAATATTAGTAGCATAACCGTGCTTTTCTAACCATCCATATATATAAGGTTTAAAAAGTTCTAAAGCCATTTTCTTGGGCAAACCACACTGATACATTCTCAATTCAGGACCAGCCGTGATAACAGACCTACCTGAAAAATCTACTCTTTTACCAAGAAGGTTCTGCCTAAACCTACCCTGTTTGCCTTTAAGAATGTCAGAAAGGCTTTTAAGTGGTCTTCTGTTAGGACCCATTACAGGACGTCCTCTTCTTCCGTTATCAAAAAGGGCATCCACAGCCTCTTGTAACATTCTTTTTTCGTTTTTCAAAATAATTTCAGGTGCATCAAGGTCTATTAGTTTTTTCAATCTTACATTACGGTTTATCACCCTTCTGTAAAGGTCGTTTAAATCTGAAGTAGCAAACCTTCCCCCTTCTAAAGGAACTAAAGGCCTTAACTCAGGGGGGATAACTGGAATTACTTTTAAAATCATCCATTCTGGCTTGTTGCCAGACTGCTTAAACGCTCTAGCTATTTGAAGCCTCTTGCTTAATTTCTTTTTACGTGCCTCACTATGGGTGGTTTGTAATTCAATCTGAATATCTTGAATAAGTTTATCAAGGTCTAAATTTCTTAAAAGTTCATAAATAGCAGAAGCCCCAGTATCAGCTACTATCTGGTCACCATACATCTCTTTTAACGTATAATATTTATCTTCGGTTAAAATGGTTCCAACAGGAAACTCTTCGAGCTGGCTCTCGATAACTATGTAGCGTTCTAAATAAAGGATGGACTCAACCTCTTTAAGGGTCATATTAAGCAAAATACCGATTTTAGAGGGAATACTCCTCAAATACCAAATATGAGCAACAGGAGCTGCAAGCTCAATATGCCCCATCCTTTCTCTTCTAACTTTACTTTGAATAACCTCAACTCCGCATTTCTCACAGATAACCCCTCTGTGTTTCATTCCTCTATATTTTCCGCAAATACATTCATAATCCCTTACTGGACCAAAAATTTTTGCACAAAACAGACCATCTTTTTCAGGCCTTAAAGTCCTGTAATTTATTGTCTCTGGTTTTTTTACCTCTCCATAGCTCCACTCCCTTATTTTTTCTGGAGAAGCTATACCTATCTTTAAAGCTTTTATTTTCATAATATCCTTAGGTTTTTCTAAAATAGAAAGGAGCTCCCTCATTATTTAAACACCCCCTTTGGTTTTTATTCTTCTATAGGTTCTATATCTAAACAAAGACCTTGTAGCTCTTTAGTTAACACCTTAAAGCTTTCAGGCATGCCTCCTTCTAAAAAGTTTTTACCTTTTACCAATTTTTCATACATCTTGGTCCGTCCTTCTACGTCATCACTTTTTACAGTAAGAAATTCATGTAAAGTGTAAGCAGCTCCATAAGCCTCTATTGCCCAAACCTCCATCTCTCCCAATCTTTGGCCACCAAACTGAGACTTTCCACCAAGAGGTTGCTGGGTTATCAAAGAATATGGTCCTGTAGATCGAGCATGGATTTTATCATCAACCAAATGATGGAGCTTTAACATATGCATATATCCTACGGTTACCGGTTCATAAAAGGGTTCCCCTGTCATTCCGTTATAAAGAACTGTAGTTCCACTTTCATTCAACCCAGCTAAAGACAGCCATTTCTTTATCTCAGCTTCTTTAGCTCCTGCAAAAACAGGGGTAGCAATAGGAATACCATCGGCAAAACCCTTAGCAAGCTCTAATATCTCTTCGTCTGTCTTACCTTCTACCAATTTTTCATATTCTTCTTCGTAAAAAATTTCCTTTAAAAGGGCCTTTACGCTTTCTATCTGATATTCCTGGGATAACTTGGCCAGTTTTTTACCCAGCTCTTTACAAGCCCAACCTAAGTGGGTTTCGAGAAGCTGACCGATATTCATACGAGAAGGAACACCCAAAGGAGAAAGTATCATGTCTACAGGTGTTCCATCAGGAAGATAAGGCATATCCTCAATAGGAACAATTTTAGAAACAACACCTTTGTTTCCGTGCCTTCCTGCCATCTTATCTCCTGGCTGAAGTTTTCTTTTCATCGCCACAAAAACCTTTACTACTTTTAAAACACCAGGGGGTAATTCATCTCCTTTTTTAATCCTATTAATATGGGCTTCGTACTCTTCTATGATTTCCTTTCTCTTTTTTTCATAGGCCTTTATTACTTCAGTAATCAACTCTTTCTTAGAAGATGGAACTATATCTTTCAGCTTAGGTAATAGAGAGGTAGGCAAGTTTTTTAATCTTTCTAAGGTAAGGGCCTCCCCTTTATTGATAAAAATCTGGCCTTCTCTTTCTAATTCTGCAGTAGCTAATTCTCCGTTCAAAACATAAGCCAGCCTGTTTACCGTATGCCTAAAAAGGACCTCTAAAACATCTGCTTGATTTCTTAATAGTCTTGCTATAGTTTCATCTTCTTTCTGTTTAGCCCTAATGTCTTTTTCTAATCCCTTACGGGTAAGGATTTTAGTATCAATTACGATACCTTCTATACCAGCCGGTACCTTTAAAGAGGTATCTTTCACATCTTTGGCCTTTTCTCCAAAAATAGCCCTTAATAACTTTTCTTCAGGTGTAAGGGTAGTCTCACCCTTAGGTGTCACCTTCCCTACTAAAATGTCTCCAGGTTTTACATAACTTCCTATCTTTATAATACCACTTTCGTCTAAATTGGTTAAAAGTTCTTCGCTTACATTAGGAAGGTCTCTGGTAATTTCTTCTCTTCCAAGCTTGGTCTCTCGAGCTACACACTCAAACTCCTCTATGTGAATAGAGGTAAATACGTCTTCTTTTACTAATCTTTCAGAAATTATGATAGAGTCCTCAAAATTATAACCTCTCCAAGGCATAAAGGCTACTAAAACATCCTTACCCAAAGCCAATTCTCCTTTACTAATAGAAGGACCATCAGCCAAGATTTCTCCTTTTTTAACCCTTTGTCCTGGTTTGACTATAGGCCTTTGTGAGAAACAAGTGTTTTGGTTAGATTTTTTCCACTTTATCAATTCGTAAATCTTTACCTCTGGAAGCTCCCCTTCTTTAGTATCATATCTTACTACGATTCTGGTGCTATCAACATCTTCAACTACTCCATCAGCCTCAGCTACTATAACCATACCAGAATTTAAGGCTACTGCTCTCTCCATCCCAGAACCAACTAAAGGAGCTTTAGTCTTAATCAAAGGCACAGCCTGCCTTTGCATGTTTGAACCCATAAGCGCACGGTTAGCATCGTCATGCTCAAGAAAAGGTATCAAAGAGCTGGAAACACTTACCACTTGAGCAGGTAAAAGGTCTATCAAATCAACCTCATCTCTATGGGCAATGATAAATTCTCCGTTCTTTCTAGCAGGTACATATTCTTCTAAAATATTACCTTCTTTATCTAATCTAATAGTAGATTGAGCTATTACTAAATCTTTTTCTTCAGCAGCGTTTAAATAGATGATTTGATCCGTCACCCTACCTTCTTTAACCAAACGATAAGGAGTTTCTAAAAACCCATAAGGATTGGTTTGAGCAAAAGTAGTTGGAGAAACGATTAAACCTATGTTAGGACCTTCAGGTGTTTCGATAGGACAAATTCTTCCGTAATGGCTGGGATGAACGTCTCTAACCTCAAATCCTGCCCTTTCTCTGGTCAAACCTCCTGGACCTAAAGCAGAAAGTCTTCTTTTGTGGGTAAGCATAGAAAGAACGTTTGTCTGATCCATAAACTGAGAAAGCTGGCCTTGAGCAAAAAACTCCTTTACCGCACCCACCACAGGCTTACTGTTGATAAGCTCTACAGGAGTTATCTCTTCAAGCTCCTGAAGCTGGAGTTTCTCCTTTATAGCCCTTTCCATCCTCATAAGACCGATAAGAAACTGGTTTTCTACCAACTCTCCTACTGCCCTAATCCTTCTGTTAGAAAGGCTGTCTATATCGTCTCCTTCATCTTCTCTTTCTCTTAACCTTATCAACTCTTTTAAAATAGCAATAATATCTTTTTGCGTAAGTATCCTCTGATTTATTGGAATGTCCAAGTTTAAACGCAAATTAATTTTATAACGTCCTATCTCAGAAAGGTCATAAGTTTCAGGATCAAAAAAGAGAGACCTAAAGTAAGCCTCTGCCACTTCATAATTTACAGGACTTGAAGGCCGCATCTTTCTATAAATTTCAATAAGAGCCTCTTCCCTGTTTTTTATTTTATCTGTTTTTAATGCATCTCTCACAGATGAAGTATAATAATGAAGGTCTACAAAAAGAACATTTACCTCTTTTATTCCCTTTTCCCTAAGCAAATCTAATATTTCTTTCGTTATTTCTTGATTAACTTCTAAAATCACCTCTCCAGTATCAGGATCTACCACTTCTTTAGCACAAATCTTTCCTATCAAAGCCTCATCAGGAAGTTTTACCGAATAAATCCCTGCTCTTTTTAATTTTTTTATCAAACCTGCAGTAATTACCTTGCCTTTCTTAACGATAACTTCCCCGGTGTTGGGATTAACAATATCAGCTACTACCTTTTGGCCGGCTAAAAGTTCGTAATCTAAGATTTTTTCTACACCCTCGTCCAAGATTAGATATCTCTCAGTAGGATAAAATAAAGACAAAATTTCTTCTTCACTCATACCCATAGCTTTAAGAAAGATGGTAGCTAAAATATTTTTTCTTTTATCTATCCTTACAAAAAACCTACCTTTATAATCATAAATAAAATCTAACCATGAACCCTTTACAGGGATAACCCTAGCAATATAGGTTAGCCTGCCTGCCTTCGCATGAGTCTTTTCTTTTTCAAAAATAACACCAGGGGACCTCTGAAGTTGATTAACGATAGCGCGTTCAGTCCCGTTTATGATAAACCTTCCATCTTCAGTCATAAGAGGAATGGTTCCAAAATAAACCTCTTGCTCTTTGACATCTTTAATGCTCTTTACCCTGGTTTCAGGGTCTAAATCATAAGTTACCAAACGCACCTTTAGTTTAATCGGAGCTTCATAGGTTAAGCCTTTATCTTTAGCTTCTTCTGGTTCGTACTCTGGTTCTAAAATTTTGTAATCTATGTATTCTAAAACCGCAGTCTCAGAATAATCTCTTATCGGAAAGACTGACTTTAAACATCTATGAATGCCTATATCAGCTCTATGCTCTGGAGGGGTTTTAGCCTGTAAAAACTTATTGTAAGACTCCTTAGGTATCCTTAAAAGATAAGGTACTTCTTGAATTTGTTTTACTTTAGCAAAATTTTTACGAACCGGTAAGTTTCTTTGGTTGTTTAGCATTTTTTTGATCCCCTCCCTGAAATTTTATAAATGACAAAAAGGGTTTCCCCAGGGATAGGGGAAACCCTTAGAAAAATTAGATTGTAGAAAATAAAGTTTTAAGCTATACAAGGCTTACTTGATTTCTACTTTGGCACCTACTTCTTCTAATTTTTTCTTAATCTCTTCGGCCTCGTTCTTGCTAACACCAGTTTTTACAGGCTTAGGCACACCTTCAACCAAATCTTTAGCTTCTTTTAAACCTAATCCTGTGATTTCCCTTACTACCTTAATGACGTTAATCTTATTGCCACCAACATCAGTCAACACCACATCAAACTCGGTCTTTTCTTCAGCCTGAGCAGTTTCAGCAGGAGCACCAGCCACAGCACCCACAGCTGCTACTGCAGCTACTGGAGCAGCTGCAGTTACTCCAAACTTTTCCTCTAATTCTTTGATAAACTGAGAGAGCTCCAAAACACTCATGTTGGCAATAAACTCGATAACTTCTTCTTTGGTTACTGGCATTTCCTAATCCCTCCTTTTATTTTTTCTATTTTTAAACTTTACTCACCTTTAGCCTTTTTCTCTTCAATAGCCTTAAGTGCATAAAGGAATTTCCTGATAATAGCAGCCAAAACCCCAACAAAATTAGAAACAGGTGCCTGAATAGTCCCCAGCACTTGAGCCAATAAAATCTCTCTTGGAGGAAGTTTCACTAAATCTTCAAGGTATTCTGGCTTATAACCCTTACCTTGTATTACAAAACCCTTTATCTGTAAAGATGGATGATTTTTTATAAAACCACTTAAAACCTTAGCTATCTCTACAGGATCTTGATAAGCAAAAACTAAAGCCGTAGGACCTTCTACATAGTCGTTTACTGCCTTAAAATTAGTGTTTTCAGAAGCAATCCTTATAAGAGTATTTTTTATAACCCTAACCTCTCCCCCTTTTTCTCTTACAAGCTTTCTTATCTCGTTACTTTCAGCTACAGTAAACCCTTTAAACGAGGTTACAAAAACCCCCTGTGATCTAGCAAATTTTTCACTCACATCTTTGATAATTTCTGCCTTACGAGCCCGGGTAAGCAAGTTTATACCTCCTTATAAAATTTCACCAACTGAAAGGGTACCCTTTCGCCTATAGTAGGCTGAGGAAGCTCCCCCATTTAAGCCTTTCACTTAGGCACCTACTAATCTTTGGCCCCAAGAGTCACCCTTGCTTTGAAGGACCTCAAGGGGCACAAACATTTTTAATCTCCAGAGTATCTCTGGATTAAATTCCTCACTTCGTTTGGGTCAACCTTAATACCAGGACCCATCGTAGTAGATATAGCAACACTTCTTATATACTGCCCTTTAGCCGCAGAAGGTTTAGCCTTTAAAAGTGCCTCAAAAAAGGCAGCCATGTTCTCTAAAAGTTTTTTTTCACCAAAAGAAACCTTACCTACAGGAACATGCACTACCGCTCCTCTATCAACCTTAAAATCAACCTTACCTGCTTTTATATCCTTAACGGCTTTAGCTACATCAAAGGTTACGGTTCCTGTTTTAGAACTTGGCATAAGTCCCCTTGGACCTAAAATCTTACCTACCTTACTAACAGCAGGCATCATATCCGGTGTAGCTATTACCTTATCAAAATCAAGCCAATTTTCTTTCTGTATTTTTTCTATCAAGTCTTCATCACCTACATAGTCAGCACCAGCCTCTAAAGCCTCTTTAGCCTTATCCCCCTTAGCAAAAACCAATACTCTTGCAGTTTTCCCAGTTCCATGAGGTAAAACCACAGAACCCCTAACCATCTGGTCTGCATGCCTTGGGTCAACCCCTAACTTTACCGCTACCTCTACCGTCTCATCAAATTTAGCAGAAGCTGTCTCTAAGGCAAGTTTAACAGCCTCTTCAAAATTATATTTTTTTGTCCTATCTACCTTAGCTAAAGCCTCTCTATACTTTTTTCCGTGCTTAGCCATACCACCTCTCCTTAATCTACGATTTGAACTCCCATACTTCTAGCTGTACCTTCTATAGTCCTGATAGCAGCCTCTAAGGATGCAGCTGTAAGGTCCTGCATCTTCATCTTAGCTATCTCTTCTAACTGTTTTCTAGTAATCTTACCCACTATCTCCTTTCCAGGTGCATGAGCCCCTGTCTCAATCCCTATAGCCTTTTTGATAAGTACTGCAGCAGGCGGAGTCTTCAACTCAAAAGTAAAAGAACGGTCAGCATAAACCGTAATCACTACAGGAATAATATAGCCTTCCTGACCACGAGTTTTCTCATTAAAAGCCTTTACAAACTCCATGATGTTAACACCATGTTGACCCAAAGCTGGGCCAACCGGAGGCGCAGGAGTTGCTTGCCCCGCAGGAAGTTGCAATTTTATCTGAGCTATCACCTTTTTAGCCATACTCCTCTATCCCCCTTAAATCTTCTGTAAATAAGCAAACTCTATCTCTACAGGAGTTTCTCTCCCAAAAATGCTTACCAATACTTTAACTTTACCTTTATCAGGTTTAACCTCATCTACTATCCCTATAAAGTTAGCAAAAGGTCCATCTGTAATCCTTACTCGGTCACCCTGAGCAAACTGATAACGAGGTTTAGGCTTTATCTCCTCTACCACCAACTGAGAAATAAGCTTTTCTACTTCCTCAGTCCTAAAAACATAAAGTCTATCACCACCTATAACATCTAAAACCCCTTCAACCCTCTTCAATTCTTCTTTCAACTCATCATCAATCTCACCGAACATCAAAAAATAACCAGAATAAAAAAGCTTAGAATACTGCTTTTCAGGAGAAAAATTAACCTCTATCTCCTTAGGCGGAGGAACAAAAAACCGCTCTACCTTTTCGGTTAAGCCCTTACGAACCAAAAGCTCCTCTACCAAGGCTTTAACCTTTTCCTCCCAACCAGACCAAACCTGCACCGAATACCAAACCTTACTCACTTTACCTCACCAAAATAGAAATTACAAAGTTATATATTATATCCAAAATTCCCAAATATGCACCTATAAAAAGACTAAAAACAACTACCATAAGCGTACTCATTAAAACCTGTTTTTTAGGTGCCCAAGTAATTTTTTTAGCTTCTATTTTAACCTCTTTTAAAAATCTTACCACCCTATCCCAAAAATTTTCTTTGTTTAAACTCGTGTCTTTAATCGCCATAAATCCTACCTTAGTAAAATAAAAATTGGCAGGCCAGGAGGGACTTGAACCCCCAGCCTTCGGATTTGGAGTCCGACGCTCTGCCAAGTTGAGCTACTGGCCTACCCTATTTTTTAACTTCCTTATGAACCGTATGTTTTCTATCCCAAGGACAATACTTTTTAAGTTCTAACCTGTCAGGAGTGTTTCTTCTGTTTTTAGTAGTAGTATAGTTATTTCTTTTACATTCTGTACACTGTAAATGAATAATAACCCTTACCTCTCCCTTTTTAGCCATCCCTTAAAACCCCTATTATTCTATTATTTATTCTATTATTTTAGTTACTACACCAGCACCAACAGTCCTTCCACCTTCTCTAATC
>OGCH01000902.1_pt1 | contig 12959 bp, 7 predicted proteins | sample 1570111 | NCBI WGS metagenome assembly OGCH01 (sample SAMN03436243, study PRJEB24508) | hot springs metagenome | biome: Desert Springs; feature: Hot Springs; material: Water | place: USA: Great Boiling Spring, Nevada | collected 2008-12-01 | depth 0 m m | reverse complement strand
GTGTCAGGGCAGGTTTCAGCGTCGGTTGCAGCTTCGGTTTTTCCACCTTCGCGAAGGGGTCATTCGTGGTCAGCTCCTCACGCAAGCACCACCGCCAGAAAGTTCGGGGCTTGCGGTAGTCATTATGCAGCTGGGCGTTGCTTATGCCGTGCTGTTGGCGGTAGATGAGCCACTTGCGGATATGGTGAGGTTGCACGGCGTCGAGGGTGGTCAGGTTCAGCTGCTCGCGAAGGAATCTCACAAATTGCCCCACCTCAGAGGCGTATCCTGTCAGACTCTTGGGCGACAGCCCACGCGCCTGCATACTCTCCAGCCACAGGTGAAAGGCGTCCTCTAACTCACTGATACCCTGAGCAGTAAACAGGTGAATTTCGCCCAAGTGGAAGGTCTGCATAGTCTTCTCCTGTGGGGGTGCATGGGCGGGATTCGCAAGAGGTAGTGGGGTCTGGGTCGGCGTTGTGCAAGAGAGGGTGTTCTGGAGCCGGCGAGGGGATTCGAACCCCTGACCTTCCGCTTACAAGGCGGCTGCTCTACCGCTGAGCTACGCCGGCATCCAAAGCGGCATCAGGCAAGACACCATGCCCTATTATACCCCGCCCCGCAAACGGGTACACTATTGTCCACTGAATGGAGGCAGGAACTGAATGCGAGCTTCATGCTATTTCATGCCGACCTTGCGCGAGGTGCCGGCAGAGGCGGAGCTGATCAGCCATCAGCTGCTGCTGCGAGGCGGGTTTATTCGCAAGCAGGCGGCAGGTGTTTATGTCTATTTGCCGCTCGGCTGGCGTGTCATCCGCAAAATTGAGCAGATTGTGCGGGAAGAGACCGACCGTATCGGGGGTATCGAACTCTTTATGCCCGCCCTTGTACCACAAGAGCTGCTGGAGGAAACGGGGCGCAGTGGGCTGGACATCCTGTTCCGCTTGAAAGACCGGCACGCACGCCCCTTCACACTCGGCTTTACCCACGAGGAGATTATCACCGACATCGTGCGCCATGCCGTCAGTTCCTATCGCCAGATGCCCCTGCTACTCTATCAGATTCAGACCAAGTTTCGGGATGAGCCGCGCCCACGCGGCGGCGTCATTCGCGCCCGCGAGTTCCTCATGTACGATGCTTACAGCTTCGATGTGGACGAAGCGGCGATGGAGCGCAGCTATCAGGCGTTGCGCAACGCCTACCTGCGCATGTTCCATCGGATGGGACTACCCACCATCATCGTGGAAGCGGAGGCAGGGGCGATAGGCGGCGGACGCAACGAGGAGTATATGGTGGTGGCTTCCGGAGGCGAAGATAAGGTCTTGCAATGCGATACCTGCGGCTATGGGGCGAATGCCGAACGGTGTGAGCTGCCCGATCCAAACCTGTCGCCACCCGCTATCGACCATGTGCCACCTGCCCAGAAGGTCGCCACCCCCAACGCACGCACCGTGCAGGAGGTCACGGCTTTCCTCAACACAACAGCCGACCGCCTTGTGAAGACACTACTGATGCGCGTGGATGGTAAGCCCGCCGCCGCTCTGGTGCGCGGCGACCGCGAACTCAACCCCTATAAGCTAATGCACGCGCTGGGTGGCGAGAGTGTGGAAATGATGGATGCCGCCAGCATCGAGCAGCTAACAGGCGCGCCCGTCGGCTTTTCGGGTCCAGTGGGACTGCCACCTGACTTGCCCATGCTGGCAGATTATGAGCTGAAAGGCTTGCAGGATTTTGTGACGGGTGCGAACGAAGCCGATGCGCATTTAGTCCATGTCTGCTGGGGACGCGATTTTCCAGAGCCGCGCTGGGCAGACCTGCGAGTGGCGGAAGCGGGCGATAAGTGCCCCCGCTGCCCAACGGGCACATTACGCGAGGTGCGCGGCATCGAAGTGGGACATATCTTCCAGCTGGGTACCAAATATAGCCAAGCGATGAACGCCCTCTTCACCGATGCACAGGGCAACCTGAAGCCGATTCTAATGGGCTGCTACGGACTGGGCGTGAGCCGATGCCTGGCAGCTATTGCCGAAGCGCACCACGACGAGGACGGCATCTGCTTCCCCATCACCGTCGCCCCCTTCGAAGTGATTCTGATTCTGGTTAACCCTGAGGATAGTGCGCAGCGCACGGTCGCAGAGCAGCTCTATCAGACCCTGCTGGCGCAGGGTGTGGAAGTGCTTTATGATGACCGCGACGAGCGCAGTGGCGTGAAGTTCAAAGATGCGGACCTGATAGGCATCCCCATTCAGGTGGTGGTCGGGCGCGCGGTCAAAGAGGGTCAGGTGGAGGTGCGTTTGCGTACCGATAAGTCGCCGCAGCGCGTGGCGGTGTCGGATGCTGCATCCTATCTCGCAACACTCATCCGCGAACTGAAACAGGCACTGGAGCCACCCACTCTGTAGGGGCAAGGCGTGCCTTGACCCTATAGGCAACCACCCTGAGGGGGTGTTTTTTCAGTGCCTTTTCAGTGCGTTTTCAGTGTCCCGTCGTATACTGCGCCAGTACCTCAGATGGAGGTGTGGCGCTATGACAACGATGGGATACTTTGCGGAAACGCACGAAGCAAGATGGCAGGAGCAGCGACTGGAGCAGATGCTCCAGCTCACACGCCGCTATGCATGGGGATGGCTGACGCGCTGGAACAGCGCCGCAACTTGCCCGCTGAATCGGCAGGACTTGGAGGACATCCTCAGCGAGGTGGAGATAGCTACCCTGCGCTTTCGGGCACCCGATGGTGTGAACGACTGGGAGCCGTGCCTCAAAGCCTATATTAAGCGCGCAGCGCACCGACTCTATTGCCGCTTTCGGCAACGGCAGCCGCAGGAAGTTTTTCTGGAGGACCTACCACCTGACCGCCATCCGCTGGTCTCGGTGGAAGACCTCTCCGATTCAGAGGACATGGCTTGCTTGCAGATAGTGGCTCACCAGCTGCACCGTATGCCACGCCACCACGCGCTGGCGTTCCTACTCCATTTAGAAAGCGATTTGGCGACAGGTATCCTGGAGGCAGGCGGCACAATCCTGTATCGTCACCTGCAGGACGAGTCGATGCCTCCATTGGAGCAACTGGTACTACGCGCGCCGATGCGCGATCGCGAAATTGCCTCCTTGCTGGGCATCACGCCGCGCGCCGTGATTCGCGCCCGCCAGCACGCCCGCGAGCGACTCCGCACCCACCTGCAAAATCTGGTAAATCTGCGGGGCTGATTGGAGGCATCTATGGGTTATAATGGCACGGGTTTCTGGCTTCGAACATGCCGACACTCACTACCGTTCGAAAGAAGAACCCCAGTAAAACATGGGAATCTCCCCTTATCGAGGGTACATTTCGGGGTTTGGCTGCATTTAATAGATGGGACAGGAGATACCTATCCAGCGCTCTCGTGTTGGTAGGGAATCGAGCGTTCCACAATTCACGAATGGAGGTCTAACGATGATGCGACGAACCATGTGGAGTATCGGGCTAATCGCGAGCGCCTGGGCGCTCCTTTGGACGACCGCGGCAGCACAACAACAGTGCTGCTTTTTCCGCGTTCAGCACAACTTCAGAGTGTGCTTGCAGGGATGCCAATTTGCACAGGTACAGTGGAACTGGTTCACTCAAGCCTCTGTGTGGAACCCACCAGTTACCAACACGAACGCTGGCTCTGCACTCTATCCGATTCCCAGCACTGACACCCAGTGTGTCACGACAACGGCACAACAAAACTGCGCTCTTGCCGCCGCCTGCGCCCGCTTTCAGGTGAACCCTATCCCGGGCACAAACTGTGTGCAGGGTATTCATGAAGCTTCCGGTAGAGCCTGCGTTAACTGCCGGCAATTTGGCGCGCAGGCGATTGCCAAATCCCACATTATCATCCAGTGCGGCACGCCGGACGCGGCTGGGCTTATCCAGTGGCAACCCGCCCTTGATGATATAGTCGGGGGCGAGTGTGGCGTGCAAAACCATGACCCCGTGGTGCTGAAACTGCGCAACCCAGCGACGGGTGAAACGCGCGAGGAGGTGCTGTTCGACCTGCGCGCCAGCGGTTTCAAGTGGGAATATCAGGATATCGATGGCGACGGCTGGGGCGACAGCGCCAAACTGATTAAAGAAGGACCGCCCCCATCCAGGGGGCATATCACGCTCCTAAAGAGGACCGCTGGGCATGGGTCGGAGTCCCGCCTGCACCTCCGCCATGAAAACGGCATCGTGATTGAGTCGGAAAACTCAGGCGAGTTCGAAAGCCTGCGATGGCCGAATGTAGGTGAACTAGTTCCACCCGAAATCGCTGTGCCTGCCACTTTCGACCTGCCTGTCGAGGTACCTCCAGGCTGGGTACTGGAGCAGATCGAGATGGGCGGTGACGGCGAATCGGGTGGCACGCCTCCACCTTCGGGCGATGTGAACGGCGACGGCTGTGTGGATGATGCCGACCTGCTTGCCGTGCTGTTCGCCTTCGGCCAGACCGGCTCTGGCTTGCCGGAGGATGTGAACAGCGATGGCGTGGTCGACGATGCCGACCTGCTAATCGTGCTGTTCAACTTCGGTCAAGGCTGCTAATAAAGCGACCCTGCCGTGCCTGCCAATCCCCCTGGTGCAGCTTGCATCAGGGGGATTCTGTGGTATAATGAGTGGGAGGTTCGTAAATGAGAAGAAAAGGGTGCTTTATCGGGTTCTTTATGTCGGTGCTGGTGGCACTCGCGCAGCAGAATGTCTCCATCACGATTAGCCTCATCGATGTGGCAAATGTGGAGTACCAGATGGTGGTGGTCAACAATAACGCTGCCAGCCCCGGCTGGGCGGTGGATCAACTCCATGTGCTTTACAGCACGGCGAATGTGCTGCAAGCGACGCAGGTACCCAGTGGCTGGGCGGTCTTTCCCGATGTGCCGTGGGATGCCATCCCGAAAGCACTCCGTTTCCAAGCCAACACAGCCAGCGATCGCATTCCACCGAGCGGCGGCAGCCGCACCTTCCGTTTTAAAATGAACACCAAAACTCCCGCCGAGGACTTCTACATCCAGTTTCGGGTAGTGCAAGGCAGCCAGAGTCAGGAGTATGTGAAGCGGGTGAAAATCTTGCAAACAGTGAATGTGCCCGCTGATTCAGCCCAGACACAGCAGCTGAATGTGCCCACTCCCAGTGGTGGGATGCTGCAATTGCTCCAGCTGCGTTTTCGAGCCGATTTTATTGTGCCCACCCTTCGCTACGATATCGCCACCACGGATCAGGACGGGTTGGAGCGCGATCGGGTTCAGTATCCGCCCGCCCCTATGCGTGAACCACCCCATCTGGATCACTTCTTTCTCGGCAGCGTGGAGCGAAACATCGACGCGGAAGGTGTGGTGCCAGGTAGCTACTGGAGCCTTTGCCACCAGAGCGTGCAATGGAACGGGGGCGCCGTGGGCATTTTCAACTTGCGTTGGCAACGCGATGTGACCACCATAGCTCGCCCCACTGCTTGCTGGCAGTTTTTCCCTTCACTCCGCCTGCCGGATGGTCAGCGGCTGGTTCATTTTCGGCTCACGAACTGCGGTACGATTCCGTTTCAAGGCACACTCCGACTCTACCTGCGCGGCGACCGCCTGCTGTCATGTGGACCCGAGCTAACGAGCTGGCCAGAGCAGTTTCCACCCGACTTTATCGAGCAGATTGCACTGCCACCAGGGGCATCACGGCGGTTCGACTTCGTGATCCCTGCCGATGTGCCGCCCAATCGCTTTTTCTACGGTGCACTCGATATGCAGTTCGAGCCAGATGAGCTACCGGGTCTGCTCTTTTTCGCTCATCAGGAGGTGGAACGACCCTTGCTAATAGGCTTGTTGGAAAACGACGGCTCGATGCGACCCGTTGAGGTTATCGTGTCGAATCCCCTTTCGGGCTTTTCCAGAACCTTTTTGCTAATCGCCGATATGGACGGGGTCTGGCGGGTACGACTCGATGCAGCCAATGGACCAGCTTTCTATAATGAGCCGGGCTTCTATCTGCCAATATGGCAGGTGCGGGTTAAGCCGCGCGGCGCCCTTTCGCGCACTTTTCAGAATGTGCTGGTGCCTGGTGGGGACACCCTTGATCCCTATCTGCGCATGCGGCTCATTCTTGGCGATGTGAACGGCGACGACTGCATCGACGATGCCGACCTGCTGGCGGTGCTGTTTGCGTTTGGGCAGACGGGTGATCTCCCCGAAGACCTAAACTTGGATGGCATCGTGGACGATGCCGACCTGTTAATAGTGTTGTTCAACTTCGGCAGTGGGTGCTGAAGGGTATAATCCTCTTCGCTATGCACAGAGGATACTATCGCTTTCCGACCATCCATGGCGAGCAGATTGCCTTTGTGTGCGAAGATGATTTATGGACGGTTTCGATAGAAGGTGGAGTGGCAAGGCGGTTGACCACCAGCTTGAGCGAGGTCATCACACCCCGCTATTCGCCCGATGGACGCTGGCTTGCCTTTGTGGCGAAAGATGAGGGTCAGCCCGAAGTGTATGTGATGCCAGCGGAGGGCGGCGAGCCGCAACGACTCACCTATCAGGGTGCAGGGCGCGTGCAGGTGGTGGGCTGGACACCCGACGGGAGGGAGGTTATCTATTCGAGCAATGCGGCACGCCCCCCACGCGAAATTTGGCTCTGGCGCGTGCCCCTCGAAGGCGGGCTGCCTGCCCAATACCCCTACGGGCTGGCGAATCATATCGCCTTCGGTCCGAATGGCGCGGTGCTACTGGGCAGACATACGGGCGACCCTGCCCGCTGGAAGCGATACCGCGGCGGCACCGCTGGCGTGTTCTGGATCGATCGCAACGGCGACGGGCAATTCGAACGGTTCAAGCCGACCGACGGCGACCTCACCGCTCCGATGTGGATTGGCGAGCGCATCTATTTTGTCTCCGACCACGAGGGCATCGCCAATATCTACTCCTGCCTGCCTGATGGCAGCGACCTGCAAAAGCACACGCACCACACCGAGTATTATGTGCGCTACCCCAGCACGGATGGCAAGCGGATTGTTTATCACGCGGGAGCAGACCTCTATGTGCTGGATCTTGCGACGGGCGAAAATCGGCTCATCCCCGTGGAGCTGCGAAGCCCGCGCATACAGGCGCAGCGCAAGTTCGTCGAGCCAGAAAAATATTTGCAAGAGTACGCACTTCACCCGAAAGGGCATTCGCTGGTGCTGACGGTGCGGGGTAAGCCGTTTGTCATGGGCAACTGGGAGGGGGCAGTGCTGCAGCGAGGGGAGGCGCAGGGCGTTCGCTACCGCCTCACCCGCTTTCTGCACGATGGCGAGCGGCTCGTCACCATCTCCGACGCCAGCGGCGAGGAGCGACTGGAACTGCACCTACCCGATGGCACCGTCACCCGCTATGAGCAGATCGACATCGGGCACGCCTACTGGCTGGAGGTCTCACCCGTCGATGACCGCGTGGCGCTGACTAACCATCGCTTCGAGCTGTGGCTGATCGACCTCAAGACGGGCGAGTCCAAATTGGTGGACAAAGCAGAGCATTCGGCACTTTGGTCAGCATTTTTTGCGATAGCGGGGGTCGCATGGTCGCCCGACGGACGCTGGCTGGCATACGGCATCTCGCCTAACGAGCGCACCACCATCATCAAAATCTATGACACGCAAACGGAGACCCACTATCCCATTACCACACCTGAGTTCCGCGACATTTTGCCTGACTGGGATCCCGATGGCGAGATACTCTATTTTGTTTCCTATCGCGATTATAATCCCGTGTTTGATAACTTGCATTTCGATTTGGGTTTTCCGCGCGGGATGCGCGTGTTGGGCGTGACGCTTCGCGCCGATGTGCCAAATCCGCTGCTGCCCGCCCCGCGCCCGCTTAAGGAGCCATCCGCCGAAAAAGAGGAGCGCGAGACGCCCAAAGCGGTGACCATCGATTTCGAGGGCATCGAGCAGCGGGTGTTCACCGTGCCGTTGCCCGAAGGCATTTATGGCATGGTCAAAGGGCTGGGCAAAGGGCGCGTGTTAGCCCTCTCGTTGCCCGTGGAGGGCACCCTCGACGATCAAGAGTGGTTCAGCACCGAGCCACAGGCGAAGGGCACTCTGGTACTTTATGACCTGCGCAACCAGAAAAGCGAGGAGCTGATTCAGCGCGTGTCGGACTACACTCTTTCGCTGGATCGCACCACGCTCGCCTATCGATCAGGCAAAAAGTTGCGCGTGCTGCCCGCAGGACAGAAGCCCGATGAGAAGCATGAACATGCCGACCCGTCGCGCGAGAGTGGCTGGATTGACTTGAGCCGTGTGCGCTGCGCGGTCATCCCCACACAGGAGTGGAAGCAGATGTATCGGGAGGCGTGGCGCCTGCAGCGCGACTACTTCTGGAGCGCAGATATGTCGGGTGTCGATTGGCAGAAGGTATATGACCGCTACTATCCGCTGCTGGAGCGGGTTGCCACGCGCAGCGAGTTCTCTGACCTGATGTGGGAGATGCAAGGTGAGCTGGGCACCTCCCACTGCTACGAGTTCGGGGGCGATTATCGTCAGCCGCCACAATATAATGTGGGGCTACTCGCCGCCGATTTCGCTTGGGATGAGGCGTCACAGGGATATCGAATCGTCCATATCGTGGCAGGCGACCCGTGGCTGGAAACGGGCGACTCGCCCCTACGCGAGCCGGGTGTCGATGTGCGCGAAGGTGATGTTCTGGTCGCCATCAACGGGCAGCCCCTTACGCGCGAGTTCACTCCCGGACATCGCCTGCTCCACCTTGCGGGGCAACCGGTGCAGCTGACCATCCGCAAACCCGACGGCAGCACCCGACAAGTGGTGGTCAAAACCCTGCAGGATGAGAGCATGGTGCGTTATCGCGAATGGGTGCAGCGCAATCGCGCCTATGTGCATGAGAAAACTGGCGGGCAAGTCGGCTACATCCATGTGCCCGATATGGGTCCGCGCGGCTATTCGGAGTTTCATCGGGGCTATCTGGCGGAGTTGGCTTACCCTGCGCTGATTGTGGATGTGCGGGCGAACGGCGGTGGCTTTGTGTCGCCTCTGCTGCTGGAGAAGCTGGCACGCAAACGGCTCGGCTATGATGTGCCGCGCTGGGGCAAGCCCATTCCCTATCCCTATGAATCGGTGATGGGTCCTATCGTGGCGATTACCGACGAGCGGGCGGGTTCCGATGGCGATATGTTCAGCCACGCCTTCAAGCTGATGAAAATCGGCGTGCTGATCGGTAAGCGCACATGGGGCGGGGTGATTGGCATCTCGCCCAAGTCGGTCTTTGTGGATCAGGGGCTGACCACGCAGCCGGAGTATGCCTTTTGGTTCATCGATGTGGGCTGGGGTGTGGAGAACTACGGTACGGACCCCGATATTGAGGTGGACTATGCACCGCAGGATTATATGGCAGGGCGCGACCCCCAACTGGATCGGGCTATCGAGGAGATTATGCGGCAGATCGAGGCGAATCCGCCGCGCCTACCCGATTTTGAGCCCCGCCCCAAACGCCCGCTACCCTAAGTGGTCGGTTGCCTCTTTCACAGGCGCCAGTGTGCCGACTGTGAGCGTCACGCGCGAGACGGGGATAACCGCCTCATCATGCTGAAATCCCTCCCCTTGTTCCATAGGCGATTTTTTAGGGCCAGGGGTAATCGGGTGTTTCGACTCGGAACAGGAGGGCGAGTAATGCCCACACCGCTGCCGAGAAAAACTCGCCAAAAATCATGCCCAAAAAGAAGGGGCGCACCCGCCGATAGAGCGCCATGCCACCATAGCGTAGCAACGGCGCTTTAATCAGCCACGCCACCAGCATCGAGAACCATAGCACCACCACGCCCCAAGTGGCGCACATCGCGAAACCCAGCGGGTGCAGCGGGAACCCCACGAACACCGACCGCGCCCACGCCAAAAGCAAGGCGATAAGGAACCCTAACCCCAGAAAGAGCGGGCGATAGGAGGGAATGGGCGCGTCTTGACCACCCGTCATAAAGGGGGCGTTCTCCCGAAAGAACTGCACCGGTGCATGCTGATAAACATAGGAATAGAGGTTGAGCGCTCCATACTGATAAGGGAGCCACAACTGGAACAGAAACGCCACTACAATTGCCAGCACAATTCCCCCAACTATGGTCATGAGCAGCGTGCGTCGGTTCAGACGCACCTCCTCGCCCAATTTTTGAGCGTCCAGATAGCCCGTGATGGTGATGCCCCGCAAATCGCGGGTGAACAGCCCGTCAATAAACGCCATCACTGTCAGGTTGCGCGGTGAGAAGGTCGCATACTTCTCTAAAGTTACCACATCCATCGGGGTAAAGCAGCCTTCGGTGATGAGCAGTCCTCCCTCGGCGGTACAGCGTGCCATCACCAACCCTTGCACGAACAGATAAATAGCAAACACCACTGCTGCTGTCCACGCGCTCATACCCATCCGCATACACCACAACACGATTAGCACAAAAGCCAGCACCAATCCCCAAAACGCCACACGATAGGACATCAGCTCGCTGCCACGCGGGGGTGGCGGCTCCTTGCCCATCACCACACGCCCGATATAGCGCAGATGATGGCGCGCCGAGTAGAGAATATAGAGCGCCACGGCAAAAAACGCCCCTGAACTACTCCACTTCACAAAACCCGCAGCCGCCGCATGTCGCGCCTCCGTCTCGAAGCCGTTCAGCAACGCCACCGCTTCGGCACTCTTGCTCAACAGGTAAAAGAACCAAAAGCTAAAAAGCAGCTCGGTCGGGATCAGAAAGAAGAAGCCTATCGCCGCAAAGGAGAGATAGGCGCGAAAGAAGGTGAGCCGATCCAACGGCGGATTGGTGAAATGGGGATTCAGCGGGTAGGTGAGCGTGATTTCGGGAATGGTGGGGATATTTTTGTGCAGCCCGTTTAGGGTGAACACGCAGAGGGGCAGCAACGCGCCAAGCCAGAAAACACGATTGCCCAGAAACTCGCCCCCTCGCATCAGCTCCAGCGGCAGCTGCACCAGTGGGAACGCCAGCCGTTCGTTCTCCACCCACTGCTTGCGCAACAGCACGCTGATACAGAGAAAGGCGAAAAAGACCGCACCGACCAGCACCAGCCAGTTGGCGGTGGAGGCGAGCCACGCACCCCACGGCAAAGGCTCGCCCTCGGGAATGCGCTGATAAAACCAGCGCACCAGCGGCTCCGGCTGGGCATTCTGGGGCGACCAAGGCACCATAAACGGGTGCAGATAGGGGAAATAGAGCGTGTGCCAGCGGTTTGCCTCCGCATAGTAGCCCAGCGCAACCTGAATGGGGATAAGTCGCTCCATCAACCCTCGCGAGGCGAGCATCCCCCCAAACAGCATCATCACGAAAAGCGCGCCCAGTTCGCGCGGTGTGAACGCCCAGCGTGGGTTCAACCTGCCCAGCCCACGATTAAGCAAGATAAGCACAAACAGTATCGCCACCACGGCAGGGGGCAGCTGCATCATCCCGATTTGGATAGTCTGGGCGACCAGCTCTGCCGCTGCCACAATCACCGAAGTAAGTGTCACCAGCAGGCAACCGCCTATCAGCACGCGCCCGACGCGAAACTGCGCCTCACGGAGGCTTTCCAAAGGGGTTCGCCTCCCTGCTTCCATCCCCATCTCCCGCTCGATTCGGGTTGAGCCTGACCCTTCCCTGCTTGACGGCTATCAAGGCTGAGCAGGACAAGAGCAGGTATCATAGTGTCGGGAGTTTGTATCGATGCGTTCACGCAAACCGCTTATCGGCATCACTTGCAATTGGCGTGCGCAAGGGAACAGCTTTGGCGAGCTGCAGATAGAGAATGCCTACGCACTGGCGGTCAGCCGCGCTGGAGGCGTGCCCGTGCTAATCCCGACAGGTGCTGATGCAGACGCACTCGCTGACCAACTGGATGGACTGCTCATTCCGGGCGGGGCAGATATAGACCCACGGCTTTTCGGCGAGGAGCCGCACCCGACCGTGCGTATCGTGGCACGCCCGCGCTTCGAGACGGAGTGGTCGCTGCTGCACGCTTTCGAAGCGAGAGGCAAGCCGATACTGGGCATCTGCTACGGCGCGCAACTGATGAATGTGTGGCGTGGCGGCTCGCTCTATCAACACCTGCCCGAACTGCCTTTTGTGAAGTTGCGCCATCGGCGGGAGCCAGAGGAGTCGGAAAACCCACGCCACTTCGTGCGCTTGGAACCCGATTCACGCCTGCGCCTGCTTATCGGGCAGGAGCAGTTCGAAATTGTCAGCGCGCATCATCAGGCGGTGCGCGAGCTGGGCAGGGGGCTGCGCACAGTTGCCTACTCGCCCGATGGAGTGATTGAGGGCATCGAGGATGCGTCGCATCCCTTCTTTATCGGCGTGCAGTGGCACCCAGAGCAGGATCCCGATGCCCCTGCCACGCGCGCCCTGTTCGAAGCCTTTATCCGTGCAGCTCAGGAGGCGAAAGGCGAATGAACAATCCGGTTGCGTTTCTCGAGGCGAAGCTGGGCAGCCTTCCCTGTTCGGATACGCTCCATGCCTATTATGCATGGTGGGAGACGACGGGACGCGCCATTTCGGAGAGCGTCGATCGGGCGGGCACGCCATGGCTGCGCCTCTATAACCGTCAGGGCGAGCGCGTCGATGAAATCGTGATGCCAGCGGGCTACCGCGAGATGCTGCTACAAGCCTACCAGCACGGGATTGTCTGGCGCGTTCTGGACGAAGGCGACTGGCTCTCCAGCTTCGCTTTGGGCTACATCACCTCCTTTTATGACCCCGGTCTCTACTGCCCACACACAGTAAGCCTTGCGACGGCGGTACCGCTTGCCAAATACGGCAACCCGCTGCTCAAGGAGCGTTATCTGCCCCATCTGCTGAAGCGGGATGAGACGGTGTGGCAGGGCGCCACATGGATGACAGAGATTGGAGGTGGCTCCGATTTGGGTGCGAATGTGCAGACCCGTGCCCTGCCCGACGGCGAGCGCTATCGGCTGCGGGGCGAAAAATATTTCTGCAGCAATCTGGGTGCGGAGCTGGCGGTGGTGGCAGCGCGTCC
>OGCH01000897.1_pt1 | contig 13011 bp, 13 predicted proteins | sample 1570111 | NCBI WGS metagenome assembly OGCH01 (sample SAMN03436243, study PRJEB24508) | hot springs metagenome | biome: Desert Springs; feature: Hot Springs; material: Water | place: USA: Great Boiling Spring, Nevada | collected 2008-12-01 | depth 0 m m | reverse complement strand
CTCAACGCCGAGGGCGAGCGGATCACCCCCTCGGCCGTGGCCTTCACGGAAAACGGGGAGATCCTGGTCGGGCAACTCGCTAAGCGCCAGGCCATCCTCAACCCTACCCGGACCGTTCTCTCCGTGAAGCGCCGCATGGGCACGGATTGGCGCTTCCGGGTGGAGATGGGTGGCCAAGTAAAGGAGTTCACGCCCGAACAGATCTCCGCTTTCATCCTCCAAAAGCTGAAGCGCGATGCGGAGGAGCTTTTGGGCACAAAGATCCAAAAGGCGGTCATCACCTGCCCTGCTTACTTCAACAACCTCCAGCGCCAGGCCACAAAGGACGCGGGAACCATCGCGGGCTTTGAGGTCCTGCGCATCATCAACGAGCCCACCGCCGCCGCCTTGGCCTATGGCCTCGATAAAGAAGGCGAGCAAAAGATCCTCGTTTACGATCTTGGGGGCGGAACTTTCGATGTTTCCATCCTCGAGATCGGCGAGGGCGTTTTCCAGGTCATCGCTACCGATGGCGACACCCAACTTGGCGGCGATGACTTCGACCGCCGCATCATGGACTGGCTCATCGAGGAGTTCAAGAAAGAGACAGGGATTGACCTCCGCGGCGATCCTCAAGCTATGCAGAGGCTGCGCGATGCCGCCGAGCAAGCAAAGAAGGAGCTCTCCACACGCCTGGAAACCCGGATTTCCCTCCCTTACATCGCTGTGGATGCCCGCGGGCCCAAGCACCTCGAGCGTACCCTCACCCGCGCCCAATTCATCGCCATGATCGACGATCTCCTTATGCGCACGATGCAGATCGTGGATAACGCCCTGGCCGCGGCCAAACTCAAGCCCCAGGACATCGACCAGGTGGTGCTCGTGGGCGGCTCCACGCGAATCCCTAGGGTCCAGGAGCTTGTGGCCGAGAAATTCGGCCGGGCCAAGATCAACAAAGACATCAACCCCGATGAGGTGGTGGCCGTGGGCGCGGCCATCCAGGCCGCTATCCTCGCCGGCGAAATGAAGGAAGTCGTCCTTTTGGACGTCACGCCCTTGACCCTCTCCATTGAAACCCTCGGGGGAATCGCCACCCCCATCATCGAGCGGAACACCACCATTCCCGTGGAGCGCACGAAAACCTTCACCACCGCCGAGGATTTCCAGACCTCCGTGGAGATCCACATCGTTCAGGGTGAGCGGAAGATGGCCGCGGACAACAAATCCCTGGGGCGGTTCGTCCTCTCCGGCATCCCTCCCGCTCCCCGGGGGGTTCCCCAAATCGATGTGACCTTCAAAATCGATGCCGACGGGATCCTCCACGTGACCGCCAAGGACCGGGCCACGGGGAAGTCCGCATCCATCACGATCAAGGACACCTCCCGCCTCACCCCTGAGGAGATCGAGCGGATGCGCAAAGAAGCGGAAATGTACGCAGAAGAAGATCGCCGAAGACTTGAGCTTGCGGAGACCCGAAACCAGGCGGATAGCCTCATCTACGCGGTGGAGAAATCTTTGGGCGAATTAGGCGAAAAGATCGAGCCTGAAAAGCGCCGCCGCATTGAAGAGGCGATCCGGAACCTGCGGGAGAAGATGGCCGGGGATAACGCGGGCGCCATCCGTGCGGCCATGGAAGAGCTGAAGAGGATTGCGGGTGAGGTAGCAACCGAACTCTATCGCCGGGCCGGAGAGGGGATCTCCGGGTGATTCGCTGTGCCTGAGGACTACTACGAGATTTTGGGCGTGCCCCGAAACGCCACCCAAGAGGAGATCAAGCGGGCCTTCCGCCGCCTCGCCAAACAGTACCACCCCGACGTCTATAAGGGCGACAAAAAGGAGGCGGAGCGGAAGTTCCGCAAGATCGCCGAGGCTTACGAAGTGCTCTCCGACCCGGTGAAGCGCGCCCAATACGACCGCTTTGGCCATGTGGGCCCTGAGCAGAGCGTGGATTTTGGTCCAGAAGGGTTCCGCCGCGCCCGCGAGGCTTTTGAGGAATTCTTCGGCCCCTCGGCCTTCGACGAGATCTTCAACCTCTTTTTCGGCGAGGGCCGGAGAACCAGAACGCTTACGCGGGCCCGCCGCGGCGAGGATTTGGAGTACCGGGTGCGCATCACCTTGGAAGATGCGGCCTTCGGCACAACCCTGCGCGCCACGATCCCCCGCTATGAGCCCTGCCGGCATTGCGGAGGAAGCGGGCTTACCCCGGGCACTGGCCTCCGAACCTGTCCCACCTGCCGCGGCACTGGCCGCATCGAGTACCGCCAGTTCTCCATGTTCGGAACCTTCGTGAACGTGCGGACCTGTCCGGAGTGCGAGGGCGTGGGAGAGATTCCGGAAGCGCCGTGTGCGGCTTGCCGGGGGACAGGCCGGGTGCGGGAGCGCTCGGAGATCACTTTGGAAATCCCGGCCGGCGTGGAGGACGGGGCCCGCCTCATCCTTCGGGGGCAGGGGAACGCGGGGATCGCCGGAGGCCCGGCGGGAGACCTCCATGTGACCGTGGAAATCCAGCCCCATCCGCTTTTTGTAAGGCAAGGCCAGGACCTTTGGGTGGAGGTTCCCATACATTACGGAACCCTGGTTTTAGGTGGCCGCATCAAAATCCCTACCCTTTCGGGCGAGGAGGAGGTGGAGATCGCGCCGGGGACGGAGCCCGAGGAGGTTTTGGTTTTGCGCGGCCGAGGGCTTCCCGGGCCGCGGGGCCCCGGCGATCTCAAGGTCCGGCTCAAGGTGGTCATTCCCAAGAAACTCGGCCGCGAGGAGCGCCGGCTCCTGCAGGCTTTCACGGAGAAGCTCCCCCCGCCCGATCCGCCCCGCCGCCCCAGCATATAATCCTTCAAAAAGGAGGGGGCAATGGGGCGCGCAATTTTTCTCCTTTTGCTGTTTTCTGTTGTGTTTTTGGGAGGCGGGCCCAAAGCCCAAGAATTTCCGGATCCAGAGACCCTTCTTTCCGCAAGCCGCGCGGCCTACCAGGCGCTCAACTCCTATGAAGCGGTGGTGACCATGACCATTGAGGCCTCGTTTGCGTCTGCTTCTCTTCGGTACAAGATCTTCTTTTCATTCCCGTTCAGCCGAATGGAGTACGAGCCCGAAGAAACTTTTGGTCTTCCCAGGGTCGTTATCTCCGTTCAAGACCACCAAGAAGGGCGGGCTTTTGTTCTCTACACCAACGGGGAGTGGGAGGAAATCCACGACGAATCCTTAAAAGAGGAAGTCTTTCTAGACGCAATAGCAAAAGAATTTTTGCTGACCATGGATTTTGAAAAAGTAGAACGGGGCGAATTTATGGGAAAGCCTGCTTGGGTTCTGAGGGGTACCGGCACCCCCCTCGGCGGCATTTGGGGCGAAATAACCATGTGGCTAGAGGAAGAGACGCTCTTTGTTCGGCGCATCGAGTCCAAAGGTTTTGGCTTCGCTGCGACCTTAACGGTGGAGGAATTTAAACCCGGAGTGGAGATTCCCCATGATCTCTTTCAGCCCCCGCCGCCGGAGCTCGTCGCCCGCCGCATCACCGTCGTCCCTCAAGGCCGCGAGATCCTCTCTTCCGTTTGGAAAAAACTTTCCGATCTCCAGAGCTTCATTGTCCGCAAGCGCGTAAAAAGCAGCGATTTTCTACTAGATGAAGAACAGATTGTTGTCTACCGCCATCCTTTTTTGCGCATCGAAAGCCGCTCTCCCCAAATCCCTCACTTCCCCAGCCAACTCCTTCGCTTGGAAATTCACGACTTTTCAAGCGGGTTCGTGTACTACTATGATGCCTTTGAGGACTCTTGGGAAAAAGAGGAAATAGGCCCATTCGCGATGTACTCCTCCGCCGCAGAGACGGCTATCGCCGCGCTAATGGAAGCCTATCGGCTCGCCCCGCCGGAAACGCTGACCGTGATTGGGCTCAAAGAGGAAACCTTACGGGGCCGGAAAACATGGCGCATTACGGCTCGAGGAGCACCCGGAACCGATGAACCCGGGCCAGAATGGTGGGTGGACCAGGAAACGCTCTCTATCCTCAGGTATGCTATGCCCGAAAAGGTCTGGCGATTTGAAGAAGAACCGCGTTGGGAAATAGAATACGCTGACATCCTGAGCTTCGAGCCCAACCCTGAGGTTCCCGAGGAACTTTTCGCTGTTCCAGAAGATGTGCCCTTGCGACGCCCCAAACTCCCAGAAGGCCTGGAGTTTCCTTGGGAAAAATCTCAGGGGATCAGCCTTGAGGGCTGGGATACCTTCAGCTTCGAAAGCTTAGAGGAAGCAAAAGCTCAAGAAAAGCGCGTGGTTTTGTTTTTCACCGCGGAATGGTGTGACGCCTGCCATGCCCTGGAGGCCGGTCCTTTGCAGAATCCCCAGGTGCAAGAGCTCCTCCAGCCCCTCGCCCGGCTAGTAGTGGATCTCACTTTTCCCAAAGGGGAAGCCAAAAAAGTAGCCGACCGTTACAATGTTAGAACTCTGCCAACCCTTCTCTTTTTGGATGCCCAGGGAAATGAACTTGGGCGCATAACTGGCTACCGCAGCACCTCTTCCCTCCTCCGGGAGATCAAAAAGATTTTGGAAGGGGGTGAAAAATGAAGTTGCTTCTCCTTTCGGCGACCTTTCTCCTTTGGGCCTGGGCAGCCTTTCCGCAGGTGCAAATTCCTCCTCTTTTTGCCACGCCCTATCTGGCTGCCCATCCGGAAAGCGTCTTCTACATTGCCATCGTCGCGGAGATCTTGGAGGGCTGGGCCATCCCCGCCGCAGATGCCCGCGGAAAAGGCGTTCTTCCCACAAGAATTTCCGTGGAACCTGCTCCCGGACTCGTATTCGGAGAGGTCCTCTACCCTCAACCCCAGAAAAAGTGGCTGGAATTTGCGAAAACTTACCTTGAGGTCTACACGGGCCAAGTCGTCTTCATTGTCCCTGTGCACGTGGAAAAGGACGCGCCGCTGGGGTTACGCACAATCCACCTGCGCCTGGAGTATCAAGCTTGCGAGGCCAAGCTTTGCCTACTTCCGGAGGTGCTGGAGCTGACGATCGCGGTTTTCATCTTTCCGAAGCCGGGGGCTTCCACGTCGCTTTCGGCTTCACCACAAGCTCGGCGCGTAAACCATCCCCCTCGTCTACAATGGACGCTACGCTAACTTCGCCCACAAGATCGGCAAGAAGGTAAGCGTAATCGAAGATATACTCGTCAAAACCGCAGGCTTTGCATGCCGTACCCGTAACTTTGATCACCAAGCGATCCTCCTCCGCCGTCAGAATCTCTACTACGGCCTCAGGCGCATGCCAGGCGTTGAATTCCTCTTTGGCTTTTTCCGCTTCCCACATGTTCCTAAAGGAGATCGGGGTTTTCCGTCAAGACCCGAAGAAGCGAACGCAATCCTTCCAAGGCCTTGCGGCGGTGGGAAATCGCGTTCTTTTCTGAGGGGCTCATCTCTGCCAGCGTGCGCGTTTCTCCCGCGGGAATGAAGAGAGGATCGTAGCCAAACCCGCCGCTCCCCCGGGGTTCCTCGGCAATGGTGCCCTCAAGAACCCCCTCGGAGGTCCAAAATCGGCCATCGGGCAGGGCCAAAACGGCCACGGTGCGGAAGCGCGCCGTGCGGTCCGCGGCCCCGGCCAAAAGCTCCAGGAGTTTCTTGTTGTTCGCCGCGTAATCCTTTTCTTTCCCGGCAAATCGAGAAGAGAGGACTCCAGGCGCTCCGGAAAGCGCGGCCACCTCAAGGCCCGTGTCCTCGGCAATAGCGGGAAGGCCGGAACTTTTCGCGTAAAGAACGGCTTTAAGGATGGCGTTTTCCTCCAAGGTTTTTCCCTCTTCCGGGGGTTCAGGGAGGTTTAAATCCAATGCGGAAACCCATTCGATCCCCGGGATCTCCCCCAAAATCTCCCGCATCTCCTGGAGCTTTGCGGGATTACCCGTGCCCAAAAGGACCTTCACGCTACTTTGACGCCGCGTAGGGACAGCTCTCGGGCAAAGTGGCAGGCCACAAAGTGCTCGCCACCAAGATCCACAAGCTCCGGCGTTTCTTTCCCGCAGATGTCTTTCGCATAAGAGCAGCGGGGATGGAAGCGGCATCCCTTGGGCGGGTTGACGGGGCTGGGCACGTCACCCTGAAGAATGATGCGCTCCGCCTGGTAATCCGGGTCAGGAACAGGAACCGCGGAGAGGAGCGCCTCGGTGTAGGGGTGTTTGGGCCGCAAGAAGAGCTCCTCCGTTTCCGCGAGTTCTACGATTTTCCCAAGGTACATAACGGCTACCCGATCGGAAATGTGCTTCACCACGGAAAGATCGTGGGCCACGAAAAGGTATGTAAGGCCGAACTGGTCCTGGAGGTCCTCAAGGAGGTTGAGGATCTGCGCCTGAATGGACACGTCCAGGGCGGAGACGGGCTCGTCGCACACGACAAGTTGGGGATTTAAAGCCAAAGCGCGGGCGATCCCGATTCTCTGGCGCTGGCCTCCGGAGAACTCATGAGGATAGCGCCGCATGTGCTCAGGCTTGAGCCCCACCGCCTCCAGGAGCTCCGCTACCCGCTCCCGCAGGGCTTCTCCCTTGGCCAAGCCGTGCACGACCAAGGGCTCACCGATGATGTCGCCCACGGTCATCCGGGGGTTCAAGGAGGAATAGGGGTCCTGGAAAATGATCTGCATCTCCCGGCGCAAGAGTTTCATCGTCTTTTTGTCGGCTTTGACCACGTTGACCTCTTTGCCCAGTTGCTTGGAGCGGAACCAAACCTCTCCGGAGGTGGGCTCAATCAGGCGGAGGATGGTACGCGCACAGGTGGTCTTTCCGCAGCCGGATTCGCCCACAAGCCCCAGGGTTTCCCCTGCCCGGATGAAAAAGTCCACCTCATCCACGGCCTTGACCCAGCCCACGATGCGGCGGAAAACCCCGCGGCGCACGGGGAAGTACTTCTTCAGCCGGTTCACGCGGAGGAGCACGCCTTCGCTTTGTACGGCCATGTCTTCACCCCTCAAGCATACAGCCAGCAAGCGGCTTCGTGGTTCGGCGCCACTTCCCTAAGGGGCGGCATCTCCCGGGTGCAGATCTCCATGACGTGGGGGCACCGGGGGTTGAAGGGGCAGCCCGGCGGCGCATCCAGGGGATCAGGAACCACACCCTTGATGGGCTCGAGCCTCTTTTTCTTCGTGGCCAAGGAGGGGATGGAGTTGAGAAGCCCCTGGGTATAGGGGTGCTTGGGCTCATGGAAAAGCGGGCGCACCATGGCGTGCTCCACTACTTTGCCAAGATACATCACCACCACCTCTTGGCACATCTCCGCCACCACCCCGAGGTTGTGGGTAATGAACATAATGGCCATTTTGAACCGCCGCTGGAGGTCGCGCATGAGATCCAAAACCTGAGCTTGAATGGTCACATCCAACGCAGTGGTGGGCTCGTCGGCAATAAGAAGGGAGGGGTTACAGGAAAGGGCCATGGCGATCATCGCCCGCTGTCGCATCCCTCCGGAAAGCTGATGGGGGTATTCGTCCACCCGCTGCTCCGGCTCGGGAATCCCCACCTGCCGCAGCATCTCGATCGCTTTCTTCCGCGCCTCTTTTTTGGAGACCTTCTGGTGAAGCATGATGGCTTCCATGATCTGATAGCCCACGGTGAACACGGGGTTCAACGAGGTCATCGGTTCCTGAAAGATCATGGCGATTTCCTTTCCCCGGATGGAGCGGTATTCCTTCCCCTTGGGGTGCAGCGAGGTGAGCTCAATATTGTGGCCATCGCGGTGCAGGATAATTTTCCCTCCCGCAATTTTCCCGGGAGGCATGGGAACAAGTCCCATTATGGAAAGGGCGGTCACGGACTTTCCGCAGCCGGACTCACCCACCACTCCCAACGTTTGCTGGGGCTCGATCTTAAAGGTCACCCCATCCACCGCTTTGACAACCCCATCCTCCGTGTAAAAGTAGGTCTTCAGATCCAAAACGGAAAGGAGCGGCACATCCCCTCCTTAAAGGATGGCCAAAAGCAGGCCCAGGATGAAGAACGCCCCACCCAACACGCCGATGAGTAGTTTCTTTGGATCTTTTCGCACATCCCGGCCGAAGACCGTGGCGGACATGCCCGCGCCAAACGCCCCGCCCAGGGTGGCGTGCTCGGACATGTGCATGAGCACGAGGGCCGTAAGGGCGAAACAGTCCAGGAAAAACAGGGCCAAAAGAACATTGCGCACAATTCCCATCTTTTGCTCCTTTTCGTGCGGAAGTATACGCGCTACGGCGAGTTTGGTGCAAGAAGGGAGGATTCGTACAATGGTCACTGTTGGCTAAGTACGTATTCGTCACAGGAGGAGTGGTTTCCGGGCTCGGCAAGGGCGTGGTGACGGCCTCCTTGGGCCGGCTCCTGCGGGCCCGGGGAATCGCCGTCACCCTCCAAAAAATCGACCCTTATCTCAACGTCGACGCCGGAACCATCAACCCCTACGAGCACGGGGAAGTATTCGTCACCAAAGACGGGCTCGAGACGGATCTCGACATCGGCCACTACGAGCGTTTTTTGGATCAGGAACTCAGCCGGGCCAACTACATCACCACAGGCCAAATCTATTGGGCGGTGATCCAGCGGGAACGCCGGGGCGACTACCTCGGCCGCACCGTGCAGGTCATCCCCCACATCACCGAGGAGATCAAAGCCCGCATTCGCGAGGCCTTGGTCGCCACGGGAAGCGAGGTCGTGGTGGTGGAGGTGGGCGGAACAGTCGGGGACATCGAGGGTCTCCCCTACCTTGAGGCTATCCGCCAGATGCGCGACGAGCTTCCCAAAGAGGATGTGGCGGTGATCCACCTTGCGTATGTGCCCATCCTCTCCACCACGGGCGAGCTCAAGACGAAACCCACCCAACACTCCGTGAAGGAACTGCGGGCCGTGGGTATACAGCCGGATTTCATCGTGGCCCGTTGCCCTACGGCCTTGCCCGAACCATTACGTCGAAAAATCGCGCTTTTCTGTGACGTGCCTTTGGAGCACGTAATTGAAGGCCGGGATCTCCCCTCCATTTACGAAGTCCCCCTGCGCCTGGCGGAAGAAGGGCTCGACGAAAAGCTCCTCCGCAGGCTAGATCTTTCGCCCCGGGAAAGCGATCTCCAAGCCTGGGAGGAGTTCGTCCAAAAGCTCTACACAAACACAAACAACCTCGTGCGGGTAGGCATCGTAGGAAAATACGTGGAGCTGCACGATGCTTACCTTTCCATTGTGGAGGCCCTGTGCCATGCCGGCGCGGCCTTGGGCGCAAAAGTTGAAATCACCTGGATCCCCGCGGAAAGGGTGGAAAAAGAGGGCGAGGATATTTTGAAAGGAGTCCAAGGAATCCTCGTTCCTGGCGGGTTCGGAGAGCGGGGAATCGAAGGAAAAATCATCGCTGCGGATTACGCTCGCCGCGAGGGAATCCCATACTTTGGCATCTGTCTTGGGATGCAGGTGGCGGTGATCGCCTTCGCCAGAAATGTGTTGGGAATGGCCTCAGCCAATTCCACAGAATTCGATCCCCACACCCCTTATCCCGTCATCGATCTTTTGCCGGAACAAGCCCAAATCCAAGCAAAAGGGGGGACGATGAGGCTGGGCGAGTACCCCGCGGACCTTCTATCCGGAACGAAAATCCACGAGGCCTACGGCAAATCCCGCATTTTCGAGCGGCACCGGCACCGCTACGAATTCAATCCCCGTTTTTTGGAGAAATTCGAGCGGGCTGGCTTGATCCCTTCAGCGGTCTCGCCCGATGGCCGCCTCGTGGAAGCCGTGGAACTCAGGGACCATCCCTGGTACGTCGCCGTGCAGTTCCATCCGGAGTTCCTTTCCCGGCCTTTACGGCCCCACCCTCTGTTTTTAGGATTTTTGCGGGCATGCTTGTCCTCTTAGTGCTTTTTTCCCTCAGCGCTTGGGCTCAAACCACCGCCCTTACCGCGCCTTGGCTTTTGGTCTACGATCCCGAGGGGCGACCCCGCTGGGAAATCCGCATGGAAAAGCTTTCCCGCACCAAAGACGGCTGGGAGGGCGAAAACATCTCGGTGACCCTCTTTTTTGAGGGAAACATGGTTTTTCTTGTGCAAGCGCAAAAACTTTCCGCCGACCCTTTGGGCCGCCAGTGGACCCTTTGGGGGAATCTCCGGGGCGAAGGGTACGGCTTTCAGTTCTCCGCGGAAAAGGCGTATTGGCAGGATCGTCTCATCCTGGAGGAATTTTCCGCCGAGGGAAACGATTTTGAAGTTCAAGCGAAGGAAGCGCGCTGGGAACTCGCCGGAACATTGGAGCTCTTCGAGGCCCAAGCCCGGGGATGGGGATGGACCCTCGCGTTTCCTTACGGGCAATATTCGGAAAAAATTCTTTGGGCCCAGGAAGTGGAGGCCTTAGGGCATGGGCTTTCTCTGCGCGCGGAGTTCCTGGAGTTCCACACGGACGAAGGCCGGGCTAAATTCCAAAAGGTGAAACTTGTCCGCAGTTCTTGAGGGCCGGGACCTAGCGAAGCGCTTCCGCCACATCCGCGCGGTGGATGGAGTCACTTTGTCTTTCCGATCCGGGGAGATCACCGGTCTTCTTGGGCCAAACGGCGCGGGAAAGACCACCACCCTCTACCTTTTGGCCGGCTTCCTCCGCCCCACCCGCGGCGAGGTTCTCCTTTCCGGCCGAAAAATCACAAAGCTTCCCTTTTATCGGCGTGCAAGGTTGGGAATCCATTACCTTCCCCAGGAGCCCTCCGTTTTCCTGCGCACCACCGTGGCCGGCAATATCCGCCTGGCCTTGGCCGGGATGGGCCTTCCTTGGAATTCTCGAGTGGAAAAGGTTTTGGAGGATCTCGGGCTTTCCGGCCTCCTTCGCCGCCGCACCACGGAGCTTTCCGCAGGGGAAAGGCGCAAGGTGGAGGTAGCTCGGGCCCTCGTGACCAAACCCGCTTTCCTCCTCCTCGACGAGCCCTTTTTGGGAGTGGACCCCCTCACGGTGGCGGAACTATCTGATCTTGTGCGGAAGCTCGCCGGAAACGGCATTGGAATCGCTATATGCGACCACAACGTCCGCGATACCCTGAAGCTTGTGCATCGCGCCTATTTGATCCAGGCCGGAAAGGTGATCCTGGAGGGAACGCCGGAAGAGCTCCTTTCCGACGCCCGGGCCCGGGCCGCTTATCTGGGCGAGAATTTCTCCCTGTAAGTTTGTTCCAGTTCCAAAAGCCGTTTTTTCCAGTGTAGCCCTGGCCCGAACCCGCCTAGCCCGTGTTTCCCCACGACCCTGTGGCAGGGGATAAGGATGGGTAAAGGGTTTCTCGCCAAAGCCTGCCCCACTGCCCGGGCTGCTCCCGGCCTCCCCATACTTGAGGCGAGCTCACCATACGTGACCCGCTCCCCATAAGGGATCTTGAGGAGCTCCTTCCACACCTGCACAAAGAAAGGCGGACCGGAAAGGCTTAGGGGAACGGTGAAGTCCGCGCGCTGACCGAGAAAATACTCGTTGAGCTCGCGCCGCAAAATCTCCAGGATCGATGCTTCCTCCGTAGGCATTTCGGAAAAATCGCCAGGAAAAACCAGGCTGCGGATCCCTTTACTATCCCACTCGGCAAGGAAATCGCCAAAGACAGTGGGCACCTTTCCCCAGGGCACAAGGGTAGAGTAACTCCTCTCCCTCCTCGCTACAATGAGCTCGTGCGCTTCCTGAGCGTCGGCTGGGAGTTGGAAGGACCGGGAATCACGAAGGCCGATTTTCCGAACTCCGAATCTTTCGCAAGTTTCGATGCGGTTCTCATCGATCCTAGTCCCCTTCGGGAACTTTGGCGGCCTTATGCGGAGCTTGGTCCCGATGGGATATATCGCCTTTACCCTACCCGGGATTTCGGGCTTTCCCGAGCCCTCCTCAACCTTTTTCACCTGCGGCAAAAGGAGCTAGAGGATCTTCTTTTCCGTGCGGGCGGGGTTTTGGTCGTGCGTGTCCGTCCGCCGGAGGAAGGCGTACTGGTCGAGGGGAATCCGCCAAGGAGGCTCGATATCTACAGTTTCCTTCCCAAAGCCTCCCTTGTCTCCGGACCTCATCATCTGAGCCTCCCCCAAGGGCTGCGTTTCCTTCCCCGGCGCGGCCAGGATCTCCTTCTCTCCGACCCCACTCATCCCCTCGCCCCTTACCTTGAGCGTTTCTCCCGCCACGGTTATGAGGCCGTGCTCACCACAGTTTTTGGCGTACCGCTTTCCGAGTTCGGAACCGTTTTGGCCCAAAACAGGGTGGGCGATCCTCTCGCTTTGGACCTTCCGGTGGGACTCGGCCGTATCGTTTTTCTCCCCTCCTTCGTTGGCCAAGAGGCCAAAGAAGCGGGAGAACTTTTGCGGGTGGGACTGAGTGCCCTCCTCTCCCAGCCTTTGCCCGAGGCCGCGCCGGAATGGCTGGAAAAATACCTCCTTCCCGGCGAAGAGGAGATCAGAAAAGCTGCGGAAGAACTTGCCCGGGAAAAAGAAAGGCTAAGCCGCAGAGAACAGGAACTTCAAGAAGCCCGAAAGGATTTGGATATCCTGAAGGCCCTTCTTTTCCCCCGCGGCAGAATGGCCCTTCTGAACGGGGCTATGGCGGCCCTGTCCCGCCTGGGCTTTTCCATAAAACCTGGTCTTCAGCCGATGGAATTTTTTGCGGAAAGCCCGGAAGAAAATTTTTATGTGCGCGTTTCCTTCTCCCCGTTTTCTCCGGTGGGCCCTGAGGAGCATCGCGCTCTGCTCCTTTCCTTGGATCGCCTTCGCAATGAAGAGCGGAAAGAGGTGAAGGGACTTCTCCTTTGCCTTTCCCAGCCGGAGCTCGAGCCCCACCGCCGCGGCCCCCAGTGGCAGGAGGCCGTGGAAAGGGCGAGCTTGGATCATCGCTTTGTCCTAGCCTCTTCCTTTACCCTTTTTCAGGCCGTGGCCAAAGCCCTCTCCGGTACCGACCCAAAGGCCTTGCGCAAAAGCCTTGCCCAAACAGAGGGACCATGGAGCCCTCGATTCTGAAACTGGGCCTAGCCCTGGGAATCCTGGGGATTCCCTTCTGCGCTTGGGGAAGCCCCCGTTTCGCTCGGTTCATTCGGGCAAGACAACACATCCGGCCCGAGGGGC
>OGCH01000894.1_pt1 | contig 13035 bp, 14 predicted proteins | sample 1570111 | NCBI WGS metagenome assembly OGCH01 (sample SAMN03436243, study PRJEB24508) | hot springs metagenome | biome: Desert Springs; feature: Hot Springs; material: Water | place: USA: Great Boiling Spring, Nevada | collected 2008-12-01 | depth 0 m m | reverse complement strand
GTGCCCGGGTGCTGCCCAGCGCACTGGACTCACCGGCGCGCGTGCGCCGGGGGTGTCCGTCACGCTCCGGGGTGACCGGCTCGCTCGCTTCGGCTTCGCCGCGCGCCGCTGTTGCGGCATCGTCGGATGAGCGGGTCTCTCGAGCCTGCTCGTCTCGTTCCTGTTCGTCCATCACTCGCTCCCGGTCAGTTGGGTTGGACGATCGACCCTTGCGGTCGCAGCCGTTGGCGCGCCGCTGCGAAGCCGTCGCGTGCTCCCCGCAGAATGGCCTGCCCACCGGCGATGGCGGTCAACCCGCCCGCGACGGCGTAGACCAGCCCCCGGCGAACGGCCCGGCGGACGCGCGGTGAGAGGAGCAGCGCAGTCGCGGCGACTGCGATCGCGGTCTCCGGTCGAGCATACTCGTCCAGTTCGAGTTCCGGCATCGTATCCCCCTTTCGACGAAACCGCTTTTCTCAGTCTGTTGCGCAGCCCCGTCGTCAGCGCGATCCTGCGCGAACGTGTCGATGCACCCGAATTTTGTACCACCAGCGAATGTTCACAATATTGCAAAAATGTGAATGTTGGCACAGAGTCATTGGGTTTCCGATGATGCTCTGGTATTGTACCAGCTCGACCGTCGTCGTGTGGAGGAGAGAGTGTGAGCCGCAGGCAGTGGGTGCGCTCGTCCGAGCGAGCTGGCCACTCGCCCCATCGATGACTCGTGCCGCTCGCCTTCGCCAGCGGGTCACCGGCATGAATGTTACGAGCGGCGCTCGCCCGACCAGTTCGCTGCCAGTACAGGCGCGAGGTCGCCGGTTTCGCCGGCGAGCTGAGCGATCGCGGCGTCGTCGTAGCCGGCAGCACGGAGGGGCTGGACGACGTCGTGCCGCAGATCGGGTATGCTGGCTGCCAGCACGGTCGCCGGCCCGGTCAACGCGAACGAGGCGACGGTCGCTGGCACGAGCGCCGTCTCGCCGCGCCCGAGGTGGAGTTCGTCTCGGCCGGTTTGGATCACCAGTGTCCCCTCCAGGCAGGTGAGGACAAGGGGGGTCTGGTCCGGCTGGCGTGTGAGTGCACGCCGGTCAGCGATCGCCCAGCGCTCCAGGAGGAAATACCGGCACGCCGCGAGCATGCTCCGCCAGTCGTCGAGTGGAAGAGGCCGCGTGCGTTGGGCGCGGCGCTCCGGACGGAGGACAGCGAGCCCTTCCTCGATATGCAGGGGACGACCTCGCCCCTGCGTATCGACCCGTCCCCAATCGTAGAAGCGATAGGTCACGTCCGACTGCTCTTGAATCTCATATAAGAGAATGCCGGGGCCGATGGCGTGCAGGGTCCCGGCGGGGACGACGACCGTGTCCCCCGGCTGGACCGGCAAGTGTGCCAAGACCTGCGGCAGGTCGCCGCGCGCGATGCGGTGACGGAGAGCGGGTGGATCGAGCGGCTCGGTCAGTCCGACGATCAACTCGGCGCCGGGATCGGCTGCGAGGATGTGCCACGCTTCCGTCTTGCCGCGCTGGCCCAACGGTGCGGCCTGCTCGTCGTCAGGGTGGACTTGGACGGAGAGGACATCGTCGGCATCGATCAGCTTGATCAGGAGGGGAAAGTCGCCGAACGGCTCGCTGGCTGCCCTGCCGCGCTCGCCCAAGAGCTCTGCCCCGAACTGCGCGACGAGCTCGCCGAGCGTCCGACCAGCCAGCGGACCACTGCGCACGCGTGCCTCGTTCCCCGTCTCCCACGACTCGCCGATCCGTGCCTCCGGTGGAAAGCGCTTGCCGCAGGCGCGCACCAGGCGCCGATCTCCCCAGGGACGTTCGACCGGTATCGGCTCGAGCAGGAGCGGTGCAGCGACCGGCGACGTCATCGTCGGGGCGCTCCTTCACGGGTCTCCGTCCAGCGGTCGTACAGGATGCCGAGCGTCAGGCCATAGGCGAGGTGCCGCCACACTTCTTGGAGGAACGGAATCGGCCGGTTGAACGGCTCCAAGCGACCGGCGCGGATTTCCGGATGGACGCGATCGAGCAGCGCCACGATCGGCCAGAGCGCCAAATTCTCGGCGAGCGCGAAGAGCAGGCCGGCGAGCCAACCGGAGAACGGGAACACACGACGCAGGCGCCCGTAGAGGATGCCGAGCGCTGAGCCGTTGGCCAGGTGCATGAATGTCCCGAGTACTGGCCAGAAGCGGGCTCCCCCTGGCACGAGACCGGCCAGGAGCCGGAGATCGTTGGTCCGTCGGCGCAGGAGCGCCAGATCGACGATCATGGCGATGAGGAAAGCGACCGCACCGGCCAAACCGGCCAATGCAGCGTGTCCGAGACCCCTCATGACGAGGTTCCCTCCACTGGGCTGGTGGTGGCGAGTTCTGCCCGGCGTGCGGCGACCAGCGGGCGAAGCAACCAGACCAGGAGCGGTGGAGTCAAAAGGGTCGTGAGCATCGACATGACCACGGCGACCGAGAACAGGGGACGCTCGACCACGCCGAGCGACAGGCCGATCGAGGCGACGATGAGTCCGACTTCGCCGCGGGGCACCATGCCGAAGCCGACGACCGCCATCGAGCGCAGGGGAAAACCGATCGTTCCCAAAGCGGCCCCGAGGGCTTTGGTGAGCACGGCGACGACGGTCACCGCGAGAGCCAGCCAGAGCGTCTCGCTCTGGAGAAAGAGTCGTGGATCGACGCGAGCACCGGTCACCACGAAGAAGAAGGGAACCAGGAACGTGTAGATCGGGAGCGCTTGCTCGTGCAAGTGATAGCGCTCGGCGACCTCGGCGAGTGCCATGCCGGCCAGGAACGCACCGACGATCGGGGCGAGACCGATCGCCGCGGCGATCGCCGCCAAGGCCAACATCAGCACGAGCGCGATGACCAGCGGCGCATGCTCGAGCTGGAGCCGTTCGACCAGCGGGGGAAAGAGGCGTCGGACCACCAGCGCTCCCAGACCACCGACGACCGCGGTGAAGCCGAGCGCGAGGACGGAGACCCAGAGGACGCGGCCGAGTTCCAGTTCACCCGAGACCGCGATCCCCGAGACGATCGTGAGCATGAGGAGTCCGAGGATGTCGTCGAAGACAGCAGCACCCAGGATGATGCGGGCCTCGCGTGAGTCGAGCGCGCCGACATCGCGCAGCACGCGAGCGGTGATGCCGACACTGGTGGCCACGAGGACTGTGCCGATGAAGATCGACTCGATCGAGGGGTAGCCCAACGCCAGCATGAGCACGGTTCCGCCGGCGAAGGGTCCGAGTACCCCGAGCACCGCGACCGCGAGCGACCGGACGCCGACACGCAGGAGATCGCTCAGGCGCGTTTCTAGCCCGACGAAGAAGAGGAGCACGACGACGCCCAGTTCGGCGATCGACTCCAGGACGAGTGCCAGACCCTCGCGTGCAGCCTCGCGATCCTCATGAAAGAATTCCAGGATCTCGTGGCCCGGGACACCGATCAGGCCGAGCGCGAAGGGGCCGATCAAGACTCCGGCCAGCAATTCACCGATCACGGCAGGCTGGCGGATGCGGAGGAAGAGTTCTCCCGCCAGTTTCGCGGCGAGAAAGACGATCAGGAGTTCGCTCAGGACCTCGACGATCGCGGTCATCGGCGTCGCTCCCCGAACACGGTGATCGGATCCCTTCGCGCGCTCGATTATCGCCAGCTCGCCACGAGTCGAGAAGCCGGTCGTCAGATGTGGATGGCCAGGTTGTCGACCGCCAACGCTGCCTCGCCGATCACCTCGGAGACGGTCGGGTGGGGGTGAACCGAGAGCCCGATCTCCCAAGGCGTCGCCTCGAGCAGCTTGGCCAAGGCGGCCTCGGCGATCAGCTCGGTGGCGTGATTGCCGATGATGTGGACGCCGACGATGTCGTTGGTCTCGGCGTCAGCGATGATCTTGACGAAGCCGTCGGTCTCTCCCTCGATGAGCGATTTCCCGTTGGCCCGGAAGGGAAACTTGCCGACCTTGATCGAGCGCCCCTGCTCCTTGGCCTCTCGCTCGGTGAGACCGAGGCTGGCGATCTCCGGATGGCAATAGGTCACCACGGGGACACGGTGGTAATCGAGGGGGAGCGGTTTCTCGCCGGCGATATGCTCGACGGCGATGATCCCCTGGTGCATCGCGGTATGCGCCAGTTGCTGGATACCGAGCACATCGCCGATGGCGTAAATTCCCTCGACGTTCGTGCGGAAATATTCGTCGGTGACGATGAAGCCGTCCTTGGTGCGGACCCCCAGCTCCTCGAGCCCGATCTCCTCGATGTTTCCCTCGCGGCCGAGCGCGACGAAGAGTGCATCGGCCTCGACGACCTCTTCTTGCGCGCCGCTCTTCCGCACACGCATCCGAACGCCGCCCTCGGTGATATCGAAGTCGTCCGCCGTGGGACGATAATCGGGGATGATGCGGATCCCTTTGCGCTGGAAGGCTCGGACGAGCTGTTGCTGGACTTCCTCGTCCTCGTTGGGGACGATGCGTCCCACCAGCGTGACCTCGGCCCCGAAGGCGTGCCAGACCGTCGCATGCTCGACACCGGTCGCGCCGCCCCCGCGGATGATGACCCGCTTGGGGTACCAGTCGATCTGGGCCGTCGTGTGGTCGCTGTTGAGCACGCGCACGCCGTCGAAGGGGATACCAGGGATCGCTCGTGGCCGCGAGCCCGTGTCGATCACGATCGCACGGCCGCGCAGCTCCTGGCGCTGGCCGTCGGTACCGTTGACCAGGACAGTGCGATTCCGAGTCAACCGGCCGACCCCCTGGACGAGCGTGATGCCGTGCTTGCGGAAGAGGAAGTGGATGCCTTTGTGGAGCTGCTCGACCACCTGCTGGGCGCGCCGGAAGGCAGTCGGATAATCGCCCTCGACCTCACCGACGATGACGCCGAACTCCTTGGCCCGGCGAGCTTGCTCGAGGAGTTCCGCGCTCTTCAGGAGCGCCTTGCTCGGAATACAGCCCCGGTGCAAGCATGTCCCGCCGACCTTGTCCTTCTCGACGACAGCGACCTTCAGGCCGAGTTGCGCGGCGCGGATCGCTGCGACGTAGCCGCCGGTCCCACCGCCGAGGAATACGACGTCGAACTCCTGGCGCTGTTCGACGGTCATTCCTTCCTCCTTGCAGTTCGTTCTCGATCTGCACGTGAATCCCCCGAGCGTTCCGGAGGTTCTCTGTGCGCAGTATAGCAGGGAAGTCGGTGCGGACCGCGTTGACTGCAGTGCAGTGTCGGCGAAAAGAGAAGTGAACTCTGCCGACAGAACCCTCGCGCGGCGAACTGGCTCGTGTGCCCAGACGGTGCAGTGGCTCGTCCGTTGCCAGCGAACCGAACGGGCGACCGAGACCAACCGTGCTACACTTGCCGATGACATCTTGTTGACAGAAGTGGTGAGGAGCGATGCAGGAACACCGTGGGAAAGCACTGGCGAGTTGGCGCGAAATCGACCTGGCCATCTGGCGGCGGATGGCCGAACGTGCCCGAAAGGAAGGGGTGTGTGCCTACCGGTTGAACGGTGATCCGCGCCACTGGGCAGTGACGAGTGCGAGCCGGTCCGGTGTGGCTTACGAGGTGACGATCCTCGACGACGAGCTCCTCTGCTCGTGTCCGGGTAGCGCCTACTACCGTTATTGCAAGCACCGCGCGTTGGTCCTCGCCGAGCTCGGGCTGCTCGATCCGGAGTTCGGAGTCGAGGCGGCCTGAGCGGGCACTGGCTGGCTCGATGAGGGTTCTCCCTCCCCAGCGAGGCGGCGCTGGGGAGCGGCGAGTTCGCGAGTTAGGGCGGGCTGTAGCTAGCAGAACGCAGCCTGCGGCGCGACTCCCGAGCCGTACAAGAGCAGCAGGTACATGATGCCGAAGATCGGCAGGTGGCCGAGCAGTTCGATCGGGGGTCAGAGTAGCGCGGTGAGAGCGGACGGGACCCTAGCGCGAGGATCGCGACACGGGTGAGGGTGCCGGTAACGAGCAGGATCCCGATGGTCGCCTCGATGACCCCCGCAAGGTCACCGAAGAAGCGATCGGAGACCCAGGTCCAGCCGAAGAGGCTGTGGAGGACGTTGCAGTGCGGGTACTGCCGGAGGAACGCGCTATTCAGTCTGGGGTCGAGCAGCGTTTCGGGCAAGGCGACGATGACGGGTGCGAGACCGGTGAGTACCCGGAGCGCTGTGACCGCGTGCCGCTCGTAGCGCGTGCGGTCGACGAGACACTGGGCGATGCCGAGATAGTGCAGCTGTTCGAGCACAGCGACCGGTGGGAAGACGGCGAAGGCGGCAAAGTAGACGAGCAGCAGGAGGGCTGCGCCAGGGCGGTCGAAAAGGGCAGTAATGAAGGTGAAGGCGACGATGACGGTCGCGACCAGGAGAGCGCATCCGAGGAGCGAGTTCGGGAGCTCGAGCGACGGTACGAAAAGTTCTCGTTGATACGCGAACCAGACGAGACCGATACCGGCGTGGAGGGCGAGGACGCGGGTCGCGCAGGGTTCCATGCGGGCGAGGGGCGGCGGCTTCGGCCAGTGCGGCGTACTGAAGACCCGCGGGAGAAGCCGGAGTCTCGTCCACGAGGGAACCATTTGGCCGATGACCGTTAGGATCGGGCAGTACTCGAAGAGGTGCCATCGTGGTGAGCGGAGCTGGCGCCCTTCCGGTACGAACCAGCGACGATGCGCCGGTGCTGGCGTAGGACCGAGGGTGATCGGAGCGCAGCCGCGCAGCAGCGCCCGAGCGATTCCTGGGGACCGCTCGCCGTCTCCGGGCAGGTGGTCCAGCGCTGTCTCTGGGGCGTCCGACTGTGCGTGGAGCGGACCAGAGATCAGAGGGTGGGGGAAAACCGGCGTACCGATCGCTCGCTAGGTCCGTATCGACTGTCTCGCCTAGGAGGATGCTGCGTCTCGGTCGCTGCTGCCGGAGCGTTCCAGTTGGGCGAGCGTTCGCCTCAGGCGGTCGAGCGCACGGTGGGCGCGGCGTTGCGCTGCGGCGGGGGAGATACCGAGGAGATCAGCGATCTCGTCCAACCCGAGTTCGGCTTCCCAACGCAGGTACAGGATCTCCCGGTCCTGGTCGCGTAGCGTCGCGAGGGCCTGCGTGACCAGGAGGTGGTCCGGCGACCAGTTTTCGGCTGTTCGCGGGCAGACCTCGCGGAGGACGCGGGCGAACGCCCGCTGCTCCAGCTGCTGGGTGCGTAACCAGTCGAACCAGCAGCGTTGGACGATTCGGGTGAGCCAGGGGGCCAGCGCTGCGCGTTCGCGCAGCTGAGCGCGAGCTGCCCAGGCCCGGGTGAACGCTTCCTGGACGAGATCGTCGCGGATCCCTGGGGGGACGCCGAGGCGACTCAAGTAGGCGCGCAGGCGGTCCGCGTGCTGGTCGTACAGGCTCGCGAAGAGGTCCTGGTCAGGAGCGGCGCTTGGCGGATGCTCGGGTAGCTGTGCCGGGTCGGTCGGTTCGTCCGGTTCCATGGGTGGTGGTTTCCGGCGCGCGCTTCGGAGCAGTGCTGGGGGCATCCGCGGGAGGGAGCAGTGCAGCGGTACCGATCGGTCGTCCCGGAGCAGGTGTACGAGCGAGGAGAGGACGAGGAGCGAGGCGAGGCTGAGCGTCCGTGCAGTGCGCGCGAATCGCATCGCGCGGTTCCCTTCTCGGTGGTCAGGGACTGGTACTCGCAGTGTACAGGAGAAAGCTCGCACCGACCACAGCGAGGGCTACCGGCCCGGATCGTGCGAGGCGCTGCAGTCTCAGGATGCCGAGCGCACCGACCGGGCAAGCCGGGCGCCAGAGCCGATACGCTGCACCGGCAGTGGCGAGGCCTCGTGCGAGGCCGAACGCGGTAAAGAGCGCTGTGCCCTCGACGAGGTCACGTGACAGGAGCGCAGCGAGACCCAGGCTGGCCAGCTGGAGCGTCGGCCAGCGGGTGGTGAAAGCGGTGCCGAGCTCGAAGCCCCAGGCTGCACTCGCCCAGAGTGGACCGCGCTGGAACCATGCCGGCGAGACCTGGCGCGAGACCGGGCTCCGCCAGCCGGTCACTATCTCGGCCATCGCGAGGGTGGTGACCACCCCGGCGAGAAGGAGTGCCAGTTGCTGCGTGGGGACCACGACGGCCAGGAGCAGCGTGCCGAGCAATGCGAGCGTCCCGCCGGTCAGCGCACCGCCGGCGCTGCTGGCCACCACGTGGAGGAGAGCGGTCGCCACGGCGTGCCGGCGTGGTCGCTCTGCCATGGTCGGGCCGAGCACGTCGACCATCGAGTACCCTCAAGGCGACCAGAGGGAAGAAAAGCCGCTGGCCAGAGCCACGGGCAGCAAGGACAGCATCATCGTCGTTCCTCCGTGACGACCGCGGTCTGCCGAAGCAGGTCGACGATCTCCGGAATCTCCTCGACGGCCCGCACGACCCCGCGTCCCCGCAGGTGCCCGCGTTCGTCGACGAAGGCGAGGCTCGGGAAGCTCGAGAGACCGAGTGCAGCCAGCGCTGCCTCGCCGACGAGGTGCGGCACGCGCGCTGCACCAGCCGGTGCATCGCTTTCCGGGACAGCGAGCACCAAGAGCATGCCGCGCTCGGCGAGTGAGGCTGCGAGCGTTTCCACCCGTTCCCAAAAAGTCGCACACGGCGGGCAACGCTGGCTGAGCGCGAGGACGACCGCCGGTGCAGCCGGTGGCACGCCGAGGATCAGCTGATCGGACGCGGGGCCAGCCAGGGCGAGCGGCGGAACCGGCTGGCCCAGGCGCGCCCGCTCGCGTTCGGTCTCGACCGTGTTGGCGACGACCTGGTGGAGCGCCTGGAGGCGCTGGGCCAGCCGGGCGAGGACCACTGCCAGCCCGAGGAGAGCGAGCCAAGCGCCGAGCAGGCTGGTCGTGACGGCCCACTCAGGTAGCATGCCGCGGCTCCGCCCCGGTCGAGAGCCGGCGCAAACTGGCCGCCGCGGCCATGAGGCGCGCGACCGCGAGCACTGCCAACACCAGGACGGCGGCGATCGCGAGTTCGCTGAGCGACGGCGCAGCCGCCACCGGCCAGGCGAGCGCGACGAGCCCGAGCAGGAACAAGTTGCGGAGCACCGTGGCGCGGCCCAGCTTGGTGGGCACCAGGTTGCCGAAGCAGGAACAGTCCGCACCCGGCGCACGCCGGGCTCCGACGACGGCGAACGCGGTGAAGGCGAGGAGAGCGGTCGCGGCGAGCGCGAGTCCGCTGCGGACACCACCCGGCAGGAGCAGCGAGGACCCGATCAGCAGCTCGAGCGCGATGATCCCCACCGCAGCCGGGCGAGCCCACCGGCGGAACCGCGGCATAACGGTCGCGAGTAGGTGCTCGAGAGGCCCGAGGGCGACGAGCTTGCCCAGCGCGGCGACGAGGAAGGTACCGGCGAGCACGGCGGTCGCGACGCCAGCGAGCGATTCGGGAAGGTGCCGGAGCAGGCCAGTCGCGCCCAGCGGTGCAGCTGTGCCCGGGGAGAACGCCGGCCAGTGATAGTAGGTGACGTACGGAAACTCCAGGTAGAGCCCGCAAGCCAGCGGTGCCGAGAGTGTCCCGCTGTCGAGCGGGAAGCGCCAGAGGCATCCGTCGCTGATCGCCCCGACGTACACGGTACGCTCACGTGGCTCGGCGCCCACCAGGAGCCAGTCGGACGAGAAGCCTCTCTCCGGCAAGCGGTACGTCGCGCTCAAGTGCCAGGGATCCGGGTCGACGACGAGGAGCTCGGACGCTTGCTCGGAAAAGGCGACCAGCCGGTCAGCAGCGAGTGTCGCGGCCTGCGCGGCGAGGTCCCGGGCGAGCGGAGGGTTCGCGCGGCGAATCGCCAGCGTGCGTGGATCGAGGACGAAGCGGGCCAGGTCAGCTGTGACCAACCAGAGCTCGTGGCCCACGAGCAGGGGAGCCGCGAGCGAGGGGGACGCGCTCGGTGCGAGACGACCGCGTTCCGGCAAATAGCCCGTGACGAGCCGCGGGATCGTCTGCTGGGCGACCACCGCGCCCGTCCGTCGGTCGAGGACGAAGACATCGCCCAGGGAGTTCGTCCACTGCGGCAGGACGGAGCGGTTGACGACCAGCAACCGATCGCGAGCGGGGAAGAGCCAGGCGTAACTGCTCGCACCTAAGCCGGTGGCCCAGGAGGCCCATTCCTGCCGTTCCAAGTCGTACGAGGTGACGACGAGTTGCGGGACGTCCCCGCTGCCGCCATAGTAGGCGAGCCCCAGGAGCGTGCCGTCGGGAGAAAACTCAGCGAAGGCGAGCCGGAGATTTTCGACGAGGTCGGGTTGGCGAGCCGCCAGGTCGGCGAGCGGCGGGGCGGACGCTCCCAGCGGCAGGGAGGCCTCGAGCGACCAGGCGGGGAGCGATCGGATCTCGAGGACATCCGTCGGTCGGGCCGGATCGCTGCGGACGACGGCGGCGCGGCGACCGTCCGGCGAGAGGACGATTTCGCGGTACCCCTGGTCGGGGTGCGCCACCCGGTGCAGCTCCTGACCGGTGCGCGGGTCGAGGACGACGACCTCCTTCGCGTCGGGTCGCGCGAGCGAGACGATCAGGGGCCGCTCCGCGTGAGCAACGGTGGCTCCACCGGTAGCCGACGAGCGCAGCGTAGCAGCCAGTGCTGCGAGACCGAGGACGAGGATGACGGCGAGCGATCCCAGGAGGACGGTCCGTGCGGGCATCCAGTTCCCAGCGTCCGATCTTTGCATCGGTGCACCTCCAGCATCCCGAGTTCAGCACGTCGCCACCAGAACGGCACGGGTGCACACCACGTTCCCCGACTGGCACCAGTTCGGTTGCGGGCTCCCGTTCCTGCACCGGCAGTTATCGGAGCATGCGGGAACACTGCCGGTCGTGCAGCAGTCGATGGAGCGGACGACGAACGCGCGGTTGCGAGCCGGGTCAGAACAGCACAGGTACCAGGCCCGGGTGCTCGAGAACGTCCCGCTCGGGCAGGCCTGGTCGCTCCCGCCTCGGCAAGAGCAGAGACAGCCGTACATGCCGCAGCGGAACCAGTCGCTGCAGCTTTGGGCACGGGCGGTTCCAGCGTCGAGGAGGAAGGCTCCTGTCGTGAGCAGGGTGCTCAGTGCCCGGCGTAGCCAAGAGCGGCGAGTCGACGCGGTGCTCGGGGGTGCGTAGGCTGGCTCGCTCGCCAGCGCTGCCGGTAGTCCCTCGGATCCTGTCATGGGCGGCGCTCTCCATCCAGCACACTCATTATCCGTAGACGCACGAGCCAGTCTCTCCCAGACATCCGGTCGATGGCCGCTCCGCACTCCCAGGTAGCTTACGGTGTCTCCGCGTTGCTGACTGGCCACCCTTCGGTCGAGTGCGGCCAGCCGGCGGCGAGCCCGCAGCGGAGCGGCTCGGAGAGCGTTCCCTGGTCGAGCGAGAACTGATACAGACACCCGTTGCTCGACGCAGCGAGCCAGAGAACGCCGCGCTCGCGGTCGATCCCCACCGGTCGCCAGAGGTTCTCGGGGAGCTGGGGAAGCGGAGTGGCCCGCTCGAGCGACCACCGTGCGAGGTCGAGGGTGAGGACCTCGTCGTGACCCACGAGGGCTGCTCGGTCACCCGCGACGCTCACCTGCCAGCCGACCCGGAGCGTCGCCGACAGTGCTGGGTAGCGGGCGCGGACTGCCAGCGTCTCCGCGTCCAGGACGAAACCCTGGAGGTCTTCGGTCACGACCACCAGATGGTTGCCCCATCGAGCGGGCGGTAACGCGCTCGGGAAGGTCTGGAGCGCAGGCTCATGGTCAGACGGCTTCACGATCCACTCGAGCGGCACGAGATCCTGTCTGGCCACTACGGCTCCGCTCGCCGGGTCGACCGCGAGGAGGGTCGCCACCGCTGCACTTCGGGGGCCTGCGATGCCATCGGTCAATACCAGCAGGCGGTCAGGCAAGGCCTGGAGAGTCGCGGCCTGGGCGCCAGGCAACGGGAGCGCCCAGTCGGCCCAGCTCCCGCGAACGAGGTCCAGCACCGTGACCCAGGTGAGGTGCGTCCCTCCCCCGTCCGGGAAGCGACCGGTCGTCGAGGTGAGCCAGGCGGCTGCCCACTTGCCCGAGGGGGCGATCGCCATGCGGTGCAGGGCGGGCGGTTCCGTGGCTGCCGCGGGGAACTCGCGGGCCAGCACGCGGACCGGGGGAATCCCAGAGTCGAGCGGCAGCACTGCCGCGAGCGACCAGTCGGGTAGGCGCCGGACCTCGAGCCGGTCTCGCCACGTCTCACCAGCCAACTCGCGACGTTTGAGGACGACCAGGTCACCGGCAGGCGAGAGCGAGGCTGCGCTCACGTCGGACGCATCGGCGTAGGAGCCGACGACGTCACCGATCGAGAGATCCAGGAGCACCAGCCGGCTCCCGAAGATGCCAGTCATGGCGTCAGCCGGTTCGGCTGCGAAGGTGAGCAGTCTCGGTGGAGACTGGTCCGGTACCGCGGGGCCCGCAGTGTCCAGCCGGCCCGCCGGTGTTCGGGGGAGGGCGAGCGCGAGAACGAGGAACAGCCCGATGGCCAGTGCAGCGGCACTCGCGGGGATGACGTGTCGAGGGTGCCGGATGGCCACGCTACTGATTATTGCGGCGATGAGGCGTTCGAGCAAGCTGCGGCGGCTGGCGTAGCCGGTGTAGTACGAATGAGAGCGAGTGATGTCGGACACGGTGCACTCTCCTGGATCGTCCTCACTTTTCAGACGGGCCGTGCTGCCGATTGCAGACAGCTGCCGCGCGGGCAGGCGGCCAGGATCGGCTGCGCCCCCAGCCGGGTGGTTTGCGTTCGCCCGCCGTGGCCGGTCGCTGGGACAACGCTTCGATGGCGGCACTGGGCGTGGACGGCTCGGACGGAGTGCGAGCTTTTCTCTGCACTCAGCAGCGCGCCTCGACGAGCGTCTGGGTACAGACGGCACACTGTCCACTGGAACACCAGTGCGGTTGCGGGCAGTTCCGTGCACAGGCACAGCTGCTGGGGCACCCATCGAAAGGGTTGGGGCATCTCGACTCGCCGGTGCGCAGTGGTCGACAGCAGTCGCGGTACTGAACGAGCCAGAGACGGCCGCTGGCATCGCGACAGCAGGACCACCAGGCGCGCCCGGGGGTGCTTCCACTGGGGCAGGCGGCCTCGCTCCCGCTACGGCACCCGCAC
>OGCH01000889.1_pt1 | contig 13099 bp, 10 predicted proteins | sample 1570111 | NCBI WGS metagenome assembly OGCH01 (sample SAMN03436243, study PRJEB24508) | hot springs metagenome | biome: Desert Springs; feature: Hot Springs; material: Water | place: USA: Great Boiling Spring, Nevada | collected 2008-12-01 | depth 0 m m | reverse complement strand
GCCTCGGCCTTGCCCAGGATGAAAAAGAGGTAGAGCTGCCCTGCCGGTTCGCGATAGAGGAAAAGCACCGCCGTGTTCGCCTCCCCTAAGGGGTTACGGCTCCGGGATTGGCCGGAATCGTAGTCATAAAACTCTTCGGCCGATTTCGCTCCAGCGAAAGGTGTTACCGCTACCTTGGTGGCCCCTTGGATGACCTCAAAGTACCCCTGTTGTGCGAAAAGGGGGACCGTGAGCCCCAGGGCCACCGCCGCAATGAGGCTGATCTTCCTCATCATCCCTCCCTCCTTGATGCCCAGTGTAACTCCTTGGGCAAACGCGGTGATGTAACCTCGCACACCTTCAAGCACATGGGGAAGGGTAAGGGCGATGCTAAGCCGGGACGAAGACCGTGGAGGTCACCTCAAGCTACTTTTTGTCCGGCCTTGAGGTGACCTCCGTCCCTTTTCAGAGGGTGAGGGGAATGGGGTTTTGGGCCTGATGGGGGTGATCCGGCCCTGGATACACCTTGAGCTTGCGCAGCATCCGCCGGCCAAGCTCGTTTTTGGGAAGCATCCTTTTCACCGCAAGCTTGATGGGCAGATCCGGATGCTTGACCACCAGGTCCTTATAGGGGATTTCCTTGAGGTTGCCGATGTAGCCGGAATGCCGGTAGTAGATTTTCTCCTCCCATTTGTTTCCGGTGAGCTTCACCTTCGCCGCGTTCACCACGATCACATAGTCGCCCACGTCGAAGTGCGGGGTATAGGTGGGCTTGTGCTTTCCCTGCAGGATCTTGGCGATTTTCGAGGCCAACCTTCCCAGGGGTTGGTCCGTGGCGTCCACCACATACCACCGGCGCTCGAAGGTGATCCCCGCGTCTTCCTTTTTGGCCATGTAGGTTTTCTGCTTTTGGAGCATGGGCCTAGGTAGGGGAACTTTGGGCATCTTCTCCTCCTTTTCCCGCAAGTATAGGCCAGATTTCTCTTTCCTCAACCGGGAAGGACCTCCTCCCGCACGATCAGAGCCTCGGCCTCAGGGCCGGTGCCAATCAGGGCCACCGGGATTCCCAGTGCCTCCTCCAAAAAACGCACGTAGGCCTTGGCCTCTTTGGGCAATTTTTCAAAGTCGCGTACGCCGCGGATATCTTCCCGCCAGCCGGGCAAGGACTCATAGAGCGGCTGAACCCGCTCAAGTTGTGAGGCCACCGCGGGGAAACGCTCCACGCGTTTTCCATCCAAAAGATAGGCCACGGCCACCCGAATTTCCCCAAACCCCGAAAGGACATCGAGCTTGGTCAGGGCAAGACAGGTGAAGTTGTTGATGGCGTGGGCGTAGCGCAGGGCCACGAGGTCCAGCCAGCCGCAGCGGCGGGGCCGGCCGGTGGTCGCGCCGTACTCCCTTCCCGCCTCCCGCAATTTTTCGCCCAAAGGGCCCTTTTCCTCAGTGGGAAAAGGCCCGCCGCCCACCCGGGTGGTGTAGGCCTTCGCCACCCCCACCACCGCGGAAAGCTCCGGCCAAACCCCGGTACCCCAGGGAATCCCGTGCACGGTGGTACAGGAAGAGGTCACAAAAGGATAGGTCCCAAAATCCACATCCAAAAGGGTCCCTTGTGCACCCTCAAACACCACCCTCTTCCCTTCCCTCAAACCCCGGGAAAGAAGCGCTTGGGCATCGCCTATTCGTGATGCGAATTTTTCCAGAAAGGCCCGAAGATCTTGCAGTACCTTCTCCGGCTCGAATCCGCCCAGGTTCCTCGCTTCCGCCGCCAATCTTTCCCGCACGTACGCTTCGTCGGAAAGATCAGCCAAACGCAAACCTTTTCGGGCCGCGCGGTCCGCGTATGCTGGCCCAATTCCCTTCCGGGTGGTCCCGATTTTCTCCGCCACTCCCTCCCTTTCCTCCCGTAGGCGGTGGTGGGGAAGAAGGAGGTGAAGACGTTCGGAAAGGAAGAGGGAGGGCATAGGTCGACCTTGCGCGGAAAGCTCGACGAGTTCTTCCTCCAAAGCCCAGGGATCCAAGACCATGCCGTGGGCGAGAACCCCCACGCAGCCCGGATGCAGAGAGCCCGCGGGAACCTGATGCAGCCGGGCCTCGCCATATTCGTCCACCACGGTGTGACCGGCGTTGGGGCCGCCGTTAAAACGCACGCAAAAGTCGGCCTTTCGGGAAAGGAAGTGCACGATTTTCCCTTTGGCCTCGTCTCCCCACTGGGCACCGATGACCGCAATTGCCGGCATTAGCGCTCCTTCAAGCGTTTAAGCCAAACCTTTCCCTTTTTGCCGTGAACCTCTAATTCTGCGCTGTGGTCAGCCTCCGGAAGCTCGCCCTCCCGGAGCTCTTTGGCCAGAACCTCTTCCTTCACGCGCTCGGGGAAGCGGGAGAAGATCTCGCCGAGCTCCCCGGTGTAACCGATGGCGATGCGATCCGTAACCTCAAAGCCCGCCTCCTTGCGCAAAAGCTGTAAGCGATGCACAAGCTCCCGCAGATCCCCAAGCGCCCGGAGTTCCTCATCGAGGCGAATATCCAGGGCTACGGCACCGCCGGGTTCCTCCTCCACCACAAAACCTGGCGCGGGCTCCCAGGAGACCTGGACTTCTTCCGCCTGAATCAAAACCTTTTCCTCACCCAACTCCAGGGGAGCAGAGCCATGGGAAAGGAGATCCCGCACCCAATCCGGTGAAGCTTCCCGGATCCTTTGAGCCAAAAGCTGCGCTTTCGCGCCAAACCGCGGCCCCAGGCGCCGGAAATCCGGAGAGGCCTTGGGAACTTGGACAAACGAAAGATCGCTTACGAGTTTAAGTTCGAGAACGTTGAGCTCCTCTTTCGCCAACCGCCAAAGCTCCTCGGGGATTTCCCGATCGCCTGGTTTTTCCAAAACGAAAAGCGTGCGGAGGGGCTGCCGCACCTTGATCTTGGCCCGGTTCCGCGCGGCCAGGGCCAATTCCACCACCTCCCGCACGCGCTGCATCTGCTCCTCAAGAACAGGGTCGCGGAAAAGGGGGCTTGGCCAATCCGCAAGGTGAACGGAGATGGGATCCCCTTCGGTGCGGAGGTTTTGCCATATGGCCTCCGCCAAAAACGGGGTAAACGGCGCCAAAAGGAGGCCTAGGTTTTTGAGGACGAAATAGAGGGTGTGGTAGGCGGAAAGCTTGTCCTCGCTCAGACCCGATCCCCAAAACCGCGGCCGGGAAGCCCGGATGTACCAGTTGGAAAGATCGTCCACAAAATCCTCTAGGGCGCGCGCGGCGCGAACCACATCGTAGGCATCGAGGGCCGAGGTGACCTCCTCCACCGCCTGGGAAAACCGGGATCCAAGCCAGCGGTCCAAGGCCGGCCGCTTCTCCCATGGGATGAAACCCATTTGGGGATCAAAGCCATCAATGGCAGCATAGAGGGCGAAGAAATCGTGGCAATTTCGTACGGTCTCCAAAAAACCGAACCGCGCGGCTTTTACCCCTTCCACGGAAAGCCTTCGTTCCGTCCAGGGTGCGGATTCCGAGAGGAGATACCAACGGATAGCATCGGCACCGTACTGATCCGCCAGAGGAAGGGGGTCAATCACGTTTCCCCGGGATTTGCTCATCTTTTGCCCTTCGGCATCGAGGCCAAGCCCGGTGACCAAAACCCGCCGATAGGGCGTTGTGCCGTGGACGAGGACCCCGGTGACCAAAAGGGTGTAGAACCATCCCCGGGTTTGGTCGAGCCCCTCACAGATGAAATCCGCGGGATAGGAGGCGCGAAATTCCTCCACGTTTTCGAAGGGAAAATGCCACTGCGCGGTGTGCATGGAGCCGGAATCGAACCACGTATCGAGGACATACGGCTCCCGCCGCATCTTTCCCCCACAAGGGCAACGTAGCTCTACCCGATCCACAAAGGGTCGGTGGAGCTCCACGGTGCTTGCCAATTCCGGATCAATGGCTTTTTCCACAAGCTCTTTCCGTGAGCCCACGACCTCCATGCGGCCGCAAGAGGGGCAGGTCCAAACGGGAAGGGGCGTTCCCCAATAGCGCTCGCGGGAAAGGGCCCAATCGCGCATGGATTCAAGAAAATCCGCAAATCGGCCGCTTCCCACATGCTTAGGATGCCAAACGATCCCCTCGTTCTCCTCAATGATCCGCTCCTTTTCTTTGGTGGTGGCGATGAACCACGAGTCCATGGCGTAATAGAGGAGCGGGGTATCGCAGCGCCAGCAGAAGGGATATTCGTGTTCGTAGGTTTCCGCGCGGAAAAGGCGGCCTTTGGCCCTCAAATCCTCGATGATCTTGGGGTCTGCCTCTTTCACGAAAAGGCCTGCGCAGAGGGAGAAATCCTGGGTAAAGCGGCCAGTCCGATCCACGGGCTGCAAGAACGGAAGGCTTTCCTTCTGTCCGAGTTCATAGTCCTCCTCACCGAAGGCGGGAGCGATGTGGACAATGCCGGTCCCTTCTTCCATGGAGACGAACTCCGCCCCCACCACGCGGTACGCGCCGTTTCCGGCCAAGGGGTAAAGGGGAAGATACCTTCGGCCCACAAGCTCGCGGCCCGGGAATTCCCGAAGGATCTGGGCCTCCTCCCCAAGCACCGCTGAAAGTCTGGGTTTGGCCAAAATGAGCCGTTCGCCCCTAAAGAGAACCTCCACGTAGGGCGCATCCTCCGCCACGGCCAGGGCCACGTTGGCCGGCAGCGTCCAGGGCGTGGTGGTCCAAACGAGGAACGACACTGAAGGATCATCCGCAAGGGGCATGCGCACAAAAACGGAAGGATCGGAAACCCGGCGATACCCTTGGGCCACCTCGTGGGAGGAAAGCGGGGTTCCACAGCGAGGGCAATAAGGGAGGATCTTGTGGCCCTTGTAGAGGAGGCCCTTCTTGTGGATCTCCTTGAGCATCCACCAGAGGGTCTCGATGTAGTCGTCGGTGTAGGTGATGTAAGGGTGCGCAAGGTCAATCCAAAAGCCCAGCCGGACCATCATCTTTTCCCACTCGCGGATATAGCGGTCCACGGAAGCCCGGCAGGCGCGCACGAATTTTTCTACCCCGAGATTCTCGATCTCCGCTTTGGTGGAGAGCCCAAGCTCCTTTTCCACCTCAAGCTCCACCGGCAAACCATGGCAATCCCAACCGGCTTTGCGGGGCACATAGAACCCGCGCATGGTTTTGTAGCGCGGGAAAAGGTCTTTGTAGACACGAGCAAGAAGATGGGCGAAATGGGGGCGGCCGTTGGCGGTGGGAGGGCCTTCATAAAAAACAAACCGCGGGCACCCCTCCCTCTCCCGCACGGAGCGCTCAAAAATCTTTTCCCTTTCCCAAAATTCCAGGACCCTTTCCTCCCGGAGACGGGGCTCCGCCTCAAGTTTCCGAAACGCCACGTTCTCCTCCTTCAAAAAACGAGCCACAGCTTTCCTCAGCCCAAAGGACGATGCCGGTGGAAGGGAAAGGTTAGCCCTGCCCCCGCCGGGGCAGGATAATGAAGAAAATCCGCTTAACGCTGGTCATCGCCTCCATTATAGCCCTGGGAAAATACCCGGTCGAACACCTCATCCACGTGCCGGAGGACATTTCTAAGATCGAAGATACCTTCAAGCTCCGCGGGGGAGAGCCTGGCCCGCACCTCGGGCGCCTCCTCCGCTACCTCGCGCAGGTGCCTGCGCGTCCGCAGGGCCTCGGAGCTCAGGCGGGCCACAAGGAGATGGGCCTCCTTACGACTCATCCCCGCCCGAACCAAGGCCAGAAGAAGCCCTTCGGAAAAAGGAAGGCCCAACGCCTCGTCTAGCCTTTTTGCCATGCGCTCTGGATAGATCACAAGCTCGCCCAGAAGTTTTTCCGCACGATCCAGCATGTAATCCACGAGAATGAAACACTGGGGGAAAACGAGGCGCTCCACGGAGGAATGGGACATGTCCCGCTCGTGCCAAAGGGCCTCGCTCTCGAGAACCGGGGCGAGGGAAGCGCGCACAACCCGAGCTAATCCGCACAACCGCTCGGAAAGAATAGGGTTGCGTTTGTGGGGCATGGCCGAAGAACCTTCAGGCCGCCCCTCCTCCACCTCGGCTATCTCCGAGCGAGAAAGTCCCCGCACTTCCAGGGCGATTTTTTCCACCAGGGAGGCAGCGGTGGCCAAAGCGAAGATCACTTCGCCGTGCCGGTCGCGGGAGACGATTTGGCTGGCCACAGGGCAAGGGCGAAGGCCGAGCTTTTCCAATGCGCGTTTTTCCGCTTCCGGCGGAAAATACGCGAAGGTTCCCACCGCGCCGGAAAGCTTTCCCACGCTGATCGCCTCCTTGGCCCTCCGCAGCCTCCCCTCCACCCGCAAAAGCTCGTCGTACCAAAGGAGGACTTTGAGGCCAAACGTGGTGGGCTCCGCCCATTGCCCATGGGTCCTTCCCAAAATGGCCGTGTTTTTGTGGGCCAAAGCCAGTTCCCGAAGCCGGCCTTTGAGCTTTTCCGCCTTAGCGAGGACGATCTCCAAAGCCTCGCGGAGAATGAGGGCCAAAGCCGTGTCTTTCACATCCGAAGAAGTAAGCCCGAAATGAAGCCACCTTCCGTCTTCCCCGAGCTCTTCCTCTAGGGCCCAGAGGAAAGCGATGAGGTCATGGCCGATTTCCCGCTCCAGCTTTTGGATCCGCTGCGGATCTATCCTGGCCTTCTCGGAAACGGCCTTGCTCACACCGGAAGGGACAAGCCCGAGCTCCTCCAACGCTGAAAGGGCCGCGAGTTCCACGGAAAGCCAGCGGGAGTACTGGGTTTCCAGGGTCCAGAGGTCCTTCATGGGCGAGAGGGCATAGCGTTCGAGCATCGCTCCACCTCACCCGATGTGGAGGGGCCGGCCCAAAGCGGAAAGGGCCGCCTCCCAAATCGCCTCAGGGAAAGTGGGATGGGCATGGATAACACGGGCCACATCTTCCAAAGAAAGCTCCAGTTCCACGGCAAGAGCGGCCTCGGCGATGAGCTCGGAGGCATGCGGACCCACGATCTCCCCTCCCACAATTTTTCCGGACTCATCCGCGGCAAGGCTCACGAATCCCTCGGGTTCCCCTTCCGCCCACGCCCGGCCCAGGGCCCCCAAGGGAAACCGCCCCACCCGCAGCCCCGGCGAGTCCACGGGCAGCCCCACCATCGCCACCTCGGGCTGGGTAAAAACCGTCCACGGAATGGCCTTCGGCGCGGAGTTTTTCGGGGGAACCGCACCCCGAATCTCCGCGGAAAGGTGCTCCGCGAGGAGAAGACCCTCGTGGCTGGCTTTATGGGCGAGCAGGGCCCCGCCGCGCACATCGCCGATGGCGAAAACGCCGTTTCCTGCTTGAAAGTTCTCGTCGGTGGAAACGAACCCCTTTTCCAATTTCACGCCTAGATTTTCTAGCCCAAGGCCCGCGGTGTTGGGCCTGCGCCCCACGGCCACAAGGATCGTCTCCGCGGGAAGCTCCTCTTCCTTTTGGCCTTGCCGCACAAGGAGCCCATTTGGGGTGAGGCCTGCGGCCGCGGTTTTGAGACGGACCTCAATCCCTTGTTTGGCCAAGGCCTGACGCAACAAAGCCTCCGCCCGCCGGGAAAGGGGAAGCCCGGGAAGAAGGCCCTCCATCATCTCCACCACGGTAACCTGGGAGCCGAGGCGGCGAAAAACCGTGGCCAACTCCAACCCCACCACCCCACCGCCCACCACCACGAGCTTCTCCGGGATTTTCGGGAGCAAAAGGGCATGATCCGAGGACCAAACCCGCTCCCCATCGAAGGGAAGAAAGGGAAGCGCAAGCGGCGCGGAACCCGTGGCCAAAACGATGTGCTTGGCCTGAAACCTTTCGGACCGCCCCTCCCGCTCCACCTCCACTTCCCCGGCTCCCACGATCCTCGCCTGGCCAAAGATCACCTCCACCTTGGAGGCGGAAAGGATCCGAGCAATTCCCTCCCGAAGCTTCCCCACCACCTCGGAAAGGAACCCACGCAGCCTCGGAAGATCCACGCGCACCTCAAGCTCTACCCCCATTTTTGCGTAGGTCTCCCTTTTCCCGAGGGGGAGGGTTGCGGCATAAAGGGCTTTGGTGGGAATGCACCCGCGATTGAGGCACGTTCCGCCGAGGAATTCCTTTTCCACAAGGACCGTTTCGATCCCTAACTGCCCCAGCCTCCGCGCGGCCACGTAACCTGCGGGACCTCCGCCGATCACCAAAACCTCCGTTTTCGCCATGGCGCCAAAGTGTACCTAGTCCCCGGCCACTTTGGCCGGTATGCTTTTCCCGATGAACATGAAAGCCTGGCGAACGGTTTTCGGAGCCCTTCTTTTGGGCCTCATTTTGGGCGGGTGCACGAGCCCGACCGGGCTTCGCGCGGTGATCACCACCGATCCCCACCCTCCAAGCGGGCCTTACCCCCTTTCCGTGACCTTCGATGGCACGAAATCCGTCGGCCAAATCGAGGAGTGGAATTGGGTGATCTTCCAGGAAGGAAGAGAGGAAGCATTGGCCACCCTGAGTGGGCCTGTGGTGCAGTACGAGTTTCGCGAGCGGGGGAACTACCGGGTTTACCTGGAGGTCCGCTCCGGGATGCACTTCCACCAGACCTTCGTGGACGTGGATGTGCGGAGCAAACCCCCCGTGGCCCAATTCACCGCGGATCCCTTTCCCGAAGTTCAGGAAGGCCACACCGTGACCTTCGATGCCTCTTCCTCCTTTGATCCCGACGGCGAGATCAAAACGTACGTTTGGAGCTTCGGTGACGGATTCTGGGAGGAAACGAGTTCGCCCACGGTTTCCCACAGATACACCACGGCCGGGGAATACCGGGTGCAACTTGTGGTGGAGGACGACTACGGCGATCGTTCCCTTCCGGCCGAGCTTCGGATAAGGGTTGTTCCCAAGGGCTGCGGAAGCTGTGGTTGAAATTCATGTTCCCGACATCATCGGAACCCTGCGGGATCTGGTGCATCAAATCCCGCCGGGGCGGGTCACGACCTACAGGGCCTTGGCCGAGGCCCTAGGTGACCCAGATTCCGTGAGGTTCGTCGCCGCTTTTCTTTCCTCGGAGGAGGCCAAAGACTGGCCTGTGCATCGGGTGGTGCACAGCTCAGGAGCCGTGGGCCGAAGCTTTGGCGAAGAGGCGAAGAAAACCGTGGAGAAACTGGCCGCAGAAGGCGTACGGATCGTGGGCGATAGGGTGGACCCCCTTATGCGCTACTTCTTCCAGGATTTCCGCACCGATCGGCCCCTTTTGCGCCTCCAGGAAGAGCAGCGGGAAATCGGGGAAAAAGCCGTTCTTTCGCCCCTTTCGGATCCTCAAACGATCGGCGCTCTGGATGTGGCCTATCGTGGCGAGGAGGCCGTGGCCGCTTTGGTCCTCGCCGACAAAAAGGGGGAGCCCCTGGATTACCTCACCGCTTGGGCGCCCGCGAAGTTCCCGTACATCCGCACTTACCTCTCCTACCGCGAGCTTCCCGCTTATCTTGCGGTTTTGAAAAAGGCCAAGGAAGAAGGGCTTTGGCCCGATGTGGTTTTGGTGGATGGGAACGGGATTCTTCACCCAAGGCGCGCCGGCATTGCCACCCATTTGGGAGTCCTTTTGGACCTTCCGACGGTGGGCGTGGCCAAAGGCCATCTTTGCGGCGACGTGAACACCGAGGGGATGGTCATTGGCGAGTGGCGGCCGGTTCTTTTGGATGGTGAAATGGTGGCCGCCGCTTTGCGCTCCGGCCGAAATCGCACCCTTTTCATCTCCCCCGGCCACCGCGCAGATCTGGAAAGCTCTTTGGCCCTGGTGCAGAGCCTCTTGGGCCAAGAGGAACTTCCTTTCCCCTTGCGCTTTGCCCACGAGATCGCCACGGAAGCCGCGCGGGCATGAGGGCCATCTGTCCCGTCTGCCGGAAAAAGCGCCTCCTTTCCCGGGCGGTGGGCGTCTGCGGGAATTGCCTCCGGGAAAGACCGGAAGAGGCGAAGCCCTACGTGGAGAAGGCACGACTTCGTTCTCGCCGAATCTTCCGCTTTCCAGAAACGCCTCCTCGCGACCCCAAAGGAATTCCCTGCGGCCTTTGTGTCCACAATTGCCGAATCCCCGAAAACGGCCAGGGCTTCTGCGGACTTCCCCCGGGCTCTCGGGAAAAAGCCAAGGTCAGTTGGTACTACGATGGCCTGCCCACGAACTGTGTGGCGGATTTCGTTTGTCCTGGAGGGACGGGCGCGGGTTTTCCCCGCTACGCCCACAAACCCGGCCCGGAATACGGTTACAAAAACCTCGCCGTCTTCTACGAGGCCTGCAGCTTCGACTGCCTTTTTTGCCAAAATTGGCATTACCGGGTGGATGGACCAAGGAGGGAGCCGGTGGGGCCGGAGGCCCTGGCGGAAGCCGTGGATAGCCGCACTTCCTGCATCTGCTTTTTCGGCGGCGATCCCACGCCTCAACTTCCCCATGCCCTTTTGGCCGCAGAAGAGGCACTACAGCGAAATCCTGGAAGGATTCTGCGGATTTGCTTTGAGACCAACGGAAGCATGAACCCAAGCCTCCTTGCGCGCGCAGTGGATCTGGCCCTGGAGACGGGCGGGGTGATCAAGTTCGACCTCAAGGCCTGGAGCCCTCTTCTGCACTATGCCCTCACCGGCGCCCCCAATTCCCAAACCTTGGAGAACTTCGCCCGCGTCGCCGAAAAGTTCGAAAAAAGGCCAGAGGTCCCCCTCCTTGTGGCGAGTACCCTCCTTGTTCCCGGGTACGTGGACGAAGAGGAGGTCCAACGAATTGCGGAGTTCATCGCGAGCCTGAACCCCGCTATCCCCTATAGCCTCCTTGCCTTTTACCCCAATTGCCTCATGGACGACCTTCCCTGCACGTCCTCCGCGCACATGGAGCGCTGCGTGGAAGCGGCGAAAAGGGCGGGCCTAAGGACGGTACATGTGGGCAACCGCCACCTTCTTTGGCCGGGAGACTACGGGGATGAGGGATGAAAGTTGTGGGGATAGCAGGACCAGCAGGAGCGGGAAAATCCACGGTGTGCCGGATTTTGAGCCGCAGGCCGGGAATCGTTCACATCGATTGCGACCAGCTCGCCTGGGAAACCTATCGTCCCGGCGGCCCCGCGTATCTCGCCCTCCTCTCCCGCTTCGGTGAGGAAATTCTTGCCGAGGACCGCACCGTGGACCGAAAGAGGCTCGGCGAGATCATTTCCCACGACCCCAAGGCCAAAGCGGACCTCGAGGCCATCGTCCATCCCCACGTGATGGAAGCCGTCAAAGAAAGGGTGGCCAAGGCACGCCAGGAAAGGAAAAGGCTTGCCCTCGTGGAAGGAGCCCTCCTCCTTTCTTCCCCGCATGTGGACCGCGATTTCTTTGACGCCTTCATCTGGCTTTCCGTTCCCGAGGAGGAACGGATGGCCAGGCTTTCCGCCTCGGGATTGGATGCGGGGAGCGTGGTCCGGAGGCTTGCCCTTCAAGCGGATCTTCTTCCGCCTCGGCTTCCCAACCTCCTTTTGGTGGACGGTCGGGGGCCGCCGGCGGAGGTGGCCCGCCGGGTCCTTTCCGCCCTCGAAGCCTATTTTGGAGAGGCGCCCACAAGCGCCTGAACCAAACGGAGATCGGAAAAATGCTCTCGCCTTTGGGCGAAGATTTGATAGCGTTCGTGGCCTTTCCCCGCAATCAGTACACAATCGCCTCTCTTCGCCTCCTCCAGAGCCCAGGCGATGGCCTCTGCCCGGTCCAAGATGACCGTCCAGGTGCCCCCGACCTCCGCAGCGCCGCGGGCGATTTCCGCAGCGATTGCCCGGGGGTCCTCGGACTTGGGGTTGTCGGAGGTGATGACCACAAGGTCGGCAAGCTTTCCAGCGATTGCCCCCATGATCTGGCGTTTGCCCCGGTCCGCCTCACCCGGGCAGCCGAAAACCACGATGAGCCTTCGCGCCTGAGGCCTTAGGGCCAAAAGCATAATCCTTAGCGCCTCGGGATTGTGGGCGAAATCCACGACCACTGTGGCTCCCCAGGGCGTTTCCCAGCGGGCAAACCGTCCGGGAGGCGGCGCAGCCTCGGAAAGCCTCTCCAAAAGTTCCCCTATGGGAAAACCCAAGCCCAGGCCTACGGCGAGGGCGGCCAGGGCGTTCTCCACGTTATGAACCCCCGGAAGGGGCAGGAAGGCCCTTTCCCTCCCGAACCGTCCTTCCACAAGGAAACGCGTTCCGAAAAGAGTGCTTTCGATTTCCCTGGCACGAATATCCCCGCGGCCAAGGCCATACGTGAGGACGCGGCCCTTTTTCGCCGCAGAGAAAACCGAGGCCGGCAGGCGCGCGTTCACCACAGCCAAGCCCCCGGGGGGAAGGAAATCAAAAATGCGGAGTTTTGCGGAGAGGTAGGCCTCCATGGTCCCGTGGAAGTCCAAATGGTCTCTGGAGAAAGAGGTGAACACCGCGGCGGAAAGCTGCGTCCCGTCCACCCGGTGCTGGGCAAGCCCGATGGAAGAGGCCTCAAATGCGAAAAACTTTTTCCCTTGGGAGAGGGCTTGGGCGGCGAGGCGCTGGAGATCCGGGGCCTCCGGAGTGGTCACGCAGGAAAGCCCTTCCTCCTCCACCCGCACGGTGGTGAGGGTTTCGCATTGGGGAAGGAGCTGGCCGATGAGGTGGACCACGGTGGTTTTGCCGTTGGTGCCCGTGACGCCGATGGCAAAAAGCTTTTTTGTGGGATACCCATAGAAGGCGCAGGAGACTTCGGCCATAGTCCGGCGGGCGTTCTCCACCTGAATGTATGGCACAGGAAGGCCCGAAAGGGGCCGCTCGCCCACCACCGCCACCGCCCCTTTTTCCACGGCCTCGGGGACAAAACGATGGCCATCGCATTTGGTGCCACGCAGGGCGAAAAAGAGGTCACCCGGTTTCACCTTGCGGGAATCCCAGCACAAGCCCTCCACCCAAATACGGGGAAGCCCTTCCTTCCCCAAAAGCTCAGCGAGCCAGGGCATAAGCGATCCTAGCGCGGTTTCTGAAAGCGGGGGCGGGACAACCGGGATTCCCCGAAGTTCGGTTTGGCCTCCTGTTTTCGGGAAGGAGGAAGGGGAACGGGTCGGGGTGGGTCAAGTCACTCATCCCTTCTCCCCGGAGGGGCCCCCTCTGCACCCTCTCCCTTTGGGAGGGGGTCAGGGTGAGGGGACACCCCCCGCATCCTCGCCCTCTCCCCCAAAGG
>OGCH01000887.1_pt1 | contig 13117 bp, 11 predicted proteins | sample 1570111 | NCBI WGS metagenome assembly OGCH01 (sample SAMN03436243, study PRJEB24508) | hot springs metagenome | biome: Desert Springs; feature: Hot Springs; material: Water | place: USA: Great Boiling Spring, Nevada | collected 2008-12-01 | depth 0 m m | reverse complement strand
CCACGCTGGCAGCAATCGAAGCGGGCAAGACCATCGCGTTGGCGACCAAAGAGGTGCTGGTCGGGGCAGGGGAGTATGTGATGCAGCGGGCGCACGAACGCAAAGTGCCCATCCTACCCATCGACAGCGAGCATTCGGGCGTGTTCCAAATTTTGCAAGGGAACCCCCAAAAAGCCGCCGAGCGAGTGATTCTGACCGCTTCGGGTGGACCGTTCCGCCTGCGCCCACTCGAAACCTTTGACACCATCACGGTTGACGAAGCCTTGCAGCACCCCACATGGCGCATGGGACCCAAAATCACTATCGATTCGGCGACCATGATGAACAAGGGGCTGGAGGTGATTGAAGCCCAATGGCTGTTTGGGCTGCCGTTGGAGCGCATCGAGGTGCTGATTCACCCCCAGAGCATCGTGCATGCACTGGTGGAGTTTCAGGACGGCTCGGTGCTTGCCCAGATGAGCCAACCCGATATGCGCTTGCCAATTCAGTACGCGCTGCTGTATCCAGAGCGCATCGCTACAGGCTTGTCGCGCCTGAGATTGGAACAGGTTCGCGCATTGGAGTTCGAAATGCCTGACCTGACCAGGTATCCATGTTTAAGGCTGGCATATGAGGCGGCGCGTGTCGGTGGAACAATGCCGACGGTGTTGAACGCCGCCAACGAGGTAGCTGTGCGCCTCTTTCTGCAGGGGCAAATCGCCTTCACCGAGATTCCGATAATTGTGGAGAAGGCGATGGAGGCGCACCAACCACAAAAGGCAACCTTGCAAGCTGTGCTGGATGCTGACGCCTGGGCACGCGAATATGTGCAACTTTGGAGGCAAAAGTGATACTGACGATACTTTATCTGATAGGGATGTTCACGCTGCTGGTGGCAGCGCATGAGTTGGGACATATGTGGGTGGCGAAGCGGTTCCGCATGCTTGTGGAGGAGTTCGCCATCGGGTTTGGACCCGTTCTGATTCGGCTCGGTCGCGATCGGGATGGCACCCTTTACACAATCCGTCTGCTGCCGATTGGCGGGTTCGTGCGGATTGCCGGCATGCTGCCCGAAGAGTCCCAGCATCCGAACAGTTTCGCCTCGCGCCCGCTCTATATGCGCTTCCTGACGGTGCTGGCAGGACCGCTGGCGAGCATTCTGTTCGGCTTTATTTTGTTTGTGATAGTAGGCTTGACCGCGGGGTTGCCCTCGGAGAAGACCACGCCGCGTATCCGCTTCGTGCAGCCCGACTCGCCTGCGCAGAAAGCGGGGCTGCGCATCGGCGATGTGCTGGTAGCAATCAACGGTGAGCCTGTCAACACCACCGAGCAGGCAGCGAAGATTATCCGCGCCAGCGCGAACAAACCCCTGCAGCTCACTCTGAATCGGGATGGTCAGACTCTTACGGTGCAAGTCATACCTCGCTTGGAGGATGTGGAGATGGGGAAGGGGAGGAGACAGAAAATCGGGCGCATCGGCGTCGTGTGGCACACGGAGCGACGGCGCGAATCGGTCGGCACCGTGCTGAAACGAGGCGCGCTGCTGACGGTGACCATCAGCGTCGGCATTATCGACAGCCTGCGACGCCTCCTGTTCGGGCAGGGCAATATCCACGAGGTGGGCAGCGTGATTTCTATCGCAAGCGTAACGGGGGCGACGGCGCGACTGGGCTTCGCTGATGTCGTCGATTTCGCCGCCTCCCTCAGTACCATGTTGGGCATCATCAATTTGTTGCCGATACCGATTCTGGACGGCGGCTACCTGCTTATCTTTCTGGTAGAGGCGATTCGGCGACGGCAACTGAGTGCCGAGGCGATGGCGCGCGTGCAAGCCGTTGGACTGGTGATTGTGCTGGCACTCTTCCTAACTGTTTTCTCGCTGGATATTTATAAGTTAATCACAGGAAAGTTGATTCGCTAATGAGCGACTAAAGTTGTTCCCACTCTTCGATGGAGATTCCCGCAACCCTGATGATGGCACGAAGTGTGCCTAATGGTAGATCGCGGCTTGCGTGCATAGGGACGGAGATTTTCACGCCCGTTTCGGGATGGCGCATAACAGCGTGCTTACCACCACCCATGGGACCCTCGTAGCCGAGTCGACGGAGCTTACGGATAACCTCTCGTGCGGGGATTGGGGTTAACTTTGGCATTGAGTAGGTGCGGTGTAGGCAAGGCTAAATTCATCGATATCGGGCACTGGGTCGCCAAACTTAATGGCGGTTAGTATCCATGCTTCTACCGCATCGCGTAGGTTCTGCAGGGCTTCTTCGGGAGAATCACCACAGCTAATGCACCCCGGAAGGTTAGGAACGGTCGCCGTACAGCCATCTGCTTCGCAGCTGACCACGGCGCGGCGTATGGCTTCCTCCACATACTCGGCGAGTGACACTCTTCGCTTGGGTTTAGATTCAATAGCCATCGCTGAAATTATACCCCAAAGTTAGCGTCTGGGTACTCGTCCTTTAGGGCGATCATTTGCCCAAGCCTTATATGCGTCGATTCCAGCGTCCCTGCGCGACGGCGGGCACAAACGCCTCCAGGTCGGGGCAGGGGAGATCGACGGTGCGCCGCTCTTCTGCGCTGAGATAGGCTGCCATCAGCAGCTCGGTGATACGGGCGCCGTACTCCAGCGTGCAGAAAGGTGTTCTGCCCTGCAGGAAGCAGTCAGTGAAGTAGCGATTCTCGGCGATATAGCCGTAGGTATGCGCCTCATCTGCCAGATAGGGCATCAGTCCCTGTTCTGCATTCTGCTTTTCCACCAAATCTTCGCCCGCTGCACCCTGAATCTGGCGGCTGAAAAAGATGGTGCCTTCACCCGCCAGCGTGTTGATGGCAAGCATGTATTCGGGTCCCAACACTTCGAAGGTAAGTCGCAAGCCCGGTCCCACGAAGCACCATGAGGTGGTGGCTTCCACCAGCACAAGATTGCCCGAGGGCGTCTCGAAGGCGATGCGGGCGGCGGCATAATCTTCAGCGGGATGGCGCGTGTAATCCACCTCCATTTCGTGGGCATAGGTTTGGCGTAGTCGCTGAGCATATTCGGGTCGCGTCCACTTCAGGCAGGCGATTTGAGCCGACACGGAGCGGGGTACGAGGGCGGTCAGCGGCTGGTCAGGCGGGGTCAGCACATACCAACCCGCGGCGACACTGTGGCACATCATATCGTTCAGCACGCCGCCCCCTTGCAAATCGCCACGCCAGAACCAAGCGCGGTGCGGACCGCTATGTTCCTCTGCGCAACGAGCCAGATACGGCTCGCCCGCAATCGCTGCGCCCCGGCGCCAGAGCAACTCCTTGCCACGCACAACAGCGGGGGCAAATAGCTGGTTCTCCAGATAGCCATGGGGAATGCCCGCCGCTTCAACCGCCTGCAGAATCTGGCGCGCCTCCTTCAGGTTGCGTGCCAGCGGCTTTTCGACCGCCAGCCCCTTGAGCGTCGCACGCCCGCGAAGCACCTCATCGGCAATTGCCTCGATAAACTCCACACGCACATAGTTGGGCGCAAGGAACCAAATAGCATCCACCTCTGGATCGCGCACCATATCCCGCACATCGGCATAGAGCCTCGGCTCACCCACGCCCAGCTCACGACAATACTGCGCCAGCTCGCCCGCGCTCTGCAGGTTTCGACTGGTGATGGCGGTAATCTCGGCGTTGCGAACACTAACAAACGCCTGCGTATGGAACCGCGCCACGAAACCGCTCCCAACAAACCCGATTCTTAATCGCTCGCTCATCGCATCGGTTCGCTTCGCCTTCTACGGCTCGAATCCTGCACTCGCTACTGCGTGTGACCATAGCAGAGGTGTGCGAATCGAAACATTGCAAGTGTCTGGACGGTACATTTCGAGGGGATCGTGCATTTAATATATCGGGTGGGCAAAACGCCCGTCCCAGATATGTCAGAAGGAGGTACGACGATGAGACAGATGGCCACAACCTGGTTGGTGAAGCGATGGAACCTTCGGCATGTGATTGGAGCGCTGGCGATGCTTTGGACATCGCAATACCCGATAATTGGGTATGGGCAATCAGCGATGCTTTACTGGCTTGGTGCGCCTCCCGGAGGCAGATCGGTAGCGACGGATGTGTCGAACACGGGTATCGTAGTTGGCTATGTCCAAACAAGCAGCGGTACGCACTATGCATTTTACTGGCGCTCAGATACAGATCTGCAGACATTAAATCAGTCAGCAAGCGGAGCTGAAGCTGTAGAAGATGGCATTCATGGAGGTCGCTTCATGATGGTTGGTTGGGTTGCACGACCACCATCTGAATTTATGTCATCTGCGTTCAGTTGGCGAAGCAATTGGTCTAACATACGATACGAACTTGGTTCTCGATACAGCAGCGCCTTTGACATCGGACATGAAGTCGGCGCTCCAGACAAGCAGTATGTGGTCGGATGGGCAGATTATGCAGGATATCCATACGCTGCCTACTGGATATCAGGAGAAAGGTATGTAAACGGTCCGTATTTTCTTGAAGGAACTCGTCCAAGCAGACACAGTTATGCCTTAGCGATTGGAGACATAATCCCACGAATCGTTGGACGCATAAAGGATGATCAAGGCAATTGGCGAGCCTTTTATTGGGATGGTCTTGCCGGCTACGGCCTAAACATCTATGAATTAGGCACCTTAGGAGGCTGTTGCAGTTCTGCCGAGGATGTAAGCGGTGAAGGTCATGTAATAGTTGGCTGGGCATGGGATGGTAATAACCGTGTTCGAGCATTTCGCTGGCAAGGTACTATGTGGGATCTCGGTACACTACCTGGTGGCAACGATAGTATGGCATACAGCGTAGACATCGCAGGCTATACTATCGTAGGCACATCCCAGTTTAGAAAGCCAAGTGGAGAACTTGAGTTTCGGGCGACCATGTGGGAAGGTAGCAGAATCACCGACCTGAACCAACTGGTTAGAGATCAATTAGTACCAGGCAGTCGGCTAATTGAAGCAAAGGCAATTTCCCCCAATAGTCGCTACATAGCCGGCTGGGGATATAATGCGGCTACGGCTCGGTTTGAAGCGTTCTTGTTAGACCGCGCACCTCAAATTCCCGGTGACATCGATGGTGATGGTTGTGTAAATGATAGCGACCTGCTTTTGGTTCTATTAGCCTTTGGGAATGCAGGTGGAGCAGAGGACACGAACAACGATGGTGTTGTAGATGATGCCGATTTATTATCGGTTCTGCTCCACTTTGGTGAGGGACAGTGCTAAGGGTTACATGCCGTATCCCTTAGCATTATTAACCCCCCTCCGTTCTTCGTATCGGCAAGCGGAGAACGGGGGGGCATTATGTCTAAAGCGAAACCTTCGCTCCGTCTTATCTGTCTAATGCTACGAGGTATAATCGCGTTAGGCAGCAGAAACTGCTTCACCAAGCAGGAATTGGACGATGGCTATCGAAGCCTATAGCAAGGAGGTATGCGATGAGACGAGCTTTGGGGATAGGAATTGTGGCGAGCTTGGTGTTGCTGGCGCCGGTGATTGCCCAGATAGGTGGGCGTCCGATGGTCATCATGACAGCGCGAGTATTTGGGCCGGTGCGTGATCCAGAATTACCTGGAGGACCGCCTCCCTTTATGTTAGATGGTGCTCGCTTAGCGGCGAACCAGGGGGGTCCGGTCAATGCGGAGATGGCACTTCGTGCGTTGCAACTGTGGGAAAATGGGCGATTCACGCATAATGCCGTTTATTTCCGTTTCCGTGTGGTACCACCTCCACCGCCTACACCGAATGCGATGATCCAGATTGCCGCAGACGGTTCGGAAGCAAATATCCAAAACCAGCAGTTTATGGATGTCGGCTATCTACAGGGAGGGGGAAAGGGTTCTCTGCTGATATTCCGTGCGCGAGCCTTGCGATACGATAACAATAACCCACCGAATCAGGTAGAGCAGCAAGGCACCGTGCTGTTGCTGATTGAAGATCATGCACCGGGTGCCAGTCAGCGCCCCAATCCGGGAGCACCGCCGGATCGGATAGGGACGCTCATCTATGTCGAGGGCAACTACAACTACACCTATACAGGTGTGGTCGTGGCAGGTGACATTTATACACATGTGCGTGTCATTCCCCTAAACTTTTAGGAGGTGCGAGATGAAATCGTTTCGGCTCTGGTTTGTTGGTGTGCTCATCTGTGGGCTGGGCTTGACTTACGCCCAGTTTGATGCAGCGTTTGTGCCGCAGATATTCGCGCCCGATATGCTATGGGCGAAGTGGGGCAACGATCTTCGAAATAGCCATTATAACCCCAACGCGCAAGGACCAACTAATCCGCGTATATTGTGGTTCCAACCGGGTGGACTAATTGACGAACCCCTGGTGGATAATGCTGCTGTTCTTTGGGCCCCGGTTCACCCTTACTCGACGGGGCTACGCTATACTCAGTATCGGCTCTATGGCGCTCTGAGGGGTGGGTTCTTAGGCAGCATAGGTCCTTTCTGGGGGCAGGCCACCACGCCCATTATCTTTCAGACGGCGGTCTATGTCCGATCCGATAATGGCGACTTTGTGGATGTCATTGGCAACTGGCCGGTGCTTGTGTTTACGGGGGGACAGTACGATATGACCGTTTATAGCCCCGATCCTCTCGGTGTAGCAGACCTATACTGGGTAGGGAATGTGGGGCTTCCTGCCTATCGCTCCGGCTTAACTGCCTACACAGACGGCACTTCGGGCTACTTTCTATTGGGCGATAATGCCGGGTGGATACGCCCTGTAATGGTGTTCTGGGTGGTAGCAGGCAATGGAAGCTTTCCTTATCTTTATATTGACGCCCCTATTATTGGCCCGGATACCACACCTCCTGCTGGAGCGGTCTACGGACTGACAGGTTCCTCCCAATATTCCGACCTCATGATTTCGGTCCACCACTCTACGAATCAGATAGGAGCCCAGATTTTTGCTATCGATATGACCCCCCTTGGTGCACCCAGCGTGATGTGGGGAGCGTCTCTTGCGGATTTAAGTCGGGCTAATCCTCAAGACACAACCCCCATCGACAGCGATACATGTGACCGCCCAGCCGTGATGAGTACCGATAACCAGACCATCTTTTTGTGTGCGACCAATTCTGGGCGCGTCTATGCCGTTGACGCACTGAACGGTGGGGCTAAGCTCTGGGTGGCGGAGCTGGGGCAGCCCATCATGGCAGGACCTTCTCTTGGACCTGACCCAATCAACGGCAACGAGGAGACGCTCTATGTTGTCACACGCACCAGCCCAAGCCGCAGCACGCTGGTCGCCATTCGCGCTGCCGACGGCACGGTCAAATGGCAACGCGCCCTTGGCAGCGTGAGCCGCTGTACCCCCACTATCGATAGAAACGGGCGGCTCTTTATCGGAGATGACAGGGGCACGCTCTATGCCTTTAACCCAGATGGTACCATCCTATGGAGGCGCAATCTGGGGGCGCCAATCCGTGTTGCACCCGTGTTGGCATCAATTCCCGTCCAGGGTGGTCCCCCTGTCGATGTGCTCTATGTGGCGGCATCAAATCGGATGCTCTATGCCTTCGTGGAAACCACGCCCGTTCGCTTGCCGCCTGGTACTGGGACAGGGAGCGGCACTGGTAGCTGGTAAGGATGCAGCCAGCACGGGCATTGACGCTGATAGAATTGCTGGTGGTGCTGGCAATTGTGGCGCTTTTAGCCACCATGTTGATGCCTGTGCTGGCTCGGGCAAGAGAGCAGGGGAGACGCACGGTGTGCGTGAGTAATCTGCGACAGCTGACCATGGCGAATCGGCTGTACGCGGCTGATTGGGACGGCTACTTTGTGCCGGCGGCGCCGGAATTCCTGCGCGACCAGCGACGCTGGTTCGGCATACGCAACAGAGAAGGGCGATTCGAACCGCGCGAGGGACCACTTGTGCCTTATCTGGGAGATGGTGGGCTGTTGCGCCGATGTCCCTCCTTCGAAACGCAGGTGGGGTTCGATATGGGAACTGGCGGCTATGTCTACAACGATATCGGGGTTGGCACGCGACTCTGGTTTATGGGCTACACGCCGGGGCTGCCCGCCTATGATGGCTCGCTTTCGGAAGCAGAAATCATGAAGCCATCGGAGACGGCGATGTTCGCTGACGGCGCGTTGGATATCGGTACAGGGTTGGCGGAATATACTTTTCTCATCGCCCCACCCGATGTGTTGCGTCGCGTGCCCAACGCCATCTACCCATTAGACCCCTCGGTGCATTTCCGCCATAATCGCGTCGCAATGGTCTCTTTTGTGGATGGGCATGTGCGCCCGCTAAAGTGGGGAACCTCCGCCGAACAGAGTGGCGTCTATCCCGGCGCAAACCCTGCAGCGCACCAGATTGGCTGGTTTCCACCCGTCACGGGTGATACCTATTATGACCCAGAGTAGGGAAGAGGGCAGGGGGAGTTGCAAATCGGATGGCTGATAGGGTAAAATAGAGAATGGAGGTACTCCCCCTCTCACAGAAAAAAAAACAGATTTGCCTTTGCGGAACAGAAGGGTACGACCATGAGAAGGAAAACACGCACCACGACCACGACTCTGGAGGAGCCGTCGGAAACGCTCATTACGGAGACGCGCCCCGAACAGGATTTGTCGGATAGCTGGGGGGGCGATGGCGCACCTGCTGACACGCTCGTGGCAGAGGAACCATCCTCCACCACCACGCCAGCCGAGGAGACAGCTGTCGCAACCGCACGGGTAAAAGAGCATACCTACCGCGACCTGATTCAAGAGCCACTGAGCGACTTGAAGCGGCGCGCCAAACGGCTCGGCATCGACCTCGAAACCGAAGACAAGAGCGAGCTGGCTTACCGCATCCTGCAGGTCACCAACAAGGAACCAGGCACCGAGTATGCTTGGGGCATTCTCGAAATACTGCCCGATGGGTGGGGCTTCCTGCGCCGCCATCCCAACCTGCAGAACACCAACGAGGATGTCTATGTCTCCCAGTCGCAGATTAAGCGATTCGGGCTGCGCACAGGCGACCTGGTGTTCGGCATGGCACGCCCACCTAAAGAGGGTGAAAAGTATTACGGGCTGCTGCGCGTAGAAGCAGTAAACGGCATCCCCGCTGAAAGCGTGCGTGCCCGCAAAGATTTCGAGCAGCTGACCCCCCTCTATCCGAATCAGCGACTGGTGATGGAAACGACCCCCGACAACATCTCGGGCCGCATCATCGACCTGATTGCCCCCATCGGCAAGGGTCAGCGTGCCCTTATCGTCGCACCGCCTAAAGCAGGGAAGACCACTTTGCTCAAATCCATCGCGAACAGCATCACCGCCAATCATCCCGAAGTGGTACTGCTGGTGCTGCTGGTCGATGAGCGCCCCGAAGAGGTTACCGATATGCGCCGCTCGGTGCGCGGCACCGTGATTAGCTCCACCTTCGACGAGCCGCCCGAGAACCATATGCGCGTGGCAGACCTGGTGCTGGAGCGTGCCAAGCGACTGGTGGAACAGGGCAAGGATGTGGTGGTGCTGCTCGATAGCCTGACCCGCTTCGGACGCGCCTCGAACCTAACCACCAGCCCCAGTGGACGCACGCTATCGGGTGGTCTGGACCCCGCTGCCCTCTATCGTCCGAAACGCTTCTTCGGCGCCGCCCGCAACATCGAGGAAGGCGGCAGTCTGACCGTCATCGCCACCTGTCTGATCGATACCGGCTCGCGCATGGACGAGGTTATCTTCGAAGAGTTCAAGGGCACAGGCAATATGGAACTGGTGCTGTCGCGCGAGCTGTCCGAGCGACGCATCTTTCCCGCCATCGATGTGAAGCGTTCGGGCACTCGACACGAGGAATTGCTGTATCCTAAAGAGGAGCTGATGGCAATCTGGCAATTGCGACGCCTGCTGGCAAACCAGGAAGATATGGTGGAGGCGACCGAGCAGCTCATTCGGCTGCTGCAACGCACGCGCTCCAACCGTGAATTCCTGCAGCAGGTCGTGTCGCGCATGCAAACTGCATAGGAGGCGATTATCATGCGGGACGAAGAACGCCGCCGACGCTACGATGACGATCCGGAAGAGGAGCCGTTCGAAGAGGAAGAGGCTCCTTCGATGGAGGAACTGCGCCGATTGCTGGGCGATGTGCCAGGCTTCGAGGATGAGCTCGATGAGCGTGTGCCTTACGACCGAGGGCGTGAACTGGAGGTGCGCATCACCGGCGTCTATGAACGCCAAGAGCCGGGGCAACCCCGCTATACACTGGTCGAACTGCGCGATAACTACGGTCGGCGCGTGCCTATCCTCATCGGGCAGTTCGAAGCCTACTCGATCGCGCTGGCACTGCACGGCACCGCGCCGCAGCGACCGCTGACGCACGATCTGATGCGCAATATTCTGGATCGGCTGGGCGCTCGCGTAGACCGCGTGGTTATCGATGACCTGTGGCGCGAAACCTTCTACGCGAAAATTTTTCTGACGGTGCGCAAAAACCTCGAAGACGAGGAGGAAATCGAAATCGATGCGCGTCCCAGCGATGCCATCGCGATAGCGCTCCGCTTCAACGCGCCCATCTATATGACGGAGGCGGTGCTGGAGATGGCGGGTGTGAGCGAGGATTATAGTTAACATAATCCTTCTTATCGGACTCTATGCGACAGCGCCGAATCCCGCTCTTGCACCGCCTGCTGTTTCCGTTCGCCTTCGCCCTCACCAAACTTTTGCTCGCTCTTTTGCTGCGATTCCCGCTCTTTTGCTGGGTGCGCATCGAAGGGCGTGAGCGCGTGCCCAAACGCGGCGGCATCATCGTGATTGCTAACCACATCTCCATCGCTGATCCGGTTGTGCTGTGGTACGCTTCGCCCCGCCATATCTGCTTTATGGGGCGCGCCGATTTGTTTCAGCTGCCCGTGATTGGAGGTATCCTACGGCTGGCACGCGCCATCCCTGTGCGTCAACGCTCGGCAGACCGAGCTGCCCTGATGGGCGCGATTGAGGCGGTGCGCGACGGCGAGGCGGTGGGCATCTTCCCAGAGGGCGAATGCAGTGAAACGGGCGAACTGATGCCTTTTCTGCCCGGCGTGCTGCTGATTCTGCGTCAGACCCATGCGCCTGTGCTACCGGTGGGCATCAGCAGCACTGATCGGCTTATCCCCTATGGTAAACTTTTCCCAAGACCCGTATTTAGTGTCATCATTGTTCGCTTTGGCTCCATAATCCCAGCTGAACAAATCCTTGCCCTGCCCTCCCCCGAAGCACAACTGGAGTTCCTGCAGTCTCAGGTGGCACAACTTATAAAAGGTAAAAGGTAATCAGCACCCGTTCCCAAAATAGAACAGCACCTCCAGCAAGTCGCGTACCTCCACCTCCCCATTCCCATTCACATCTTCCGGCAAATCGGAACCCACCTGCCCAAACGCAAACAACACCCGCAACAAATCCTCATCCCCCACACATCCATTCCCGTCCACATCCCCTATCAACCCGGTGTCCAAAATCGCCGTTATTCCCCACCCATCGCGCGTTGCTCTACATAACAGATAGCGCCCATCCGCCGACATCGATTCCACCCGAAGCAACTGGATCCGATCCCCCAACCACGCTCGAAACCGCTCCGTCAAATCCTCGGACCCCAGCCCCTCCCGCCACCAAAAGGCTAAACCACTATCGCCCTCGCTCCGAAAATAGATGCCCGCCAAGATCCGCCCGTCGCTCGACATCGTCAGCACACCTGGGCTTATCGTGTAGCGGGGGTAGTAAGGCGGGTCGATAAACTCAAAGCCGCGTCCCTCCACCCAGCGGTAGCCACCCCCTGCAACGATGCGTCCATCCGCCGAGATACAGCAGCCACCCGGCCCATAAAAGCCCACATCCTCGCACCAGCGAAAGCTAAAAATGGGTCCACCGCCAAGCACGCACGAGCAATCTTCTGAGCAATGCCATATAGGAAAGGGAAACTCTTGCATGATCCCATCCTTGTAACGCCAACCAACCCACCGTTCGGTGTATCCAATAGGCATCTTAGCAAATCCCCACACCACCCGACCATCCCACCACGACAGCGATGTCCCAGACATCCATCGCCATGCCGGATTAGGATTGGGCAGATACTCCACTCCAATCCCGTAACGCCAGATAACTGCCCGCCCCCCTATATTCCCCACTGCGATTGTGCCATCATACGACAGCTTCAATACAGCCACCAGCACCCCCTCCCGCGTACGCGTCAGGCTCCCGTCCGCCCGAACATAGTAAATGGCATCAAATGGATCAATCTGCCAAAAGAGTAACCACGAATAAGACCCCTCATAAACCAGCACTATCCGCCCATCTCCCGACAGATCCACAATTGTCGACCCAATCCATCTTGTCTCAATCAATCGTGGTGGTTGTGCGAGGCTGCTGGACACGCTCCCCATCAGCAGCCAAAGCCCCATCCACCATCTCCACTTGCGGTTTCCCATGGCCTACACCTCCAAATTGGTTGGAAGGGGGCGAGGCACCTTCTTGCCCCGCCCTTTTTCGCCTCACTCATCACCTTGCAAGCCCACATTCTGCGCCACTATCGCCACATCCTCCTCGTTCACCACTCCATCCGCGTTCACATCCGCCTCGCTCAAACCCGTCACGCCTTGCATCTCCAGCACCAACACCAAGTCTGCGTAATCCACCTGGTTGTCCTTCACCACATCCCCGTTCCGCAACGGAATGACCAACCTGCCACCCGGCTGCCAGTTCACCAACACCCGCTGCCCTAACCACGAACGATACGGCTGCACATATACCTCGTACCAGCCCGCAGACAGGTCGCTCCATAGCTGCAGCCGTACCCGACCCTGAGTATCAGGACGCCCCATCGGCAGCGTGTAGGTCGCTATCGTCCTCCCCGTCGTTGCGTTCCGAAACTCAATCGTAATCGGCTCGTTCGCTATCGCCTCCGCCTGCTCTGGGCTTAGCTGGTCAACGCCCTCCAATTGCAGCTCAACGGATGACACCAACATCGTGCAGTCATACTTCAGTCGTACCCACGCCGCCTTGGAGGGCACCCCATTCGCATCCACCAAAAAGAGCATATACCAGCCAGGCGGCGCAATGGAAGGATGCCACGGCGCTACCACCACCGCCTGCCCACTATCGGGGACGGTCAGCAGGTAGTGCAGCCGCACCAGCCGCTGCTCAAAGTTCACCGAGTGGGTCACCGAA
>OGCH01000885.1_pt1 | contig 13166 bp, 8 predicted proteins | sample 1570111 | NCBI WGS metagenome assembly OGCH01 (sample SAMN03436243, study PRJEB24508) | hot springs metagenome | biome: Desert Springs; feature: Hot Springs; material: Water | place: USA: Great Boiling Spring, Nevada | collected 2008-12-01 | depth 0 m m | reverse complement strand
GGAGTTCCCTTGACCAGACGCCTAGGGTAGCTCCGCGCAGGGCTTGAGGGACGTAGGGGCCCCGGATAACCCGTGGGCCCCGGTCCTAGAACCAAACCCCTCCCCCCGCTACCCCATAAAAATACATGTGGGGTAGGAGCCTGTTAGGGCTCGTATAGGGGTTTTGAGGGGTTTTTCTGTCTTTCAAACGCTCCTCTCCGCCTGGGCCTTTAGCCGCATCATGTTTGGTGCCTGCTGTCTGGTGTGCGGCGTCAGCCCAGCGTGGCGCCCAGACCAATATAAGCGTCCGCGGCCTCACAGGGTATTTAAAGGGCTGGTCTTCTAACGGATTAGAAGAGACAGCCCTACCGCGCCCCACTCACCCTCCTACCAGCCCGGAGCTGGGCCGGTTCGACGCCTCAGCAGACACCTTCACCCCCAGGGTCACCCCCTGAGTAGCCCGGAGGACCCCCGGGCCACCCCTGCGGCAGCCCCAGAGCACCCCCTGGGTAACCCCTATGGGCCCCGGAGCCAGACCCTAGTCTACCCCCGGGACGACCCCGTCACCCCTCATGGGGACACCTGAGCTACCCTCGGGCACCCCCTTGTGGGTGCGGTTCTGCCTGCCGGCTGGGGTTCACCGTGGTTGCGGCTGCCCTTCAGCCGCCGACGCGCAGGCCCTATGCATCCCCGCGGGACGCGGTGGCGCCCCCTCGGACGCCGTTGGGCAGCCCCCAGCCACCCTGGGAGCCACCCCCTCAGCCCTCCGTGGCCTCACAGGAGGTCCCGTGGGAGGGCGGTTTGACCCGCCACTGCGGCCGAGCCCCGCTTTATAAGCGGGACAGAGCCGCCTAACCATATCTCCGAAAAGCCGGCATATAAGCAGCAGCCGACAATCGTCGGCCGACAATTCTCGGCTACTAACTTAAATACTAGAGATGCAATAGCATATAAGCTTTGCTGTACGGCCTGGCTTATAAGTATTAGCCGAGAATCGTCGGCCGACAACTCTCGGCTAACGTTTATAAGGAACCACCCAGCCGATGGTGTTAATAACTGTTACTCAGCTACAAGAAGCGAGCGTTGTAGGCTACTGCTTATATGAGCCGAGTGCTCTCGGCCGAGAACTCTCGGCCGACAACTCTCGGCTGCTGCTTAAATATTAGATGTGCATCTCAAATAAAAGTGTTAGCCGAGAACTCTCGGCCGACGATTCTCGGCTGCTGCTTATATGGGAGTTTTTCAGAAGTTGTTTCATGGACGGCAAAAGACTGGCGACAACGGTGGCTCAGCTGGCTGTGACAGGCGTCGCGATAGCCCTCAACTCCCCGACGGTGCTGGCGCAGCAGCAAGGAGGCGGTGTAAACGCATTGGCCGGCAACCTGGAGAACGCGGTTCAGGGCTTCGGTAACCTGATACTGCTGATAGCCATGGCGCTCTTGGGGGCTGGGCTGACCATAAGGTTCCTGCCGACAGGCAGCCACAGGACGAAGGAAGCCGCTGGCAGCCTCATCGACAACGCGCTCATATTGGCTGGCCTGGTGGCGCTCGGAACCTACCTGCTGGTCTTCGCAGGACAGTGGGCGACAACGATCGCGGGGAGCGGCGGGGAGATAAGCCCGTCAGGTGCCTGGGGCCCGCCATCAATCAGGTGAGCGAGCTTGTCGGAGCCAGCAACCCCCCTATTTTTTATTATAATATTGTTTAATGGCGGCCTTCCCCAGCCTCGTTCCACTCAGCGTGAGGTGGTGGCGGGTTGGCTATAACCTGCACCTACCCTGGCGCCGGAGAATACATAACCCTCGCATGGGCGCTGGCGTCTCTTGGATACGCGATCGGCGTAGCCCTCCACAGGCTCCCCACACCTGGGGGCAGCGGTAGCCAGTGGGGCGGTTACCTTATGAGCTACAGCCTGGCGACGGCTGGCGTCCTAGCCGTCCTAGGGGTCGGTGATGCTGTAACCAACCTCATGAACGATGTGCAGGCTGCGGTGCCGGCGGGCAAGGAGCAGTGTGAGGGCTTGCCGGGGCTATACATGGATCTAGGGATGAAGGCCTTCACCTTGCTGGGCATTATTACTGGTATTGGTATGGGTACCGCGATAATACCCATAGTTGGGCCGGCTATAGCCAACGTCTTCTCCGTAGTCGCGACGGTGCCGGGGCTCGTCCTCTCGATCACGCTGATAACGGCGTTCACGTTGATGACCTTCATAACGGTCTTCGGTAGCTTGGCAGTAGCCCTCGCCCCGGCCGGCATAGTCCTGATATCCGTCCCGGGCGGAAAAACCAAGGGTATAGGCGCGTGGCTCCTCGCCGCCGCGATAGTCTTCACGGTCGCCGGGCCCTACATACCCGCCTTCGGGCTGCTCGCCTGCGGTGTGGGAGACTTGAGCGTATGTCAACTCAAAGAGATAACCAGATCAGAGAACCTAGACGACATCCTCAGGGATGTCTTCAGCCTCGTCACGTGGATGTTCAACCCAAATGACAACGAGCTGATGAAGATGTGGAGGTTCGCCCTCGGGAGCTTGGCCGGATGGGGCATTCTGATGGCGGCATCCGCGGCTCTGAGCAAGGGCATGGGAGGGGTGGCAGCTAGCCTGGGCTTCGGGTGATTGCTATGGAGGGGATGGCTGAGCTCGCTCTCGGGATCGCGGCGCTGGTCTACGGCGCCGGCCTAGCCCTCTTCCGCCTCCCACTACTACGGGTGAGGAGGTGGGGTTGGACTTTGATGATGCACTCGTGGAGCGGCGTCGTCGTGTTCGTGCTGGTCGGGAGCCTAGCCACCTTGAAGGGCATTATGGCGAACTATGTCTCCGACATTGGGTTCGGCTGGGCGCTCGCGGCGACCTTCGACGACGCCATAGAGTCCGCTAAGGCGGTTAGGGACATGGCTTTCGCGTGGACCAACGCGGTCAACTACGCCGCAGTCGCGCTGGGCGCCCTGATGTCCTTCCTCATGCTGGCGCTCCTCCCCACGTGGGTAACGGGTGTCGGCGTGCTGCTGTCAGCCATAGCGAGCTACGTTGTGAGCGCCGTCTTCGGGGCCCTATTATTTATGCAGAAGCTCCTCGCAGGGGTCATCCTCTTCATGGAGGGTGTAGTCGCCTTCGTGGGGTTGATGAGCGTCCTGGCTCCGGCGATGTTCGTGGCCGGCCTCGTCCTCTTCATGGTCCCGTTCGCCAGAAGGGTCGGGAAGACCTTCATGGTGATGGGCGCTGTCCTGACGCTCGCCCTGCCGGTAGCCATCGTAGCCGCCTCCCCGCCGCCTGGGTACGCGGAGAGGAGGATAATGGAGGCCGCCGACGTTATGGCTGTCAGCGCCGCCTCCAAGGCGGTCGCGGACGAGACCGGCGGCCTGAGGTACACCGTGTACGACAGGGAGAACGATACCATCTGGTACCCGTTCCTCCTAGCGGAACCCCTGGGGGAGCCTGACGTGGACCGCGCAAAAGTCTGCAGGAACATCCCGAGGGGCGCGAACATCACGTGCGACCAGCTCGTGGAGATGGTGAAGGAGGTGCTCAAGACGCCTGAGAAGGCAATACTCGATACTGGGGGAGGGGGCTACTACAACGCATACGACGAGGGCTACAGGATGACGATGACGAACAACACCTTCTCAAGGCGCGTCTGGTTCCTGAACATGTGGATGGTTCTCTACGACAACTCGTCTAAGGACCTTGAGGTCTTCGCGGTACCCGACGAGCCCGACCGCCAGGTCATGGAGTGCACCTCGGGCGGAGGCTATTACGACGACGGGTCGTGGCATTTAGGGCACGGCGGCGGGCTGAGGAATGCATGCGAGGACATCTACCAGATGTGGAGGGACAGGTGGGAGGCTTTCTGGCGGTCCACAAACCTGTACAACGAGACCAGCCTGTGGATGGTGGCGGAGAACAGGAACAGCACGTTCGTCTGGTTCACCGAGCAGCCGTGGGGCACCCCCAAGGAGGACTTGAACAAGTACGAGGTGAAGGTCGAGAAGAAGCGGGAGAGCCGCTGGGAGGAGTGCGACCTGTGGATAGACGACGACAACGACCCGGAGACCCCCGAGGTATGCGGGCGTAAGAAATACTACACACAGGCGTACTACCATGGAAACAAGAGCGTTTACTTCGTCTACCTGAACATGTCCGACACAGAGGTCTGCTGGACGTACATAATCAACGGTAACCAGGTCAGGCACTGTGAGACAAGGAAGGGGGCCCCGGACTGGAGCTACAGGGTTTACGACTTCCACGGCCCCAAGGAAAAGTATCCGCCAAACCAGATAGAGATAAGGAACGAGACCCACCGCCACAACGCGACGATAGGTGGATACGTCTGTGATTTCACGAATAGGGAGGGTGTTTTCGACTCCCACTTCGAGGAGATCAAGCAGGAGGGCTTCATAGAGGACTACGGCCCATACACGCTTGAGCAGGGGATACAGGCGGTGGACAGGAACGAGCCGCTCACCCTCGACGCCCCCACCGAGGAGAAGAAGGTCGTAGTCGAGGTCGAGGTCATCTGCAGGGCTTGGAGCTACGCTGGCTACCCGATACTGCCCTCAATGCTAACTTACGAGTTTAGAGTCGACTTTACGGCGTCCGACAGCATGCCCTACCTCCCGCCCGTTGAGTGGGAGAAGTTCGACGAGGACGAGAGGTATATGGGGGAGCTCGCCCGCGGCGCCTACGTCCCCGACACCATATCCGCGGGCGGCGTCTCGATAAGGGTTAACAACATGAGGCAGGAGTGGGATAGGTACCAGAACTTCAGGCAGGGGCTGTACAGGGACGGCCCGTCCCAGGAGGCGACCAGGAGGGTTAACGCCAAGCTCCTCGAGTATAAGGAGAGGTCGTGGGAGACCAACGCCACTATACTCAACAGCAACATACCGCTCGCCAAATCCGTCTCCAACCTCTTGTACGAGCAGGCGTACGGGGCTTACGCCGGGAGCAGGATAATGATACCCTCGCACATGCTGCTGGTAACTGACGCGGGGGCTGTCGGAATACTCAAGCCCCTCGCAGACCTGATAGGGCAGAGCTTCGCGATAGGCTTCGCCATAGGGCTTGTCGCACTCGTAATAGACACCTTCCAGGCGTTCGTCGGCGGCCAGAGCATTATGATGGGCTTCCTCATGTCCAAGGTCGGCAACATCTCGATGGCAGCCCGCTTCTTCAGCCAGTACATGTCCGCCGTCCACAGGATGGCGGGCGCCAACATCATCGGCAGAGTGATTGCGAGGAGGATGGAGAACCAGATGCTTAGGGCGGCCTTGGAGCAGAGGAGGCTTGACAGGAAGCAGTGGGAGAAGCTGGCGGAGAGCAGGAAAAACGCCCCGCTCAGGGTTAGGATGATGGAGAGGGCCCTGGGCAGGGAGAGGGTGGAGAAGATGCTGGATAGCAGGAACCCGCTGGAGCGTGCCGTTGCCAAGGCCTACGCCATGTCCGTGGTCTCGGAGGGGTTGAGGGACCCCGGCTTCAAGGCGTCTGTGGAGAAACTCATGGCGCTGGAGGTGATGGAGAAGAAGGGCCTCCTGTCGAGGTTGGACTCTGACAGGCTCTCCCCCTCCGCCGCAAGGAAGTTTTTGAAGGCGTTCGACCCGTCCGTAAACCCCGAGGTCAAGGCGGGTACGGAGAAGGTGGTGAGGGGGCTTTCCCAAGGCGGCTCGGCGCGGATGACGCCTGAGCAGTGGGCTGAGGGCTTCGCCGCCATGATGAGGAACCCCGACCTCACCAGGTGGGAGAAGGTAGCTCTCGCCGACACCCTCGCCCGCAGCAACGCCGGCGCGGCCATAGTCAAGTCGGCGCTAGCCGCCCCGTTCGGGCACGCCGTGAAAGCTCTAGGGGAGGAGGTCGCGCAGGCTGGCGCGAGGCTTGAGTCGGAGAAGCTGACAAGCTTCGGGACGTTCCTGGAGAGCTTCGGGAGGGGGTTCGACGGGCATATAAAGGCTCCCGCAGCCTTCCAGATAGGTGCGGCGGAGCCGTGGGCTGAGAAGGGTGTAGGCGCGACCGTCCCGCAGGGCTACGTCCCCGACTTCCAAGTGGACTGGAAGACGTTCACGAATACTCCGGCTGAGGCCGTCGTTAGGAGGCATGAGGCTGGAGGGGACGTGTCCGACGTAGCCAACGCCGTGTCATTCGTCGAAAAATTCGGCAGCTCGGAGGACTACGCCAAGGCTGTGGACGACAGGAACCTACAGCACTGGATGGAGATAGCCGCCAACCCTGACCCAGCCAGGTATAACCCGGTCCAGGTTGAGTCACCCAAAGACGCCTACGTGGTCGATGTACGCTACCACGCCTCCCCCGATGCCATGGATGACGTCGTTAAGAAGGCGGACGCCGACACCTTGGCTGATATATCGAAGTTCAGGTTCGACGAGGCCGGCGGCGCTAGCTTCACGGTCACGCACGTCGTCGAAGGCGACAGGCTGCACGAGTTCCGCCAGGAGGTGGAGGGCATGGGAGGCAGGGTCGACGTGAACAGCTTAGCCAGTTACAGCGGCGCCCACACCTCCGAACGCGACGCCCAGCCCGTGTTCACCAACCCCCACGCCGACGTGGACTCCGGCACGCGTAGTTTGGATGATTTCTCCGGGCAATCCGAGCCTGTGGAGGGCTTCATCGAATGGGTTCAGAAAAACTACCGTTCGGGAGGTGGTAGGAATGGGTGAGGAGTACAGGCCGTTTAAGAGGAGGCGCGTCGACTTGGACGCGAATAACAGGCCGACCTACGAGGAGGACGTGTACGAGAGGGACGACGACGGGAGGCCGATAGGCTTTAAGAGGGGTTCGGGCTCGGTGGTTAGGCGCAGGTCGCCGGCCGAGGGGCCGCCTATCAAGCCGTACCTAGTGCTCTCCGGCGTCTTCGCCGGGGTCCTCCTGCTGTCCGGCCAGCCGCTCTACGCCGGCGTCGTCGCAGCCGTGACCTTCGCCGTATACCTTGTTTCGAGGTGGAGGAGGTGAGCTCGCATGGGCATACTGGCTAAGATACTCGGTATCGGGCCGCTCTTCTTCGGGGCGCTGATAGTTGTCTCCCTCTTCGTCCTAACCAGCATACCCGCGCTCGCCCCTCTCATGCCCTACGCTGCGGTACTTTTCCCAGCCCTGGTCCTGGCGCTCTGGGGTGTAAGGAGGCGCCTCCCGGCCTCCGTGCCGTGGATGAGGAAGGGCGCCGACAGCTTCACCTACTGGTACGTGACCTGCAACGACCTGGCCTTCTGCCAGGTTGGGAAGCCCTCCGAATTCAGGGTGAACGATGGTCCCGAGAGGGTGGAGGAGGCGACCCTTGTCCTCGACGACTGGGATAGGAGGAGGGGGTATGCTGTCAAGATTCTGAGGGTTGCCGACGTGATGAAGAACTACGAGACGACGACGGAGGACGAGAGGGTGCTTTTACTGGACAGGATGGTGAAGGCGGTCGAGGGCTTGGGGGACGTTGAGGCGAAGCTGATAATAGACCGCTCCCCGACGGGGGAAACTGCCCACATACTCCTCTACGCTGCGTTCGAGGAGGACGAGGCCGGGGCCGCCGAAGCCGTGGAGCATGCAGCCGTTGTGCTGAGCAGGCAGATGGAGGGCATAGGCATGCTCTTAGTGGACGACATGTCCTACTTTGGAGAGGGGATAGGTGACGTGCACAGGTCTAAGGAAAAGGTTAGGGAGCCCTCCAGGGTCTACATACCAGCCTTGGCGGCGGCCTCCCTGTCCACGCTCTTCTTCAGCCTGATGACCCCGGGCTTGGGGGCTATGGGGTCCACGTTGGCGGCCAGCGGCGCCCTAGGGCTCTTTCTAACGTTCATGCTTGCTAGGGCCGCCTCCACCCTCACATGCCGCCACTGCAGGTCGGGGAAGGTCCACAGGCACTGGAGCATAGGCAACGGCCGCGTATCCTTCGAGGAGGGCGGGGTGATGGTCTGGAAGGGTAAATACGAGACGGTTGTAAGCAAGTTCGCAAGCCTCTCGGGAAACGCCAACAGGGACCTGACCAGCAAGGACGTGGACAAGAGGCTTCCAGCCTACCTCGCGATCTTCAACAACCTCATATACACCCTGAGGGACTTCAGGATAGCCCTACACATCACGCCCCAGCCCGTAGGGGACACGGTAAAGCTAGCCATGGCTAGGGCGGACCTATACGGCATGGACGCGCAGGTTGGCGGGGCTGTATCAGGGTATTTGAAGGCTGGCAGGAGCATGAACGTCGCCGACAGGATAATGCATGGGGAGAGGCCCTACCTGACACACTGCGTAATCGAGGTCAGGTCCAGGGCCTCCGGGGAGGTTTCTTCGAGGGAGCTGGACATGCTGGACAAGCAGCTCCACGAGGCCCGCAGCCTCTTGGACAGCATGAACCTCTCCACCAAAGTCGTCAAGGACGGATGGGGCGCCGCTCTATGCCACAGGTTCCTCTACCTTCCCCCGCCCAGGAGGGGGCCGCTCGACCCGGACCCGATACCCGCCGTCAGAGCCCTCACCAGGGACTTTGTCGCGATAAGCCCGCTCGCCTTCAGGAGGAGGCCCCTGATGCCGAAGACGGGCATATACCTTGGGAGGGACGAGTACGGGCGGCCCGTGTATTGGAACCCGAGCATACTCCACAACCCCCACATGCTTGTCCTCGGGAGCCCTGGTACGGGCAAGTCCACGCTCGTCAAGACGCTCATATTCAGGGCCGAGAGCCTCACGCCATACACCGGTACCGGGGAGCCGCCGGCCTTCATAATCATAGACCCGGCGGGCGAGTACGCCGACAAGGCTGGGGAGCTGGAGGAGCAGGGCGTCAATGTAACGGTCGTGGACCTATGCAACAGGAAGTACAACCCCCTCCTTCTCTCAGGGCTCCCGCCAGAGCAGAGGATAAGCAGGTTCGTCGACAACGTCCTCCCCAACGTCATCCCGCTGCAGCCCATCCAGTCCAGCATCCTATACCAGGGCCTCAAGGTGATGTTCCAGTATTACGGGATACGCGACGACGACCCCTCCACGTGGACGGATGAGCGTGCTTCGAAGTGCACGGTCCAGCAGCTCTACAGGTACGTCGCCTGGAGGCGTTCGGAGGCGGAGAAGGCTGTTAGGTCTAGGGGCGGCAGCCCCGAGCTGGACGCGGCCGTAAGCATATTGCTCGACCTTGAGAGGAGGCTGAGGCCGTTCGCCGAGGGCGCCTTCGCCCTCGACAGGACCGACGTGACCCTTCAGGAGCTACTCAGCTACGGGGGCGTCGTCATAATCTCCTTCAAGACGAGGAGCGCCGGCGGCCAGGTGGTCATGGGGGAGGAGATGCAGAGGCTGATAACATGGAGCGTCCTCGAGCACATACACAGCTACATGCTCAGCCAGCAGGCCCGCGAAGGCGTCAAGCTCATAGTCGTAATAGACGAGGGCCACAAGTTCATCCTCGGAAAGGTGGGCGAGGTGCCCCTCGGGCAGCACCTGAGGGAGGAGAGGAAGTTCGGAACCAGCTACATACTGGTAACCCACCTGCTTGACGACCTGCTGCAGGAGGCCGACCTCGCAAGGCGTAGGGGCGTCCCAACCGTAGCCGCCTTGGTCTCCACCACGCTCGCCTTCGGCTACGGCAACCCTGGCGAAGCGTACAACGCCCAGAGGCTGCTCAACCTCACCGACGCGGAGAAGCGGAGGCTGGAGGGCTTCAGCACCGGCGAGGCCTTCCTGAAGTGGAGCATAGACCCGAGGCCGCTCTACTTCAAGGTAGAGCCGGAGCAGAGGGCCATGGTCAGGAGGAGGATGGGTAGGAGGGAGATGTACTATGAGGCTCTGTAAAGCCCTTGCTGTTGCCCCGCTTCTGCTGCTGTTTCTCGCCGCCGCCCCGGTCTGGGGCGAGGACCAGCCCGCGGCTACACGCGTAGGCATGTTCTACGACACGACCCAGCCAGCCCACCTCCTCTGGCCATACACGTTCAGGGTCCTCGTAGTCGAGGACCTGGTGGGGAGCGGCTGGCAGTGCTGGACCGCCTACCCGAACGGGACGTACGCGATGGACCCGGGGAGGTGCAGGCCGGTCTCAGGCCTCAAGCTGAGGGTATGGTATGCGGAGCTCAGGGAGAGCGTGGAGGTTTTAACGGATGAGAACGGCATAGCCTCCGTGGGCTGGAGGCTCTTCTCCTACCCGCACGCCACCTTCAGGGTCGAGGCAAGTGTCGGGGAGGACCTTGTTGTGAAAGAGTTTAAAGTCTCCCCGCAGCCCTGGTCGCTCGCAGCCGTCACCTCGTTCGCCGCCATGCTCTCAGCCATGGTCCTGGTAATAAGGAGGGGTGTCTGGTGATGTTCGCGGCCAACACATCGATAACCGAGCTCGGCTTCCTCCTCCTGCTGGTTAACTATGTTCCATCCTTCCTCTTCATCAAGTACATATTGCTGGGGAACGTCCCGGAGAGGCTCCCCTCCGATAGCTACGCTAAGGTGGTGGTTGTGAAGGTGGTCTTCGCCGTCCTGCTGTCGATAATGGCCTCCTCCGGTGGGGGCGGCGGCGTCTTCAGACCCGTCTCCGGGGTGGCGGCCATACCCGCCTCGCTTGGCGGCGGCTACTTCATCGCAAGCATGGTCCTTGACATGGTCTTGATGGTCCTGCTCTGGCGGGGGGAGTTCTACGGCGCGGCGAAGATGGTGATGTTCAACGTCATATACGTCCCCTTCCTCACGTTTCTCGCCGTCCTTTACGGACTTTTCCATGAGCAGGGGAAGACGATCAAGCGGGTTAGGGAGGACCTGCCGAGGAGGGAGGACGGGGTGCTTCTTGGTCACGCTGCCTTCCTGATGAGGGTTATCGAGAAGCCTGTTAGGGGGTTGAGGGATGTCGACGTAAGGCCCCACGGCGACATACGCCCCCTCCCGGTAGAGCCCCCGGTCTACTACAGCCCCAAGGTGGGTGAGAATGACCTGAACCCCCACATGCTGATAGCAGGCAGCAGCGGAACAGGTAAGACAACGACGATATACAGCCTGGTCAGGTGGCTTTCGAAGAACTACCCCGTCATCTTCGTCGACGTCAAGGGGGATGTTACGAGGGCCCTCCTGGGGGACGGGGCAAACTCCTACATACTGCCGGTGGCTCAGGTTGGAATCAACCCGTTCTCCAGAGTCGTCGACACCGAGACGGAGAGGGATGGGGTTGAGGATCTGATGAGCTCCATATCCGTGGTCGAGCAGGTCGGCTCCAGGCAGGCCCACTACATCAGGGAAGCCTACGCCGAGATATACCACTCCGGCAAGAAGCTAACGTACACGGGCCTGGTTCAGATAATCGACAGGAAGGAGAAGGAGTCTGTTTTGATTACGTCCCCTGAGAGCCGGAGGGGGCCGGGTACTAAGGACGCCCTATACAGCATAAGCTCCAAGCTCAAAGACCTCTCAGAGTACCTGCGCGACGACGGGGCCTCCCTGAAGGAGCTGCTGGGGAAGGGGTTGAAGGGCGGCGATTCCGGCTTCCCGATAATCGTCTTCAACCTCGAAGGTATAAGCGAGAACATAAGGGCGATAGTCCTCGAGCTCATCCTGAGGAAGATAGCTAAGTACCTGTTCATGAGGGGGCCTCTCGCCTACCTAAGCGACGTACCCCTAGTCCTGGTGGTTGACGAGGCCTACCTGGTTACCAGGCCGATGGACCGCCAGGGTGCGGAGGACGGGGCGAGCAAAAGCATCCTGGAGGAGATAGCCAGGACCGGGAGGAGCTACGGCGTGGCCCTCGTTCTAGTCACCCAGAGGCTGAGCGACATAGCCGACGGCATCAGGCAGAACTGCGATAAGTGGATAGTCTTCAGGACGGTCAGCCCCGGAGACCTCCGCGTCTTGGAGGTGGATGACAGGTTGCTTGGGAAGGTTGCGACCCAGCTGGGGAAGGGCTACGCATACATAAGGCTGGTAACGGGCAGGAGGCTCGAGGGGATGAAGTATACATCCGATGTATCAGCCACGACGGTCGGATACCTATTCAGGATGGAGAGGCAGCCCTTGAAGTTCGAGGCTGAGGGCGACGGGGAGGGGGATAGGCCGTCGTATAGGTTCCTGATGGCGTGCTACAGGTGCAAGCTGGCGATAAAGAACCCGCTGTACTGCCCGTTCTGCGGAGGCCCGCCCATGCTCGAGCGCCCAGTCCTCAACCTAGAATTCTCCAATGGGGAGGTGGGCGGGAAGGATGTGGAGGGCCGGGCCGTTCCCACCTCAAGCCAGGCCGGGGGTTCAGCCGTCCCAGCAGTCTTTGTGGACTGGGAGGAGGTGAGGAGGAGGGCTATCGAAAAACACCCTGACATGCAGGAAGTCCTCTCAAAACTAACACATGAGCAGATAGCCGGCTTTCTGACAAACTATCCGAACTACTCTGGTGCGGAGAGGGAGCTGTACAGTAAGCTTCTCCTGCTGAGGGCCTCCAATGGGGTGGTCCGGATGAGAAGGGCTGGAGCTGTTTTGCTCGAAGCATATAAGGAGGTGGCTTGGAAGTGAGCGACGACGGATACTACGACGACCGCAGCTACATATACAGCTACTTGGACTACCGCCCCGACCTCCCGCCGCACTACGCCGACCCGTTACCTCTTCCCGACAGGGACCCGGACAGGCGGGTGGGCCGCAGGGGCAGGGATGGTGGCGGCAAGGCTGGCAGGGACAGGGACGAGTCGCCGAAGGGCCTCGTCGGCGCTAAAGCCGTCTTCGCCTCAATACTCTTCACCGCCCTGGCCACGCTGGTGTTGGACCCGGGGCTGCTGGTATACACTCTCCCGATAGCCACCCTCTTTGTAACCATGCTTGCGCTCGCGGGCAAGGGGAGGAAGAAGAGAGAACCTAGGAGGCTGGGGCCATGCTTGGACGAGTGATAGCCTTCGTCGTGGGAGGGTTGGCCTTCATGCTGCTGCAGCCCATACTCTCAAGCATAGCCCTGATCCTGCTGATGGGGCTAGTGCTGATGTTCATCGTAACCATGTTCATACCCGGAGGCTGGGTGCTTTTCTTCGGCTTCAGGGCGGTGACGGGTTTTCTGGGAAGGTATATAGCCCCCCTCTTCATCCTGCTTTTAGCAGGCCTTTTAACCGGCCTCGTGATGCTCGCCGCCGGCCCCCAGGCTGGGCTCGCCCTCGGCTTCACCATAGGCGGCCTCGCAGGCGTCTTCGTATTCTCGAGGCTATCCGCGAGGGGTTCAGGCCCAACGGCTCGGGCTTTTAAACCAGCCCTCAGGCCC
>OGCH01000884.1_pt1 | contig 13170 bp, 15 predicted proteins | sample 1570111 | NCBI WGS metagenome assembly OGCH01 (sample SAMN03436243, study PRJEB24508) | hot springs metagenome | biome: Desert Springs; feature: Hot Springs; material: Water | place: USA: Great Boiling Spring, Nevada | collected 2008-12-01 | depth 0 m m | reverse complement strand
TGCCAAGGTCGGGGTCGCGGGTTCAAGTCCCGTCTCCCGCTCCAACCAAATCCCCCCAGGTTTTCCTGGGGGGATTTGCTTTTGTAACCTCCGGCCCTTCCCCCGCAAGAAGGCGGTGTATTCTGTTGGGCAAAGGGGGAAGCATGCGCCTACTGGACACCTATGGCAGGATTATCAAGGACGTTCGCATCTCGGTAACGCCCCGCTGCAACCTGCACTGCCTCTACTGCCACCCTCTGGGGCTCGAGATGGCCGAACCCCCCGGCACCCTCACCGTGGAGGACGTGGACCACTTCCTGGAAGCCGCCTCCCTCCTGGGCCTCTCCGCCGTGCGCTTCACGGGAGGTGAGCCCCTGGTGCGCAAGGAGCTTCCCCAGATGATCGCCAGGGCCCGGGAGAAGGAAGGCATAGAGGATGTGGCCATCACCACCAACGGCCTCCTCTTCGCCAAAAGGGCCAAGGAGCTGGTGGAGGCGGGCCTCAACCGGGTCAACATCTCCCTGGACGCCATCACCCCCGAGGTCTTCACCCGCATCACCCGGGGGGGCAGGGTGGAAAGAGTCCTGGAGGCCATAGAAACCGCCTTGGAGCTGGGCCTCCACCCGGTGAAGCTCAACGCCGTGGTCATCCGGGGGATGAACGAGGAGGAGGTGGCTCCCCTGGCGGGGCTCTCCTTAGAGCGCCCCCTCCACATGCGCTTCATTGAGTACATGCACCTGGACAACTCCGACCCCGAGGAGTACCGCCGCCGCTTCGTTCCGGGTAAGGAAACCCGGGCCCGGATTGAGGCGGTCTATGGCCCCCTGGAGCCCGTCCCCCACGACCCCTCCTCCCCAGCCCGGGTCTACCGCATTCCCGGGGCTAAAGGAACGGTGGGCTTCATCAACCCGGTCACGGAGCCCTTCTGCTCCCACTGCTCTAGGCTTCGCCTCACCTCGGACCGGAAGCTGAGGCCCTGCCTCCTCACGGATTTGGAGATGGACATCGCCTGGGCCTTCGCCGCCGAGGAACCCGTGGAGGCCCTGGTGGACGCCATCCTCATCGCCACCCAGCGCAAGCCCGCCTTCGGCAACACCCTTCCCACTCTGCGCAAGCGGGTCATGCTGGGGATCGGCGGATAGCCTGGAAGGTGGCCAGGATCACCAGGAAGGCGCCGAGAAAACCCCAAGGACCCAGCCGCTCCCCCAGGACCAGGAAGGCGAAGAGGGTGGCCCATACGGGCTCCAGGGTGTAGAGGATGGCCGCCTGGGGTGCGGGTACGTATCTCTGCCCCCAGGTCTGGAGCCAGGTGGTGAGGGCTGTGGCCACCACCCCCAGGTAGAGGACCGCACCCCAGGGTACCCCCTCCAGACGAAGACCCCCCGCCACCGCCCAGGGCAGGGCGAAGAGGCCCGTGCCCAGGACCTGGATGGCGGTGAGGGGCAAAGAGGAAACCGCCTTGGCGTGGACCTCGAGGCGGATGATGTAAAGGGCGTAGGTGAGGGCGGTGAGGAGGGTCCAAAGGTCCCCCACGTTCAGGGGGGGCTGCCTGGGGTCGTAGGAGAGAAGCCCCACCCCCAGAAAGGCCCAAAGGGCGGCCAGCCACACCCCACCCACCCGCCTCCCCGCCAGGGAGAGGAAAAGGGGCACCAGGACCACGTTGAGGGCGGTGATGAAGGCGCTCCGGCTGGCGGAGGTGTGCTCCAGGCCTATGGCCTGGGAGGCGTAGCCCAAAAGGAGCCAGAAGGCCAGCTCCAGCCCCGGCCCCCAAGCCCCCGGGGGCAGACGAAAAAGGAGAGGAAGGAAGAACACCCCCGCCACCAGGAAGCGGAGGAGGACCAGAAGGCTTGGGGAAATCTCCACCACCGCCCCCTTCACCACCACGAAGGTGGTGCCCCAGATGAGGGTGAGGAGGTTGAGGGCGAGAAGGCCCAGGGCGTAGGCGCGCATGGCCTAAAGTGTATAGCATGGTGCCCGTACCCCAGGAGGTGAAGCGAGCCCTTCTAGAAAGGCTCCTGAGGCACCTCCACCACGAAGACCCCCTTTACCAGGAACTCCTCCAGGACTACCCCCGCCGCGGGGGCAAGATGCTCAGGGGCCTCCTCACCTACTACAGCGCCCTGGCCCACGGGGCCGAGGAAGAGGCGGCCCTCCTCGCCGGGGAAGGCCTGGAGCTTTTTCAAAACTGGGTCCTCATCCACGACGACATAGAGGACGGCTCCGAGGAGCGCCGGGGGCGGCCCGCCCTCCACCGCCTCCACCCCATGCCCCTGGCCCTGAACGCCGGGGACGCCCTCCACGGGGAGATGTGGGGCCTTTTAGCCCAGGGGGTGGCCCAGGGGACCCTTGGCCTTGAGGTCCTCTTGGAGTTCCACCAGGTGGTGCGCCGCACCGCCTACGGCCAGCACCTGGACCTCCTCTGGACCCTCACGGGACGGCTGGACCTGACCCCGGAGGACTACCTGCGCATGGTGGCCCACAAGGCCGCCTACTACACCGCCGTGGCTCCCCTGCGCCTGGGGGCTCTCCTGGCGGGGAAGGAGCCCCCTCCCCTCTACGAGGAAGCGGGCCTCAAGCTGGGGGTGGCCTTCCAGATCGTGGACGATGTCCTGAACCTGGAAGGGGACGAGGCCTACGGCAAGGAGCGGGCTGGGGACCTCTACGAGGGGAAGCGCACCCTGATCCTCATCCGCTTCCTGGAGGAGGCCTCCGAGGAGGAGAGGGCCCGGGCCCTGGCCCTCCTCCGCCTGCCCCGGGAGGCCAAGCCCGAAGGGGAGGTGCGCTGGCTCTGGGAGAGGCTTCTCGCCTCCGAGGCCCTGACCTGGGCCAAGGGGTTGGCCCGCCGCCTCAAGGAGGAGGGGCTTGGGGCCCTTCTCCCCCTCCTGAAGGCCCTGCCCAACCAGGAGGCCGCCCGGGCTCTGGTGGGTCTCCTCGAGGCCCTGGTGGAAAGGAGGGCATAATGGGGCCATGCAGGGAGTCCGCTTCAAGGTGATCACGGGGAACGACCCGGACATCTTTCAGGAACGCCTGAACCGCTTCGTGGAGGGCCTGCCGGAGGACGTGGTCCTGGTGGAGGTGAAGTTCGCCGTGGCCGAGGGCCCCTCTCCCCTCTTCGCCGCCTTGGTGCAGTACAAGGAAGTGGAGGCGTGGAAGGAGTAGAGGCCTTCCGCTTCTTCCTGGCCCTCAAGGGGGAGGCCCTGCGGGAGGAGGTCCGGGCCCGCTTTCCCCGCCTGGTGCCCCTCCTCAAGGCCCTGGGGGAGGAGGTGGAGGCCCGGGGGGAGGCCTTCCGCCTCACCCGCCCCTTACGGCTTTCCTGGTTCGCCCCCCTCTTCGCCGCCCACTTCCCCTTCCTCTCCCAAGAGGAGCGCCTCCTCGCCCTGGAAAGGCTTCTGGAGGCCGCCCACGCCTCCGCCGAGGCCGGCGAGCCCTTGGTGGAGGGGGACGGGCTTCTGGCTGCGGCCCGGGCCTTCCAGAAAGGAAGCGCCGCCCTCCTCCAGGGGGGCTATCGGGAGGCTCTCCACCGCTACGGCGAGGGCCTGGGCCTTCTGGAAGGGGCGGGCCTCCCCTTCCCCGCCACCGGCCTGGCCCTTTTGGCCCTGGCCCAGGAGGGGTTCCGCCCGGGGGGCAAGGGGAGGCGGACGGCGAAGAAGGCCCTGGAACGGGCCCTGACCCCCTTCGCCCGGGAGCTTGCGGCCAGGGTCCTCCAGGCCACAGAGGAGGAGCCGGAGAGGCCCTAGAATGGAGGGCATGCTGGGGCTCAGGCGGGTTTATCTGGCCCGGCCTCGAGGCTTCTGCGCCGGGGTGGTCATGGCCATTGAGGCCGTGGAGCGCTGGGCGGAGGCCCTCAAGGACCAGGGGGAGCTTCTCGTCTACCACGAGATCGTCCACAACCGCACCGTGGTGGAGCGCCTCCGGGCCAAGGGGGTCCACTTCGTGGAGGACCTGAAGGAAATAGCCGACCTGCGCCAAAGGAGGCGGCTTGCGGGCACCCTGGTCTTCTCCGCCCACGGCCACCCGCCCAAGGTGCGGGAGGAGGCGGCCCGGATGGGCCTCACCATCCTGGACGCCACCTGCCCCCTGGTCACCAAGGTCCACACCGAGGCCCGGCGCTACGCCAGGGAGGGGTACTGGATCCTCCTCATCGGGGACTCCGCCGATCACCAGGAGATCAAGGGCACCTACGGGGAGGCCCCGGAGAGGACCATCCTGGTGGCGGTGCACACCCACGTGGGCAAAGACCCCCGCCTGGCCGACCCCCACACCGTGGCCGTGCCCGACCCCGAGCGGGTGGTGGTCCTCACCCAGACCACCCTCAGCGTGGACGACACCCTGGCCACGATAGAAATCCTCAAAAGGCGCTTCCCCAAGCTGGTGGTGCCCCCCAGGAAGGACCTCTGCTACGCCACCCAGAACCGCCAGGAAGCGGTGAAGCGCCTGGCCCCCAAGGTGGAGGCCTTTTTGGTCCTGACGAGCCCCCACTCCTCCAACGGCATGCGCCTATTGGAGCTGGCCCAAAGCCTCACGGGGCGGGCCTACCGCCTGGAAGGCCCCGAGGACCTGCGCCCCGAGTGGCTTCGGGGCGTGGAGAGCGTGGGGATCACCTCCGCCGCCAGCACCCCAGAGGACCTGGTCCAAGGCCTCCTGCAAAGGCTTAAGGCCCTGAGCCCGGGCCTCGAGGTCATAGAGGAAGGGGAGTGGGAGGAGATCGCCTTCCGGGAGCCCAAGCCCCTTTCCCCCGAGGAGGTCTTGAAGGGTGTCTGACTTCCGCCTGGCCGTGGCCCCCATGGTGGACCGCACGGACCGGCACTTCCGCTACCTGGTCCGGCAGGTGAGCCGGGGGGTGCGCCTCTACACGGAGATGACCGTGGATCAGGCCGTTCTTAAGGGCAACCGGGAGCGCCTCCTCCGCTTCCGCCCCGAGGAGCGCCCCCTGGCCCTGCAGCTTGCGGGCCACGACCCCGAAAGCCTGGCCGAGGCCAGCCAGATCGGCGAGGCCTTCGGGTACGAGGAGATTAACCTCAACCTGGGCTGCCCCTCGGAAAAGGCCCAGGAAGGAGGCTACGGGGCCTGCCTCCTGAGGGACCCCGGGCGGGTGGCGGAGATCCTCAGGGCCATGGTCCAGGCGGTGCGGGTGCCGGTGAGCGTGAAGATGCGCCTGGGCCTGGACGGAGGGGAGTCCTACCCCGCCCTGGCCCAGATGGTGGAGCGCTTCGCCCAAAGCGGGGTGAGGGTCTTCATCGTCCACGCCAGGAGCGCCCTCCTCGCCCTCTCCACCCAGGCCAACCGGGAGATCCCTCCCCTAAGGCACGAGTGGGTCCACCGCCTCAAGGAGGACTTTCCCCACCTCACCTTCGTCACCAACGGGGGGATAAAAAGCCTGGAGGAGGCCCTCGTGCACCTCAAGCGGGTGGACGGGGCCATGCTGGGCCGGGCCGTCTACGAGGACCCCTTCGTCCTCGAGGAAGCCGACCAAAGGGTCTTTGGCCTCCCCCACCGGCCAAGCCGCCTGGGGGTGGCCCGGGCCATGCGGGCCTACCTGGAGGAGGAGGTGGCCTTGGGCACCCCCCCTTGGGCCATACTCCGGCACATGCTCACCCTCTTCCGGGGTAGGCCCAAAGGGAAGCTTTGGCGCAGGCTTCTAAGCGAGGGGAGGAGCCTAAAGGCCCTGGACGAAGCCCTAAGGCTTATGGAGGAAGAGGTAGGCGAGGAGGGCCAGGAGGAGGAAAAGGGCCCAAAGGGGAAAGCGAAAAGGCCTCTTGCGCTCCCCCGTGAGGGGGTCTAGGGGGCCGGACGGGGCCATCTTGAGCCGGGTGGCCCGCTTCATGTGGGCCACCATCTTGTCCAGGTCCCCCTTCCTCTTGTAGAGGGCGGCCAGGTTCTCGTGGAGGAGGGGGTCGTCGGGGTAAAGCTTCAAGGCCTTCTGGTAGAGGTCCAAGGCGGCCTCCAGCTCCCCCCTTTCCAGGTACAGGGTGCCCAGGTTGGTGAGGGCCCGGTGGTGCAGGGGGTCCAGGGCCAGGGCCTTGTGGAAGCGCTCCTCCGCCTCCTCCCGCCTCCCCTCCCGCACCGCCTTCACCCCCAAGACCACCTCCCGCTCGGCGGCGAAGAGGGGGTCTTCCAGGGCCTCGGGGTCCTTTTCCAGAAGGTCCAGGCCCCTTAGAAGCCTCTCCCGCTCCCCCTCGGGGAAGCCCTCGGCGTAGGCCCTCGCCCCTTCGTAGTCCTTGCGGCGGAGGAGGGCCAGGAACTGGGCTTGGGCCTCCGTCATCCTTTCCAATCTAGGGCCTCCCGGTAGACCTCGAGGTAGGCCAAAGCCGGGCCCCGCCAGGAGAAGTCCTTCTCCATACCCCTAAGGCCCATGGCCTCCGCCCCCAGGTGGAAAAGGCGCAAAACCCCGTAGAGGAGGCCCTCGGGGTGGTAGCTCTGGAAGAGGACCCCAGTCCTTCCGTCCTCTATGGTGTCCTTGAGCCCTCCCACCGCCCGGGCCACGGGGGGCGTGCCGTAGCGCTGGGCAATCATCTGGACCAGGCCGCAGGGCTCAAAGCGGCTGGGGACCAGAAGGGCCTCGGCCCCGGCGTAGGCCAGGCGGGCCATGGGCTCGTGGTAGGCCTCCAGGAAGGCCACCCGGCCCGGGTGGGCCGCCGCCTTCTCCCGGAAGGCCCGGGCGAGCCCCTCCTCCCCCACCCCCTGGACGTAGAGGCTGAAGCCCAGCTCCAGAAGCCGGGGTAGGGCGGCGAGGAGGAGGTCCAGGCCCTTCTGGAAGTCCAGCCGCCCCACGTAGGCCAGGATGGGGGACTTGAGGCCCGTCCTCTCCCGGAAGGCCGCCTTGGCCAGGGCCTTCCCCGAGGGGTCCTCCCGGGTGTAGGGGGCGGGGAGGTAGGAGTCTTTGCCGGGGTCAAAGACCTCCGTGTCCAGGCCGTTCAGGATGCCCCTGAGCTTGCCGGCGTGGCGGCGCAGGACCCCGTCCAGGCCCATGCCGAACTCGGGGGTCTTGATCTCCTCGGCGTAGCTGGGGCTCACCGTGGTCACCCGGCGGGCGAAGACGATGCCCGCCTTCATCAGGTTGACCCGGCCGTGGTACTCCAGGGCCTCCATGTGGAATAGATTCCAGGGAAGTCCGGTCCAGAAGAAGAAGGGCCCCGGGTCTAAAAGCCCCTGGTGGGCCAGGTTGTGGATGGTGTAGACCGTGGGAGCGAGGAGGGCGAGGAGGGCTGTGGCCCAGTCGTGGGTGTGGACCAGGTCATAGCCCTGGGCCAGGCGGCCCGCCGCCAGGGCGAAGCGCAGGTAGCGCTCGGGGTCGTCGGGGTAGCCGTAGACCCGCTCCCGCCCAAAGCCCTCCACCCCCAAAAGGAGGAAGCGCACCCCCCCTTCCACCCGCTCCCCCAGAGGGGCCACCTCCTCCCGCCCGGCGAAGGCGAAGCGCACCTCCCCCACCCTCTTGGCCTCGAGGCCCCCGTGCCAGGGGAGGAGGACCTCCGCCTCCACCCCCAGGGGCCTCAGGGCCTTGGGCAGGGCCCCCACCACGTCGGCGAGCCCCCCCACCTTGACCAGGGGGTAGGCCTCGGGGGCCACGTGCAGCACCCGCATGGGCTAAGGATAGCCCTTCCAGGGCCCTGGGGGTAGGGGCCTCGCCCCCTCTAGCTCCCCCAGGTAGAGGTAGGCCCAGGCCTCGAGGGGCCCCTCGGGGGTCTCCACCCGCACCCTCACCCGCTTATACTCCACCCCCTCCTCCTCCAGGCCGTCCAGGAGAGGCAGGGCCTCCGGGGAAAGGAAGAGCACCTCCCCCTCCACCCACCCCTCCCCGGGCACCAGGGCGGGGTAGGAGTAGTCCTCCCCTTCCAGGTGGAAGAGGCGGTAGCCCAAGACCCTCCCCGGGAGGACCCGATGGAGGTGGGGGGCCACCAGGGCGTGGTTCCGCTCCCCCCGCTTGAGGGTGCCGTAGACGAAGACCCTTTCCACTACTCCCCTAGGAAGCGGTAGCCCATCCCCACGATGGTCTCAATGAACCGGGGGGCCTGGGGGTCGTCCTTGAGCTTCTTGCGCAGGAGGCGGATGTAGGCGTCCACCACCCGCTCCGAGCCGGGAAAGTCCGGGCCCCAGACCCGCTCCAGAAGCTCCTCCCGGGTGTAGACCCGGCCTGGGGCCTGGGCCAGGGCGAGGAGGAGGTTCATCTCCGTGGGGGAAAGCCTGAGGGGCTCCCCCTCCAAAAAGGCCTGGCGGGCCTCCAGGTCCAGCTCCAAGGGGCCAAAGCGCCTCCTCCCCTCCTTCCCCGCCCGGCGGAGGAGGGCCTTGATGCGGGCGAGGAGCTCCTTCAAGGAAAAGGGCTTCCCCAGGTAGTCGTCCGCCCCCTCCAGAAGCCCCTCCACCCGGCTGTCCTCGTCCGAGCGGCCCGTGAGGAGGAGGACGGGAAGGAGAGGGTCAAACTCCCTGAGCTCCTTCAGGAGTTCCAGGCCCTCCATGTCGGGAAGACCCCGGTCCAGGACCACCAGGTCGGGCCGCTCCCCCTCCCACACCTGGGCTAGGGCCTCCCCCCCTGTGCGGGCCCAGAAGACCGCCATCCCCTCCTTCTCCAAATACCGCTTCACCAGCTCCCCCACCTGGGGATCGTCCTCCACCAGAAGAATGCGCGCCATAATCCCTGCTCCGAATACCTACCTTCCCAGAACCAGCACTACCCCGGGGTACTCCCCCTCGGGCAGGCCCAACAACCGGGCCACGGCCTCATCGTAGAAGGTCTCAGCCGGGTAAGCGGCCAGACCCTGACCCACGGCGCAAAGAAGGACAAGCCCCATGGCGTAGCCCGCCTCCAAAAGAGCATACCGGTACCCCCGGAGGCCAAACAAGGCCTCGCTCCGCTCGGGAACCAGGGTGAGGACCAGGAGGGCGGCCGCCTTGTCCAGGGGAAGGCCCATAAGGGCCTGGGACCAGGCCGAGGCCTCGGCCTTGGCGGAGAGCTGGAAGAGCTGGTGCTCCCTGGGGAAGTAGTGGTAGACCCCGGGGAAGACCCCCTCCACCCGGAGGGCCACCAGGTAGGCCTCGAGGGGGTAGGCCTCCCCCGCCGAAGGGAAGCCCCGCCGCCCCTCCCGCTCCGCCAGGGGGTAGAGGACCTGGGAGAGGTCCTTAAGGCTTAAGGCCGAACCCACCTCGGGGAGGAGGGGTTGCAAGCGCGCCAGGGCCCGGAAAAGGGGTGGCCCCCCTTCCAGGGCGGGGGGAAGGGCCTGGGTCTCCAGGGGGTTGGCGTAGACCTTGGCCCTGGGCTTCCGCCTGAGAGGGAGCTGGTCCTCCGGGCTCAGGCGGGAAAGGCGGTAGAAGAGCTTGCCAGGGTGCTTCTCCATGGCTAGAAGCGGTAGCCCTTGGGCACCACCACCACCCCCTCGGGGGTCACGGTGAAGCCCCGGGCCCGGTCCAGCTCCAGGTCGTAGCCGATCTCCGTGTGGGGGGGGATCTTCACGTTCTTGTCTATGATGGCGTTTTTAATGCGGCAGTAGCGGCCCACCTCCACGTCGTCAAAGAGGACGGAGCGCTCCACCAGGCTGTAGGAGTTGACCCGCACCCTCCGGAAGAGGACGGACTCCCGCACCGTCCCCCCGCTCACGATCACCCCCCCCGCCAGGAGGCTGTTTAAGGCCCGGCCCACCCTCTCCCCCGTCTCGTGGACGAACTTGGCCGGGGGGCTGAAGAGGTTGGCGGTGCGCAGGGGCCACTCCGGGTTGAAGAGGTCAAACTCGGGGATGACCTTGACCAGGTCCATGCTGGCCTCAAAGTAGGCGTCCAGGGTGCCCACGTCCCGCCAGTAGAGGTTGGGCCCCTCCTGGCCCGGGATGGGGTTGCGGTGAAAGTCGTAGGCGAAGACCCGGTACCCCTCCTTGAGGGCCTTGGGGATCACGTCCTTGCCGAAGTCGTGGCTGCTGGTCTCGTCCCGGGCGTCGGCTTCCAGAAGCTCAAAGAGGGCCTCGGTGCGGAAGATGTAGTTGCCCATGGAGGCCAGAGCCAGGTGGGGCTTGCTGGGAATGGGCTTGGGGGCCTTGGGCTTCTCCTGGAACTCGGTGATGCGCCACTCCTCGTCCACCTGCAAGACTCCGAAACGGCCCGCCTCCTCCACGGGCACGGGGTAGGCGGCGATGGTGATGTCCGCCCGCTTTTCCTGGTGGTACTCCACCATGTGGCGGACGTTCATCTTGAAGATGTGGTCCCCGCCGAAGATGGCCACGGCCTTCGGAGCGTGGTTCTGCACCAGGTGGAGGTTCTGGTAAATGGCGTCCGCCGTCCCCCGGTACCAGACGGGCCCGAGCTCCTCGTAGCGGTACATCTGGGCGGGCACCAGGAGGATGAAGTGGTCCTCCAAAAAGGCCCCGAAGCGCCAGTAGCGCTGGATGTGCTCCGTGAGGGACTGGGCCTTGTACTGGGTGAGGACGTAGATGGAGTAGATGCCGGAGTTCACGAAGTTGTTGAGGACGAAGTCAATGATGCGGTACTTGGCCCCGAAGGGGACCGCGGGCTTGGCCCGTTTGGCGGTGAGGGGGTAGAGGCGGCTTCCCTGCCCCCCCGCCAGGATCATGCCCAGAACCTCCACCTTGACCATAGAATCCCTCCTTGGCCGTCAGTTTACCCCAAGGCGGGCGGGGCAAAGGTCCAGGTATAGTAGGCCCGATGCGGGTTCGCACCCTTCGCTGGTTCACCCCTCCCACCTCCCCCAGGCCCGCCCCGCTCTTTTTCGGCCAGGAACGGGCCCTAAGGGCCCTGGAGGCCGCCTTCCGCCAGGGGGGGCATGGGTACCTGGTGGGGCCCAGCGGCCTGGGCAAGCGCAAGCGGCTCCTCGCCCACCTAGAGGACCGAGCCCTTCCCCAGGAGGAGCTGGTCTACCTCCCCCTGGGGGAGGAAGCCTTTCCCCTGGTCCTGCCCCCGGGGGAGGGAAAGGCCCTGGTGGAGGGCGTGGAGGCCCTTCTCTCCGAGTTCACGCCCGCCCTTTTTCGGGAAAAGGGGTTCCTCTACGCCAAAAGCCTGGTGGAGTCCCGATACGAAAAGGAGGCCGAGGCCCTCCTCGAGGCCCTGGGGGAGGAGGCCAAGGGGTTCGGCTTCGCCCTCTTGGAGGGGGAGGAGGGCCTGAGGCTTTCCGGCAAAGGCCCCCTGCCCCCCGAGCTTTCCGCCCGGCTGGAGGAGACCGTCCTGGCCTATCTGGATCTGCGCCAGAGGGCCCAGGCGGAGGTGGCCGCCCTGAGGCGGGGCTTCGCCGAGCGCTTCCTCCTGCCCAAGGCCGAGGCCCTGAAGGCCCGCTTCCCCCAGGCGGGGCGCTATCTGGACTACGTTTTTGAAAATCTCCTCCGGGCCGCGGCCTTGGAGGAGGAGCCGGCCTTGGAGGCCCTCTACCCCAAGCTCCTGGTGACGGGGGGAAGCCGGGTGGTCCACGAGCCCAACCCCACCCCGGAGAGGCTTTTCGGCCACCTGGAGTACGAGGCGAGGGAGGGGGTTCTCTCCACCCACCTGGGCCTCCTCCGGCCCGGGGCCCTGATGCGGGCCATGGGGGGGGTGCTAGTTCTGGAGGCCCATCGGGTCCTAGAGCTGGGGAGCTACCCCCTCCTCAAAAGAGCCTTGGCCACGGGGGAGGTGGAACCCCTCACCCCCAGGCCCGAGGTCAAGGGCCCGAGGCTCAAGCCCGCCCCCCTCAAGGCCCAGGTCTTCCTGGTGGGCCCCCCCGAGGTCATGGCCCTCCTGGAGGAGGACGAGGAGTTTTTGGAGCTTTTCCCTTTCCGGGTGGAGTTCAGCCCCGAGATCCCCTACACCGAGGAGAACGTGGCCTACCTGGGTGGCTTTCTGGAGAAGGAGGGCGTGCCCCTCACCCCGGAGGGCCTGGCGGCCCTGGCGGACGAGGCCCGCCGCCTGACAGGGCACCGGGACAGGCTGGACGCCAGGCTCCACCGCCTCCTGGACCTGGCCAAGGAGGCCTTGGCCTATGGAAGCCCCCTGGACCGGGAGGCGGTAAGGAGGGCCGTTCTGGCCCGGGAGGAACGCTTTGGCCTCGAGGAGGAGCTTTACCTGAAGGAGCTCAAGGAAGGGGTGGTTTCCCTTCAGGTGCAGGGGGAACAGGTGGGGGAGATAAACGGCCTGGTGGTGGTGGAAGGCCCCCTGCCCACGGGCCGCCCCGTGCGCATCACCGCCCAGGCGGGCCCCGGGCGGGAGGGGGTGCTCTCCATTGACCGGGAGGTGGGCCTGGGGGGGCAGGTCTTCCACAAGGCGGTCCTCACCCTCGCCGGGTACCTCCGGGGCACCTACGCCCAGGTGGGAGCCCTCTCCGCCACCGTGAGCCTGGTCTTTGAGCAAAGCTACGGGGGCATAGAGGGGGACTCGGCGGGGCTTGCGGAGCTTCTGGCGGTCCTCTCCGCCCTGGCGGGCCTCCCCCTAAGGCAGGACCTGGCGGTGACCGGGGCCATTGACCAGACGGGGCGGGTCCTGGCCGTGGGCCGGGTGGCGGAAAAGGTGGAGGGCTTCTATAGGGTCTGCCAGACCCTGGGCCTCACGGGCACCCAGGGGGTGGTCCTGCCCAAGGCCAACCTTCCCCACCTCACCCTGAGGGAGGAGGTGGTGCGGGCGGTGGAGGAGGGCACCTTCCACATCTACGCCGTGGAGGAGGTGGACGAGGCGGTGGAGCTCCTCTTTGGCCGCAAGGCCTACTGGGTCCACGAGCGGGTACGGGAAGCGCTGGAGCACTTCCAGAAGCTGGAGAACGGGGAGGAGAAGTAAACTTGGGGTGATGGCCAAGAAAAATACCCCCTCTAAACGGCAGCTGGAACTCCGCCTAAGCGGCCAGCTCTTTGAGATCCCACCTCTATGGGACGTTCTCCTCATCGGCCGCCATGCCCCCATCGGCCCCGAGGCGGCCAGGCGCATGGCGGAAAGCCTGGCCCCCGGGCAGTTCACCCTCCTCAGGGTGGAGAAGGGCCCGGTGGAAGCCCTCCTCGTGCGAAAAAACCTCCTGCAAGCCCTGGAGCCCAAGGCCCTGGAGGAGGTGCTCCTGGAAGAGCTGGCCCCCCTCCTTTCCGAAGAACAAGTGGTGCGGGCCCAGGTGGAAGTGGTGCTTCACACGGGGAGGGTTATCCGGTTAGACTAACTGCAAATGCTCCGGGTAGCGGAGGCCATGGTCCCGGATCCCTTTCGGGTCGGCCCCTGGACGAGCGTGCGGGAAGCCGCCCGTCTTATGGC
>OGCH01000882.1_pt1 | contig 13229 bp, 14 predicted proteins | sample 1570111 | NCBI WGS metagenome assembly OGCH01 (sample SAMN03436243, study PRJEB24508) | hot springs metagenome | biome: Desert Springs; feature: Hot Springs; material: Water | place: USA: Great Boiling Spring, Nevada | collected 2008-12-01 | depth 0 m m | reverse complement strand
ATGACCCAGATCGCGCAGCCGCTATCCTACGGCGAGCGGGTCTGCCCCCTTCTACTCGTGCCGAGCAGCTCAGCCTCGACGACTGGATGCGCCTGGCAGAAGAAACCGCCCGCACCATCAGAGCGAGTTAACATTCCCATAACCTTCGGTCGGGTATCCTCTAAAGGGGATTAGGAATGGACAGAATCGGAATGGAGTTGCTGCAAACAGAACAGGAGTCAAAGGCGGAACCGCCCGCACGCATCATCACTCGCGGGCTGAATGTCTATTATGACGGCTTCCACGCCCTCAAAGATGTGAACATCGAAATTAAGACCAATAGCATCACGGCACTGATTGGTCCCTCAGGCTGCGGCAAAAGCACCTTCCTGCGCTGCCTCAACCGCATGAACGACCTGATAGAGGGGGCACGCATCACAGGCGAAGTCATTTTGGACGGCAAGAACATCTATGACCCCGATGTGGATGTGGTGGATTTGCGCAAGCGGGTCGGCATGGTGTTCCAGAAGCCGAATCCCTTCCCAATGAGCATCTACGATAATGTCGCCTATGGGCCACGCTTGCATGGCATTCGCGATCGGCGCGTGCTGGACGAGATTGTGGAGCAGAGCCTCAAGCGCGCCGCTCTCTGGAACGAGGTGAAAGATAAGCTCCACCAGTCGGGGTTAGCCCTTTCAGGCGGACAGCAGCAGCGACTCTGCATCGCACGGGTGCTGGCGGTCAATCCCGAAGTTATCTTGATGGACGAACCAACCTCCGCCCTCGACCCGACCGCCACCTTCTACATCGAGGAGCTACTGACCGAACTCAAGTCGGAATACACTATCGTCATCGTGACGCATGGCATGCAGCAGGCTGCTCGCATCTCGGACTATACGGGCTTCTTCCTCAACGGCGTGCTGCACGAGTTCAACACCACCGAGAAAATCTTCACGGTGCCCGACAAGCGCGAGACCGAAGACTACATCCGAGGGCGATTCGGATAGACACCGCCCTTTCACACCCTTCCGATTTCACGCGATACGACCCAGCCCACAAAATCGGGTATCATGAGAAGGGTGAACCGTTCTATGCAGACGAAGCGAAGCGGCTTTACCGATGAAGAGCTGCTGTTGATAACCATTCTGGGTGGTGCTGTTTTGTGGCTTGGGGGTTGTGGTGGTTCCAGCCGACAGACTCTGCAGGCGGACCTTGCCCTGACCCATAGCGACGATGAGCACACGCTGGCGTCCCAGCTGAATCGCCTCTACCAACCCCTTAGCGACCGCGCCCGCCCGATGCAGGACTCGCGCCAGAAGGCTTCCCAGCCCTTCAACATCCAGATTGAGACCAACGCAGGTCCCGAAATGCTGAGCTTCCAGTTGGTGCGCAATCAGGCAGCGAACTATCCCCACCTGCGCGTGGTGCGCCCCAAAACGGGGGAGGTGGCGAACTTCCGCTTCGGCGGCTCCCTCACAGAGGGCATCACGCTGCAGATGACCGACGACAAGGGGCAGGTGCTGACCAAAAACGGACAACGACTGGAGTTCAGCCTGTTCGATACGCGCACCCGCTCCCGTGCCCCCCAAGACTGGATTGCCACAGGCATCAAAATCGCAGCGCTGGCGTTTGTGATATGGCTCGGAGCGGTCATCACCCGCGGTGTGGCAGCGGCGGTCGGCTTCGTGGCGTTCAACCTGATAATACTTGGACTGCTTGCCGTGGCTGCGGGCGTCACCTTGCCTATCTTGCGCTGGCTTATCGACACCAGCGGCTTGGACTGGGAGAGCGTCAAGCGATTCATCGAGCAGACCCTTGATACCCTGATTACCTTGCTGCGCGATATAATGGACTGGCTCTCGCGTCAGCGGGTTCGATAAAAATCGGGTATACTGCTTCCTGCCTCTGCAAAGAGGGACAGGAGGCAGAAGATGGAACAGTTGCTGAATAATCCGACAGCGACGGTCATCGTTGCGGTTGTGCTCTTTCTCATCGTGCTGCTGCGCGCATCGCTGCGCGTGCTGCCCGAATGGGAGCGCGCCGTCGTGCTTCGACTGGGACGCTTCCAAGCCGTCAAGGGACCGGGCTTGATTTTTCTCATCCCGATTATCGATGTGGCGCGCATTGTCGACACGCGCATCGTGACGATGAATGTGCCCCGTCAGGAGGCTGTGACCAAAGATAATGTGTCGGTGACGGTGGATGCGGTGGTGCTTTTTAAGGTGGTCAATCCGAAAGATGCCGTGGTGCAGATTACCGACTACATCCAGACCTCCAGCCTGATTGCCCAGACCACCCTGCGCAGCGTGATTGGGCAAGTGGAGCTGGACGATTTGCTGGCGCGACGCGACAAAATCAATCAACAACTACAGAGCATTATTGACGAGCAGACGGAGGCGTTCGGGGTGAAGGTCACCAGCGTGGAGGTGCGCGATGTGACGCTGCCGGAGGAGATGAAGCGGGCGATGGCGAAGCAGGCAGAGAGTGAGCGGGAGCGACGCGCCAAGGTCATCGCCGCAGAAGGCGAATATCAGGCTGCCGAGCGACTGGTGCAGGCAGCCGAACGCATCATGCAGCAGCCCGCTGCCCTCCAACTGCGCTACCTGCAGACCCTTGTCGAAATCTCCAGCGAGCGCAACTCCACCGTCGTGTTCCCTATCCCCCTCGAACTCATCCGACCACTGCTTAACCTCGGTCCAGCGCAAAACACGCCACCCCGCGATGCCGTCTAAACGGATACGATTACAGGGTTCGACGGGAACCCTGTATGTGCTATAATAGACTATAGAGTCGTAATCATCCATCGAGCGAGTCAGTGAGGCGAACGATGAACTGGGAACAAGCCTATCGGGAGTTATTGCGGCAATACAACCAGCTCAAAGCGGAATGTGAACAGGCGAAGACGCGCATACGCGAACTGGAGAGCCAGCTACGAAATGGCGGGCGTGCCCCCGAAGTGGTGACCGCCGAAGTGGCAAGCCCCGCTAACTACGAAGCGACTCTCCGCCGACTGGTACGCCAGATTGGCGCCATTTTGCAGGCGGAGAAGGTCGCCTTTATGCTTTATGACCCCGAAGAGGGCGAGCTGCGCGCCTATCCACCTGCTTATGGCATCAGCGATGACGAACTGCACCTGATGCGCGTACGCGCCACCCAAGGCGTCTCCGGTGAGGTGTTCCGCGAAGGCAAACCCATCATCGTGCATGATGCCATCAGCGACCCACGCACCGTGAAGGAAAATGTCGTCCTGTTCCACATCCGCAACCTCGTGTGTGTGCCCCTTATTTTGGAAAAGCGCGACGAGGAAAACCGCGTGATTGACCGCCAGACCATCGGTGTGCTGCACGCCTTCAACAAGATGCGCGGCGGACACTTCATCGACGAGGATGTGCGCCTGCTGGAGCGGATGGCACGCAACGCCGCCGCCGTGATTGCCGGCATGCGCCTCTACCAAGCCGTGCTGGAAGAGAAGGAGGAGCTGGTCCACACCATCGAGAGCCTGCGGGCGGGGCTGCTGCTGGTCAATCAAAATGGGCGCATCAACCAGATGAATGCGGCTGCGCGCCTCATCTTCGGGCTTGGTCCCGATGTGTTGGGCAAGCCCTATCAGGAAATCATTCCGAACGAAACAATCCGCAACATGGTGCGCGCCGCCCTCGAAGAGGAGCGAGAGGGCGAGCTGATCGAACTCACGGTGCAACTCGATGGCAAGGAGCATATCTATCAGGTGCAAAACGCCATCGTGCGCGGCGAAGACCAGAAGCCGATGGGCACCGTGATGATTTTCAACGACATCACCGACATCCGCAACCTGGAGCGCATGAAGTCTGCCTTCGTGGCGACCGTCTCCCACGAGCTGCGCACACCACTGACCGCCATCAAGGGCTTCATCTCGACCCTGCTGATGGACCCCGAGGACGCCTTCTCCCCTGAAGAGCGGCGCGAATTCTACACCATCATCGACCAGGAAACCGACCGACTCACCCGCCTCATCAACGACCTGCTCAACATCGCCCGAATCGAGGCAGGCGAATCGCTCAAGCCCGTCTACAAAGAGGTTGACTTCTACAAACTTTCCCAGAAGGTGGTCACCATTCAGCGCGCGGCGACCAATAAGCATGTCATCATCCACGATGTGCCGCCCGACCTGCCGCGCATCATCGCCGACGAGGACAAGCTGGACCAGATTCTCACCAACCTGCTCAGCAACGCCATCAAATACTCGCCCAACGGTGGCGAGATCCGCGTCAAAGCCTGGGAGGAGGATCCCGAGCATATCATCTTCTATGTCTCCGACCAGGGCATGGGCATCCCGAAGGAGCATCTCACCAAAATCTTCGAGAAGTTCCACCGCGTGGACACCAGCGACACCCGCAAACAGTACGGCACAGGGCTGGGTCTCTATCTGGTGAAGCACCTGGTGGAGGTCATTCATGGCGGGCAGATTTGGGTGGAGAGCGAGGTGGGCGTCGGCTCCACCTTCTATGTGCGCCTGCCCAAAATCCCGCCTGCTGTCAAAGAGGGCAAGGAACAGGTCGAGAAATAGGAACAGTCAACCCCTGACAAGGGACGCATGTCGGACAGCGAGCGCCAAGCGATTAACCCTTTGAGAGTTCGTGTCGCCATCTGGCGCAAGCCGGAGACGCGCGACCTGCCCCTGCCGAGTTATCGCACCTCCGGCTCGGCAGGGGTCGATTTATATGCCGCCGTCTCAGAGCCGGTGGTGCTGATGCCCGGCGAGCGGAAGCTTATCCCGACCGGTATCCATATCGCCCTCCCACCGGGCTACGAAGCGCAGGTGCGCCCACGCAGCGGGCTTGCCCTCCAGCATGGCATCGGCATGGTCAACAGCCCTGGCACCATCGACAGCGACTATCGGGGCGAAATCGCCGTGATTTTAATCAACTGGGGCAGCGAACCGTTCACCATTCAGCGGGGCGACCGAATTGCCCAGCTGGTGGTCGCGCCCGTCGCCCATATCGAATGGGACGAGACCGACTCCCTACCTGAATCGGAGCGGGGCGAAGGCGGCTTCGGACATACGGGACGCTAAGTGTTTCGCAATAACGCCTTCACCACTGGTTCCCAACGACTGCGAGGTACACTTACTACCGATGGTGCTGGATGGGTTGAACCCCGAGCAGCTGGAGGCGGTGCTACATAAAGATGGACCGCTGCTGGTCTTTGCGGGCGCAGGCAGCGGCAAAACGCGCGTCATCACCCACCGCATCGCCAATCTTATCTACACCCACCAAGTGCCACCCAGCCAGATTCTGGCGGTGACCTTCACCAACAAAGCCGCCGACGAGATGAAGGAGCGATTGCGACACCTACTGGGAATGGACATCCGAGGGCTGTGGATCGGCACCTTCCACGCCATCTGCGCCCGAATCTTGCGTGAGAGCGGACGCGCCATCGACATCCCACCGAACTTTCTGGTGTATGACGAAAGCGACCAGCTCGATCTCATCCGTCAGGTGCTAAGCGAGCTGGATTGGGACGAGAAGCAGTTCAATCCCCGTGCCATTCGCAACGCCATCAGTCGCGCCAAAGAGCGACTGATTATGCCCGATCAGTACGCGGCGCAGGCGAGCGACTATTTCGAGCGCATCGTGGCGCAGGTCTACCCGCGCTATCAGAAAGCCCTGCAAGCGGCGAACGCGCTTGACTTCGACGATCTGCTGCTGGCCACTATCCGCCTATTCACCGAGCAGCCGCGTGTGCTGGAACACTATCGGCAGCAGTTCCGCTACATTCTGGTAGACGAGTACCAGGATGTGAACTACGCGCAGTATGTGCTGCTGCGTCTGTTGGCGGATGCCCATCGGAACCTCTGCGTGGTGGGCGATGATGACCAGTCGATTTATCGCTTTCGTGGGGCGGAGCCAGAGCTGATTTTGCGCTTTGAGCGCGACTTCCCTGACGCCAAAGTGGTCAAGCTGGAGCGCAACTACCGCTCCACGCAGCCGATACTGGACGCTGCCTTTCGCATCGTGAGCCAGAACCGCGTGCGCGTGCCGAAGCGGCTTTGGACCGACCGCGTGCAAGGCGTGCCTGTCACGCTGACTCCCGTCAGCGACGAAGAGGAAGAGGCACGACTCATTGCTGAATACATCCAGCGACAGGTCTATCTGGGGCGACGACGCTATGGCGATTACGCCATCCTCTATCGCACCAATGCCCAGTCGCGCGTGTTCGAGGAGCGATTCCTGCGTGAGCGCATTCCGCACCGCATCGTGGGCGCACTCCGCTTCTATGACCGCAAAGAGATTAAAGACCTGCTGGCTTATCTGCGCTTGGTGATTAATCCCGACGATGCGGTGAGCCTGCGGCGCATCATCAACACGCCACCGCGCAAAATCGGGCAGCAGACGCTGTTAGCCATCCAGCTGCATGCGGCTGAGCGAGGCATCAGCCCCTATCGGGCGATGCAGGATGAGGCGTTGCTGAACCTGTTGCCAACGCAAGCAGTTCGTGCCGTTCAGGGCTTTGTCGCCTTGATAGAGGATTTGAGTGCGTTTGCCGAGCGGGAGCGGCTGACCCCACTGGTGAAGCGACTGATTGAGCGCACGGGCTATCTGGCTTGGCTGGAGGAGCGCAAGGACGCTGAATCGGTGGATCGCGCGGCGAATGTGCGCGAGTTTCTGAATGTGGTGCAGCGATTTGAGGAGACGGCTACCGAGACGCTGGGCGATGCCTCCCTGATGGCGTTCCTCCAGCATGTGGCGCTGGTGACCGATGCCGATACGCTGGGCGAGAAGGGCAATCAGGTGCTGCTGATGACCTTGCACACGGCGAAGGGGCTGGAGTTCCCGGTGGTGTTTCTGGTAGGGCTGGAGAATGGGCTGCTGCCCCACGCGCTTTCGGAGACGCCCGCCGACATCGAAGAGGAGCGACGCCTCTGCTATGTGGGCATGACCCGTGCGATGGATGAGTTGCACCTCACTTTTGCCCAGTCGCGCCGCTATTACGGCAGCCGTCGCTACAGCGAGCCATCTCCATTCCTGAACGCCCTCAAGGGCATAGAGACACCCACGCTGTATCAGATGATGTTCGGAGTGGTATCCCAAGCGGCTCATCGGGTCGCATCCCCGCCATCGTTTCTGCCCGGTCAGCGCGTGCGCCATCCGCAGCACGGGTTTGGAATTGTCGTGCGTGCTTCCGAAGAGTTGATTACCGTGATGTTTCCCGGCAGTGTCGGCATGCTCTCCCTACCTGCACAAAGCGCATCGCTGGAAGAGGCGTAAACCGCACCCAGCACCCATTGCCGAAGTTGAACAGCATCACGAATAGGTCCGCAAGGCTTCGTCGTGCCCCATGGCAGTGTTCCAGTCCCAACCCACGATTCACCAAATTGTCGGGATCAGCCCACTGGCAGTGATTTTGGAGTCCTGCGTCAAGATAGCTGTCGGTTCATTCATAACATCACGGAAAACCAATCCTGTAGCAACGATAATCGCATCGTGAATTCGAAGTTGAGTGGGAAGGTGTCTGATTACCAGTTCATCCAGTGGATATGTTAACACATTTGGAGTGTCAGCAATGTAGTCGAGTGCCTTCTGTAATTCTACAAGAATGCGTCCACGCGAATAAAGAAAGTGGAGTTCCGCGAGGACAATGGTGGGAATGACTATTCGTACTGTGGGATCCGAAAAGATTTGCGCCACGATAGGGGAAAGTTGAGGATCATCCTCAAGCAGCCAGACCAACGCATGAGTATCTGACACATAGGTCATTGCTGATGATTGTCCTCCTCTTCCCACTCCCACTGAATCTGCGCCTCACGGATTTGCGGCTCCGTTGAGCGCACTTTGCCCTTGAAGATACCGCGCAAATCACCCAAGGTGCGCACGGGCTTTGCGGGTGCCGACTCGTTTTCCTGTTGCAACTGCGCCCGCAGCGCCTTTAGCTGCATCTCGATGGCACGAATCTGGCTCTCTATGAGTGATCGGCTCATCGCTTTTCACGCTCCAGCTTGATTATACCCATGACCAACCGCGCTCGCCTCTATACTGTGCGCCAACTGGTGGGTGCATCGCGGCGGAGATGAAGCCAACAGAACCGTCCGAAGAGGAAGACCAGCAGCGCCATCAGGGCTGCCAGCCAACGCGGGTCGAGCCGACCGATACGCGGGGCGTTCGCCAGGGTTTCGGGTGGCAAAAAGGGCGCGCTCAGCAACGCCAAAACGCCTGCCACCATCGTGAAAGCCGACATGGTGATGAGAAGCAACCAGCCCAACGGCTGACGCAGCAGCAAGAGAATCGCACCCGCTATCTGCAACAAGGCGAAGAATTTGAGACTGAACGGCATCGGTGTCCCACGCCACGCCATATAAAGTGTAATCGCTCCTATGACCAACCATGCCAACCCTATCAGTCGTGAAGATGGTTTCATCTTCCCTCTCGGTTACCGCCAGAAGACATCAAATTTTGTATCTCCGCCAGCAGAGTAGGTAGATGTATGGTAGCAGCTGACCAGACGACCTGGCTATCCACAGTGTCATAACCATGCACTATTACATTGCGGAAGCCCACAATGCTTGGTGCGTCAGTTATTTGAGCAAATGTATCAGGTGCCTCACGACCAAGACGCGCCATCGCCTCACCAATAATGAGAAATTGTCGCTCTACTGCCGATTGCAGTAGCTCGCTGCAGGCGTAGTCCTCCCAAGAGACACCTTCCAAGAATTGCTGAATTCTTCTACCCGCATGCAGAATATCGGTCAGGAGTTTCAGCACAATCTCGTTCATAGAGTCTCACCCGCTGACGCTCGATGGTTTGCAAAAGGTAGGCATTGCGAATGGCACGAGCCATTAGCAGGTCTACTGGACGCTCTAACAAGCGTTCCAAAGCCATTTTCAACCCCATAAATCGCTGGAACGCATCGGTTGTCGTCAATTCGGCGAATTCCACCACGAAATCTATATCGCTGCGTGCCGGATCGAAGCGTTCTGGCTGAGTGGCAGAACCGAACATATCCAGATAGGCGACATTATATTTCTGGCAAAGCTGTGCAATCGCTTTGCACTGCCGTCGAATCGCTTCTATCATGCCAGTTCACCTCTATGGGTAAGCTGCGTGCCCCACACTACCCTGTTGAAGAGTATACCTCCAACGCTGCTTGAGCGGCGAGGTGGTTAGCGACGGTCATTTCGTTTGTATGAGCTACGGCAGCAGCGCGCCACCCTTACTGCTGCCACGGCTGTTGTGAAAGTTCGGCGAAGGTACGATATTGCCACCCCGCTTTGCAACAGAGCATGCGGGTATCCTAAAGATGCTATGCGCACAGTTTTGTGCCTTGCGGGTCTACTTTGGCTGCTCGTGGCGGGAGCAGAGGTGAAAATTCTGCCCGGCGACTCGCTCAAAATCACCGTAGAGCAGGATGCTTCCCTCTCGCGCGTCTACAAGGTGGACGATCGGGGCAATCTGCAGATGCCGCTGATTGGCGTGCTGAAGGCAGCGGGCTTGACCCCCGACGAACTTGCCCGCGAGATTGCACGCCGCCTGCGTGAAGGCGATTATATTCGCAACCCACAAGTGAAGGTGGAGCTGGTCGAACGCGCTAAGCCACAGGTAAGCGTCACGGGCGCAGTGCGCAAAGCGGGCGAATTCACCTTGCAAGCGGGCTGGCGATTGGCAGATGCCCTGCGCGAAGCCCAGCCCAGCGAGGCTGCCGACCTCAGCGCCATCCGATTGGAGCGACTGGACGGCACGCAAATCACCCTTAACTTCCTCAAGTTTCAGCAAGAGGGCGACCAGAAGGAGAATCCCGAACTGCAACCGGGCGACCGCATCTTCGTCCCGCTGCAACCTGGCGGGCGGAATGTGATTGTGGTCGGCGCGGTGCAGAAACCGGGCGTGGTTCCCTATGAGCAAGGGCTGACTCTGATCCAAGCGATAGGCAAAGCGGGCGGCACGCTGCCCGAAGCCGATACCACCCGCATCACGCTCAAACGCGCCAACACGCCCACTCCGCAAAACATCGATCTCAACACACTGCAAGGGGACATCCCGCTCCAGCCGGGCGACCAGATTACCGTGCCCTATCGCGCCGTGCGTCAATTCGTGCTGATTCGGGGCGGTGTGCGCCGCCCAGGGCTGATTGCCTACGCTGAGCGGATGACCCTCACGCAAGCGATTGAGGCAGCGGGTGGTCCCCTGCCCGAGGCGAAACTGGAGCGCATCACCATCGAGCGACCGGCGGGCAAAAAGACCCAGCGCATCGTAGTTAATCTGTTGCAGGTGGCACAGGGCACGCGCCCCGATGAGCCGCTGCAGCCGGGCGACACTATCGAGGTGCCCCTCCCGCGCCGACGGAGTGGCTCCATCGAAGAGCCATTGCGTGTCATCTGGCTGCTGCTGAGCATCTACTTTCTGATTGCGCAGCGATAGCCGAAGACGCCTCTGGGGTATCCTATTGGGGCTATGGCTGTTCCGCAGATTAAGTTCGGCACGGAAGGCTGGCGCGGTGTGATTGCCGATGACTTCACGGTAGCGAATGTGCGGCTGGTGACGCACGCCATCGCCCGCTATCTGCAGCAAGCCCAGCCGCCGGGTGAGGGCGTGCTGGTCGCCTATGATTGCCGAGCGCAATCGGAGGTGTTCGCCGATGCCGCGGCGAAGGTGCTAAGCCATTACGGCTTTCCTGTGTGGTTGGTGCCCCGACCCGTCTCGTCTCCCGCTGCCGCGCATGCCGTTATCACCCGCAAGCTGCAGGGCGCGATTATCTTCACCGCCAGCCACAACCCACCTATCTTTCACGGCATCAAATTCAAGCCCCACTACGGTGGCGCTGCGCTGACCGAGATTACAAACAGCATCGAGCAACAGCTCCAAGCGTTGCTGCCCGATTACGAGCGCTATACGCAACCGATGGAGGGTGGCGACGCCATCCGCACGCTGGACCCCGTGCCCGATTATCTGGAGGGATTGCACCAGTTTATTCGGCTGGACGAGCTGTACGAATCGGGCTATCGCGTGGTGACAGACGCGATGCACGGCTCCGGAGCGGGCTATCTGAAGGCGGTGCTGACCCGACTGGGGCTGGAGGTGCACGCGCTCCGCGAGGAACGCAACCCATGGTTTGGTGGCGTGAACCCCGAACCAATCGCCGAGAATCTGCAGCCGCTTATTCAGGCGGTGCGCCACCTCAAAGCCGATATCGGCATCGCCATCGATGGCGACGGCGACCGGGTGGGCGCCGTGGACGAGCATGGCAACTTTGTGGACAGCCATCGCATTTTCGCCATCATCCTGCGCCATCTGGTGGAGCGACGCGGTTGGCGCGGCGAGGTGGTCAAAACCTTCTCAGTCAGCCAGATCATCGATAAACTCTGCGCCCACTATCAGCTACCGCTAACGGTCGTGCCCATCGGCTTCAAACATATCTGCGAGCGCATGCTGAACGGCGATGTGTTGATGGGGGGAGAAGAGAGCGGCGGCATCGGCATCACGCGCTATATGCTCGAACGCGATGGCGTGATGATAGGGCTGCTGCTGCTGGAAGCGATGGCGACCAGCGGACGCAAACTCTCGCAATTGGTCGACGAGGTGTTCGAAATCACGGGTGCGTTCTACTATCACCGCATCGATGCCCATTTCGAGCGGGAGCAGATGCCTGAGCTGCGCCAGAAATTGACCACGCTCACCCTTCAGCAGATTCTGGATGTGCCTGTCGTGCAGCGCGACGATATGGACGGCATCAAGCACATTTTGGAGGATGGCTCCTGGCTGTTGCTGCGGGCATCGGGCACGGAGCCGGTGGTGCGCATCTATGCAGAAGCGCAGACCCCCGAACGCGCCCGCCATCTCGCCGAAGAGGGACACTATCTACTAAAACGGCTCTGTAGTTAGCCCCCACCTCCCCCTTAGGTATGATTTCAAAGGGATGAGCGCAAGGTGGGCGGTTGTGCAGGGGAACGAGGGTATCCTTTGACATGATGCAGAGCAAGGTTCGCGTGGAAGTTGTGGCGAAGGGGTTGGAAGTACCATGGGCCATCGCTTTTGCACCCGATGGGCGAATCATTTTCACGGAGCGTCCGGGACGGGTACGCGTTATTGAGAAAGGGCAGCTGCGCCCGAAGCCGCTCGCCACTATTCCCGATTGCGTTCACCGAGGCGAAGGCGGGCTGATGGGGTTGGCGCTCCATCCCCGATTTGCCCGCACGCGCTGGCTCTATCTCGCTTATCTCTACGAACAGCGCGGGCTGAAGGTCAAAGTGGTGCGCTATCGCGACACAGGCGACGCACTGGTAGAACCAAAGGTGATTATCGAGGGCATCATGGGTCATGCCGTGCATGATGGCTGCGCGCTCGGCTTCGGTCCCGATGGCAAGCTCTACATCACCACAGGTGACGCGGCGCAGCGCGAACTGGCGCAACGGCTCGACCGATTGGAGGGCAAAACGCTGCGCCTGAACGACGACGGGAGTATCCCGCCTGATAACCCCTTTGTGAACCGCGCAAACGCACGCCCCGAAATCTGGTCCTATGGGCATCGCAACGCGCAGGGCATGGACTGGCAGCCGGGCACACAGCTGATGTTTCAGACCGAACATGGACCCTCAGGCTTTGACGGACCAGGCGGAGGCGACGAGGTGAACATCGTGGAGCGCGGCAAAAATTACGGCTGGCCGCTGATCCATCATCGGCAGAGCGCGGCAGGGCTCGAATCGCCTTTGCTGGAGTATACACCCGCCGTTGGTCCTGCAGGCGCCGCTTTCTACAAGGGCAACCGCTTCCCCCAGTGGAAGGGCAACTTCTTTTTTGCCTGCCTGCGCGGTGAGCGGCTCATTCGTGTCGTATTGAAAGGCAGGGAGGTCGTGCAGGAGGAACATCTCTTGCGGGGTGAGTACGGACGCTTGCGAGCGGTTGCCTATGGACCCGACGGCTATCTCTATGTGTCGACCTCCAACCGGGACGGGCGCGGACGCCCCCATCCCGACGACGACCGTATCCTACGAATTGCCCCTGGGTAATACAGATACGCAATTTGTGGGTCAGACACAACGGTCTGCCCCTACGGGGGTATACTTTACATTCGTGTGAAGGAGGATACGCAACCGATGAAGATTGTGGTGACCGTTAAGCGAGTACCCGATCCCTACGCGAAGATTAGCCCGAACGCCGAGGGCACCGATATTGCGCGAGAGGGGTTGCAGTGGGCAGTGAACCCCTTCGATGAGATTGCGCTGGAGGAAGCCATTCGCCTCAAAGAGGCGGGCAAAGCGACCGAGATTGTGGCGGTCTCC
>OGCH01000880.1_pt1 | contig 13263 bp, 11 predicted proteins | sample 1570111 | NCBI WGS metagenome assembly OGCH01 (sample SAMN03436243, study PRJEB24508) | hot springs metagenome | biome: Desert Springs; feature: Hot Springs; material: Water | place: USA: Great Boiling Spring, Nevada | collected 2008-12-01 | depth 0 m m | reverse complement strand
TTCAATTTTCACGGGCTCCCTTAAATCGGACAACGTTCCGCCTATAATATTTTGGACGTGCGCAAGCGCAGGGTTCGCCGATGGATATGGGCATTAGCCGCCGTCCCCCTGGCGCTGGGGTTCATTCCTGGATTACCTCATCCTTTCCTACAGATTCTCCTTTGGTGGAACCCGTTTCCACCAAGGGCCGAGATTCCCCAGCCAAAGGAGGGGGTGGAACGTGTTCTTGTCCTCGCTCCTCATCCGGATGATGAGACCCTTGGCGCCGGTGGCGCCATCGTGAACTTCCTCCGCCAGGGCCATCAGGTTTTGGTGGTCTTCATCACCAACGGCGACGCCAACACTGCATCCAAAAGGTTCTTCACCTGGAACCCCCTCCACAAGCCCGAGGACTACCGAGCTATTGGATACCTGCGCATGCAGGAGGCAGGAAGGGCCATGGAGATCCTCGGTTTACCCTGGGATCACCTTATTTTCTTGGGCTATCCCGACCGCGGCCTCTGGAGCCTACTTACGACCAACTGGGAAAAGCCCTTCCGAAGTCCATACACCAGGATGGATTACCCCTTCTACCGCAACAGCTTCGACCCCGAGGCCGTGTACACGGGCCTCTCCCTTCTTCAGGATTTGTGCGCCATTCTTGAGGCTTTTCGGCCGACGATTGTGTATTGCCCCCATCCCGAGGACGCCCACCCTGATCACCGTGCCACCGCCCTCTTTTTTGACAAGGCTTTGGAGAAAACCGGGCTTTCCCTGGAAATTCGGTACTACCTGGTGCACGGTCAGCGTTGGCCCACGCCCTTGCGCTTGATTCCCGATGCGGAGCTTCCCGCGCCCCAGTACCTCGCAGAGCGATGGCAATGGCATTCACAGGCTTTGGAAGAGGAAGTGGTGCAAATAAAGCTTGCGGCTCTGCGGGCCTACAGCTCCCAGCGCCTGACCAATGGCCGATTCCTCGCAGCCTTCGTGCGGCAAAACGAGCTTTACGCCCTTAACCTCTTTGGGGGAGACGCTCAAGACAAGTGATGGCGTAGGGGCGGGTGTGGTGGGGCTCGACATGTTCGGCCACCAATTTAAACGCGGGATGGCGTAAGAACGGCCGGTGGATGAGTTTTGCAGCCGGCCAAGCGCTCACGAGAACCACGTGCCCACCGGGCAAAACCTTCTCCGCAAGCCTCTCCGCCAGGGCCTGGATCCGCCAATACCCGAGGTAGTAGAGGACCTCCGAGCAAAACACGAGGTCGAATTGCCCCTCTGGGAGCTCCTTTCCGATATCCAAATGTCGAAATTCCACTTGGGGAAGATGAGCACAGTTTTCCCGAGCTCGCGCCAGCGCACGGAGAGCCACATCCACACCGATTGCTTCTTTAGCGATCCCCTCCTCCACTAAACGGCAGGTGAAAAGCCCTTCCGCGCAGCCCAAATCCAAAGCGCGCAGGTAAGGGTTCCGGCGATCCCGGGGAAGGATAGAGAGCATGAGATCGTATTTGCGCTTTTCATAGGGACTTTCCGCGTAATCCCAGGGGTCGGGCTTTCGAAAGCGCCAATTAAAGAAGCGCGGCAAAAGCCGGGCCGGAAGAATGAGGCCGTAGACTAGAAGGTTCCCGGCCTCCGCAAGCCCCCGCAGGATCCCCAGCCCTCGCCGGATTTTGGGGCCGGCCCCCGCCCGCACCACCACGAAAAGACCGAGCCCCACGAGGATTAACTCCAAAAAGCGGTACGTGAGGGAAAAAGCCATGGCCTCGGCGGGAGAAATGCCCAAAAGCCCGAGGATCCCCACGCGCCCGCCTTCGGCCGTGCCCACACCCGCAGGAGTAAGCCAAAGGAAGAGGGAGAAAAAGGCGTTCAAATTGAAGTAAATCCCGAGCTCCCGCAAAGAAAGCCCTCGTCCCTGGGCAAAAAGGAAATAGAAAAACGGCCGAAGGTAGTGGCAAAGAAAGCTCAGACCCTGAAGTAAAACGGCAAGCAAAACATAGCCCGGCCGGAAGCGAAAGGCGCGGTGCATCGCTTCCTCCATCTCGGCAATCTTTGTCGCAAAATTTTCCAAGCGCGGTCGAATCTTTTTTCCAAGTCCTGCAAGGAAACGCACAATTTTGCTAAGCCAAAACCAGCCAAGAGCGAAATTCAACGCCCCTAACGTTATCGCGATCCCCAAAACAAAAAGTGCCAGAAGAACCCAGATCCGCTGGGAGGAGGAAAGAAACGGAAGAAGCATTCCCGCGCCGACCACGGCGAAGGAAAGGAGGATAAGACCGGCAATAACCCTGTCCCAAACAAGGGTTCCGGCCAAAAGGGGGACATCGCTTCCCGTTTTCCGCAAAATGAGCCACCCGCGCACGGGCTCGCCGCCAAGATAGGAAACAGGGGTGAGGTAGGAGACGGCATAGCCCGCCATGGCCGCGGAGAGAACCGTGAGAGGCCGGGCGCGAATTCCCGCGGCCCAAAGTAAAGCGCCCCAGCTCGCCGCCCAAAAGCAGAGCCCTAGGAACTCCAAAAAGAAAAGGAAACCCAAAGCCCAGAGGGGAAGGGCGCGGGCCTTTTCCCAAATTTCGCGGGGACCACTATGAAGGACAAGCCAAACGAAGACGCTAATGCCAAGGAAAATAAGACCGAAAAGGAAGTAGCGCCGCATCGAAAGAAGCTTAACCAGCGCAACCTCGAAGGGCAAAGTTGAGAAAGTCCTCTTCCGTTCGTAAAATTTAGCGCTATGCCGGAGAGAATCGAGCTCGCCTTCATCGAAGAGGAGATGGAGCAGTCGTACATCGACTACGCCATCTCCGTGATCCGCGGCCGGGCCATTCCCGATGTGCGCGACGGACTCAAACCCGTGCAGCGTCGCATCCTCTACGGGATGCGGGAGCTCGGCCTTACCCCCAACCGCCCGCACCGCAAGTCCGCGCGCATCGTGGGTGAAGTCCTGGGTAAATACCATCCCCATGGGGACATGGCTGTATATGAGGCCATGGTAGGATTGGCCCAGCCCTTCACCACCCGCTATCCCCTCATCGATGGCCAAGGGAACTTCGGCTCCGTGGACGGCGACGAGCCTGCGGCCATGCGCTATACCGAAGCGAGGCTCGCTCCCATCGCCATGGAATTTTTGGAGGAACTCGACGAGGAGACCGTAGATTTCGTCCCCAACTTCGATGGGTCCCTCCAGGAGCCCGAAGTCCTGCCTGTCCGCTTCCCCCACGTTTTAGCCAACGGTGCTTGGGGGATTTCCGTGGGGATGACCACCCAAATCCCGCCCCACAATCTGCGGGAGCTCATTCAGGCCACCCTGTACCTCCTGGATCATCCCCAGGCCACGGCAGAAGAGCTCATGCAGTTCCTTCCCGGCCCGGACTTCCCCACAGGCGGGATCATCGTGGGAAAGGAAGGGATCCGCGAGGCCTACACCACCGGCGAAGGCCGTTTCCTCCTTCGGGCAAAAGCCTTCATCGAAGACAATCAGATTGTCATCACGGAAATCCCCTACCAGGTGCGAAAAAGCTCGATTCTGGAGAGCATTGCCGAGAAGGTGAAAGAAGGGGAAATCGAGGGGATCAGCGACCTTCGGGATGAGTCCGATCGGGAAGGGTTGCGGGTGGTGGTGGAGCTCAAGCGGGGCGCGGATCCGGAGATGGTGCTGGCCAAGCTGTACAAACTCACGCCCCTGGAGCGCACTTTCTCCTGCCACTTTTTGGTCATCGACAAAGGGAATCCCCGAATTCTCTCGCTTCCCCAGATCTTGCAAGCTTTTTTGGAATTCCGGCGCGTCACCGTACAACGCCGCACCCAATTCCGGCTGCGCCAAGCTAAGGAACGCGCCCACATCCTCGAAGGTTTCCAGAAGGCCCTGAGCCGGCTGGACGAGGTGATCGAGATCATCCGAACCTCCACGGATCAGGAGCAAGCTCAGGCCCTTTTGGCCGCGGAGATCGGCCTTTCCGCAAAGCAGGCGGAAGCGATCCTGCGCATGCGCCTTGGGCAGCTGACAAAGCTAGAGCGCCAAAAGATCGATGAAGAACTCGCAGAGCTTCGCGAAAAAATCGTGGAATACGAGGGGATTTTGGCCAATCCGAATCGCCTTGACGACGTGATCCGCCAGGAACTGCGGGAAATTGCCGAAAAGTATGGGGATGCCCGCCGCACCACTATTTGGGAGGGCGACGATCATTTGGCTTTGCCCAAAGAAGCCCCGGCTTTGGAGGTGATCCTCTGCGCCACGGCCAAGGGTTACCTCAACGTGGTGGAGCGGATGGCGTTCAAAACCCAAGGCCGCGGCGGGAAAGGCGTGATTGGAATCCGCCCGAAAGAGGGGGATTCCCTGCGCCAGATCGTTCCTGCCACCACTCGCGACGATTTGCTCATCTTCACCGATCGCGGCCGCGTCTTTAAGCTCCCCCTTACGCGGCTGGAGGTGGGCAACCGCGATTCGCCCGGAAAAAACCTGCGCCAGTTTTTGGATATGGAGCCGGACGAGGAGGTGCGGGCAATTTGTCCTGTGGCCGACTATTCCCGAGGGTATGCCCTGCTCGCCACAAAGAACGGCCTCCTCTGCCGCAACAATCTCTCCGATTATGCGAATGCCCACACAAAAGGAATCCTCGCCCATGACCCTGAGGAGGGCGACCGGCTCGTGGATGTGGCGGTGACCCAAGGGGAGGGGGAGGTCATCCTCGTGAGCGCCCAGGGCCAAGTGATTCGCTTTTCCGAGGAGGAGGTCCGCCTCACCCGCCGGCCCTCCCGGGGCGTGATCGGCATGCGCCTCGATCCCGGTGACCAGGTAGTGGCCCTCGTTTGGCTCCCCAAGGGAATACAAGGGAAAAAGCTTTTCTTGGTCACAAGCCAAGGCTACGGAAAGCGCCTGGAGATTGGGGAAATCCCCCTTCAGGGCCGCGGAGGAAAGGGCGTCATTGGGATCAAACTGGACGCGGAGGAAGTGGTGGCCGCGACCCTTGTGGGAGAGGATGAGGAGGTGGCCCTTTCCACGGCGTGGGGAAAGGTCATCCGCTTTGAGGCCGCGCAAGTCAGCACTTTCTCCCGCTACGCCCGCGGGGTAAAACTCATCCAGATCGACCCCGGAGACCGCGTGATCTCCGCAGTGGTGGTGTAGGGAGGTTTCCATGAACATTTCCGCGGAAGTGGAACGACAGCTTCGCCTCATTGAGAAGAACGTGGAAACCCTCCTTCCGCGGGAGGAGCTGGCGCGAAAAATCGCGCGTTCTTTGGAAACAGGGAGGCCCTTGCGGGTGAAGCTGGGGATTGACCCTTCCGCTCCGGAACTGACCCTGGGGCACGCCGTGGTCCTCCGCAAGCTTCGGCAGTTTCAGGATTTGGGGCATCTTGCCGTCCTTGTGGTGGGGGACTTCACGGCCCGGATTGGCGACCCCTCCGGCCGCAGTAAAGCCCGGGAGCCTCTCTCCCCGGAAACCATCGCGGAAAATATGAAAACCTATCGGGAACAGGCCTTCCGCATCCTCGATCCAGCGAGAACTGAGGTGCGCTACAACTCCGAGTGGCTCGGAAAACTCACGTTTGCTGACATCCTCGTCCTCACCTCCCACTATACGGTGGCGCGGATGCTGGAGCGCGAGGATTTCGCCAAACGGTTCCGGGAGGGCTCGCCCATTTCCCTCATGGAGTTCCTCTATCCCCTCGCCCAGGCCTACGACTCCGTGGCGGTGGAGGCGGATGTGGAGCTGGGCGGCTCCGACCAGCGCTTTAACCTTCTCGTGGGCCGGGATATCCAAGAAGCCTATGGCCAAGAGCCCCAGGTCATTCTCACCATGCCCCTTCTTATCGGGACGGATGGGGTGCGGAAGATGTCCAAATCCTGGGGAAACTACATCGCCATTTCCGAGCCACCTGAGGAGCAGTTTGGAAAACTCATGGCCATCCCCGATGAGCTCATGCCCCAATACTTCCGGCTTCTTACGGATATCGAGTGGGAAGAGGTAGCCCACCTCCACCCTAAGGAAGCGAAAAAGAAGCTAGCGTGGACGGTGGTAGCAAGCCTGCACGGCGTGGAAGAGGCAGAAAAAGCCCAGGCCCACTTCGAGCGGGTGTTCGAGGAGGAGAGGCCTCCCGAGGTCCTCCAGGAAGTAGCCGTGGGGCACCTCCTCGATGAGGCGGGGAAAGCCCCTCTCGTGGAGATCCTCTTGGCTTCAGGATTTGTGGCCTCCAAGTCGGAGGCGCGCAGGCTTATCGCCCAAGGCGGGGTCTGGCTGGACGGGGTGAAAGTCCCGGCCGGGGAGGAGCGGGTGGAGATCCGTCCGGGCATGATCCTCCGCGTGGGCCGCCGCCGGTTTGCTCGGCTCGTTATATGACCTGCCCCTTCTGCCGCATCGCTAAAGGCGAGCTTCCTGCCCACATTCTCTACGAGGACCTAGAGGTTATGGCCTTTTTGGATGCCGCGCCCATGGCCCCGGGACACACCCTGGTGGTGCCGAAGGCCCACGTGGAGAGATTTGCGGAGCTTCCGGAGGATTTGGCAGGAAAGATGTTTTCCGCGGCAGTGCGGGTGGGAAGAGCCCTCCAAGAAGCCCTTTCCGCGCCCGGCCTAACCGTGGGCCTCAACGACGGCCGCGTGGCCGGCCAAGGGGTCCCACACGTGCATCTGCACCTCGTTCCCCGCTTTTCCGGGGATGGTGGCGGCTCCCTCCACTCCATTCTCCCCTATCGCCGGCTTCGGCCGGATCCGGAGCTCGCGGAGAAGGTGAAGGCCCTCCTCAGCGGGCAAGGAAAATGAGGTCGGCCGGGCAAGTCGGACCCTTGTAGTTCTCCGCAAATTCGTTTCCGCCGCCGGAAACCTTCCCAAAGAATCCCGGACCAGGACATCCACAGCTTGGGTGTTGGACGCTCACGCCGTAGCCGCTATTCCGAGAAAACACACTCTCCCAGACTTCTACCTCTGCGAAATCCCGCAAAAGCAGGCCTCCGTGCCCGCGGTTTTCGGAGACGGTGCTTTTCCGCAAAACCAGAGAGCTTTGACCGCCAGCGCAAATTCCGCAAAGCTCGTTTTGAAGGAGGGTTACCTCCTCCAAAATTGCTTGGCTTTCGTCCCAAAGCCAAATCCCGCCCTGCGGGTGCTGGGAAATCACCGTTTGGAAGGCATATAAGTGGGCATTATGCCAGAGTATTATCCCCAGCTCGTTCTCCCGAAACGCGCATTGGATAAGCTCGGCAACGGAGTCCGCGCCCATGGCCAAACCCTCGGACCCACCGGTCACATGAACCCCAGAAAGACGAAGCTTGGCACCCCCCACCAATGCCAAAGCCGGCGCGTTCTTGGAACCCACGAAAACGGCCTCCCCGTTCCCCTGGATTTCCAGGGGTTTGTCCACCACGATCCCTGCGGGGTAGCGTCCGGGCAAAAGGGTCAGCACTCCACCGGGAAGAAGGGCATCTACCGCTTCCTGAAGATCAGAAAAAGCGGGATCGGGAAACTCCAAAAACTCTCGGGAAGAAGCAACCTTCGGCTTTCTTACGCCCTCTTCCACATTCCCCAGGAGGGGCACCCCGTTTCTCTCGAACTCGTTTCCTTCGCCGCGAACCGGAACGTTGGAAAACCCAAAAATCCCCGCAACGGTAAAGCCCTCAAAAAAGCTATTCAGGACTTCCACCCTAGCCCAACCCGATGCGGAGATGCCCGATCCCACGCCCTCCAAAAATCGAGATCTTTCCACCCGGATCTCCGCTTTTCCCCGCACGACAACCCCGTCCCAGCGATTGCGCAAAATCGTGCAGCCTTCAAGGAAGGCTTTCCCACCCCTAATTTCAAGCCCTTTCCAGTTAGCCTCAAAAATCGTGCCGTAGGCGTAAAGGACGGCCTCATCGGAAAGAAGAGCCCCCGCTTCGCCATGGCCAAAAACGAGGGAGGCAGAAACCTGTGCTTCTCCAGAATCCCGAAGGGAAAGCCCGGGCCCCTGGTTCTCCCGAAGTTCCGCTTCCCAAAGCCGCACCTTTGCGCTTTCTCGGATCCAAAATCCTGGTCCGAGATTCTTCTCTACGCGGCTTCCCTCTAGTTCCAAGCGGCCTTCACCCGCGGCCCAAACCCCGCCCATTTTGTTCCCGTAAACCCAGGCCCTTTCCGCAAACACCTGGACCTGGCCATAAATTTCTAAGCCGTAGCGGCTATTTTCGAGGATCTCCACATCGCGGAGGGAAAGCCGGGCTCGATCGCGGGCAAAAATCCCGGAGGCCATGTTTTGTGCAATTTTTACCGTTTGAAGCTCGAGCTGAGCTTCATCCTGCACGAGGATTCCCGCGGAGGACAATTCCAGGCTGGCAAAGCCGCCGCGGCCACCCTCGATGCGCAGGTTCTCTAGGCGCACTTTGGCCTTGCCCAAAACCCAAACCACAGGCGGTCCGGGAGAAAAAGCCTGGATGACCGTGGTCTCCGGCCCGGCTCCCCGGATGGTCACCGACTTTTCCAGGCGCAAGTTTGCCTGGTACTTTCCCGAAGAAAGCACAATGATTGCGCCCTCCGGCGCCCTGGCAATGACTTCCTCCAAGGACTCTCCGGGCCGAAGGGAAAGGCCGGAGGGGGTTGCCCTTTGGGCACTGCACCCCAAAAGGGTGGCGAGGGCTAAAACCATGAGTCCCAAAAGGGAAAAGCGTCGCATCGCCCAAGATTGTACCTCCCCGCGGGAATTGGCCAGGGTCTGGACAAGGGGCGCGCGCGGGAGTAGAATGAGGCTTGCAACGGGCCCTTCCGCCTGAGACCCACCCCATTCCACCTCACGCCTCACCTCCCCCGGGCGGAAGGGCTCGCTTTTTCTTCGGAACCTTGACGAAAAAAGGGGTCCTCTCTAACATAGGGCGCTGGGCCGAGGTGGCGGAATTGGCAGACGCGCTGTCTTGAGGGGGCAGTGGGCTTCGGCCCGTGCGGGTTCGACTCCCGCCCTCGGCACCAGACCCATTTTCCCCGTTTCTTTTTGCCCCCTGAGAGCCTGCCGTAAAATCGAACTTCGTCTATGAGCCCCAAGCGCCGAAAAGAAGCTCCTGCCCCCTTTATTCCCCTTAGGATCAGCGGCACCGGTTCTTTTCTCCCCAGGAAACGTCTAAGCAACGATGACCTTGCCCAATTTTTGGACACAAGCGACGAGTGGATCAGGACCCGCACAGGAATCCGCTTCCGGCATATCCTCGCTCCTGAGGAGGTTCCTGCGGAGATGGGAGTGGAGGCGGCACGGGCGGCGTTGGCCTCCGCCCAAAGGGTGGCCGGGGATGTGGATTTGCTCGTGGTGGCCACCAATGTTCCCGAGGAGCCCATTCCCGGAACAGCTCCGCACCTCGCCGCCGGCTTGAACCTCGGAAAGGTCCCATTTTTCGACGTCACCGCCGGCTGCGCCGGCTTCGTCTATGCCCTGACCCTGGCCGGGACGATTATCCACACAGGCCTTGCCCAAAAAGCTTTGGTGGTGGGAATTGAGGCCCTCTCCCGGTTTGTGAATTGGCAGGATCGGGCCACCTGCGTCCTTTTTGGGGATGGAGCGGGCGCGGTGCTCCTCGAGAAGGGCTCCGGAGACTCTGGAATTTTGGGAGCGGCCCTCCGGGGCGATGCCTCCAAACTCTCCCTCTTGCGCATCGAGGCAGGAGGGGTGCGGCTTCCCGCAAGCCCCGAAACCGTGGCCAAAGGACAGCATTTCCTCCAGATGGAGGGGAAAGGCCTTTTCAAGGCAGCGGTGGGGATGATGGCGGAAGCCACGCGGGCCGCCGCGGCCCAGGCTGGCATAACCTTGGACCAAATCGATTGGATCATTCCGCACCAAGCCAATCTGCGGATCATTGAGGCCCTCGTGCGGCGCCTGCGCATCCCCAAGGAAAAGGTGGTGGTGAACATCGACCGCGTGGCCAACACCTCCACCGCTTCCATTCCCATTGCCCTCGACGAGATGGTGCGCGCCGGGAAAATCCAAAAGGGGCAAATTTTGGCCCTCACCGCCTTTGGAGCGGGAGCCTGCTATGGGACGGTGATCCTCCGATGGTAGCCTTCCTCTTTCCCGGACAGGGTTCCCACGAAGTGGGAATGGGCCGAGAGCTCTTCCTTCGGCCAGAGGGCGCGGAGGTTTGGGAGGAGGCCCGAAAACTCGGGTGGGAAAAGCCGGTCTTTGAGCTGAGCGCTGAGGAGCTTTCGCGCACCTCCCTGGCCCAGCCCGCCATCTTCCTTGTGGAATGGGTTTCCTTTTTGGCCGCAAAAAAATTGCGGGCTCCGGATGTGGTCGCAGGGCACTCCCTCGGAGAATTCGCGGCTTTGGCCGCGGCCGAGGTCCTCTCCTGGCCCGAAGCCTTCTCCCTTGTTCTCCTCCGCGGAAAGCTCATGGAGGAAGCCGCGGAAAAATTCCCGGGAGGAATGCTTGCCCTTTTAGGCCTTTCCCAAGGGGCAGCGAAGAGGATCGCCGAGGACAGCGGGTGCTTCGTGGCGAACCTAAACGCTCCCACCCAAGTGGTGTTGGCGGGCAAACGAGAGAATCTGAAAAAGGCGGAGGAATTGGCCCAGAGGGCCGGGGGGAAAGTGGTGCCGCTGCCGGTAGCGGGCGCATTTCACTCACCGTTCATGGCCGAGGCCGCCCAACGCTTAGCTTCCGCCCTGGAGGAGCTCCCCTTCCGCCCGCCGAAGATCGCCTTCATCTCCAGCTCCACCGGAGACGTGGAACGCGACCCTCAGAGAATCAAAGAGATCCTCAAGGCCCAAATGACTTCACCGGTGCGCTGGGTCGCGGCGGTGGAGAAAATAGCGGAGCTCGGGGTGGAGGAGGCCTGGGAAGTGGGGCCGGGACAGGTCCTTACCCGACTTGGCAGACGCATCACTGACCGGATACGCTTCCGCGCTTTATCCGAGGTTTTGGGCCATGTTTGAGGGAAAGACGGTGCTGATTACAGGCGGAACGTCGGGGATTGGCCTGGCCACGGCCAAACTTTTCGTGGCACGGGGCGGGAAGGCCGTGGTGGTGGGCCGGGACCCAGACCGCGGGGCGAAGGCCGCTTCCGAGCTTGGGGAAAACGGGAAGTTCTTGGCCGCGGATGTTTCCGATCCAAAGCAGGTGAAAAGCGTCTTTGAAGAGACCCTGGCTTGGGCAGGCCATCTGGATTTCCTCGTTCATGCCGCCGGGCATACCAGGGATAAGCTCCTTGTGCGCATGGACCTGGAGGACTGGGAGGAAATCCTCCGCGTGCACCTCACCGGCGCGTACCTCTGCGCCCGGGAAGCCCTGCGGATCATGATGCGCCAGAGATCTGGGGCCCTGGTGTTCGTGGGCTCCGTGGTGGGGCTTACGGGAAACGTGGGGCAGGCCAACTATGCGGCGGCGAAAGCGGGAATGGTGGCCCTCACGAAAACCCTGGCCCAGGAAGCAGCGCCTTGGGGAATCAGGGTGAACCTTGTGGCTCCCGGCCTCATCGAGACGCCCATGACCGCGGCGCTTCCGGAGAAGGTGCGGGAAAGCTACCTCTCCCGCATTCCCCTGGGCCGGCCGGGAAAGCCGGAGGAGGTGGCGGAGGCCATCCTCTTCTTGCTCTCCCCCGGGGCATCTTATATAACCGGCCATGTTCTCTGCGTGGACGGGGGCCTCGTCCCCTGCAACTGAGGAGGTGAAAGGATGAGCGACGTCGCCAATCGGGTAAAGGAGATCATCGCTGAGCAGCTCATGGTGGATTTGGAGGAGATCACCGAGGACTCCACGTTCGTGGACGATCTCGGCGCGGATTCCCTCGATCGCGTGGAACTCATCATGGAGTTCGAAGAGGAGTTCGGGATCGATATTCCCGATGCGGACGCGGAAAAAATCCAGACCGTCGGCGAAGCCATCGCCTACATCGAGCGGAGGCTTGCGGAGAAGGCAAAGGAGCAAAGCGGCTTTGAGATCTGAGATGGTCCAGGCTTACGTGGAGGAGCTCGCCCGCTACGAGGGAAAGGAAGTTCTCATCCAGGGGTGGCTTTACAACAAACGCTCCTCAGGGAAAGTCCGGTTCGTTTTGGTGCGGGATGGCACGGGAATCGTGCAGGGAGTGGTCACCCCTGAGGCCGACCCGCAAACGTTCGAGTGGGCAGAGCGCCTTCCCCAAGAAAGCTCCCTCCGCGTTTGGGGTGTAGTTCGCGCGGATCCTCGTGCTCCTGGTGGCTATGAAATCCTCGTGCGAAAAATCGAACCAGTGCATATCCCCAAGGAGCCTTTCCCCATCGGGCTCAAAGAGCACGGGGTTGGCTTTCTCATGGATCACCGTCACCTCTGGATCCGCATGCGTAAGCAGGTCCCGATCTTGCGCATCCGCGACGCCGTTTTTTGGGCCATCCGGGCGTTCTTCAAGGAGCGGGGGTTTGTGGCCACGGAGGCCCCCATCATCGTGGGCACCGCGGTGGAGGGCACCACCACCCTTTTCCCCTTGGATTACTTCGGAGAACCCGCGTATTTGTCCCAGTCCGGCCAACTTTATTTGGAAGCCACCTGCATGGCCCTGGGCCGGGTCTACTGGATTGGCCCATGTTTTCGCGCGGAAAAATCCAAAACCCGCCGCCACCTCACGGAATTCTGGATGGCTGAAGCGGAGGCTGCCTTTTTGGATCATGAGGGAAACCTCAAGCTCCAAGAGGATCTCGTGCGCTACATCGTGGAATACGTGGTGGAAGAGCGAAGGCGGGAACTCCAAGAGCTCGGAAGGGACCCGGAGAAACTCCTCGCGGAGGTGCGGGAGCCTTTTGCTCGCATCACCTATAAGGAAGCGGTGGAGATCATCCGCTCCCATGGGGTCCCCATGGAGTACGGCGACGATTTCGGCGCTCCCGCGGAGGACGCCCTTTCCGAGCACTTCGGCCGGCCCGTCTTCGTGGAGCGCTACCCTAAAGAGATAAAGCCGTTTTACATGAAGCGGGATCCAAAAGATCCTTCGGTGGTGCTCAACGCCGATCTCATCGCGCCCGAAAAATATGGCGAGATCATCGGCGGCTCCCAGCGCGTTGACACGGAGGAAGAACTTTTGGCCCAGCTTGAGGAGGCAGGTTTGCCCACAGAGCCATATCGCTGGTACATTGATCTTCGGAAGTGGGGATCTGTTCCGCACTCGGGCTTTGGGCTCGGGGTGGAACGGACGGTGGCCTGGATCGCGGGCCTGGACCACATTCGCGAGGCAATCCCGTTCCCAAGGATGTTGGACCGCCTCCATCCTTGACCTGGGGTGAGGGGTTGGGGTACACTGAAACGGGTCGGCTGTGGGGAAAAATGCCGATCCAGACGTGATTTTTTCTCAAAAGCAGGGCGGCTGCCCAAAATCGGGCAGCCG
>OGCH01000878.1_pt1 | contig 13295 bp, 9 predicted proteins | sample 1570111 | NCBI WGS metagenome assembly OGCH01 (sample SAMN03436243, study PRJEB24508) | hot springs metagenome | biome: Desert Springs; feature: Hot Springs; material: Water | place: USA: Great Boiling Spring, Nevada | collected 2008-12-01 | depth 0 m m | reverse complement strand
CCTGTGGGGCGCATTTCGGGACCGAGGGCAACATCCACTTGCTTCAGCTTGAGGCTGGAGAACACGGGAGCTTTCACCGCGATTTTGGACTCGCCACTCGGCTGCCCATTATTGCCCAGCAGAGTGGATGCCACTTGCTTGAGGGGGATGCCGAGCTGCGTCGCCACCGCCCACTTCACCATCGGGATGCCCGTAATTTTCGATAGATAAGGAACGGTGCGGCTCGCACGCGGGTTCACCTCAATCACATAGACCTGCCCTGCGGCATCAATCACAAACTGCACATTCATCAAGCCGCAGACACGCAGCGCCCGCGCCAATCGCCGCGAATAGGCGATAATCTGTGCTTGCTCCGATTCGGTGAGCGTTTGGGGTGGCACGACCGTCATGCTGTCGCCTGAATGGACACCCGCCCGCTCGATATGCTCCATAATCGCAGGGATGAGGAACCGCTCGCCGTCACCGATGAGGTCTACCTCCGCCTCCTTGCCCTCGATGGATTTGTCCACCAGCACGGGCGCGTCGGGGAACGCCAGCACCGCCGAACGCCAGTAGGTCTCCAGCTCGGCGTCGGTGCGCACAATTTCCATCGCGCGCCCACCCAGCACATAGGAGGGGCGCACCAGCACGGGATAGCCCACCTGCTGCGCGGTCGCCAGTGCCTCCTCCAGCGTCAGCACAGCGCGTCCCGGCGGACGCGGGATGCCCAATTTCTCCAAAAGCGCGTCGAAACGACGCCTATCTTCCGCGATATCGATCGACTCGGCGGGTGTGCCCAGCATCGGCACGCCGAACTCTCTCAGCTTTTTGACCAGATTGATAGCGGTCTGACCCCCAAACTGTACCAGCACGGGGATGGATGGGTTGGACAGCTCGGACAGGTCAGACCCCTCATACTCTATGAGGTTCAGCACATCTTCCAGCGTGATGGGGTCGAAATAGAGCGCGTCGGACACATCGAAGTCGGTGGAGACGGTTTCGGGATTGTTGTTGAGGATGAGAGCATAGTAGCCCAGTTCGCGCAGCGTTTTGACAGCGTGGACGGCGGAGTAGTCGAACTCGATGCCCTGCCCGATACGAATCGGACCGGAGCCAAGCACAAGCACCTTGCGCGGGTGCGGGCGTGCTGGGCGGTCGTGCGTGCCGTGATAGGTGCTGTAGAAGTAAGGCGTCTGGGCTTCGAACTCACCCGCGCAGGTGTCCACCATTTTGTAAGCGGGCAGGATACCCAGCGCTTTGCGCCCCTGCCGCACCTGTGCCTCCGTTAGCCCTGTGATTTGCGCCAGGAAGCGGTCGGGGAATTGGCACTCCTTCGCCCGACGCAGGATATAATACGGTTCCCCCCGCTGGTGGAGGGAACCTGCAGAAGGGGAGCAACAAGAGAGCAGCAGCTTGCGCAGCTCAGCACTATGCGCTATCAGCGACTGCTCCAACTCCACCAGCCCCTTGATTTTGTGCAGGAACCAGGGGTCTATGTGGCTTAGCCCGTGAACCTCCTCGACCAGCCAGCCGCGTCGGAAGGCTTCCGCAATATAGAACAGACGCATGTCGTTGGGAGTGGCAATAAGCGTTTCAAGTTCCATCGGGCTGAGGTGCGCCGCGGGTGGATAGCGCAAATCGCTCACGCCCACTTCCAACCCGCGCACCGCCTTCATCAGTGCGCCCTCAAAAGTGCGGTCAATCGCCATCGCCTCACCCGTCGCCTTCATCTGCGTGCCCAGCGTGCGGTCGCCCGTGGGGAACTTATCGAAGGGGAAGCGTGGCAGTTTGACCACGCAGTAGTCCAACGCCGGCTCGAAAGCCGCCGAAGTGCCCGTGATGGGGTTGCGAATCTCGTCCAAGCGCAATCCGACGGCGATTTTGGCGGCGATGCGAGCGATGGGGTAGCCCGTCGCTTTGGATGCCAGCGCGCTGGAACGGCTCACGCGCGGGTTGACCTCAATCACATAGTAGTCGCTGCCGTTCGGGTTCAGCGCGAACTGCACATTGCACCCGCCCTGAATGCCCAAAGCGCGAATAATTTTTAGGGAGGCAGCACGCAGCAGCTGATACTCGAAATCGCTGAGGGTCTGGGACGGCGCCACCACCATCGAATCGCCCGTATGCACGCCCATCGGGTCGATGTTCTCCATATTGCAGACCACGATGGCATTATTGGCGCCGTCGCGCATCACCTCATATTCGATCTCTTTCCAGCCGAGGAGCGAGCGTTCCACCAGAATTTGGTGGCGCATGGAGAGTTGCAATCCGCGCATGCCGATTTCGAGCAGCTCGTCGGGGTTGTGAGCGATGCCGCCGCCCGTACCACCTAAGGTGTAGGCGGGTCGCACGATGCATGGGTAGGGAGCGATTTGCGCCACACGCCGCAGCTCCCCGATGCTCTCCACCACCCACGATTCGGGCACCGGCTCGCCAATCTGGCGCATCAACTCGCGGAACCGTTCCCTATCTTCGGCGGCTTGGATGGCGCTAAGCGGTGTGCCCAGCAAGCGCACACCATATTTCTCCAAAATGCCGCGCACCGCCAGCTCGGTAGCCAAGTTCAGCCCCGTCTGACCGCCCAAAGTGGGCAGCAGTCCATCGGGACGCTCGCGTGCAATCACTCGCTCCGCAAACTCCGCTGTGAGGGGTTCAATATAGACGCGATCAGCGGTTTCGGGGTCGGTCATAATCGTGGCAGGATTGGAGTTAATCAGCACCACTTCCAGCCCTTCCTCGCGTAGTGAGCGGCATGCTTGGGAGCCTGAATAATCGAACTCGGCAGCTTGCCCGATGACAATCGGGCCCGAGCCTATTACCATCACCTTCCGTAGCGACCTATCAATTGGCATCTCTCCTCCCTTGTCGCCTCACTGGACGGACTTAAAGGGATGTGGAGAGAGTATACCTTATGCGGGCACTCGCGCCAAAATCAACACGCCATCGGTGCGCCCGTAAACAAATCGCCGCCCATCGGGCAGGAACTGGATTGCGCTCACGCCCACTATCCCCGTTGGAACAACATGTCTTAGGTTTTGCGAGCCCATATCCCACAAAATCAGAGCGCCCCATCCACCCGCCGCTAACCAGCGTCCATCAGGTGAAAACGCCAGAGCCAGCACCATATTTCTCGACGAGGGAAAAAGTGGATGATAGGCTGGGAGTTTGAAAGTGCTTTGTAGGCGCCAATCTGGCATGCGCCAGATTGTCACCACCCCTGTGGCGTCGCCACTGGCAAGCCAACGACCGTTGGGGGAGAACGCAAGAGCAGAAACACCACCTTGATGTTCGCCCCATTCTCGAATCTTTTTACCTTGAACGACATCCCAGAGCAGGATAGTAGGAGATACTTCACCACGACCACCAACACAACTGGGGAAAAGAAACGCCTCCTTTGCTGGACAGCTGCCAGTAGCAAGCCATCGGCTGTCTGGTGAAAAGGCAAGACCAGCACCCGGGTAAGGGATAGAAGTGTCGAGATGGAGTTTACCGGTGCGCAAATCCCAGATTCGCAAATAGGCTCCCGCGGTCGCAAACCATCGCTTGTCGGGTGAGAGAGCGGACGCAAGCACAATAGTCCCCACCCGCGGGTGTTGAAGGGGTGTCCATCGGTCGGTGAGCGGGTCCCAAATTCCCGGAAGACCATCGCTATGCACCAGCACCAGCCGACGACGGTCAGAAAGATATTTTGCCCACAGCGGTGGGAACACAGAATTTGAATCTGGTTTACGCCCTTGAATCACCTGAATGGCACGCGACTGCATCGTGTTCAGGCACCACTCCCGAAGACCCTCTTCCTGCTCGGTCGAGAGCATGGCATTCCCATCCCGCCGAATATCGATGTCGTTAATCATCGTGGCATGACCATCAGGTAGGCGCATCTGACCCGTGCGCGAATCATAAACAGCCAGACTGAACCTACCCAGACGAGAGATACCTGAACCGGCAGTTCTAACAATACATGCAATCTCTGCATTACCGGGTAGAAACACGCAATGCATCACATCCCGCCACTCCCTACTGAATGAGGAGGGCTTAATCTCAGCGACCTTTTTCCCTGTGGCGACTTCCACCACTTCGATTGATCTCTCCCAACTTTGTGCAGGGTGCAGGGCTGCATAGCGCCCATCGTCTGAGATGGCTACGGGCGTGGCGGTTGTCTGAAGGACGCGCTCCTCTAACTGGTTCATATCCCAGATCACTACCTGATACAGCTCCGGCTTAAAAATCAGGTAGGTGCCTTTAGGCGAAAAACGGGGAGCGAGTCTCGAATAGGTCGAGCTAAACCACATCTTTTCACGCGTCTTCACCAGCTCCACCCCTTGAGCGGTCAGTCGCCAGACGCAGAACCGATCTCCCAATTGCTCCGTCCAGCCAAACAGGTAACGCCCATCTGGAGAAATGGTGGCGACATGGTGGATATTGGGAATCTGCAACAGCACCTGCCCGCTGATTAGGTCAAACACCTCGGCATAGTACCCTTTTTCATAACGGACGACCACACCTCGTGGCGAGTCTGACGCCACATCCAACCTGATGCTCTCGTGGGATTCCAGCTCTCTATAGCAGATTAACTTGCCAGAAGCCAGATCATACACCGCTGCACAGCGATAGGGGGTCATCACTCCCAGTCGCCTTCCGTCTGGTGAGAGCTGGAACTTCGTCGTATGAGACACCTCTAACTTGTCCAGATTCAAGACACGCAGAAGTTGGAGGTTGCTTACACGCCAAAAGTAGAGGGCATGCCCTATCCCCATCAGCTGGCGACCATCTGGGGAGAGGAAAAGAGCAAGCAACCCGCTGCCACGCCCAGCCATCCACAAAACTTCGGGCATGCCATGTGCTGTAGCCGTAACTTTCTCCATTGCCGCCTCCCACTGTATGGACGACCATCTCGGGAACAGGGTTGCGCCTTTTTTATACGCGCTCTCTCGATGTTCTATCGGGGGTTTGAGGCGAGGCGCAAGGCAAGCCTATGTTGCGGATGGCTCGCGCGGGGAGATGACCACATAGCGATGCGGCTCCTCGCCCTCGCTGTAGGTCATCACCTCGGGGTCATCCTTGAGGGTCTGATGCACGATGCGCCGCTCATGGGGGGGCATCGGGGGCAGCACGGCTTCCTCACGCCGCTTTTTGACCTCGTTTGCAATGGCAATCACCTGATTGCGCAGCCGTTCGGTGCGTCGCCGTCGCCAGCCTGCCCCGTCCAGCACGATTCGGGCGTCCAACCCGGTGGCGCGCGGCACTACCAGATTCAGCAGAAACTGGAGCTGATTGATGACTTCGCCATTTTTACCGACCAGGATGGGCACATCGCGCCCAACCATCTCGACTTCGACATAGCGTCCATGTGTGCCGCGCAGCACCGCCTGCACATTCAAGCGCAGTCGGCGCAGCAGATAGTCCACATAGTCTGCCACCTGACGCGCCACTTCGGGCGAGACGGTCTCCGATTCGGCGGGCGGCTGGCTCGCGGTAGGTGCGACGAGGCTCGCTCGCACTCGCGCTGGCGCAATCAAAATACCCAGCAGGCTCCTTTTGCCCTCGTCCAGCACCTCGAATTGCACTTGGCGCTCATCCTGCACGCCCAACTGCTGCATCGCTTTGCGCTTTGCGTCTTCAACTGTATTCCCTGTGGCTTCCACGAATGTCATAGATGGCTCCCTCCTCATTTTCGTTTGGAACGCTTTTTGGGGGGTTGGTAGCGCGGCTTGCGTCCATCATGCGCCAAATTGTTCGTCGGCTCACTGGGTGCATCCAGCGGTTCCAGTGGCGGAGCGGGACGACTCAAATACAGCTTATAATGGAGTGTATAGAGAACATTTGTTAGCATCCAGTAGAGGATGAAGGCGGCGGGGAAACGGAACTGCCACGAGAAGATGACCAGCATGGCAGTGGTCATTATCGCCATCATCTTCTGCATCTGCGCTTGGGACGGGTCGGTGATGGTCAATCGGCTGCTGATATACATGCTGATGGCGTAGAGTATCATCAGGGGTGCGTCGAACTGAGCCAGATGCGAGCCAATCAGCCCCGGAAAGCGCGTCCCCATCTCCGGATTAATCCAAAGGAAGTGCCCATGCTTGAACTGAACCTGATAGAGAAGAATCATGTTATAGACCCAGATGAGGAAGGGGATGGGCAGCAGCGCGTAAAGGCAGCCCGACATCGGGTTGATGCCGTATCGCTTGTAAAGCTCCATCTGGCGACGCATCAGCTCCTCGCCCGCATATTTCGCCTGCAGCTCTTGCAGCCGTGGAGCCAGCTGCATCATCTTGCGCATACTGGCAAACTGCTTGTTCGAAAGAGGCAGTAAAATCAGCCGCACCAGCACGGCAATCGCCACAATCGCCAGCACATAACTCGCGTCGGAACGCCCAAAGAAGCGCACCATCGCCTGGATAATCTGATAGGAGATGAACTGACGGTTGTGCTGGTCAATCTCCACTTCGACCTTTTGCTGCAAGGCGCGCCCCTGCGTGCGATAGATCTGCGTGTGGGGATAGAACTCCTCCAGGCGACGCAGGGCGTTAAATGCCTGATGGGCATCCTTTTTGTCCTCATAGTAGATGCGCGCTTCGAGCAGCAAGCCCAGCGCGGCATACTCGGTGCCCTGAAAACGGCTGCTTAGCTCGTGGCAGCGACGCATCGCTTCCACATAATCTTTGTCGGCACGAAGCTTCTCGATTTCGGCGACAAGCTGCTCGGGCGGTTTATCGCTGACGGGCGGACGGGCAAAATAGCTCCAGCCCATCAGCAGCAACAGCCAGATGACCATCGCAATAAGCATGGTCTGCACAAAGAGTTTCTTCTGATCTATAGGCTCCTGAGCCATTTTCGTACTCCCTCACTGCTTAGGGTAGCGGGTGGGCAGCTCTGGCACGGGATCGTAGCCTCCGGGATGGAAAGGATGGCAGCGCAGGATACGCTTCAGCCCCAACCAGACCCCACGCAACGCTCCATATCGCTGAATTGCTTCGTAGGTATAGCGCGAACAGCTGGGATAGAAGCGGCAAACGGGTGGGGTGAGGCGTGAAAGCCGCTGATAGAGCCGGATGAGGCTCATCAACAGCCGCGCTATCGGACTAAGATGTACCTGCCTGCTCACGATGCACCCCCTCCTTCTGCTTTCAAGAGCCGCAGCTGCTGCAGCGCCTCGCGTAGCTCCTGTTGAATCTGCTTGAACGGAGCATCCATTGCGGGTTCGTGGGTGATTAGCACCAGATCGTAGCCGGGTGCCATCTGCGTCCAGAGGGCGCGGCAGGCTGCCCGTAGCCGACGCTTTGCCCGATTGCGTTGCACCAGCGTTCTAAAGCGTCGTCCCGCTACGATGCCGATCCGAGTCGGCTCATCATCGCGGCGCGAATAAGCATAGAGTGTAAAGGTTGCCATGCGTATCCGTCTCCCCTGTTGATAGGTGCGTTCGAACTCGGCGCGTCGGCGCAACCGTGCGACACGCGGCAGCATCAGTCCACGGTCAGTCGCCAGCGACCTTTGAGCCGCCGCCGCTTAAGCACATTCTGCCCGTCCTTGCTGCGCATACGACGCCGAAAGCCATGCACCCGATGGCGATGCCGATTATTCGGTTGATAAGTTCGCTTCATACACCGTTCTCCTCCATCGGCTCTGATTTTACCCCACAGGGGTCATCAAATGCCCAATCACCGAGAGGATTTACCCTTCCTTCCGTCAAAATGGTGTATAATCCCTAATATGGAGGGCATCATGACCAAGCGATGGTTAATTGGGTTGTGCAGTTTCTTATGGCTTGGCGTGGCGCTATGGGCGCAAACGCCTGAGGCACTGCAGATGCGCATGCAGCTAACCGAGCAGCTGCAAAAAGAGGCGCCGGGTGTGCTGCTGTATGAGGAGGGTCCAATTGTTCGGCGGATTTGGGGTGTGCCCTTTGGCTACGGCTCCTCGCCCATCGATTCCGCCCTTGCGTTTGTGGCGCGCTACAGCGGCTTGTTCACACCCGGTGCCAGCGACCTGGTACTGAGTGGCACTCAGGAAGTGATGCCTCCCAAATTCACCGCGGTTTATTTCCAGCAACAGGTGCAGGGCATCCCCGTCGATAGGGGCGAGCTGACCCTGCTGGTGCGCAACGCGCCCGATTACCCCTTGGTGCTGGCAAGCAACTCGGTGCGCTTTGTGGAACCCGTTGCGCTCAAACCGAGCTTGACAGCGGAACAGGTTCGTGAGCTGGTACGCAAGCTGCGCCCCGATCTCCATCAGGAGAGCCAACCCGAACTCGTTGTCTATCCCGGTGAGGAGCGCACCCACTTGGCATGGGTGCTGACCGTCGACGCGCATCGCCCCGACAAACCGGAGCGGTATCGCGTCTTCATCGACGCGCACACCGGAGTGCCGCTGGAGTGGCGATCCGAGATTTACTTTGTGGACATCACGGGGCGTGTGCAAGGCTATGCGACGCCTGGATTGCGCCCCGACCACAGCCAGAACCCGCCCGTGCTGCAGCCAATGCCCCAGCTGCAAGTGTCCCTCAGCGGCGGCTCCAGCGTGTTTACGAATCCCGAGGGCTTTTTCACCCTGCCCTTCAGCGGGAGTGGCAGCGCCACCGTGCGGGCAGACCTCATCGGTCCTTGGGTACGCGTGGTCAATCAGGCGGGTACGACGCTCTCCCTCCAGCAGACCGTTACACCCCCTGGACCAGCCGACTTCATTTTCAACACGGAGCGCGTCGAGCTAAACACGGCGCAGGTGAACGGTTTCCTGCAAACCCAGATTGTGCATGACTTCGCCAAAGCGATTAACCCCAGCTACCCGGGCATCGATTATCAGATACCCTGCAATGTGAATATCAATAACACCTGCAACGCCTATTACTCGTTGGAACGCTCCATCAATTTCTTCCGCTCGGGCGGAGGGTGTGTGAACACCGCCTACTCCACCGTCATCTATCACGAGTACGGGCACTTTATTATCCACATGGGGCATCCCAACGCCACGGGTGATTACCATGAGGGCATGGCGGATACAACAGCGGCATTACTCGCGGATGATCCATGTCTGGCGATAGAGTTTAGAGGCATCGGTACAGGCTGCCTTCGAAACGCCGTCAACGATGTGCGCTACCCATGCTCCGGCGGAGCGCATTACTGTGGGCAGGTACTCAGCGGCGCGTTCTGGCAGACCTATCTTTCGATGCGTCGGCGCTACAGCGGGAATCCTGCTTTTGCGTTGCGCAAAGTGCGCGAATGGTATCTCAACAGCATCCTACTGCGCCCAAGCGGCATCTCACCGCAGATCACTATCGATGTGCTGACCCTCGACGACGACGACGGCAACATCTACAACGGCACGCCCCACTATCCCCAGATTAACGAGGGCTTCTCCCGCCATAATCTGCCCGCGCCTCAAATCGACTGGCTGCGCATCGATCCCATTCAGTTGCCTGACTCGGTTGTGGCGCCGCCGCAGCCGCCCTTGTTCCCGCTGATGCGCTTCGTGGTGCGCGTCTCCAATTTGGCGGGCGAACTCAACCGCAGTGGTGTCTTTTTGCGCTACTCGGTGAACGGAGGCGCTTATCAACAGATACCGATGCGCTGGATGCAGGGTGATCGGTTCGTAGCGGCTGTGCCCGTACCCGCATGTGGCAGCACGGTGCGCTACTATATCGAAGCGTACGACACGCAGGGGCGCGTGACCTACTATCCGCGCGGAGGGCAGAATGCTGCCCGCACCGTGCTGGTCGCATCCAGCCTCGTCATCATCTTCGAAGATACGGGTGAGACCGATCTGGGCTGGAGCGTGCAGAACCAGAACCTGACCGCAGGGGCTTGGACACGCGACATTCCGCGCGGCACTGCGCAGGACGGACGACCTGCCAATCCAGGTGCCGATTCGCCCGATACTGGCTCGCGCTGCTTCTTCACGGGACAGGGCAGTGTCGGCGGTTCAGTTGGGGAAGCCGATGTGGATGGCGGTCCAACCTATCTCATCTCGCCTGTGATTAACCTGGAAGGGAGCGACGCCTTCGTCGAGTATTATCGCTGGTTCTACAACGGCACCACCATCAACGACACCTTCTTCGTGGAGGTCTCCAACAACAACGGTGCTTCGTGGGTGCGTGTGGAGACGGTGAACTTCACCGGTGCAGAGAACCAGTGGGTGCGTCGCAGCTTCCGCATAGGGGACTATGTGACGCCGACCGCGCAGGTGCGCATCCGATTCGGCACGATGGATAATCCAAACGACTCGATCTGCGAGGCAGGCGTGGATCACATCGTGATCCGGCGCATCGTGTGCCCGTAAATACTTGTCTCCTCTCCCCACACTGGGGGGAGGAGACTCTCCTGCGCATGGTATAGTTGAAGCCAGCCATGCGCATTTTGGAGATTGTGTCGGGCAGGGACGCATGTGGCGCAACAGTGCACACGCTCCAGATAGCCTGCGGGCTTCACCAGCGTGGCAATGAACTCTATCTGCTGGGGCGACCGGGTGCATGGGTGCTACAACAGGCGCAAAAAGCGGGTATTCCCACTATTGAATCGGAGCTGCGACGCCTGCCGCTGCATGACCTGCGCACCATCGCCCGCTTTTGCCACGAACACCAGATAGAGGTCATTCTGGCGCATATGTCGCGGGCGAACAACTTTGCGGTGTGGCTGAGTCGACTTACAGGTATCCCCGCCGTGCTGCGTGCCCACGCCCACACGCTCCACTTCCACTGGCGCATGGCAGACCACATCTTGGCAGTGTCGGAGCAGACTCGCCGTTATCACATGCGCTTTAACCGTGTGCCATCCCATAAAATCAGCACGGTTCACGGCTTTATTGAGCCAGAACGACTGAGCCTGCCCGACAAGAATGTACGGCAGCAGGTGCGTCAGGAGTTGGGGCTATCTCCTAATGCGTTTGTAGTGGGCGTGGTGGGCAACATTATTCCGCGCAAGGGACAGCTTTACCTAATTCGTGCGCTTCCGCCTGTGGTGCGCGAGGTGCCTCAGCTGCAAGTGCTGCTCATAGGGCAGGTGCATCCGCCGCGCTATGGTGAGCAGGTGCGACGCGAAATTGCCCGATTGGGGTTGGAGCCTTATGTGCGTTGGCTGGGTGTGCGCGCGGATGTGCCGCGCTTGCTGATGGCGATGGACCTTTACGCGCTCCCCACGCTCAACGACATGCTGCCGATGGCATTATTGGAGGCGATGTGGATGGGGTTGCCCATTCTGTCCACGCAGGTGGGCGGCATTCCAGAAGCGGTACGGGATGGTATCGAGGGCTGGCTTGTGCCCCCACGCGACCCGCTTGCCCTCACAGCGGCACTACAGGAGGCGATTCACAATCCGCAGGAGCGTGCCCGTCGCGCCCGCAATGCCCATCTGCGCATCGAGCAGGCGTTCACCGCCTCTACAAAAATCCCTGAGATAGAGGCGGTTCTGAAGGGCGTTGTGGCGATGCGCAAATAAGTCGCGCAAAGCACTCCACCCCGAAAAAGAGTATACTTCCAGTTATGGTGAAGGCATCCGACGAGATTGGGGTACTGGCGCAGGGCGTGCGGCGCGGCGAGACGCGCGCCATTGCCCGTGCCATCAGTCTGGTGGAGGAGCCAAGTGCGGAACGGCTTGCCCTGCTGGAAACTCTCTTTCCCGACACGGGACACGCCATCAAAATCGGCATCACCGGCGCACCCGGTGCAGGCAAAAGCACCCTCACCTTCCAGCTCATACCGCGCCTGCGTGAGCGGGGCTATCGCGTCGCCGTGTTAGCCGTCGACCCCACCAGCCCCTTCAGTGGCGGCGCCATTTTGGGCGACCGCATCCGCATGGAGGATAGCCTCAGCGGCGTCTACATCCGCAGCCTTGCCAGCCGAGGCAGCCTCGGTGGGCTATCTTGCGGCGTGCCACCCGCCATCCGGGTACTGGAGGCTGCCGGGTTCAATCTTATTCTCATCGAAACGGTGGGCGCAGGGCAGTTGCAAGTCGATGTGCGCTTCGTGGCAGATACGGTGGTGCTGGTGTTGGTGCCTGAAGCGGGCGATGTGATTCAGGCGATGAAGGCGGGCATTATCGAGATTGCCGATATTTATGTGATTAATAAAGCCGATCGCGAGGGTGCCACCCGCATGCGGCTGGAATTGCGCGCCGCGCTGGAGTTGGGCGGCAAACCCAAAGGGTGGAATCCCCCTATCTTACTTACAGAAGCCCTGCATGGCAAAGGCGTCGAGGAGCTGGTGCAGTTTATTCAGCAACACTGGGATTATCAGCAGCGCACAGGCGAGTGGGAACAACGACGCCAACAGCAGTTAGCGTGGGAGCTGCAGTCGCTGGTGCATCAGACGCTGGCGACCCACGCCCAGACCCTCACCCAGCAGCTGTTCGATGACGCCACGCTGCAGCGTATTGCCCAGCGCCAAGAAAACCCCTATTCGCGCCTGCTCCAACTCTGGCAGAGCATGCCCAGCCTCTAACGCGCTCGTAAACCCTCCACCCACTACCGCGATATCGTTTACAGCCACGGTTAGGAGGCGGTGAGATGGACCCACACGCAATCGCCAGCTGGGACGACCACGCAATTTCAGATACCTCACTGGTCACGGTTCCATCGCCAACGCCAGAAGTGCCTTGCGCTCCTTCCGATAACCCCACAAGCCGTTCCAGTCATAGGTGTGGCGCGTGCCGTTCATCAAATCACCAAAAGCATCAGTAATGGGCGCAGGCGAATAGGCACCGCTGGGACTGCTGGTCGCTACCAAGTCGCCCCGCAGGCTCCAGTGCTTGAACTCCGCACCCGCGTTGCTCACCTGCTGGTACATCGCACCACCGTAGCTGTAGTATACCCACTCCCCACCATTCGCTCGCTCCACCACCAAAGTATCACCCGAATACAAGTACTCCACCTCCAAATCCCCCCGCACACCACGCACCCGACGACCTAACCCGTCATACTCGTACACCCAGCCCACACTATCGCCCTGTTTTTGCAGGCTCATCAAGTTCCCTTCCGCATCATAACCCAACAACCAAGTCGCATTCCCCACACGACGCATCACCACATTGCCGTCCAAATCGTGCTGCCAAGGCTGACCGTTCCACGACACCAACTGGTTCGCCTCATTATACGCCATCACATCCGTGAAGGTCTGCCCGTTCACCGTGCGGGTGCGTGCCAAGCGGTTGCCCACCAAGTCGTAGGTATACTCCATCGTGTAGGCGTTCGCCCCTGTGCGCACTTCCCGAATGAGCTGCCCTTGATGGTCGTAGGTGTAGGTCGTGGTGGCTGTCTGCGGAACACCGCCCGACCAGACCGTCTCCTGCTTCTGCTGGATGCGCCCCAAGCCATCCCGCACATACTCC
>OGCH01000875.1_pt1 | contig 13304 bp, 10 predicted proteins | sample 1570111 | NCBI WGS metagenome assembly OGCH01 (sample SAMN03436243, study PRJEB24508) | hot springs metagenome | biome: Desert Springs; feature: Hot Springs; material: Water | place: USA: Great Boiling Spring, Nevada | collected 2008-12-01 | depth 0 m m | reverse complement strand
GCCTGCCAATATGGGAGCAAACACCAGGGCTATTATGGACATTAGTTTAAGCATGATGTTCAAACTGGGTCCTGCGGCGTCTTTCATTGGGTCACCCGCTGTATCTCCTACTACAGCAGCCTTGTGGGCATCGGAGCCTTTTCCCCCGAAATGACCCATTTCAATGAACTTTTTAGCGTTATCCCAAGCTCCACCAGCATTTGCTTGAATTATGGCCAAAAGGAACCCTGCGCCTATCGAACCCAGTAAGAATCCCGCCAGGGCATATTTGCCGAGAATGAATCCAACTGCCAATGGAGCTACTATGGCTACAATTACAGGCGTAACCATTCTTCTCAACGCTCCTCGAGTGGAAAGGGCTACACAACGAGCATAATCGGGTTTAGCTTTACCTTCCATCAGACCAGGTATTTCACGGAATTGCCTTCTCACCTCTTCAACTATTACAAAGGTGTTCCTTCCAACAGCATCCATTACCATCGCACAGAAAACAGCCGGTAACATCACTCCGATGAATAATCCTGCTACAACCGGAGCACTCAAAATGCTTGACAAAAGGCCTCCTTCTATGACCAGCTGCCCATTTTCAACTTTAACGATACCTACTGCGAACCCATAAGAGAGAAGAAGCGCAAGGGCTGTCAGAGCAGCTGATCCAATAGCAAATCCCTTTCCCGTAGCCGCCGTAGTATTCCCCAATGCATCAAGGGCATCAGTTCTCTCCCTGATTTCAGGCCCCAAGCGTGCCATCTCGGCGATACCACCAGCGTTGTCTGCTATTGGACCATAAGCATCAGTGGAAAGAGAAATACCTAAAGTGGAAAGCATTCCCACTCCCGCAATTGCCACTCCATAAAAGCTTGCCAATTTATAAGAAACCAAAAGGGCAAGGGCTACTACCAAAATTGGTATCCAGGTGCTCATCATACCTACAGCGAAACCCTGCATTATGGCCGTTCCTCCTCCGCTTGTTGCCGCTTGGGAGATCTTTTGAGTGGGGCTGTATTCGTAGGCAGTGTAATAGTTGGTGCTTTCCCCAATAATGATTCCAGCTATAAGCCCTGCCAAAACCGAATACCAAATCCCCATATGAGCCTTAAGGATTAAAACTACCAAGAGGGATAAAACAAGGGTCAAACCGGCCGCTACAAAAGTGCCTCGCCTTAAAGCCCACAAGAGGTCCCTCATTCGGCTTCCCCCAGTTGAGACGAAGAAAACACCTATAATAGAAGCGATTATCCCACTTGCGGCAACAAGAAGCGGTAAGTGCCAAGCCGTTTGAGGTAAAGGCACCAATCCACTTGAAAAGGCTAAAATCGAAAGGGTCATAGCCGCTATAATGGCATCCACATAAGATTCAAAAAGGTCTGCTCCCATTCCGGCCACATCTCCCACATTATCCCCAACCCAGTCAGCTATAACTGCAGCATTTCTCGGGTCATCCTCCGGAATACCCACCTCCACCTTTCCAACTAAGTCAGCGGCCGCATCCGCTCCCTTGGTGTAAATGCCACCTCCAACCCTGGCAAAAAGAGCCACCGAAGAAGCCCCCATTCCATAGGCTGGAAGGATGCTCAGGAATTGGGGATGGTCCTTAAACAAGAAATAAATGACACAAACCCCCACAAGTCCTATGCCCACAACGGTCATTCCCATAACGGTTCCGCCCCTAAAAGCCACCCTAAGACCTGAATTGAGGCTTTCCCTGGCTGCTACAGTAGTTCTGGCATTGGCCCTTACCGCAATGCTCATCCCCGCATAACCAGAAGCCATGGAACATAAAGCACCAAGCACGAACGCAAAGGCTGTCCAAGGGCTCATTGAGGGGCTTGCTTTACCAAGGATAAGTAGGACGATTGCTACAACGATCACAAAGATGGCCAAAATTTTATACTCAGACTTAAGAAATGCCTCGGCTCCTTCCCTCACTGCTTCTGAGGCCTCCTTTATAAGCCCCGTCCCGGGATCTTTTTTTAGTGTAGATAGAGCAGCCGAAAACGCATAAATCAGACCCAAAACCCCACTCGCTAAAGCTATCCATCCCCACTCCATCTTTCTCCTCCTAAAAACTTACGAGTGTTACTTTGAGGCTTAACAAAAAAAAGTATACCTTGTCAAGGGTGTGAGACTTGTCGTTTGATAAGAAAAAATTTTAAAATTTGCTTGTTCGATGCTTGCCAAAATTTTGAGTGGCACCATTTATGGGATTGAGGCAAAAAGGGTCGAGGTAGAGGTCGATATTTCGTTAGGTCTTCCCGCTTTTAATATCGTAGGTTTGCCGGAAGCAACTGTTAAAGAGAGCAAAGAACGGGTAAGAGCAGCACTTAAAAACTCTGGTTATGAATTTGTCCCTCGGAAAATCACCGTTAACCTCGCTCCTGCCGATTTGAAAAAAGAAGGTTCGGGATTAGATCTTCCAATCGCTCTTGGGGTACTTGTGGCACAGCAAAAAATAGAGAGCTCCAAATTGGAGCGGTATCTTTTTGCCGGTGAACTCTCTCTTGAAGGTAAAGTAAAACCCATAAAAGGTACTTTGCCTTTGGCCCTTTTGGTCAAGGAAGAGGGACTCCGTGGGCTGGTTCTTCCTTCTTCAAATGCTCGTGAAGCTTCAGTGGTTAAAGGTATAGAGGTTATTCCGGTTAACGAGCTAAAAGAAGCTTTTGAGTTTATTCGAGGGGACTTAGAGATTGCGCCCTTTGATGTTTCTTCCGAGGATGCGAATGAGGAAGTTTTTCCCTACGAAGATATGGAGGAGGTCAAAGGCCAAGAAAGCGCCAAAAGGGCCCTGGAGGTTGCTGCTGCTGGGGGACATAACGTTCTTATGATAGGTCCCCCTGGTTCTGGTAAGACGATGCTTGCTAGAAGGCTCCCAGGAATATTGCCTCCCATGACCTTTGAAGAGGCCATCGAGACCACTAAGATATGGAGTGTGGCCGGACTTTTACCGGAGAATAAACCCCTTCTCACTCACCGTCCCTTTCGGTCACCTCATCACACCATCTCCGATGCAGGGCTTATAGGAGGCGGACAGAACCCCCGTCCAGGCGAGGTGAGTCTTGCCCATAATGGGGTCCTTTTCTTAGATGAGTTCCCGGAGTTTAGGAAGAACGTACTTGAAGCTTTGAGAGGCCCCCTTGAAGATGGCTTTGTCACCCTTTCCAGGGCAATGGGGTCCATTACCTATCCGGCGAGGTTCATGTTGGTGGCTGCCATGAATCCTTGTCCGTGTGGTTATTTTGGTGATCCGATTAAGCAGTGTCGATGTTCCTTTAACGACATAAAGAGGTACATATCGAGAATCTCAGGTCCTATCCTTGACAGAATCGATGTACACATAGAGGTTCCTCATGTGCCCTATCAGGATCTTTTAAGCGAAAGTCCTTCGGAAAGCTCTCGCTCAATTCGTGAGAGGGTAATCGAGGCGAGAAGGCTTCAAATTGAACGCTTTAAAGGAGAAGGCATTTTCTGTAATGCTCATATGACTTCTCGACATATCAAACGTTTCTGTGCGCTTTCTCCCACAGCTAAAAAACTTCTTGAGGAGGCCATGAAAAAACTCGGTTTAAGCGGAAGGTCCCTTAATAAGGTTTTAAAGGTGGCTCGGACTATATCAGACCTTTCCCTTTCAGAAGATATAAAAGAAGAGCATCTTCTTGAGGCTATAAGTTATAGATCGCTGGATCGGTATAAGTTTTACTGAAAATAAGGTTGAAAATGGGTCTTAAATAAGATAAAAAGAGCTTGTGGAAAAAAGAAGATTTTACTTAAAGCCCGGTGATCACGTGATGCATAGGCGTTACCCCGAATGGGGAGTAGGTAAGGTGTTGGAACTTTGGAAGGGGAATTTGCCGGGCGGTAGTGCCTACGTGAAGGTCATTTTTGCAGACGGAAAGGTTCGAGTTTTCGATAACAATTCCGATAGCTCCACCTACTGGGGAAAGGTAGGACTTATTAAAATTAAAGAGGGCGATTAGCTCAAATGGATAGAGCGCTGGCCTCCGGAGCCAGAGGTCGCGGGTTCAAGTCCCGCATCGCCCACCAGGGGAGGATTTTTTTGATTTTCCTTCCTAAAATAGGTTAACCAATTTAAAGCTTGCGTTAAGAGGGGTTCTAAATTACAAATTGAGACCGATAATAGAAAATATTTGTACTGAGAAAAATATGCTTTACAGCTTTGATGGAAAGGCCCCAAGTGTAGGTGATGGGACTTACGTTAGTGAGACAGCAATTGTAATTGGTGAAGTAAAGATTGGTAAAAATTGCTATATAGGGCATGGAGCAATAATCCGAGGTGATTATGGTAAAATCGAAATAGGAAACGAAACATCAGTCGAAGAAGGCGTGGTAATCCATGCACCACCAAATGAACTTTGTGTTATAGGTAATGGCGTTATAATTGGGCATGGTGCTATAATCCATGCAAAAAAGATAAATGACAATGTGGTAATTGGAATGGGTGCGATCCTCAGTTTTTGGTCTGAAATAGGAGAGGGCTCGATAGTGGCAGAGGGTTCTGTTGTGAAGAAAGGTCAAAAGATTGAGAGTAATGTGGTAGTGGCAGGGCATCCCGCCAAGAAGATCCGTGAGGTTTCCGAAAAAGAAAAAGAATTTTGGCAGGAAGCAAGAAAGCGGTATATAAAGCTGGCGCAAAAATACATAGAAGGGGGTATTAAAAGAATTCTACCACCATAGCCTTAAGTTGGTGCTAAAAATTCCTCCCTTTTAAAAAAAAGAAGGAAATTGTTGTTACTTTTGCTATCGGTTTACTTAAAAGTAACGCAAACTTCAACAGGTCCTTTAGGATCAAGGTCAATGTATCTTGCACATAATGTAGTATCAGGCTTAACAGGTATCATCTTTCCAATGCTTCCCAGGGATAGGAGGTCACCTTTCTTTAACCTCTTGCCTTCTCTTGAGAGGGATTCCTTTATCCACAGTGCAACAGCAAGAGGGTTTCCGAGAAGATTCGAGCCTTTTCCCTCGGTAAGCAAGTTGCCTTTCTCGTCATATATCTGGAGAGTGAAATTTTTCAGCCTTTCCATCCATTCCACCGTTGCCACAAGGGGTATGGCTTCTCCCATTACCCCATAGCGAGCTCCCACATTTATGGCAGCAATGGCTGGTGCATTTAATTTCACCTGAGGATCGTATACGAGGTCAGGAAGTTCTATAAAGGGTATAACTGCGTCTAAATTCTTTAAAACTTCCTCCAGGGTTTTTGCTTCATTGATGGCTTCATTGCCCACCCTCACAAGCAAATCCCCTTCGCTTATCGGCCGTATACCAAACTTGGCATCCATAGTGACACCGCTTTTGAGCAACATTTTTTGTAGCAGTGTACCTCTTATAGGATGATTTACGCCAAAAGCTTGCTGAGCCACAGGATTTGTAAGTCCAGCTTTATATCCTACCGGAGTGCCAAATTCTTTTGAAATAAGCAGAATAAATCTTTCTTGCACCTTCATAGCTTCTTCCATTGTGAGGGAAGAATCCACTTGGGTGACGGGAATCTTATTGAGAAAATGATCTGCAAGCTTCGTAGCAAGATCCTGGGCTCTAAGGCCTGAGTATAAGATGGGTATGAGAAAAACCCATCCTAAGAACACAATACTCCACTTTTGAAAAACCTTGTTATATCTCATTCACAACCTCCTTATCTTCATGATTGAAAGCAAATTATAGTCTAAAGTTTTTCTGTTGTCAAAAATGATTTGTTTTTCAAAGTATTGATAAATAAAAGAAAAAGGAGCAAAATGGAAACTCATGGGAGAAGGAGGGGACATGGATTACAAGGATACTCTTAATCTGCCGAAAACCGAATTTCCCATGAAGGCAGAGCTCACCAAAAAGGAGCCCAAGCTTCTTGAAAAATGGGTAAAGGAGAGGATTTATGAAAGAATTCTGGAGCATAGGGATAAGGCTCCGAATTTCCTTCTTCACGATGGTCCGCCTTATGCCAATGGGCACATTCACATGGGGACCGCTTTGAACAAGATCCTTAAGGATTTTATCGTCAAATCAAAGACCATGTCGGGATTTAGGGTCCTTTTTGTTCCTGGATGGGATTGTCATGGTTTGCCAATAGAGCATGAAGTTGAAAAAATGCTAGGAAGCGATAAGGGCAAGTTAAGTAAAGTGGAGATAAGGAAACTGTGTAGAGACTATGCTATTAAGTTCGTAAACATACAAAAGGAAGAGTTTAAAAGGCTTGGAGTCTTTGGCACATGGGATACTCCTTATTTGACCATGGACCCGAAATATCAGGCTGTAATAATTAGAGAATTTGGAAAATTCGTCCGAGAGGGCTACGTTTATAGGGGTAAAAAACCGGTCTACTGGTGCCCTCATTGTAAAACCGCTTTAGCGGAAGCCGAAGTGGAATATAATCCCCATAAGGCGCCTTCAATTTATGTGAAGTTCCCGTTTGTTAAGGATGAGAAGTTTTCCTCGCTTTTATCCGATCCAAGGGAAGCTTTTATTGTGATTTGGACTACCACCCCTTGGACCCTTCCGGCTAATTTGGCTGTGGCGGTTAATCCGGATTACGAGTACGTTTTTCTCTCAAGAGGCAATGAGCTTTTATTGATGGCTCATCGACTTTTCCCTTATGTGATGGATCTTCTCGGAGAAAAATGGGAAGTGGTCCACAAGGTAGAAGGAAGGGAACTTGAGGGGTTAAGGTACCGACATCCCTTCATGCAAAGAGAAGGCCGTGTCATTTTAGCCGATTATGTAACCCTTGATACCGGAAGTGGTTGTGTTCATATAGCGCCTGGACATGGTGAAGAGGATTATGAAAGCGGACTCAAATATGGTCTTGATATTTACGCGCCCGTTGACGAAAGCGGGCGTTTCACTCAAGAAGTTCCGGAGTTCCAAGGCCAGTTTGTTTTCGATGCTGACCCACAAATTATAAAACTCCTTCAAGAGAAAGGGTTTTTACTTCATGCTTCTCAGGTTGAGCACTCATATCCCTATTGTTGGAGATGTAAAAATCCCATCATTTTCAGGGCAACCCATCAGTGGTTTATTTCCCTTGAGCACAAAAACTTGAGACAAAAACTGCTTGAGTGGATAAACCGAGTCAAATGGATCCCTTCCTGGGGTCGAGAGAGGATCTATAATATGGTCCTCACAAGGCCCGATTGGTGTATCTCCCGCCAGAGGGCATGGGGAGTTCCCATTGTGGCCTTTTATTGTAATAACTGCGGTGAGATCCTGCTTTCGGAGAAGGTGATAGAGCATGTGGCCTCTTTGGTGGAAAAAGAAGGGGCTGACATATGGTTCCTTTGGCAGGAGAAGGATCTCCTTCCACCTGATATAAGTTGTGAAAAGTGTGGCGGGACTTCTTTCAGAAAGGAAGAGGACATAATTGATGTGTGGTTTGATTCCGGAGTGAGTTGGGCCGCCCTTCTTGAAGAGAGGGGGATGGGTTTTCCTGCCGATCTCTACCTTGAAGGTAGTGATCAACATCGCGGGTGGTTTCAATCGTCATTGATATGTAGCGTAGCCAATCGAGGTGTGGCACCTTACAAAAGTGTACTCACTCATGGTTTTGTCGTCGATGGTGAAGGGCGAAAGATGTCGAAGTCGCTCGGTAACGTGATCTCTCCTTCTGAGATAATTGATGATTATGGAGCCGAGATCTTGAGGCTTTGGGCTTGTGCCGAGGATTATAGGGAAGACATTCGTATCTCAGGGGAAATTATCCAGAGATTAGTCGATGCTTATAGGCGTATAAGAAATACTTGGCGTTTTATGTTGGGTAATCTTTATGATTTTGATCCCCAAAGGCATCGAATTCCATATTCGCAACTTTGGGAAATCGACAAGTGGATACTCAGTAAATTTATGCGTCTGGTGAAGAGGATAAGGGGGGCCTATGATAACTATTCTTTTCATATCATTTATCATTCTGTTCACAACTTTTCGGCAGTTGATTTGAGCGCTCTGTATTTGGATATACTGAAAGAGCGACTTTATGTCCTTACCACGGATCATCCAAAAAGAAGATCGGCCCAAAGTGCCATTTATGAGATCCTAAAAGGTATGGTTATCCTTATGGCTCCTATTTTGTCCTTTACTTCCGAAGAAGCTTGGTCACATTTGCCAAAAACTGAAGGGGAACCAGAAAGCGTTCATTTGGCCTCTTTCCCCGAAGTGAATGAGGAATGGATAAATGAAGAGCTTGAATCAAGATGGGAACGGCTTTTAAGACTAAGAGAAGAAGTAAACAAGGTCCTTGAGGAGGCAAGAAGAAGAAAGGAGATAGGTCATTCCTTTGACGCTTTGGTTAAAATAGAGGCTCCTTCTCAGGAGATTGAGTTTTTAAAAAGTTTCGGGCAGGAATTACGGGAGATCCTCATTGTGTCGCAGGTTGAGCTTGAGGAGGCTCCTTCATTAAATATAAAGGTTTTTAAGGCCAAGGGGAGAAAGTGTCCGAGGTGTTGGGTCTACGATGAGAGGGTTGGAGTTTCGTCCGCTTATCCGGAGCTTTGTCCTCGTTGCGTTGAGGTTCTGCTTAAGGAATGAAAAGGGGTTGGTTTATAACGTGTTTTCTTTTTTCCCTTTTGATAGATCAAATTTCGAAGTTTCTCATATTAAAGAAACTTCCCTACGGTAAACCCGTTGAAGTTTTAGGGGAGGCGATTCGTTTTACCTTCATATTTAATCCGGGGGGTCTATTTGGAATTGGCAAGGGGATGGGATGGTTTTTCGTATTGATGGGGGTGGTCTTCTTTTTGTTAATACCCTTTTTTTTGCGAGGAAAACGTTCGGTAATGGAAGAAACGGGTTTTGGCCTAATTTTAGGGGGAGCCACGGGAAATCTTATAGATAGAATTCGGTTTGGAGCAGTTATTGACTTCATAGATATGGGTTACAAGGGTTTCAGGTGGCCTGTTTTTAACTTGGGCGATGCGGCACTTAGTGTGGGTATAGGACTTGTACTTTTAGCGGAACTCAGGAGAAGAAGGGATGCATCCAATTCTCTGGTCGATAGGTCCTCTTAGGATACCCACTTTTGGGTTCCTTGTGGCTTGTGGCGTATTTTTTGGTTTTGTGTTATTCGAGAGAGAATCAAAAAGATTAGGGCTTCCTCCTCAAAAGGCGGGGGATATTGCCTTCTGGGCGGTTCTTTGTGGGGTTCTTTCCTCGAGATTGATCTTTGTGTTCTTTCATTTGCATGACTACAGAAGCATAATGGACGTTTTCAAAATATGGGAAGGGGGACTTGTCCTTTACGGGGGGCTTCTTCCGGGTGTGGGGTTGGCGATATTGCTTATAAGAAGGTGGAGGCTTCCTTTGCGGAAGGTTCTTGATGCCTCGGTTTTAGGTCTTTGTTTTGGTTTCGGGATGGGAAGGTTAGGTTGTTTTTCGGCTGGCTGTTGCTATGGTCGAATGACAGACCTTCCGTGGGGTGTGGTTTTTTCTGACCCCAATTCTTTAGCGCCTCAAGGGATTCGGCTTCATCCAACTCAACTTTATGAATCCCTTTTTTTCTGGCTCTCTTTTGCCTTTTTTATGAGATTTAGACCAAAAGGCGATGGTATTAGTTTTTGGAGCCTTACTTTGAGTTATAGTTTATTCAGGTTTTTCAACGAATTTTTAAGGGGTGATCCTCGGTCCTATTTCTTAGGTCTTTCTCACAATCAATGGGTTATGATGGGGCTTTTTATCTTTTCCCTTTCCATGTTAATCTACCTTCGAAATGCTAAAAATAATTAGATATCCACATCCTATCTTAAGAAGGAAAGCGGAGCCTGTAAGGGATATAGACGAGAGTACCCTTAACTTGGCTCGGGAAATGGCTGAAACCATGTATGCCGCACCGGGTATTGGGCTTGCAGCTCCCCAGGTGGGTTTCCCGCTGAGACTGATTGTGGTGGATGTGAGCTATACGGAGGGGAAACCGGATCTTAAAATTCTGTTAAATCCCGAGATAGTTTATAAAGAAGGAGAGATCATAAGCGAAGAGGGCTGTCTGAGCATCCCAGGTATAAAAAGCCTTGTGCCAAGGGCTTCGAAGGTGATAGTTAAGGGGTTGGACCTTAAGGGTGATCCCCTTGAGATAGAGGCCTCGGGGCTTTTAGCCATATGTTTCCAACACGAGATCGATCACCTGGAGGGGATCCTTTTTATAGATTATTTAAGCCCCCTTAAACGTAGCCTTATCGAGAGAAAACTCAGGAAGAAATCGAAGGAAGAATAGATGCGCCTCCTTTTTTTCGGTAGCTCACCTTTCTCACTGAGTGTATTGGAGGCTTTAAAAAAAGTTCATCAAATAGTGGGGGTAATCACCCAGCCTGATCGTCCTAAAGGCAGAGGTAGAAAGCCCGCTCCAACGGTGGTTAAGCTTTTCGCTCAAAAAGAAAGGCTATTTATCCTTGATCCGGAAAATTTAGATCAAAAAGTCCTTGAGATTTTAAAGGGCCTTTCACCAGAGGTTTTGGTGGTAGCTGCCTACGGTAAAATCTTACCTTCGGAGTACCTTAATTTGGCTCCTTTTGGGGCGATAAATGTGCATCCTTCGCTTTTGCCCAAATACCGGGGTCCATCTCCCATTCAATGGGTTCTTCTCAAAGGCGAGAGAGAAACGGGTGTCACAACTTTCCTTATGGATGAGGGGCTTGATTCGGGTCCGATTTTGCTTCAGGAAAGAGTTTCCATCGAGGACGATGATAACTATTCCTCACTTTTGGAGAAATTAAGTAATCTTTCGGCTCAATTAATCCTTAAAACTCTTGAAGAAATGGAAAAGGGTACCTTAATGCCGATTCCTCAGGATCACCAAAAGGCCTGTTACACTAAGAAAATCGATCGAAGTTTAGGCTTGATAAACTGGAATAGACCAGCAAGAGAGGTTTGGAATAAGGTGAGGGCCCTTGAAGGATGGCCTTGTGCCTATACATTTTGGAAGGGAAAGCTTCTCAAAATATGGAAGGCTTCTTTAGGAGAGGGGAAAGGAGAACCCGGAACCATAATAGGCCTTAAGGGAGGAATAGAGATAGCTTGCTCCGATGGTTCCTTGATAATCAGGGAGTTACAGCTTGAAGGTGGGAAAAGGATATCGAGTCTCGATTTTTTACGAGGGCATAGGCTTGATGTGGGGGAAAAAATCGGTTAATTTTGAAAGTAAGAAAATTTTTGCTGGGGGTGATGAAAATTGATGAAGTGGTTTAAGACAACCTTATTGATGGCCATTTTAACTGCTCTTTTCATATGGATCGGACATCTTATAGGTGGAAAAGAAGGAGCATTGGTAGCCTTAATCTTTGCAGGGTTAATGAACTTTATAGCCTATTGGTTCAGCGATAAGATCGTATTGACGATGTACCGGGCAAAGGAAATCAAAGAGCATGAGCTTCCTGGCCTTTACCGCATTGTCCGTGAACTTTGCCAGAGGGGTAATCTTCCTATGCCTCGCCTTTATTTAATCGATACCGATTCACCCAATGCCTTTGCTACAGGCAGAAACCCCCAAAATGCCGCTGTAGCCGTCACAAAGGGGCTTTTGAAGCTTTTGGATGAATCAGAAATTAAAGGCGTCATTGGGCATGAGCTATCTCATATAAAAAACAGGGACATATTGATAAGCACAATCGCTGCTACTTTAGCTGGAGCCTTAAGTTATTTGGCCATGATGGCGCGTTGGAGCCTTTTTTTGGGAGGATTTGGTGAGTCCTCGGAGAATAACAGGGGAGGCAATATCTTTGGGCTTTTGGGATTAATCATATTCACCACTTTAGCTGCCTTTGCGGCTATGCTTATTCAACTTGCCATTTCTCGAACTCGTGAGTATTTGGCAGACGAAGGAGGAGCCAAACTCTGTGGGAATCCTCGTTTCTTGGCAAGGGCTTTGGCTAAGCTTGACGCTTTTGCCAAACGTTTACCCTTGGAGGTCAATCCCGCTACCTCCCATATGTTTATAGTGAATCCCCTTCGAGCAAAGGACATTTTGACCCTTTTCAGCACTCATCCTCCCATTGAGGAACGAATAAGAAGGCTTGAGATGATGGCAAGGAGGATGGGGATTTAAACATTGGATCCCTCAAGAGTTTTGGCCTTAAAAGTGCTCCTGGAATGGGAGGAGAGGAAACCTTCCTTAGATATCCTTTTTCAAAAGGCTGTTCGAAAAGAAGGCTTAACGGATTTAAAAAAAGCCTTTGCTAGGGAACTGGTATTCGGAACCGTGAGGTGGATTAAGAGGATTGACTGGTCTATAGAAAGATTCCTTCAAAAAGGAATAGGTTCCCTTTCCCCTACAGTTAGAAATGCCCTTAGACTCGGGGCTTATCAACTTTTGTTCCTCGATCGCGTTCCTCCTTGGGCTGCAGTTTCTGAATGCGTTGAACTCGTGAAGGAGAAGGAAGGGAAAAAGGCAGGCGGATTGGTAAACGCCATTTTGAGAAATATAGCTCGAGAGAAAGAACTTTTAATTCCTGATTCTCCCGACCCTTTGGAAAGGCTTTCACTTCGATGGTCCTTTCCCCTATGGCTGGTAAATAAATTACAGAAAAGGTTTGGAGATGAAACAGAAGCCCTTCTTAAAGCTTTAAACGAACCCCCTCCTTTTACCATCCGTACCAACATACTCAAGACCTCAAGGGAAGACCTGATGAAGATACTCTCCCCTTTTCTGCCAGAACCTACCTCTTGGAGTCCAGTAGGTATAATCCTTCACAAGCCCCAGGGGGTCCTTGAGTCATGGGCTTTTAAAGAAGGCTTATTTCAAGTACAGGACGAAGGAGCCCAACTCTTGAGCCTGATCCTTTCTCCCCAAAAGGGCGAGAGGATTTTGGACGTATGTGCTGCTCCAGGGGGGAAAACGACCCACATGGCTGAACTAATGGGGAATGAGGGTCAGATTGTGGCTTTAGAAGTAAACCCCTGGAGGATAAAATGGATGAAGGAAAACCTTGAGAGGTTAGGCATTAACATAGTGAAGATTCACCGCTATAATGCTACAAAACCCATAAGCTTTAAGGGTTTCGATCGGGTGTTGGTAGATGTCCCTTGCAGTGGGCTTGGAGTAGTGAGACGTAACCCTGATCTTAAATGGCGAATAACAGAAAAGGAGATCTATAGGCTTACCGAGATTCAAAAGCGCATCTTAAGAAACTCTCTTGAAACTTTAAAAGACGGAGGCATTCTACTCTATAGTACTTGTACCTTCACCTTTGAAGAGAATGAGGAAGTGGTAAAAGATACAGCAGGGCAAAAAGGCGTTTTTCTTGTGGACCTTAGAGAATATGCGTTTTTGCCAGGGACTTTTTTTAATGCGGAAGGTTTTTTTCTTTCTCTTC
>OGCH01000872.1_pt1 | contig 13370 bp, 9 predicted proteins | sample 1570111 | NCBI WGS metagenome assembly OGCH01 (sample SAMN03436243, study PRJEB24508) | hot springs metagenome | biome: Desert Springs; feature: Hot Springs; material: Water | place: USA: Great Boiling Spring, Nevada | collected 2008-12-01 | depth 0 m m | reverse complement strand
ATCGCACGCACCTTGGGTGCGCCCGACACCGTGCCGGCAGGAAAACATGCCCGTAGCACATCGATGCTATCTACACCCTCTTTTAGAATGCCACGCACCTCCGAGACGATATGCATCACATGCGAGTAGCGTTCGATCACCATCAGCTCTGGCACATGCACCGTGCCATACTGGCAGACGCGCCCCAAGTCGTTGCGTCCCAAGTCAACCAGCATGATATGCTCGGCTCGCTCCTTCTCATCGGCGAGCAGCTCCTGTGCCAGTCGCTGGTCTTCCTCTTCGTTGGCGCCGCGCGGGCGCGTGCCCGCTATGGGACGGGTGATGGCTTCGCGCCCCTCCACCGTCACCAGCACCTCGGGCGATGCCCCGATGAGGGTCATATCATCCATCCGCAGGAAGAACATATAGGGCGACGGGTTGATGGAGCGCAGGGCGCGATAGAGATTGAGCGGCGGCGCGCTCACCCGCTGGCTGAACCGCTGCGACAGCACCACCTGGATGCAGTCGCCCGCGTGAATGTAATCCACGGCGCGTTCCACCGCCTTCAGGAACTCTTCGTGGCTAAGGTTGGGCGTCGGGTTCAACTCAAAAGCGGGATCCTCAAAGGGGGGTGGCGGGGGCAAGGGACGATTCAGCAGCGACATCACCTGCTCGATGCGCTTCGCAGCGCTGCGATAAGCCTCCTCGGGATGGGCAGAGGGCGGCACATTCACCAGCACCCGAATATGATGCTGCACATGGTCAAAAATCAGCAGCACCTCGGGAAACATCAAGCAGCAGTCATCGATCTGAAGGTCGTCGGTGGTGCAGTCAGGCAGTCGCTCCAGAAAGCGCACATAGTCATAAGCGAGGTAGCCGACCGCACCCCCGCTGAAACGGGGCAGTTGGGTGTCACGCTGATACCCATATCGCCGCAAGAGGGCACGCACGCCATGCAGTGGGTCGTGATGGGGAGGCAGCTCCAGCGTGCGCCAGCCCGTCTCGCGCTCCCAGAGGCGTGCCACACGCCCCTTCGAACGAAAAATGGCAAACGGGTCGACGCCGATAAAGGAGTAGCGGGCGATGCGCTCACCCCCGCTCACACTCTCCAGCAGAAAGGCATAGGGCGCTTCGCCCGCCACCCTGTGAAAAGCCGAAAGCGGCGTCTGCCAATCTGCCAACACCGCCCCATAGACAGGCACCATGCGACCTGTCCACTGCCACGCCCGAAACGTCTCCCAGTCAGGACAAAGCGCCCCACTATACACCCGCCAAGTATACCATTCACACCTGCCTATCGAGAAGGTGTCGGGTACACTCTATGGCGCACATGGGTAAACGCTACTATATCACGACGCCGATTTATTATGTGAACAGCACGCCGCACATCGGCACGGCGCTGACCACTATCGTGGCGGATGCCTGCGCCCGATTTCAGAAGCGGCGTGGTCAGCCCGTCTATTTCCTGACGGGCACCGATGAGAACGCGCCCAAAGTGCATCGTGCCGCGCAAGAACGCGGCATCCCCACCCAGCGGTTCGTGGACGAGATGGCGGAGGTGTTCGCTCGCACTTGGCAGTCGCTGCATATCGAGTACGATGTGTTTATTCGCACGACGGAGGCGCGCCACAAGCGCGTGGTGACCGAGGTCTTTCGACGCCTCTATCAGCAGGGAGACATCTACAAGGGGAGCTATCAGGGCTGGTACTGCGTCTCGTGTGAGACCTTTTTCGCCAGTAGCAAGGTGAGCGAGGCACGCACCTGCCCCGACTGCGGTAAGCCGTTGGAGTGGCGCGATGAGCCATGCTATTATTTCCGGCTCTCCGCTTATGAATCACGCCTCAAGGAGCATATCGCGGCGAACCCGCACTTCATCGAACCAGAGGTACGGCGCAACGAGACGCTGGGCTTCCTATCCGAAGGGCTGCAGGATGTGGCGATTACACGCACCGGCACCGATTGGGGCGTGCCTGTGCCCGGCGATGAGTCGGGCAGTGTCATCTATGTCTGGTTCGACGCGCTGCTCAACTATCTCACGGCGACGGGGTGGCTGGAGCGTGGCGAAGATGCGTATCTGGACACATGGCCGCCCGATTTGCAACTGATGGGCAAGGACATTTTGCCGCGCTTCCACGCCACCATCTGGCCCGCGATGCTGATGGCGTTGGGTGTGCCGCTGCCCGTGCGACTCTATGGGCACGGCTGGTTCCTTGTGAACCAGCGGAAGATGTCCAAGTCGCTGGGCAATGTGTATGCGCCGTTGGAGGTAGTGCAGGCGTTAGCAACGGCATCGGGTTGCCAACAGCCCTTTGCGGTCGATGCCTTCCGCTACTATATGCTGCGCGAGATGCCCACCGACTCAGATACCGAGTTCAGCTTGGAGGGGTTGGAGACGCGCTATAACGGCGACTTGGCGAACGATTTGGGCAATCTGGTGCATCGCACGCTGTCGATGATGCACCGCTATTTTGAGGGGCGTGTGCCCGATGGCGTTGCCGTGGAGGATGCAATCGGTGGCGTGCTGCAGCAGGTGTCGAGGCAGGTGGCGGAGGCGTACGAAGCGGTGGATTATCCGCGCGGGTTGCAGCAGGCTTGGAGCCTGATTGGGCTAATCAATCGCTATTATGATGAGCAGGCACCATGGTCGCTGGCGAAGGCAGGCGAGTATGAGCGTGCTGGGCGTGTGCTTTATGCAGGGTTAGAGACCATCCGCACCCTCTGCACCCTGGTGGAGCCGGTGATGCCGCGCGTGGCGAGCGAGATAGCACGCCAGCTGAATCTGCCCGCGGTGCCGCTCTGGCGCGATACTGAGACGGTCAATCGCATCCCATCGGGGCACACGCTTCAGCTGCCCACGCCCATTTTCCCACGCATCCATTCGCGTTAGGGGCTTTTCAGCGGGATGCGGATGCGGAAGGTCGTGCCTTTGCCCGGCTGGCTGCTGGCGTCCCATGTGCCTCGGTGGGCTAAGATGGCGTTGCGGATGATGCGCGTGCCCAAGCCCGTGCCGCCCGCTTTGCTGCTGGTGGCACGCCCTTCGAGAATCTCCCGCACGCGATAGGGCGGCATGCCGGCACCCGTATCGCTCACCTCCAGCCCCAGATAGAGTTGCTGCCCCCCGTTATGCTCCAGATGCGCCCGCACCACCACCTCGCCGCCGGGTGGCGTCGCCTCCACCGCATTATGCAGCAGGTTATACACCATCCGCTCGATAAGGAACTTGTCCAGCAGGGCGGGTGGGGTGGGCATAATCGTGGTCTTGAGCGTGACCCGCTTCTGACGGGCAAGCGGCTCGATGGCATGCACGCGCGACTCGACCAGCTCGGCGAAGCTGTGCGGCTCCAAATTCGCTTCGGAGGTCGCGCCGCGGATGGCGTCCGCCACCAGTTGGGTGTCGCGATAGACCTCCACGGTTGCAGTGTGGATCGCACCAAATGCCTCCTGCATCAGCATGTAGGCTTCTGGATGCAGGCGGGCAATCTCACTTAGATAAGGATCCAGTGTAGAGAGCCAGCCCAGCACCACATTCACCTTATTTTTGATGTCGTGCGCCATCATGCCCATCGTTTCCGCCAGATGCGCCAGCTCGGCTTCGCGGGCAAGGCGTGCGTTCTCGATGGCAAGCGCGGCGATGTCGGCGATGATGCCCGTCATCGCCAGATCTTGCTCGGTGAACACACCATGTCGGCGATTCACCAGCTGCATCACGCCCAGTGTTTGCCCGTCTGCACCGCGCATCGGCACGGTCAGCAGGCTGGTGGTGCGGTGGCGCAAGGCGATATCGACACGGGGTGAATGCTGCGGGTCATGCTCGGGGTCGAGGCTTAGCTTCGGCTGACCCGTGCGAAACACCTCGCCTGCAATCCCTTCATCCACATCGAGCGACATGCCTTGCAGCTCGTGGCTCTTATCACCCACCACATAGCGGAACACGAGGGCGTTCAGCGACGGTTCATAAAGCAGGATGGAGCCACCTTCGGCATCCACGCTCTGCATCGCCACTTGCAGGATACGGCGCAGCCGCTCCTCGAAGTCCAGCGCCGTAAACAGCTGCTGCGTTGCCTCCTGAATCACCCGAATTCGCTCTCGCTCTTCCATCGGCAATTGACCTCGCATGAAGTTTACCATGTTGTCAGCCGTTCCTTGCTGGATGTGAGAAACCAGAGGCGGTGTATGGCGTCCAATCGAGGTATACTATGCATAGCCGTCCACCGTGACGGCTCAATCTAAACAAGGAGGCGACACACGATGAAGAAGTTCTGGAGTACCCTTATGGTAGCAGTGATGGTGAGCGTGCCGATTGCCCTTGCCCAGGAGGATCAGGGCGGCGGCAAAGGCGTCGAGGTCAAGCCCGAAGGGCGGGTTCAAGCGCAACAGCAGCCACCCCGCCAGAATGTGCTGGAGCCAAGTTATCTCGCTCGTGAGCTGAACCTAAATGAGGAGCAGCGCGCCCGTATCGAGGGGTTGTGGAAGCAGTATCGCGACCGCGATGAAGCCATCAAGCGCGATACCTCCCTTACATCCGAACAGCGCATCCAGCGATTCCGACAGAGCCGTGAGGAGTATATTCGGCTCGTGCGCTCCGTGCTGAACGAGGAGCAGCTCAAGAAGTTCGAGGAGCTGCTTGAATCGGATGCGAACACGCCCACCACGCCCACCAACATGCGCTTCAGCCCGGAGCAAATCAATAAAATCCGCGAGATTACCCAGCGCTATAATGCGCTGCGCAAGCAGGTGCAGGAGGACACCTCGCTGGACGCCCAAACCCGCCAGCGACGCCTTCAGGAACTCAATAAGCAGATGCTGGACGAAATCCGTGGTGTTCTGACCCCTGAACAGCGCGCCCAGTGGGATAAGGCGATGAAGAAGGACGAGAAGAAGGGAGACCAGAAAGAGGGCGAAAAGAAGGACAACAAACAGAACCCACCCAGTTCAGGAGGAGGTGCCGGCGGCGGATCGTGAATGTGCGCACAGCCCATGTGCCGCCCCACAGCATCGAAGCCGAGATGAGTACGCTCGGCTCCATGATGCTCGACCAGCAGGCGATAGAAAAGGTCGCCGAGATTCTGCGTGCCGACGACTTCTATCGCGAGGCGCATCGCATCCTGTATGAGGTCATCCTGTCGCTGGCGGAGCGGCACATCCCAGTAGACCTCCTAACCGTTCAAGAGGAGTTGAGGCGGCGCGACCAACTGGAGGAGATAGGCGGGCTACCCGCTCTGGTGCAGATTGTGGAGAGCGTGCCCACCGCCTCCAACGCCGAGTATTACGCGCGCATCGTGGAGGAGAAAGCCATCCTGCGCCGGCTCATTCGCGCCGCCCACGATATCCTCCAGCTCACCGACGACCCCGAACTCGAACTGCAAGATGTGATCGACCGCGCCGAGCAAGCCATCTTCAGTGTGGCGCAGCGACGGCTCGGACGCTACTTCAGCCCTATCGACCGCCTGCTGCTCCAAGCCTTAGAGCATATCGAGCGGGTGCAACTCTCGGGTCGTGGGATTCTGGGCATCCCGACCCACTTTCCCGCTCTCGATTACAAAACCTCTGGGCTGCAGCCCTCCGAGCTGATTATTTTGGCGGCACGCCCCAGCGTGGGCAAAACCGCCCTCGCGCTCAATATCGCCGAGAATGTCGCCCTGCGGGAGAATCGCCCCGTCGCGATTTTTAGCTTGGAGATGTCGCGAGAGCAGCTGGTGCAGCGCATGCTCTGCTCGCAAGCAGGCGTGAGCGGCAACCGCATCCGACATGGCACACTCACCGAAGAGGATTGGGAGCGGCTTCAGCTGGCAGCCGAGCGACTCTTCCGCGCCCCCATCTTCATCGACGACACCAGCGGGCTTTCGGTGCTGGAGATGCGCGCCAAATGCCGCCGCCTCAAAGCGGAGCGCAACGACCTCGCCCTCATCGTCATCGATTATCTGCAGCTTATTCGGTCGCACAGCCGACGCGCTGAGAACCGCAACCAGGAGATTGGCGAGATTGCCCGCGCACTCAAAGGGCTGGCACGCGAGTTCGAAGTACCGGTGCTAGTGCTTTCGCAGCTCTCGCGTGCGGTGGAACGGCGTGAGGAGAAGCGTCCCATCCTCTCCGACCTGCGCGACAGCGGCTCCATCGAAGCCGAAGCCGATGTGGTGATTTTCATCCACCGCCCCAACCGCCGAAGCGACGATTTAGACGAGGACGAGCCGCGCGAGGCAGGCGTTATCCCCACCGAAGAGGTGGAGATTATCATCGCCAAGCAGCGCAACGGACCCACTGGCAAAATCTCGCTCGGCTTCCAGCCTGCCCTCTCCCGCTTCGTCACCCTCGAACGCGCCGCCATCCCAGAACTGTGAGCCAATCAGAGGTTCCTCGATGCAATATTCGGAATATGACTTCAAGTTCGCCAAAACGATTCTAAGTCAGCACTTTCCGACACAGCTGCAGGAGATCGAGCAAACGCTATACGAGCTTAATACCCAACTGGGGCGCAATGTGCGCCCTACGCCAGCACAGTTATTAGAGAAGCTCTTTGTGCAAAAAGGTTGGCTGCCCGAACAGCCCGTTACACCCAATCACAGCCACCTACGCTTCGACCTGAAAAAGGACAGGGTTGCCATAGAAATTCAGCTTTCAGACCCTGCCGATTGCTACAACGACTTCCTTAAGTTCCTGTTGGCATATAATCTGGAAGTGATCGATGTCGCGGTGGAGATTGTGTATGATGATAGCGTGCAAGGACGGAACTTACCTCACATAAGCAAGGTTCAGCGTGATTTGGAGGTTTATCGGCGCGTATTGCCTTGCCCTATCTGGGTTATCGGGTTGAAGCCGTAGCGATTTGTCGATTCACTCGCTACCTGTAAGCCTTTCGGCTGGCACGACGACGCCACCACGCTGCCACGCCAGCACCGCTTCGCCCACCAGCCACAACGCCAGCAGCAAAATGGCGCCGCTGAAGCCGAACAGCAGCCAGTTGCCCTGCACCCAGAAGCCCTGCATGCCCAGCACCAACGCCGAGATGGTCACCACCAGCATGAACCCCATCGGCAGCAGCGTGTAGACCGTCGGGCGACCCAACGAGCGCAGATAGAGCGAGACCACCAGCAGCGCAAGCGCTGCCAATAACTGATTCGACGCGCCGAACAGCTGCCACAGAATGGAGCCCACCGACTTCAGCTGACCCGTGGCGGGATCAGGCGCGCGCAGCAGCGCGAAGAAGCCGATAATGCCGATCGCGACCGCCGTCGCCAGATAGGGATTGCCCAGCGCAGGCAGGCGCAAGGCGCGGCTCAGCTCCTGCATGTTATAGCGAATGAGACGCGCACCCGTGTCCAGCGTGGTGAGCGCGAAGCCAATTGCCACCGTCGCCACGAACACCTTCGCCACCTCAAGCGGGATGCCCGTAAAGCTCACGATGGCGCCTGCACCATGCACGAAGTTTGCCAGCGACTGCTTGCCCGCTGCCAGCCAGTCGCTGTAGCGCGCGCCCCACTCCGCGCCTAGCCCCGCTGCCACCGCCATCAACGCCAGCACCGCCAGCAACCCCTCGGTCAACATCCCACCGTAGCCAATCGGCAGCGCATGCGACACCCGATCCAACTGCCGCGAAGTGGTGCCCGACGCCACCAGCGAATGGAAACCCGACACCGCCCCACACGCCACCGTAATAAACAGAATCGGAAACAGCGGCTGCAGATTCTTTGCCTCAAAGTGAAGTGGCGGCGCCGTGATGGTGGGACGCCCTATCAACACGCCCGCAAAAAGCAGCCCCATCCCCAAAAAGAGCTGAAACGAGTTCAGATAATCGCGCGGCTGCAGCAGCAACCACACGGGCAGCACCGACGCCAAAAACGCATAGACCAGCAGGATAATTGTCCAGCGTTCGGATGTCAACTCAAAGCCCGCAATCGCCGTGATGGGCATGCGCACTCCCAGCCACACAAAGAACAGGCTCAATATCACACCCACCAGCGTCAGCCCGCTGAGCCGCACCCGATAGCGATAAAATAGCACACCGATCCCTATAGCCAGCACAATCAGCATCGCGCTGGGCAACACCGCTTGGGGCACATGCCCGCCCTCCGCACCACCCTCACCCGGCGCAAACAAATTGGCGATGTTAATCACGAACACGCCCATCGCCAGCCCAATCGCGAAGATGCTGAACAGCAGAAACAGCACTCGCGCGCGCCTGCCTGCCACATCCAGTGCAATATCGGCAATTGTCCGCGCTCGATTCCGAATCGAACTATAAAGGCAACCAAGGTCGTGTACCGCCCCAATCAGAATACAGCCCAGCAGAATCCAAATCAGCGCGGGCACCCAGCCCCAGATGACCGCAATCGCGGGCCCCAGCAGCGGTCCCAGCCCCGCAATCGACGCAAAGTGATGCCCGAACAACACCAGTGGGGGCGCGGGCACATAATCCCGCCCATCCCGCTGGGTATGCGCGGGTGTCGGCTCCGAATCATCCAAGGGGAACACGCACCGCGCCAAAAATCGCCCATAAGTGCGGTAGGCGAGCCAGAGCAGCACCATCGCACCCAGCACAATCCACACAGTGTTCATTCGCGTTTCACCCAATTGATATTATACGCTATCGGGTAGAATCGAGCCATGCTGTTCCAGTCGCTGGGGGTTCTATTCTGGTTCCTGCCGGTGGCAGCCTTTATCATTCTGCTGTATCTGCTGAAGATACGGCGTCGGGAGGTGCGCGTGCCCGCACGCTTTCTGTGGCCGCCCATCACGACCGATGTGCGCGCAAACACGCTCTTTCAGCGGCTGCGTCCCAATCTGCTGCTCTTTTTGCAGCTTTTGATTGCGCTGCTGCTGTTGCTTGCACTGGCGCGTCCCGCGATGCAGGCGCGCGGTGCGCTCGGCAGGCAGACGGTGGTCGTGATAGACGCCTCCGCCAGTATGGGCGCCACCGATGTGTCGCCCTCTCGCTTCGAAGCGGCGCGCAATCGCCTGCGTGCTCTCATCCGTGAGATGAGCGCGTCGGAACGGCTGGCGATTATCGAAGCGGGTCCAAATGTGCGCGTGGTCGCCTCGCTCACCTCCGACCAGCGCAAGCTGATGGAGGCTGCCAACAGCCTGCAACTGAGCGACGCACGAGGCAACATCGATGAGGCGTTGCGCTTGGCTGCTGCGCTGGTGGGCAATCGCCCCGGCAGTCGCATCGTGCTGCTCTCCGACGGTGCCTTCCCCGAAATCACCGACTTCTCACCCGGCAAGGCGCAATTGGTGTACGAATCGTTCGGGAAGCACGGTGAGAATGTCGCTATCACCGCGATGGATGTGCAGTCGCGGTCGGGAGGGATTGAGTGGTTCGTGGGGCTGCGCAACTTCGGGGAGAAACCTGCCAAAGGGGTGTTGGAGTTCTACTCGGGGGGCGAGCTGGTCGACGCCCGTGAGATTACCGTGCCTGCCAAGCAGATGCTGGGTCAGACGCTGACGCTGCAACGCGCTCGCGAGCCGTTGGAGGTGCGCCTCTTGCTCAACGACGCGCTGCCCGCCGATAATCGCGCCTATCTGGTGGGGGCAACGGAGCAGACGGTGCGCGTGCTGCTGGTGGGTGAAGGCAACTTCTTTCTGGAGCGCGCCCTCGCGCTGGAGCCAAATGTGCAGCTGGACAAAGCGCCCACCGTGCCCGAATCGGAACGCGGCAAGCCCGTCGGTGGCACCTATGACCTGATTATTTTTGATGGTGCGCCCGTCGTGCCCGTGAAGGCGCGTGCGGTGATGACGATTCGCACCAAAGGGGGTGCAATCGCCGATCTCAGCGGCTCCATCAAGTTGCCGCGCGTCGCCACTTGGGAGCGCGACCATCCGCTGCTGCGCTATGTGGAGCTGAGCAACCTGCTGATTGATAGTGCGCCTCGCTTGCAGCCTGCGCCTTGGGCAAAGGTGCTTGCCGAAAGCCAGCAGACACCGCTGATAGTGGCAGGCGAGCATGGCGGGCGCAAATGGCTCGGCATCGGCTGGAACCTGCTCGACTCCGATTTCCCGTTGCAGCCCGGCTTCCCTATCTTTGTGGCGAATGTGGTGCGCTGGGCGACCAGCGGGCGTGCCGCGGGCACGGGATTCACCCTCCGCACAGGCACGCCGTTCACCCTCACCACTCAGCCCGACGAGCAGCAGCTCACCCTGCAGATGCCCGGTGGACAAAGCCAAACGCTTCGCGTGAATGAGGGCAGCCTGATTCTGCCCGGCGTGCCGAAGGTGGGGCTGTATGAGGTGGTCGGCAAACGCACACGCCTCAAAATCGCAGCGAACCTGCTTGATAGCGACGAATCAAACATCGCGCCGCGCACCGCACTGCAACTGGGTGGGCGCACCGTCACGGCGCGCTCAAGCATTTTCACCTTGCGCGAGCTGTGGCGACCGCTGGCTCTCCTCGCTTTGCTCACCCTGATGGTCGAATGGTGGGTCTTCGTCCGCCGCTCATGAATTAGGGGTAAAGCCCCGTCAGTTCGGCACGCGCTAAGATTCTGCCCTGCATCGCGGAAATGACCTGATCGTAGCTCGCCCCTGCGGGCAAGCCAAGGGTCTCCACAGAAAGCGCATAAACCGTGAAGCGGTATCGATGGCGCTCACCCGAAGGCGGGTCAGGACCACCGTAGCCTGATTCGTTAAAATCATTTACTCCTTCCTTCACAAAATCTGGAAAATTGCCACTCACGCCTTCTGGAATATCGATTGCCTCAGCAATCACGGGGATATCATACACCACCCAGTGAACGAAATTCTCAGCGTCGATGTCGATGCAGGTGATGACGAAGCTGCGCGTTTGCTCTGGAAAGTTAGACCAGCGCAGGTGGGGCGAGATATTTCCTCCTGCGGAAGAGTATCGGGCTGGTATAGAGCCGTTGTTCCGGAACGAGTTGCTTTGCAGCACAAAGAGCTGTCCACCACCACCGTTACCGCCTCTGCCTCCTCCACATCCGTAGAGGAGAACAGATGCAGCAATAAGGCTACCCAAAAGCCAACCATGAAGATGAACCCTGCCCATTGATGTCACCTCCTGATAAAGCAAGAGGAACGTGGGCAGGGTGTAGACCACCCTGCCCACGCAGCGAGTTCAGCTACGTGGTGTTAGCTTATGCCAGAAGCGCATCGAGCGCGGCTGAGGCGTTGCGCGTGTCTGACCGCGCAGGCGCGACAGGCTTTCAAACAGCCCTGTCTCCAGATTGTAAGTGGCAGATTGACCGCCGCTGGTAATAACCGCCTTGCCACACTCGCCGTCTGCGCCGAAGTCCACCTGCATCTCAACCGGTTGACCTACCACCTGACCTCTAATCGTCAGCACCCCGCTGGTGGAGTATTCACAACTGTTCACGGGCCACTCCAGCGGTTGCGAGACGCCAAGCGTTACATTGTAGGTCTGGGGTGGGGTAATCAACAGGTTGCGCACATTCAGGCGCATATCCAGAGCGGAGGTTCGAACGAGGGTTGGCTCACCGCCTTGCACCGTGATGGTGGAGCTGAGTGTGCCGTTTGGCACGCTGCCTTGGGACACGTCAGGAATGTTCCAACTGAAGCTGCTTATCTCGATGGTCATCTGCCCCGTGCTTTCTTTGAGAGTCATTTTCAGCGTGCCAGTCAGGGCAACATCATCCCAAGTGAACTCGCTTTCGAAGCCCACCGTCAACTGGATGGTGTCGTTAGAACTGCTGAACTCGAAGCTAATTTTGCCGTTCAGTTGACTGTCGCCATATGTGAAGTTCGTGAAGGTGGCAGCATAGCTGAACGGGTAATCGCCTGTAATTGAAACACCCGAGGCAGGGTTTGCCAAGCTATCGTGCAGTTGGTAGAGGAAGTACATGAATTGGGGTAGCCCAGTTGCCCATGCCTCCGCTGTCAGTACCGTATCTGCCAGATCGGCACCCGGCGGCAGATTCAGCAGCGCTGCCAGATAGGCATCCAGTTCGGAATCGGTCTCTTCGCACCAGCCGATATACTCGGTCTCTTCCAGTGACTGCACCACATAAGTGATCTGGTTGTAGATGAAAACCAGCTGGTAGTCATCGACGGCGCCACAGCCCTCGAAGGTGTCGTCCCAATCGAAAGTGAAGGGCAGCAGCAACTCCGCTTGACGACGACTGCGAGGCAGTGGCTGGAAGGACCAATCAGCACCATAGTAACCTGCACAATCGAGGTCTTCCACCTCGTCGTAGATAGAGTAAAAGCCGTCGCTGTCCAAAATCCAGGTGAGTAGGGCAAGCTCTATGGCGAGGTACCCCAGCAGGTCATCATCGAGCCAGCTAATCTCGCACCCTTCCCAGTCCCATCCTTCGATGTCGAAGGATGGAATGTCGTCGTCATCCTGGTCGATCTTGAGTATCACGGGGTTCCACTCTTGCTTTTGCTCGTTGCCCAGAATGACCTTATCGCCGCCGCGACCGGGTTTGGCAGTGTTGAGGTTCTCAACCGTGAACTTATTATAGTCGATTTGTCCCGTCACTTGCTGTCCCTTGACAGCATTTTGGGGAACGCGAGCTTTGAAGCTGCCAACAAACTTGAGCTTGGGACCCTCGGGACTTGGCGGCTCAACCTCCATCGGCTCGCTCTCTGGGCAAGAGACCTCCACCTCCTTGGTACCTCCTGAGGTGGAGGTGGTGCGAACCTCCATCTTGCCTTTGAACAGCTTCGGACGCGGCTGACGAGAGACCAGACCGATTTCATCTTTGTCTATCAACCCGCTCAGCCACCAATCCAACTCTGATGGGGTATCATCAAAGTCGATGACAAGTCCGTTCGGGGTCTCCCTAAGGAAGCTCTGGAATTGCGGGTAGCGCTGCCTAATCTCGTTCAAAGCGTTGGGGTTGGTCAAGGCGTTTGCGATGTTCAGCATGCTTTCTTGCGGGGTGATACGCCGTTCTCGGCTGCCCGGATTGAGGGGACGGGCGTTGTAATCTCGGAGCAAGTCCTGCATCTGCCCAGCGTTGTTGAGCTGCGATCCGGCGCGAGGATTCTGACTACTGAAATTCCGGATGCCATTTGAACCTTGGAGGATCTGGTGGTTGCCACCGCCACCGCCGCCACCTCCACCGCCACCACAGGCGGTAAGGGCAAACGCGAGGACAATACCCAAGGCAAGCAGGGAGTAGTATCGAGAAGCACGCGACCAAACTGGGCGCAACGCACGATAACGATACGGGGCTGTTTCCAAGCCCTTCCCGATTACGCCATGCTCTGCTCGTCTCATAGCGAACCTCCTTCTCAAAATCGCTGCAAGGACATGCAGCAATTAGGCAGATTATACCCTAACTTTTGCGGGGATTTCAAGGTGTAAGGAAGGGTGTTCGAAAAATGGCTCCCCCTGAGTGGTTTGGGGTGTTTTGACAAGGGTGTGGGTACGACGCCTGCCCCTCGCGGGGTGCTTTGACAAGGGCGTGGGAACCACT
>OGCH01000871.1_pt1 | contig 13391 bp, 15 predicted proteins | sample 1570111 | NCBI WGS metagenome assembly OGCH01 (sample SAMN03436243, study PRJEB24508) | hot springs metagenome | biome: Desert Springs; feature: Hot Springs; material: Water | place: USA: Great Boiling Spring, Nevada | collected 2008-12-01 | depth 0 m m | reverse complement strand
CAAATGAAGGAAAAAGCAAAAAGCAAACAATTAAGATGAGGACCCCACGCAAGAGACCCATCCTCCGATCATTCCGGAAAAAAGGCCCAATCCCAGTATGGAAAGCATGGTCTTAAGGGAAAGAAACTTTAGTTCTGGTAAATAAGGTAGCACCCATATGGGTATTTTGCTGTGGAGGAATCCGAAGATCAAATAGGAAAGGGCCAAAGAAAGAATCGCTCCTAAAGCCCCTTGAAAGGCCCCTTCTAGGATAAAAGGAGTCTTTATGAAACTCTCACTTGCCCCCATGAGGCGTAAAATCTCGATCTCCTCCTTCCGTTGGTAAAAAACAAGCTTGAGGGTATTGGCAGAGATAAAAAGCGTTATACCGAAAAGCAATAATCCTCCCACAAGAAGTAAGCCCTTTAAGAAATTCAAACTCTCATAAGCTCGTTCAAGCCATTTTCCTCCGTATTGGACTTCCCTTATGCCGGGGATATCTTGAAGCCTCAAAGCCAGAGCCTTTAACTCTTGAACCGTTAGTGGTTTTTTGAGTTTGACCTCGATGAGGTTTGGGAAAAGTTCTTCCTCAAAATCCTCAAATCCTTGGAGGAGGTTTCCTGCTTCTTTTAAAAACTCCTCCTTTACCTCCTTCGAAGAGACATACTTTGTTTCACTTATGGGAGGCTCGTTTTTTATTCGATCCAGGATTTCTTTTATCTTAAAATCGGGCAAATCGGGTTCCAAATAGCACAATATTTCTATACCTTGTTGCCATTTTGAGATAATCCCTTGGAAGTTTTCGATTCCGAGAAGGAAAACCGAGAAGATGGTGAAGGCAAGGCCTATGGTCAAAATGCCGACGATTTGTGGCCCCTTTGAACTTCTCCTAAGGATTTTAAAACCTCTCATCGCCTACGATCCTTCCTTTATGTAAGAATATGGTTCTTTTCCGATATCGCTCGATGATGGATCGGTCGTGAGTGGCCACAATGAGGGTTGTTCCCGTGAGGTTTATTTTATCAAACAGATTCATAATCTCCACCGTAAGATCTGGGTCAAGATTGCCAGTTGGTTCATCAGCAATTATTAAAGGGGGGTTTGAAACTATGGCCCTGGCTATGGCTACCCTTTGTTGCTCACCTCCGGACAAAGCCGGTGGTAACTGGTTAAAGAGTTTATTATCGAGACCCACAAGCATCAAAACCTGTTCGACCCTTTTCTTTACCTTCTTAAGAGGGTAACCCGATATTTCCAAGGGGAGGGCCACGTTTTCAAAAACCGTAAGACGGGGGATTAACTTGAAGTCCTGAAAGACGAAGCCGATTTTCCTTCGAAACTGATGAATGGCCTTACGGCCCAATCGGGTTATATTTACGCCTTCGAAGATGATCTCGCCCCGGTCCGGTTTTTCGGCAAGAAGAATCAACCTCAAAAGAGTGGTTTTACCGGCTCCGCTTGGTCCAGTTACAAATACGAATTCCCCTTTGTTTACCGAAAAACTCACCCCCTCAAGGGCCTTGATTCCGCCAGGATAGGTTTTGGAAAGCCCATATACTTGTATCATCTCTTTTCCTTGGTCATTTTTATCAATTCCAAGATAAGGTTACTCAATTTTAACATCTCCTCCACTTTAATGTATTCCTCTTCGGTATGAGCCAAATGAAGCTCACCAACTCCAAGGACAAAGGCTGAGACACCCTTTTGTCTCAAGCTCAAAGCATCAGTCCAAGCGGGCATACCACAAATTTTCACCTCTTCCCCAAACGTTCTTTGCCAAGCTTCCTTTATCATTTGAAAAAAGACTTCGTCTTCCTTTTCCATTTGCCAAGGAGGTTCTATGTCTATGACCTCGACGATTTTTCCTTCAAAAGCCTTGAGGGTTTTTCTTATGGCTTCCAGTACTTCCTGAGGATCGAAGCCCGGAAGGACCGGAAAATCTACCATTGCCTCACATTCGTTAGGCACAAGTTGCGGATCGATACCTCCACTTATCTTTCCCAAATTGGGCCTAATACCCGTGAAAAGGGGGTCTTTCTTGGTGAAAAAGGGGAGTTCCAATAACTTATTCCAAGCCTCAAAAAAGGCCTCAATGGCGTTTTTCCCTTTTTGGGCCATCGCCCCATGAGCGCTTTTACCCTCTATTCTGATCTTCACCTCCACCCATCCGGCCTGACAGATGGCAAGTCGCAAATCGGTCGGTTCAAGCACAAGGGCCCATTTTATTCCCTTGGGGACTACGAAGGCTTTGGATCCCTTTCCACCTCTCTCTTCATCGCAAAAAAGGACGATATTCATCGGGTCTTCGGTAAGCTCCGAAGCCAAAAGCAAGGCGCCTATTTGTCCTTTCGAATCTATGGCCCCTCTGCCAAGGATTTTGCCTTCGGAGACCTTGGGGTTCAGATAGTAAGGATGTCCCCAACAAGGCACAGTATCCAAATGAGTGGCAAAAAGAAGGGGGCTTTTCCCCCTTTGGGCCAATAAATTGCCTCCACAATTTTCAACCTCTTGAATCCTTACCTCAAACCCCCTTTGGCGAAGCTTTTCCGAAAGGACTTCAATAAGCGGTTTTTCTTCCCCACTTAAGCTTTCTATTTTTAAAAGTTCTGTGAGGATCTCTATGGCTCTACATTTAAGACCATCCTTATCCATATTCCTATTCCCCCTACTTCTTTAAAACCGAACTTCTTATAAAAGGCCTTGGCCCTTTCGTTGGTCTTTCCAACCCAAAGGCCTATCGTTTCATGACCTTTGTTTTTTAAATAATTAAGGGCTTCTTTAAGCAATGCCGAGCCTATCCCCTGGTTTCGTTTTTCTGGCAATACTACAAGCTCGTGAATCTCCCCTATGAGGCCAAAATTTCGATCAAACCAATTGCTGGCACAACCCAAAAAACCTACCCCCCTTCCTTCCTCTTGGGCCACGAAAAATCCATGGGGATCGCCCCGGTAAAGCCAATTCAAATACCCCTTGACATCTGACCTTCGATTGTAAGCGTACTCCTCAAGCCCCTTATATCCTTCCAGATAAATCCTTACGAGAAGGTCCCTATTATGCTTGAATTCTTCGGGTGATAGGTTACTTATCTTTACGGTCATGGCTCAATATCATTAAAATGGGTCAAACAGCCATGATTATAAACGACATAATAAAATACTTAATACTTTTTGATTTTGTCACCGTGTCTTCCTGGGGGTTCATTTCGCCCATTTTCGCCGTTTTTGTGACCCAACAGATCATAAACGGCTCCCTTAAGGTGGTGGGGTTTTCTTCGGCCATCTATATGGTTTCCTTCTCCTTGGTTCGACTCATTTCAGCTTATACGGTAGATAGAAAGCTTAACGATAAACAGAGGTTAATGCTTTCTGCCCTTGGTTCTATTTTAATCGGCATAACCTCCCTTTTTTTACCTTTTTGCCCAATTTCCCTTACATGTATATCTGCTTCAAGCCTTAAATGGGGCTGGTTTCGGTCTGCGTTATTCACCCTTTATGAATCTTTTTACTCGTTATATAGACAAAGGGCTGGAATCCTTCGAATGGGGCCTTAACGCCGTAAGTGTAAGCTTGGGACAAGCAGCAACAGTAGCCCTTGAGGGATTATTGGCCGAAAATTATGGGTTTAAACTGGTATTTATATTAGTAGGCGTATTCACACTTATTGGTTCTTTAATCCCCTTTATCATTTATAAAAACATATCCCAAATTAAAAGACCTTAAACGAGCTCTTCTTTCAGCTTATCCAAATTTAAAAGGACCTTTTTACCGGTTGCTTCAGTAATGATTCCTTCTTCCTTTAAGCCTTTCAAAACCCTCGAAAAGGTTTCGGGGGTTATCCCGAGCAAAAGGGCTATCTGGTGTTTTTTAAAACCGAGCTTTATTGGGTTGATTTTTCCGTTTTCCGAAAGTTCCCATAAAAAATAAAGAACCCTTTTTCTCGCGTCTCTTAGTCTTATGCTTTCTATAAAAGAAATGAGCTTCTGAAGTCTAAATATGCAAATGCCAAGTATGCTCGTCATGATTTCCGGGTCATTTCTAAATAACTCCTTGAGTTTTTCTCTTCTGAAGGCCACAAGTTTTGTAAAGGTAAGGGCCTCAGCTGAAGCGGGATAGGTTTGGTTTTCAATAAGGGCTATCTCAGCAAAAAGTTCGCCTTTGCCAAAGATGTGAATTATTTGTTCTTTTCCATTTTCTCCTATTTTATAAATTTTTACAATTCCATCTATTATGAGATAAGTAGAATTAGCCTCCTTGCCCTCAAAAAATATACTTTCGCCCTTTTTGTAATCGAGTACTTCACCAATTAAGGCTAATTTTTCCAAATGTTCTTCTTTTAAGTAACAAAAGAAAGGATTTTGTTTCAAAGCTTCTTTGATAAGCTCAATTTTAGACATAGCTTTTAAAAATTTCATTAAGAAAAAAGAAAAGGTCAAGGAGGTTTTCCCCTTGACCTTTTTGAGCTTTTAAAAGGTTATTTTTAACCCAAAATATGCTTAAGATCCTCTTCAGGCGTGGTGATAGGTGTTAAAAGGTAGTTTTGCCTTATAAAGTTCCTCACATTTTCGCTTAGGAAAGCTGGCATAGTTGGGCCGAGTCGTATGTTTTTTATTCCTAAATAAAGAAGGGTCAAAAGGATGGAACAAGCTTTCTGCTCGAACCAAGATAGGATGAGTGAAAGGGGTAGTTCGTTTACATTGACGTTAAAGGCTTTTGACAGAGCAAGAGCTATTTGGATTGCAGAATAGGCATCGTTACATTGACCTATATCGAGAAGTCGTGGAATTCCTTCTATTTCTCCTAAGTCCTTATCGAAGAAACGGAATTTACCACAAGCAAGGGTGAGGATTAGGCAGTCCTTTGGTACTTTTTCCACAATTTCACTGTAATAATTTCTGGTGGGTCTTGCTCCATCACAGCCGCCTATTAAAAAGAAGTGTCGTATTTTGTTGGATTTCACAAGATCTATGATCTTTTCCGCAACCGAAAGAACGGCATTTCTTGCAAAGCCCGTTATTACCTCCTTACCGGGGATATCCTCTTTATAACCTTCCATGCTAATGGCCAATTGGATAAGGGGTGAAAAATCATCCTTGGCGAGGTGTTTTACTCCCGGATAACCGACTGGACCTATGGTAAAGACTCTTTCCTTATAAGAATCCTTGGGGGGCATAAGGCAATTTGTGGTCATGAGGATTGGACCTGGGAAGGCTTCAAATTCCTTATGTTGGTTTTGCCAAGCTGTCCCATAATGGCCATAAAGATGCTCAAACCTTTTTAAGCCCGGATAACCGTGAGCGGGAAGCATTTCTCCATGAGTATATATGTAAATACCCTTCCCTTCTGTTTGTTTTAAGAGTTCGTAAAGATCCTTAAGGTCATGCCCCGAAACCAGAATGGCTTTTCCTTTTTTGGCTCCAAGAGGGACCTTAGTGGGTATGGGATCACCGAAAGTACTGGTGTGGGCTTTATCCAGAGCCTCCATCACCAAGAGATTGAGCCTTCCAACCTCAATGGCTCTTTCGATCCAAGTTTTAAGATCTGAACTTTTGTCCTTGAAGATTTTAACCAGAAGGTCTTTTAAACCCTTTAAGACCTCTTCATTTTTCACGTTGAGCTTTTCCGCATGATAAGCATAAGCAGCAATACCCTTCAAACCGTATAAAATAGTGAGCTTCAAACTGCCCACATCTTCTCCCTCTTCCCGAAAGGATTCTGGCCTTATCTCCTTCTCCTCCCCTTGTTTTAATAGTTCGTTAAGATCTTCAGCCGGATAAAAGTTAGAAAGGGGAGAATCCAATTCTATTTGGATTTCCTTCTTTAAAGCCTCCCTCAATTCAATTGCTTTATGGATATAGTCGCGGATCCTTTCTGGATCAAAATTAACATTAGTTAGAGTCGAAAAGATTGCCTCAAGAAGAAAGAAATCCACTTTGTCCTTTTTGATTCCCTTTTCCTCCGCCAATAGGCATATTTCTGAAAGGCTACTGCAAACGTAAAGTAAAAGGTCTTGTAAAACATCTACTTCATGTGCTTTTCCACATACGCCTTTTGTAGTACAAGCAACTCCTTTGGCAGTTTGTTCACATTGATTGCAAAACATCTTCTCACCTCCTTAATTTTAATTTTTTAAGCATTAAAGATAAAAACACTTCTTTCATAATACCCTCAGCGGTCCTGTTGGTCTTGGAACTTTAAATTTCAATGATTCCTTTTCCTTCTAAAACATAGAATATCACATTAACTGGTGTTATATGTTTTTTTAATTTTTCGCCTGGTTTCAAAGTTATATGAACAAGTTGGAGATGTTCGCTCTCCCAGAGTATTCTTGCGTCTATTCCGTGTGGATTTGGTGTGATTTCAAAATCGGTCCATTTTACTGATTTCATGGTATTACCTCCTTAAGAATTGAACCATTTTGATTTCTAAAAACCTTTCGATCAATTTAAAGATTTTTCCTCTTTAATTTCTTTGATCTATGTCAATTTTGGGGGGTTAATAAAAAGAAGTGCAGGTTGGTAGTAATGGGGTTATAATCTCCTTTTGGAGCATGAGGGAAATTGCTGAGGCATTTTGGATTTATGGGGTTAATCCGGTAAGGGAAGCGCTGAGGTCTTCTGTACCGGTAAAAAAGGTAGTTTTAGCTCAAGAAAGGTCAAAGGCTTTAAGGGAACTTGTGGAACTTGCTTCTCAGAGAGGGACAAAGGTGGAGTTTAGAACCAAAGGAGAGCTCTCGAATTTGTTCTCGGGTGTTCCCCATCAGGGAGTTTCGGCCTTGATCGAAAGGTTTCATTATTGGGATCCGCTTGATCTCCTTAATAGGGAAGGGGACCCGCTTCTTTTGATACTTGACCAGATCCAGGATCCTCGAAACCTTGGAGCCCTATTGAGAACGGCCGAGGGCCTTGGCTTTTGGGGGGTGATCGTACCAAAGAGAAGAAGCGCAAAAATAGGCGGTGTTGTGGCCAAGGCCTCAGCCGGTGCCCTTTTTCATATTCCGATTGCCAGGGTGAGTAATCTCTCCCAAACTCTAAGGCTGCTTAAGGAAAAAGGAATAAAAGTCATAGGAGGGGAGGCAAAGGCCCAAAAGACGGTCTTTGAGGCCGATCTCCGAGGCCCCATAGCTTTAGTGATAGGAGGTGAAGAAGAGGGCATAAGACCATTGGTCCAAAGGAACTGTGACCTCATCGTCTCAATACCCCTAAAAGGGAAAATAAATTCCCTTAATGCCTCGGTCGCCGGAGCTATCCTCATGTACGAGATAATAAGACAGAGAAATCAGATCCTTACTTGAAAAGGAGCAAAGTTTTGATATCCTTAATTCGTGAAAAAAATAACAATGGAGGGAATAAATGAAGAAGAAGCTTTTTTCTCCGGGGCCCACACCGGTTCCCGAAGGGGTTCTTTTAGCGATGGCGCAGCCCCTTTTCCATCACCGGGATCCAGTTTTTGAGGAGCTTTTCCAGGAGGTGAGGGAGGATCTGAAGTATGTGTTTCAGACCAAGCAGGATGTACTTGTTCTTGCCTCTTCTGGGACTGGGGCGATGGAAGCGGCAATTGTTAATACCTTAAGGAGAGGGGATACAGTTTTAGTTATCCGAGGTGGTAAGTTTGGAGAGAGATGGGGTGAGATATGTGAGGCTTATGGGGTGAACATTATTCCGATAGATGTGGAGTGGGGCCAAGCGGTTGATCCGGTTTTGGTTGAAAGGAGTCTTGAGACCTATCCGGAGATAAGGGCGGTTTTGGTTCAAGCCTGTGAGACGTCAACAGGTGTTCTTCATCCTATAAAGGATTTATGTGAGATAGTGAGGGAAAGGGACGATGTGATAATCATAGTTGATGCCATAAGCGCTTTGGGGGCAGTGGATCTTCCCATGGACCTTTGGGGCATCGATGTAATGGTGGCGGGTTCTCAGAAGGCCTTGATGCTTCCTCCTGGGCTTGCCTTCATTGCCCTAAGTGAGAAGGCTTGGAGGTTCTGCGAGAAGTCGGATCTTCCCAAGTATTATTTTGATCTTAAGGCCGAGTTGAAAAACCAACGGAAAAATCAGACGCATTTCACCCCTGCTATTTCTTTGATTGTAGGGTTAAGGGAATCGTTGAGGATGATAAAAGAGGAAGGACTTCAAAACGTCTTCAGAAGACACGAAGTTTTAGCTCGGGCAATGCAAGAAGGGGTTAAGGCCTTGGGGCTTGAGATCTTTAGTAACCCCCCGAGCCCTACACTTACTGCCATAAAGCTTCCCCCCGAGATCGATGGACAAAAGCTTAAGAGGAATTTAGAAGATCATTATGGGCTTATAACGGCTGGGGGGCAGGAACATTTGAAGGGAAAGATCATAAGGATAGCTCATATGGGTTATTTCCAACCTTCTGACATTTTGGAAGTAATAGCAGCCTTAGAGCTTGAACTTTCGAAAATGGGTTATCCGGTGGAGTTTGGCAAGGGCGTAAGTTCAGCCCAAAGGGTTTTCAAGGAGGCTGGGTTATGAAAGTTCTTGTTTCGGATAAACTCCCGGAAATAGGACTTAAGGTATTAAGGGAAGCTGGGGGGATAGAGGTAGATGTGAAGACCGGTTTATCCCCTCAGGAACTCATGGAGATAATTGGCCAATACGATGCTCTTATCGTCCGCTCAAGTACCAGGGTTACCAAGGAGCTTATAGAGAGGGCAGAAAGGCTTAAGGTAATAGGAAGGGCTGGGGCTGGGGTTGATAACATCGATGTGGAAGCGGCTACCAAAAAGGGTATAGTGGTGATGAATACACCTGGTGGAAATGCCATGGCGGCTGCTGAGCATACCATAGGGCTCATGTTGGCAGCAGCACGCAATATCCCTCAGGCCCATATGGCTTTAAAGCAGGGAAAATGGGAAAAGGAACGTTTTACGGGTATTGAGCTTGAGGGGAAAGTGTTGGGGATAATCGGTTTAGGGAATATAGGGAGGATCGTGGCCGAGAAGGCCAAGGGCATGGGGATGAGGGTTCTGGCGTTTGATCCTTATATTCCAAAAGAAGTGGCGGAGAAGAAGGGAATCGAGCTTGTTTCCTTTGAAGATCTTTTGAAAAGATCCGATGTCATAACCCTTCACGTTCCAAAAACAAAAGAAACAACCAATATGATTGATCGAAAGGCCTTTTCTCTGATGAAGGAGGGGGTAATACTCATAAACTGTGCCCGGGGTGGGATAGTAAATGAGGAGGCTTTGATAGAAGCTTGTCGATCTGGGAAGGTCAAAGCAGCGGGCCTTGATGTCTTTTCCCAGGAACCCCTTCCGCCTGATCATCCCCTTTTGAGCTTGGATAATGTGGTGGTAACCCCTCACCTTGGGGCTTCTACTGAAGAGGCGCAGTTAAATGTGGCGAAGGCTATAGCTGAACAAATTGTGGACTACCTTAAGACTGGAACCATAAGAAATGCCGTCAATGCCCCTTCGGTGGACGCCAAAACCTTAGCTACAATAGGTCCTTATCTTAATCTGGGTAAAAGAATGGGAAGTTTTCTTGGCAAGATAGCTACCTTTCCCATAAAACGGCTTATCATCGAATACCAAGGGGAGGTTACCAAGTTCGATTTATCGCCTATAACCTCAGCGGTTTTGGCGGGGCTCATTGGGGCTTATCTTGAGGAAGGAGTAAATGAGGTGAATGCCACCTTTATAGCCCGAGAGAGGGGGCTTGATTATCACGAATCAAAGGTGAGTGAAGAGGCCGATTTTACAAGTTTGATAAGTTTAAAAGCTGAAGGTGATGGAAGGGAGTACCTTTTGAGGGGGACTCTTTTTGGGAAAAAGGAGCCAAGGCTTGTTCAGATAAATGAGTATACCGTTGAGGCTGCTCCTGAGGGAATCATCCTTTTGATTCATACTGAGGATAGGCCTGGAGTGATAGGCAATATAGGTCTGACCCTTGGTCAGAAGGGGATAAATATAGGCAATATGCAATTTGGAAGGGATAGAATAGGAGGAAAGTCACTTTGCATCCTACATCTTGATTCCATGCCCAACACGGAAGTACTTGAAGCATTGAAGGCTTTACCTCATGTATTAAGCGTTCAACTGGTCGAGCTTTAAGGGGAGGGAGATGCCCTCGATAGTGTTGGTAGGAGCTCAATGGGGTGACGAAGGGAAGGGCAAGGTGGTGGATCTGCTCTCCGAGAAGGCCGATATTGTGGTCCGCTTTCAAGGGGGAGCTAATGCGGGTCATACGCTCGTTGTAGGGGGTGAGAAGATAATACTTCACCTTATACCCTCCGGGATCCTTCATCGGGATAAGATCTGTTTGATAGGCGATGGAGTGGTCATTGATCCTGAAGAGCTTTTGAAGGAGATAGAGTTTTTATCCGAACGGGGGTATCTGGATGATCCCTCCCGTTTGCTTATAAGCCAAAAGGCCCATCTGGTTATGCCCTATCATAAGCTTTTTGATGCCCTTAGGGAGTCCCGGAGGAAGAAGCCGATAGGGACGACTCGAAGGGGGATTGGGCCTGCCTATGAGGATAAGGTGGCAAGGCTTGGAATAAGGATGGGGGATCTTTTGGAAGAAGATGTTTTAAGAGAGAAGGTAGAAGCCTTACTGGAAGAAAAGAACCTCATTTTGGAACGCGTTTTTGGAGAACCCCCCTTGGAGGTTCAAAAACTTTATGCGCTTCTTCTCGAGTATGGAGAGAAGTTGAGGCCTTTTATATGTGATACTTCTTATTTCCTTTATCAAAAGCTTAAAGAGGGCAAGAAAGTCCTCTTTGAGGGGGCACAGGGGACACTTCTTGATGTGGATCATGGGACGTATCCGTTTGTGACCTCCTGTAATACGGTTTCGGCCAATGCTTGTTGTGGAAGTGGCATAGGGCCTAAGCAGATAGACTTAGTTCTAGGGGTGGTTAAGGCCTATATGACCCGTGTGGGGGAAGGGCCATTTCCAACGGAACTGCGTGATTCTACGGGTGAATTTTTGAGAAAGAAGGGTAACGAATATGGGGCTACCACCGGAAGGCCCCGGAGGTGTGGCTGGTTTGATGCGGTGGCAGTAAGGTATGCCCTAAGGATCAATGGGGCCGATGGAGTAATATTGACAAAGCTCGATACCCTTTCGGGTCTTGAGAGGTTGAAAATATGCGTGGCTTATGAACTGAAGGGAAAAAGGGTAGAGGAGTTTCCGGCTTCGGCAGAACTTCTCTCACGTTGTGTTCCCATTTATGAAGAACTCCCCGGCTGGAAGGAAGAGCTTAAGGGAAAGCACTCTTTGGAAGAGCTTCCAGTTGAGGCAAGGCGTTATCTTGAGAGGTTAAGGGAGCTTCTTCAAATTCCCTTTTTCCTTATCTCAACCGGTCCCGAAAGGGAGGACGTTATATATCTACGAGATCCCTTTACCTTCTTCTCGGATAAGCGCCAATTATAAGGACTTCGAGTTTTTCCTTAAAGGGATTTCTAAGGGAATGTGAAGTATTAACAGGCACCCAAATTACGTCCTTCTCCTTGACCTTTTTCTCCTCTTCTTCAACTCGCATTATCCCTTCGCCCCTGCAAATGAAATAAACTTCCTCCACTGGATCCAAATGTTCCTCAATTTCTTGACCCGGCATAAGGACCGCATAAGCCACATATTCCAGTCCCCTAAGTATATTTTCAGCAAGAAGCAGTCTTATAGGTATCCCCTTGGGAAAAATGTGAATGCTCCTTATTACCTCAGGGTCATTTGGGTTTTTTACGATCATGGCTTTTTGGGGATTACCATAAGCCTTTAATAATGTCAAAGCCTTTTGGGCTTTGCTTCTTTGAGGATTTCGAGTTAAAATCAAAGGCCTGATGAAGAGGGATTTTATTTCGCTTTACGATTGGACCGATCAAGAACTGCGGCAGCTTTTGGAGAGGTCTAAATGGCTTAAGGAAAGGCAAAAAAGGGGCGAGATTTGGAGACCCCTTGAGGGGAAGACCTTGGCCATGATTTTTGAAAAGCCCTCAACTCGGACCCGTGTCTCCTTTGAGGTGGCTATGGTTCAATTGGGAGGATATCCCATTTACCTAAGCGCCAATGAGACCCAGCTTGCCCGAGGCGAGAGCCTTTCTGATACAGCGAGGGTTCTTTCACGGTATGTGGATGCCATAGTGGTTAGGACCTTTGAACATTGGAAAGTTGAGGAATTAGCCCGTCATGCCTCAGTACCTGTAATTAACGCCCTCACGGACCTCCTTCATCCCTGTCAAGCTCTTAGTGACGTCTTTACCATTTGGGAGAAGCTCGGAAGATATGAGGAAGTTAAAGTGGCTTATGTCGGAGATGGAAACAACGTGGCCAACTCCCTTATTGAAGCGGCTTTGAGGTTTGGATTCGAGCTCAAAATAGGGTGTCCCGAGGGCTATGAGCCCGATAAAGGTATTTTGGAAAAATCATTGAGGGAGGGGGCAAGGGTTGAGGTTCTTCATGACCCAAAGGAAGCGGCAAAGGGAGCCGAGGTCATTTACACGGATGTTTGGACCTCTATGGGTCAAGAATCCGAAAGGGAAAGCCGACTCCAAGTTTTTAGGCCCTATCAGGTAAACAGGGAGCTCATCGAAGTTGCTTCTCCTGGGGTTTTAGTCATGCATTGCCTTCCGGCTCATAGAGGGGAGGAGATCACCGATGAGGTTATGGATGGGCCTTGGTCGGTGGTTTTCGATCAGGCCGAAAACAGGCTTCATGTGGCAAAGGCAATTCTCGAATTCCTTATGAGGTAAGGAAAATGGAGATAAAGAAGGTCGTTTTAGCTTATTCAGGAGGCCTTGATACGTCAGTTATATTGGTGTGGCTTAAGGAGAAATATAATTGTGAGGTCATAGCTTATTGTGCCGATATAGGTCAGAAGGAGGATCTGGAAGAGATAAGGGAGAAGGCCATTCGATGCGGAGCTTCGAAGGTCATAATCGATGACCGGCGGGAGGAGTTTGTAAGGGATTTCGTGTTTCGAGCCTTAAAAGCTGGGGCCATTTATGAAGGGGGTTACCTTCTTGGTACGGCTATAGCTAGACCCTTAATTGCCAAAGGACAAATGGAGGTGGCCAAAAGGGAAGGAGCTGATGCGGTCTCCCATGGGGCCACTGGAAAGGGGAATGATCAGGTTAGGTTTGAGCTCACCTATTATGCCTTTGATCCGAACATAAAGGTAATAGCCCCTTGGAGGGAATGGGAGTTTAAATCAAGAAGTGACCTTATGGGATATGCTAAACAAAAAGGAATACCGATTCCAGTAAGTGAGGATAAACCTTATAGTTGTGATCGCAACCTCCTTCACATAAGCTACGAGGCAGGTATCCTTGAGGATCCATGGGTTGAGCCACCTGAGGATATCTTTACCCTTACCGTTTCCCCTGAAAAGGCGCCTGATAGACCTACATATGTGGAGATAGAGTTTGAAGATGGGGTTCCAGTGGCTGTTGTT
>OGCH01000867.1_pt1 | contig 13457 bp, 10 predicted proteins | sample 1570111 | NCBI WGS metagenome assembly OGCH01 (sample SAMN03436243, study PRJEB24508) | hot springs metagenome | biome: Desert Springs; feature: Hot Springs; material: Water | place: USA: Great Boiling Spring, Nevada | collected 2008-12-01 | depth 0 m m | reverse complement strand
GGCGCTTGAGGTTTTTGAGTTCGCCCGAAAAAGGGGACTCTATAACACCTTTGTGACAAACGGTTATATGACCCAGGAGGCCCTGACTCACCTTATCCAATCAGGGCTTAATGCCATGAACGTGGACGTGAAAGGAGATGAGGAGGTGGTGAGAAGATGGTGTGGAGGAGAGGTAAAGTTCATATGGAGGAACTTGGTTTTGGCAAAGGAAAAAGGCGTTCATGTGGAGATAACCACTTTGGTTATACCTGGGGTGAACGATGAGGAAAGGATATTGAGATCCATAGGGAAAAAGATATTAGATGAACTCGGAAAAGATACCCCATGGCATCTTACTGCTTACTACCCTGCTTATATTTTTACTGCTCCTCCCACTTCCGTTGAGCTTATGGAGAGGGCTTACTTAATAGGGAAAGAGCTGGGTTTGAGATATGTTTACTTGGGCAACCTCCTCGGTCATCCTTATGAAAACACGTATTGCCCTTCCTGTGGGGAGGTCCTCATAAAGCGTTATGGGATAAGGACTGTCCAGTCATTCCTTAAAGGTCCTTTTTGCCCCTTCTGCGGGGAGGAAATTCCCATTATCGGGGCAACTTGGGAATCCACTTGAAGACGTAAAAATAGTTTGATAAAATAATCTTCTAGAATTAGAGAAGGAGGGTATGCTTTCTATTCCCTTCTTAAAGTACTGAGTTTTCTTTATACCTTTTTTAAAAAATCCGCTCAAAAAATAAACGAGGAGGTTTTTCATGTATCAAGGGGAGGAGGGTTTTAGATGGAAGATAGTGTCTACTGTTCCTAGGAGGAACCTTCCTTTAGATCCCGAGGTTTTCAGGGAAATGGGGGCGGAGCTTGTTTTGGATAAGCTTTTGGAGCCCTTAAATGAGGATCAGGTTTTGGAGATAGGCCATGATGCTGACATCATCGTCTCTCAGACCGCCCCTTTTACCAGGAAGGTCATAGAAGGCCTTGAGCGATGTAGGTTCATAATGATAGCGCGGTTAGGGACTGAGAATGTGGATTTCCAAGCGGCTACCGAGAGGGGCATATGTGTGGCCAACCTTGGTCCTTACTGTAAGGATGAGGTTGCAGAGCATGCCATGGGCCTTTTGCTCGGGCTTGCTCGCAAAATTTGTGAGCTTCATCGAAAGGTCTTGGAGGGGTACTGGGGTGCTCCCTTTATGCATGATGAGATGAAGCAAGTTTGGAAGGGCATTTATCGAGTGAATGGTAAAACCCTTGGTCTTGTGGGACTGGGGGCTATAGGAAGAAGAGTCGCTGAGATTGCCAAGGGTTTTGGTTTGAAGCTTATCGCTTATGATCCTTATGTACCTAAAGAGGTGGCGGAAGGGCTTGGGGTTAAACTTGTGGATTTTGATACCCTCCTTAAGGAGTCAGATTTTATTTCCATTCATTGTGCTCTTACTCCCGAAACGAGGAACCTCTTTGGGATCGAAGAGTTCAAGAAGATGAAGCAGACGGCTTATTTGATAAATGTGGCAAGGGGTGAGATTGTAGACACTGAGGCCCTCTATCAGGCATTAAAGGATGGGCTTATAGCTGGGGCGGGCCTTGATCTTGTGGGTCTTGAGACCAAACCAACCCCCTTGGAGCATCCGATTTACAGGCTCCCCAACGTCATTATAACCGGTCATTCGGCCTTTTTCTCTCATGAGGCCATGGCCTCGATGCCCCAGATATCCATGGAGGAGGTCTTGAGGGTAATGAGAGGGGAATGGCCCAAGAACCTCATCAACAAGGCCGTTAAGGAGAGATTCGTTCAAAGGTTTGGACCGATGAAAGAACCCATATAAGGAGGTGCTAACATGTTAAAGAGCAGATGGCCAAATATTGGAGCAGTTCTTAAGCTTCATGCGAGAAATTACCCCGATAAAGTAGGGTGCCAGGACAAATATAAAACTTGGACTTTTAAGCAGTGGAACGAAAGATCCTGTCGACTTTCCAACGCCTTAAGGGATATGGGAGTCGGTTATGGTGAAAGGGTTGCTATGATCGCTTATAACCGAGTCGAATGGATGGAGTTTTACGCGGCCTGTGCCAAAGGCGGTCAAATAGCTGTGCCCGTTCTTTTCAGGCTTGCCCCTCCTGAGATCGAATACGTTTTAAACCATTCCGAAAGTAAGGCCATAATTGTTGAGGCTCCCTTCGTGGACGCCATAAATTCCATAAGGGATAAACTCGAGACCATTCCGCCCACCAATTTCATCTACCTCGGAGAGGGAAAAGCTCCGGAGGGCTACGTTCATTATGAGGAGGTGATAGAAAGAGGATCACCCAATGAACCAGAGGTAATTGTCGATTCAGCCGATCCTTGGATGATCATGTATACCTCAGGGACCACTGGGAGGCCAAAGGGGGTTATAAGGAGCCATGAGGCCAATATGGCTCACTTTTACGTGACCCTGATTAACCACGCTTGGACCCCTAACGATAAAGTGATGTTGGTCATGCCCATGTGTCACATAAACTCCGTTTATTATTCCTTCCCCTTCACGTTGGTTAGTGCTCCCGTTATGGTTTACAACATGGTTAGCTTTGATCCCGAGGACTTTTTGCGATCTGCCGATTTATTCCGTCCCACTTTCACCTCCCTTGTTCCGACCCATTATGTGATCATTTTGTCTCTTCCCGATGCGGTGAAAGGGCGATATGATGTGAGCGCTTTTAAGCAGCTTCTTATTTCCAGTGCCCCTGCTCGGAAAGAGCTCAAGCTTCAGATAATGGACTACTTTAAGAATGCCCAACTTTGGGAAGCTTATGGTTCCACGGAGACGGGTATTGTGACCCTTCTTAGGCCTGAGGAACAGTTGGAGAAATTGGGGTCAGTGGGTCGGGAGGTCTTTGGGGTGGATGAGGTTAAGCTCCTTGACGAGGAAGGAAATGAGGTACCTGTTGGAGAGGTAGGTGAGCTTTACGCCCGAACTCCTCACATGTTCAGCGGTTATTGGAAGGATCCCGAGAAGACCCAGGCGGCCTTCAGGGGCGAATGGGCTACAGTAGGCGATATGGCCAAAAAGGACGAGGACGGCTATTACTACCTGGTTGATCGAAAGGCCAATATGATCATAACCGGTGGCGAAAACGTTTATCCTTCGGAAGTGGAGGCGGTTGTGGCTAGTCACCCCGCGGTGAAGGACGTGGCGGTAATTGGTGTGCCAGATCCGAAGTGGGGTGAGGCGGTTAAGGCGGTTGTGGTCCTGAAGGAAGGGTATGTCCCAAGTCCCGAGCTTGCCCAAGAGATCATTGGACACTGCCGAGGTAAGATAGCGAGTTACAAGATTCCCAAATCCGTTGACTTCATCCCGGATGAGGAGATGCCAAGAACCGCCACCGGTAAGATATTACATCGGAAACTGAGGGAAAGGTACTGGAAAGATCAGACTTAATCCTTTATTGAAGGGGCCCTTCTCGAGTGTTATCATTTTCTTAGCTCGAGAAAGAAGGTCGTAGTATGTACAAAGGGCTTTTGGGTTGGTTCCTGATAGTGGGCCTTATACTTTTGGCCCTCAATGCCCTTTCTCCTACGCGTCAAAAGGAGCTCTCCTATTCGGAGTTCCTCTCGGCGGTGGAAGAAGGAAAGGTGAGTTCAGTCACCATAAAAGGGGAGAGGGTGAATGGGGTCATGAAGGATGGGTCTTCTTTTAAAACGGTATTGCCGCCTGATCCTGAGGCCCTTCCCCTTATGAAGTCTAAGGGCATAAGGATAACGGCCAAGCCAAATGAGGTCTCCTTCCTTCAGTCCTTTCTCACCAGTTGGGTTCCGTTCTTAGTGCTCATGGGGATTTGGCTTTATTTCATGAAGCAAATGCAAGCAGGAAGTGGCAAGGCTTTTTCCTTTGGTAAGAGTCGGGCGCGGTTTTTCAATAAGGAGGAAGGGAAGAGGGTTACCTTCGAGGATGTGGCGGGTATTGACGAGTGTAAGGAGGAGGTTAAGCAGATAGTCGAGTTTTTGAAAAACCCCCACCGTTTCACCAAGCTTGGGGCCAGGATCCCCAAGGGGATCCTTTTGGTTGGGCCTCCTGGTACGGGTAAGACACTTTTGGCCAGGGCCATAGCGGGAGAGGCGGATGTTCCGTTTCTGAGCATAAGCGGTTCTGATTTTGTGGAGATGTTCGTTGGGGTGGGAGCAGCCAGGGTTAGGGATCTATTTGCTCAGGCAAAGCGGAATGCTCCTTGTATAGTCTTCATCGATGAGATAGACGCGGTTGGTCGTTACCGAGGAGCGGGGCTTGGGGGAGGGCATGATGAGAGGGAGCAGACCTTGAATCAACTGCTGGTAGAGATGGACGGTTTTGAAGCCAACGAGGGGATTGTCGTCATTGCCGCCACCAACAGGCCAGATATCCTCGATCCAGCCCTTTTAAGGCCTGGAAGGTTTGACCGTCAGATTGTGGTCCCCATTCCGGATCTCAAGGGGAGGGAGGCGATCCTTAAGGTCCATACCAGGAAGACCCCTCTGGCGGACGATGTGGACCTTTCCCTTATAGCCAAGGGGACCCCGGGGTTTACGGGGGCGGATCTTGAGAACCTGGTTAATGAGGCGGCTTTAATTGCGGCCAGGAAAGGCAAGGATAAAGTGAGCATGGAGGACTTCGAGGAGGCTAAGGACAAGGTATTAATGGGACCTGAAAGAAAAAGCATGATCCTTAGCGAGGAGGAAAGAAGGAGCATAGCCTATCATGAAGCAGGTCATGCCTTTGTGGCCAAGTTTACCCCGGGGGCTGATCCAGTTCATAAAGTCACCATCATCCCGAGGGGACAAGCCCTTGGCTTAACTCAACAGTTACCCCAGGATGATAGGCACATTTACACCAAAGAATACCTTCTGGCCGCAATCACGGTCCTTTTAGGAGGAAGGGCAGCCGAGGAGCTATTTCTGGGTCATGTAACAACGGGTTCGGGCAACGATATTGAAAGGGCCACCGAGATCGCCCGAAAGATGGTCTCGCAATGGGGGATGTCAGAAAGGCTTGGTCCCTTGTCCTTTGGGCGTAGAGAAGAGCAGGTATTTTTGGGGAAAGAACTTGTCATGCATAAGGATTACAGCGAGAAAACGGCGGAAGAGATAGACCTTGAGGTAAGAAGAATTGTAGAAGAATGTTACGAAAGGGCGAAGTCAATTCTTAAAGAAAACGCCTCAAAGGTTCAAAAGCTCGTAGAGGTGCTTTTGGAGAGGGAATCCCTAAGCGGAGAAGAACTAAATCAGATACTCGAAGGATGAGAAAGCGTTTTAGGTTTCGCATAAAAGGAGAGGAACTCGAACTGGGACAGAGAACCCTCCTGATGGGGGTTTTAAATGTCACTCCCGATTCCTTTTCGGATGGGGGTCTCTATTTTGATAGGCAATTGGCCATAGAAAGGGCCTTACAGATGGTTGAGGAAGGGGCTGACATAATTGATATAGGAGGCGAATCCACAAGGCCTTTCTCTGAGCCTACACCCCTTGAAGAAGAGCTAAGAAGGGTTATTCCGGTTATTGAGGCTGTTGCTCCGAAAATTTCCATTCCCATATCCATTGACACCTATAAGGCCAAGGTGGCCTTTGAAGCCCTTCAAGCGGGGGCAAGCATTGTAAACGACATAAGCGGTTTGAGGTTTGATCCGGAAATGGTAAAAATTGTGGCAGAAAGCGGAGCGGGCTTAATTGTCATGCACATAAAGGGGACCCCTAAGACGATGCAACTTGATCCCCATTATGATGACGTGATGGACGAGATAAAGTCCTATTTGAAAGAAAGCATAGAAAAAGCCGAGTCAGAAGGGGTTCATCCCGAATCTATCGTTGTGGATCCAGGGATAGGTTTTGGGAAGAAGTTACATCACAACTTGGAGATTTTTAGGCGCTTAAACGAGTTGGAGGAACTCGGAAAACCCATCCTGGTAGGGCCTTCTCGTAAGAGTTTTATAGGTGAGATCTTAGGCCTTCCTGTTTCGGAAAGGCTTTACGGGACCTTGGGGGCGGTTGCTTATTGTGCCTTAAAGGGGGTTCATATAGTGAGAGTTCACGATGTTAAGGCTGCAAGGCAGGTGGTTGATATAATCGATGCCATTGAGAGCGGGTTTTAGATGCCACTATGGGAAGTGATCCGAAATATAGGGTTAAGGGATCTGATAGATATATCGATCGTTTCTGTTGTGGTGTATTGGATCCTGCTTCTTTTAAGGGGGACAAGGTCACTTGAGATCCTTTTGGGTCTTTCCTTTTTAATCTTGGCCTTCCTTGCCGCTCGTAAGTGGGGGCTTTTTACCATCCATTGGATCCTTAGTAATTTTATTGATTCCATAATCGTTTTTATCATCGTCATCTTTCAAGAGGATATAAGAAGGGCCCTTTCTACCATGGGAAGGACGCCTTTTCTTGGGGGCAAAAGGTTTCCTCCTTATCAAGCCTCATTGATCGAGGAGTTAGTCGAGGCCTCATCGAGCTTAGCGAGGCAAAGACGGGGGGCCATAATAGTTCTGGAGAGGGAGGCCGATGTTATTTCTCAGGTTGAGCTTGGGGTTGAGCTTGACGCCAAGTTAACCAGAGAATTGATCCTCTCCATCTTTTCCCGGGATTCGATCCTTCACGATGGGGCAGTGATCGTGAAAAGGGGGAGGATCTTTGCCGCCAGGTGTTTCCTTCCCTTAAGTGATAACCCGAGGGTGAGCAAGCTCCTTGGGGCGAGGCATAGAGCAGCTCTTGGCCTTTCGGAGAAGACCGATGCGGTGGTTATAGTGATCTCGGAGGAGCGGGGCAGTATTTCCTTGGCTTTGGGAGGGAGGCTCACCCGGAACTTGGAGATGGGACGGTTGAGGACTGTTTTGACCAATTTACTGATCATTCAGAAGAGGAGAAAGCGAGTTGAGAGAAAGGTTAAAAAACTCCCTGAAAAGTCTTCTAACGGAGAACATACCTCTTAAGCTTTTAAGCTTAATTGTGGCCGTTTTCCTTTGGGCCTTTGTGAAGGGCACAAGCTATACGGAGCTCACCTTCTTTGTGCCCGTCAAAATAACCGCCCTTCCTTTGAATCTCGTGCTTATGGATGTTGAGCCTCAAAGACTTATAGTTAAAGTTAAAGGACCTGTTCATAAGGTTGACCGTTTAAAGGTAGAAGATATAGGGATTTTCCTCGATCTTAAGGGAGCCCATCCGGGTATTAACACCTTCCTTCTTCGACCTGAAGAGGTGAGGGTTCCTCCGGGCATTGAGGTGGTGGGCTTAAGCCCCTCGGAGTTAAGGGTGAGGCTATCGGAGCTTGTGAAAAAAGCCGTTTCGGTTAAGGTGCAATTTAAGGGGCTCCCTCCCCCTTCTTATGAGGTAGTCTCAGTTAGGGTTAATCCTCCGAATGTTCACCTTTCGGGACCCAAGGAAGTTTTGGAGAGGATTGACCACGTTACTACCGAACCCATTGACCTTGAGGGCCTCAAGGAAAGTTTCAGCTTGGAGGTGCCTCTGACAGTTAGAGGTTTGGAAGCCGAACCTTCTCGAGTTACGGTTCAAGTTGAGTTAAGGAGGAGATAAATGAGGCTCTTTGGGACTGATGGGATAAGGGGAGTTGCCAATCGATTCCCCATGTCAGTGGAAGTGGCTTTGAAGGTGGGGAAGGCCTTAACCTACCTTCTCTCCAAACAGGAAAAACGCCCCCGAATTCTGATAGGAAAGGACACAAGGCTTTCCGGTTACATGTTTGAGAACGCCCTTGTGGCAGGGATTTGTTCCATGGGGGGTGAGGCGATCCTTCTGGGCCCCATCCCTACTCCTGGGATAGCCTTTTTAGTGAGGGACATGAGGGCTCAGGCGGGGATCGTGATCTCGGCTTCCCATAACCCCTTTTATGACAACGGCATAAAGATCTTTGGCCCCGATGGCTTTAAACTCCCTGACCGCTTAGAAGAGGAGATAGAGGAGCTCGTTCTTGACAAAGACTTTGATAAGGAAGCTCCAAGCGGTCAACATATAGGAAGGGCCCGAAGGATGGTGGATGGGCTCGGAAGGTATTTGGTCTTTTTGAAAAGGACCTTCCCCCAGGAGCTTGATCTGAAGGGGATGAAAATTGTAGTCGACTGTGCAAATGGTGCCACCTATAAGGTTGGACCTACCCTTTTCTGGGAGCTTGGGGCTCAAGTGCTTCCCATGGAGGTTGAGCCCGATGGGCTTAATATCAATCACCAGTGTGGAGCCCTTTATCCCGAAAAAATGGCCCAAAAGGTGGTGGAAGTCGGAGCAGATGTAGGGCTTGCTTTTGATGGGGATGGTGACAGGGTCATTTTCTCGGACAGAAAGGGAAGGATCTATGATGGCGATTGTATAATGGCCTTGTGTGGGCTTGAAATGGCAAAAAGAGGGGTCCTTAAGGGGAATACGGTTGTGGCCACGGTAATGAGCAATTTGGGACTTGATTTTTGCCTCAAACAACACGGCATTAAGGTGATAAGGACTAAGGTGGGTGACAGGTACGTAGTTGAGGAAATGCTTCAAGGAGGATATAACCTCGGGGGTGAACAGGCGGGTCATATCGTCTTTCTGGACCATACCACAACAGGAGACGGGCTTCTTACCGCACTTAAGGTCCTTTCGATCCTTAGGGAAACCGGGAAGGATCTTTCAGAGTATAGTGACCTTATTAAACCCCTTCCTCAGGTGAAGTATGATGTAAAGGTAAAAGAAAAGGTCCCACTAAATGAGCTTGAAGAGCTTCAGGAGCTCATAAGGGAAAGTGAGAACTTTCTTTCTTCTCGAGGAAGGATCCTCATACGTTATTCTGGGACCGAGCCGGTTTTGAGGATAATGGTCGAGGGAGAAGAGGAGGAAACAATCCAGGAGATTGCGCGAAGGCTTAAAGAGTGCGCTCAAAGACTACTTGGGGGAGGTGAGGCATGAAAAAATTGGCTGTTAACGTAGATCATGTTGCCACTTTGAGGGAGGCTCGAAGGACCTTTTACCCCGATCCGGTTGAGGCTGCCATTTTGGCTGAACTTGCGGGAGCCGAAGGCATTGTGGTTCACCTGCGGGAAGATCGAAGGCACATAAAAGAAAGGGACCTGGAGATCTTAAGAAAGGTGGTCAAGACCTGTCTAAACCTTGAGATGGCCGCGACCGAGGAGATGGTCGAAATAGCGAGGACCATTAAGCCCGACATGGCGACCCTGGTACCAGAAAGAAGGGAGGAGTTAACCACTGAAGGAGGGCTTAACCTTATGCAAAACCCGGAGCATTTAAAGGAGGTGATAAGCCGTTTAAAGGAAGCCGGAATAAAGGTAAGCCTTTTTATCGATCCCGATCCCAAAATGGTGGAAAAGTCCAAGGAACTCGGAGCCGATGCCATAGAGATCCACACGGGGCTTTACTGTGAGGCAAAGACCTGGGAGGATCAGAAAAGGGAGCTCGAAAAGGTCATAGAAGCAGCAAAGATAGGGAAAATACTCGATTTAAGCGTGAGAGCTGGCCATGGGCTGAATTACTGGAACGTTCGCCCGATAGCCCAGATAAAGGAAATCGAAGAATTGAGCATAGGTCATGCCATTGTGGCAAGGGCAGTTCTTGTGGGCTTTGAAAGGGCAGTTCGAGAGATGATAGAACTTCTCAAGTAGCAACCTCAAGGATAAGTTCGTACAGAAAATCAATAGCAAAATGAAGGTTTTCCAAAGAGATTCTTTCGTTTTGATTGTGTATGAGCCTCATCTCCTCTTGAGTGAGCTTAAAAGGCGAAAAGTCGTAACAGGGGATCCCTTTTGAACGGAAAAACCGGCTGTCAGTGGCTCCGGGAATAAGGGATGGGACTATTAAAACGTCTCCTTCCTTTTTCCTTATGACTTCACAAAGGGCTTCGTACAAAGGAGTTTCAAGCGGTGAAGGAGGCGAAACTTCCCCTTCCCCATAGGGGAATAATACCACCTCCGGATCCTCTACCAAGGCCTTTATCCTCTCTAAAAAGGCTTTTGGATCTTCATCGGGCAAAAGCCTTGCGTCAAAATAAGCCAGAGCCTCCGAAGGTATTACGTTCACCTTTTGTCCTGCTTTTAAAACTGTAAGCGTATAGGTGTTGCGGATTAAGGCGTTAAAATGGGGCCTTGAGAGGAAAAATTCCTCTTGTTCCCTTACGGCCTTTTGGGGATCACTGAAAATCCGTTTCTCTTCCCCTTCGCTTAAAGGGGCAAGGCTTTTAAAGTAATTCTCCACAAGCTCTATCAACCGAGGAGGTTCCTTATAACTCAGTATCTTCCCTATGGCCCTCACCAGCTTCTCACACGCATTATCCCTATGGGGCATTGAGCCATGTCCGCCTTCTCCTCGGGCCTTTAAGCCAAATTGAGCTACCACCTTTTGGGCCACCGATATCTCGCAATGATGGACGTTTCCTCTTTCATCGAGGATGATGCCTCCTCCCTCATTTAAGACAAAGGCCACCCTTTTTAAGTCCTCCAGGTTCTCAAGACACCACCTTGCCCCAAATTTTCCACCTGTCTCTTCGTCACAAGTAGCAAGAAGCCAAACGGGCCTTTTTAATGTTTTTCCCTCCTTTTTAATCCTTAAAAGGGCACATACTTGCGCTATCCCGAATCCCTTCGTATCAAGGGCTCCTCGGCCGTAGATGTAATTGCCGATAATTTCTCCTGAAAAAGGATCCAATTCCCATTTATCCCCTTCGGCTGGAACCACATCCATATGATGCATCATCAAAAAAGCCCCATTTCCATCGCCGAGCTTCGCCAGAAGGTTTGCCCTTCCCGGAGCTACCTTATAAACCTTTGCAGGGATCCCCTCTTGGGAAAAAAGATCCTTCAAAAAGTTTGCCGCCCTCTCCTCTTCTCCCGGAGGATTGGAAGTGTTTATCCTAAGATAGTCCTGTAAAAGCCTTTCTGGTTCTCTCATCTTCTTTTAAGGAAATTCAAAATCCCTCCGGCCTTAAGGATCTCTCTTTCCCGAGAACTCAATTGAGCCAAAAGCCTTATCTTAAGGCCCTCTTCGGGGATCTCAAAGTAAACCTCGTCTTCAAGGTCTCTTAAAAAGAGCTTTCCCCTTTGTGCCACTCGAAGCTTCTCATAGTCCCTTGGATCAACAAAAACGAGGGGAACGATCCCGAAGTTTATGAGATTTGACCTATGGATTCGGGCAAAGCTTTTCGCCAAAACAGCCCTCACTCCCAACCACCTGGGACACAAGGCCGCGTGTTCCCTTGATGAGCCCTGTCCGTAATTCTCCCCCCCTACAATTATCCCGTTTCCGCTTTTTTTGGCCCTTTCGGGGAACTGAGGGTCTATGTGATAAAAAACGTACTCGCTTAAGGCGGGGATATTGGATCTTAAGGGAAGAATATAAGGACCTGCTGGAAGAATATGGTCGGTTGAGATGTTATCGCCAAGAACTATCAAAACTTCAACTTCAAGAACCGGGCTTAAGGGTTCAAACCTCTTAAGGGGCTTTATATTAGGCCCTCTCCTTATGATTATTCCCTCTCGCTCTTTAGGAGGAGGGACTATGAGGCTTGAACATTTGAACCTGGGAGGTGGCATTTTCAATTCGGGCTTAGGTCCAAGCTTTCTCGGATCGGTGATCCTTCCTGTTATAGCCGAGGCTGTAGCTACCTCAGGTCCCGATAAGTAAACCTCAGCGTCCTTTGTCCCACTTCGCCCCTCAAAATTACGGTTAAAGGTTCTCAAACTCACTCCACCTGAAGGGGGCGCAAGCCCCATTCCTATACAGGGACCACAGGCAGGTTCGAGGATTCTTACTCCATTTCGGATCAACTTCTCCAAATACCCCCCTTCCCTTAAAAGCTCCAATACTTGTCTTGAACCAGGAACGACCACAACTTCAACGTCAGGATGCTTCCCTTCTCGATCTATAAGTTCAGACAAAATGGCAAGGTCATAAAAAGAGCTGTTAGTACAGGACCCGACAATTACTTGATCCACCTTAACTCCCTCGACTTCCTTCACCGGTCTCACGTTATCAGGGCTTGAGGGAAGGGCCACTAAGGGTTCAAGTTCACTTAAATTTATGGTGATGCTTCCCTCATAAGAAGCATCTTCATCTGGAGCAAGGGGTACAAAGGCCTTTGGTCTCCCTTGAGCCCATAGAAAGGCCCTTGTCCTTGAATCGCTGGGGAAAAGGCTTGTTGTTGCCCCAAGCTCGGTTCCCATGTTGCAAATGGTAGCCCTTTGAAATACCGAAAGCTCAAGGACCCCAGGTCCCGTGTATTCAAAGACCTTTCCTATTCCGCCTTTGACGCTTAAACGCCTTAAAAGCTCAAGTATTATGTCCTTTCCCGATACCCAAGGAGGAAGCTTTCCCAAAAGCCTTACTTCAATGACCTCGGGCATCTTAAAGGTAAAGGGCTCACCTGCCATGGCCAGGGCCACATCAAGCCCTCCTGCCCCTATTGCCACCATACCAAGGGCTCCCCCTGTTGGGGTATGGCTATCTGAACCGAGGAGCGTTTCCCCAGGGGCACCAAAACACTCAAGGTGAAGTTGATGGCATATGCCCGTTCCGGGGGGTGAAAAATAGGCGCCGAATTTGGCTGCTGAAGTCTTTAAAAACAGATGATCATCCGCATTCTCCGGGCCTATACCAAGGGTGTTGTGGTCCACATAACTTACTGCCAAAGGGACTATTTTGTCGATGCCCATTGCCTCAAGTTCCAGGTAAACCAAGGTGCCTGTCGCATCCTGCGTTAAGACCTGATCGATCCTTATGCTTATCTCACTCCCGGGAACGGGTTCGCCTTCTACAAGGTGAGAGAGGATAATTTTTTTAAAGAGATTATTCCCCATTTCAAAGATCCCCCAACCTTTCTTTCATCATCTTTATCACCTTTTTTCTATTCCTTTCTCCGAATATCCCCGAACCGGAGACCAGTATATCAGCCCCGGCTTGGGCCACTTCTTTTATGTTATCAAGCTTAATCCCTCCATCGACCTCGATTAAAACGTTTTGAAGTCCAAGTTCCCTAAGCCAATTTTTCAACCGTTTTATCTTATCCAAAGAGCTGGGAATGAAGGCTTGACCCCCAAAACCGGGATCAACGCTCATTAAAACCACAAGGTCTACCTCTCCTATTACTTCTTCAAGCATCCCTAAGGGTGTTCCCGGATTTAAGGCCACTCCCACCATAATTCCCAATTCCCTTATCCTCTCAAGGGTCCTGTGGATGTGTTTTGAGGCCTCAAGATGAACGCTTAAAATGGAGGCCCCTGCCTTAACAAACTCTTCAAGATAACGGTCTGGTTCCTCTATCATCAAATGAACGTCCAAAGGAAGCTTTGTTACTTCTTTAAGGGCCTTAACCACAGGCAACCCTACGCTTAGATTTGGGACAAAATGCCCATCCATCACATCCACGTGAATCAAATCGGCCCCGGCTTCTTCAACCTCTTTTACCTCATCCCCTAAACGGGAGAGGTCGGCCGAAAGTATAGAAGGAGCGATCCTTTTCATCCTTGGGCCTTTT
>OGCH01000866.1_pt1 | contig 13468 bp, 15 predicted proteins | sample 1570111 | NCBI WGS metagenome assembly OGCH01 (sample SAMN03436243, study PRJEB24508) | hot springs metagenome | biome: Desert Springs; feature: Hot Springs; material: Water | place: USA: Great Boiling Spring, Nevada | collected 2008-12-01 | depth 0 m m | reverse complement strand
GCCTGCCACTCGCAACGGCCGATCCGGTTCCCTTGAGTCCTTCACACATTGATGCTAAAGTCACGGGGACCGGTCGGTGACGGGGCTCGCCGATGCCTGGCTAGGCCGCGATGAACAGGACGCGAGCAAGCCAGCGCCGTCCAGTGTCGGAGAGCGTCTCGGCCTGTCGCTGGCCGAGCAGGTGAGGAACTGCCAGTACCAGAGGCATCGTCCGAAGACGCGAGGAGTCGTGGACACGACGAAGGGGGATACTACCGTGACGACTCGACGAATCGACCTCATCGACATCCATGTTCACGTGCGAACTGGTGACCATGCCAAGGTTTGGGACCGCGACCGCTACGTTCCCGCTAACCAGGAAGGATTCAGCGATCATCCTGACGCTATGGCCGACATGTATCGCGAACTCAATGGCATGGCCGTCATCTTCGACATCGATGACGAAACCCGCACCGGACTCAAGGCCTCCAACGAGGAGATCGCCCAGTGGGTCACCAGACACCCAGATGTCTACATCGGATTCGGTTCGGTCGACCCCTGGAAGGGAAAGGCTGCGATCATCGAGGTCGAACGCTGCGCTGCGCTCGGGCTCAAAGGCATCAAGTTTCACCCAGCGGTCCAAGACTTCGCTCCGAACGATCCCCGCTTTTTCCCTCTCTGGGAAACCTGCGCCCGACTCGGCCTGGCCGTTCTCTTCCACAGCGGCACCACTATGGCTGGAGCCGGGCAGCCTGGCGGAGCTGGCATCCGCCTCGAATACGGCCGCCCCATCCCGTACATCGACGATATCGCCGCACGTTTCCCGGAACTCCGCATCATCATGGCTCATCCGGCCTGGCCCTGGCACGAAGAGCAACTCGCGATCCTACGCCACAAGCCGAACGTCTTCATGGACCTCTCCGGTTGGGCACCCAAGTACATTCCGGAAAGCGTCATTCGCTACGCGAACTCGTTGGTTCAGGACAAGGTCTTCTTCGGATCGGACTTCCCCATGCTCACTCCTCACCGCTGGCTGCGCGAGTTCGCTGAACTCCCCATCAAGGACTCGGTCCGCCCGAAGATTCTTCGCGATAATGCGGCCCGCTTCCTCGGTCTCACGCACCTCATCGAGCAGGCCCTACCAGCTTCGGAGCAGAGCCGGGAACGCACCTGAACTGTCGGAAAGTGCGGCCTGCACCCAACCCCCGAGACCGCGCCATGCTTCTCCTGGGCGCGTCCGTTCACGCCTCTCTCGGCTCGCAGCAGGCGTGCCGGCCGTGACGGCCTATGACGCGGTACGGTGGCGCCAAAACGTTCTCTCGCGTCGGTTCGCGCCCTGGCTGCGCCGGCAGACGAGCGACCGCCTCGTCCCCGCTGCTCTGACGGTCTACGCCCGCTGCGAGGCGAAGACCGCTCGGCACGCGATCGCCGTTCACGACGCTGGTTACCTCCGCTGGGACAGCCAACCGCTCCGCTGATATACTCGGTGCTGCACGGCGATGAGGCTCGCCAGGTGGCCTGGGTCACCGAAGTGCCCGATGCGGCTGATAGCCTCTGCTCGACCAGTCCGGTCAGCAGAGGCTTTTCGACGTTAGGAGGGCATCATGGAAAGACTGCCACGCAACCACACCATCTCCCGAATCGGCCGTTTCCTCGTTCGCTCGCATCGCCCCGCGATCGACCGATACCTGGCCGCCACCCTGCGCGAGTCGTTCGGGGAACCAGGGTGCCCTCTGTGCCGCTTGCTGGAAGGCAAGGAGCGCCGAGCGCTCGAAGCGATCCTCTGGGAACGAGTGAACGATCCAGCCACGGCCGATCGGCTCGCGGCGGCCCGCGGATTCTGCTGGGAACACTCGTGGGCGCTCGTTCCAGCCGGAGCAGCCGTCCACAGCCATCTCGGTGTCGCGATCCTACTCGAACGGCTTCTGCGCCTTGCCTTCCGATCAGGCCCCGCTCGCAACGGGCTCGCGGGCTGGCTCCGTCCGGTTGCCCCCTGCCCAGTCTGCGAATGGCTCGGGCAGGCCGAAAAAACGCTCCTGTCGGCGACCACCCAACTCGTCCAGCAGGACCCCTCGCTCGTGTACCGGCAACCGGGCCTCCTCTGTCGTCCTCATGCGACGGCACTGGCTGGACTACTCAGTGATTTCCCTTGGAAAGCGTGGCACGAGCGGGTCGAGCACGAACGCGTGTCTTGGTCATCCTTGGAACTCCTCCAGCATGACGTGGGCCGTCGTCCGTGGTACGTCCCGCGGCCCGCTGCTCTGCCCGCAGTCTGCCCCCACTGCCTGGCCGAACCACCCGGGCATGACCGGCGCTGGAGCTGGCTGCGAGCGTTCTGGCAACCACCACTGGCCGATTGCTCGCTCGAAGTCTGCTTGGGCCACGCTGCCGCGAGCGACCATGCAGTGCCCTGGTACGAGGAACTCACCGCCCTGCTCGACGATGTGACGGCCTTCATTGCCGCTCACGACTACCGGTTCCGCGGCACCCTGGACGTGGCTCAACGAGGAAGCTGGCTCCGCGCGATCGCGCGCCTCGTCGGCACCGTTCCAGCAGCTGGACCCCACGAGCGGACGCAGTGCATGACGGTGTAGGATCGACGCGATGGCGACGCCGAATCAGCCTGAGGACTCGTCCTACGACATGGCCCTGATCGAAGGACTCCAGCATCCACGCCCGGATATTGCCGAAATGTGCGCCTGGGTTTTGAGCCAGCGGCGGACACACCTGGCGGTACCCGCGCTGATCGAGGTACTCCACAGGCGTCCGCGCGAGATCGACGTCCTGGTCGCTGCAGTCAACGCGCTCGGGTCCATCGGCGATCCCCGAGCGTTGCCCGCACTCGTCGAAGCAGCCCGCGCGGGGGCTGTTCCTGTCCGACGCGCCGCTCTACGCGCGCTGGCTACCATCGATCCCGTGCGCGCCGCTCCGATCCTGCGCGACGCTCGCGCACGCGACCCGTCACCCAGCGTGCGTGCGGAAGCTGCTCGACTGCTCGAAGAGGAGGCCGAGCGTGACCAGCCCGATGAGACCGCCGTTTGAGCCGCTCCCCACCGAACGAGTACGAGTCCTGCACTCGCTGCTACTGCGTATCAGCGATGCGATCGAGCGTGTGATCGTCGGGAAGCGCGACGTGATCGAACTGCTGCTGACAGCAGTCCTGGCCGGGGGTCATGTCCTTCTCGAGGATGTCCCCGGGATCGGCAAGACCAAGCTCGCGCGGACCTTCTGCCGCGTGATCGGTGGAAGCTTTCGCCGCATCCAATTCACGCCTGATCTCTTGCCAGCTGATGTCACCGGTTCGCTCGTCTACGAATCCGGCCGAGGCAGCTTCGTGTTCCATCCGGGACCCGTCTTCGCCAACGTCGTCCTCGCCGACGAGATCAATCGGGGAACACCGCGCACGCAAGCAGCGCTCCTCGAAGCGATGGAGGAGCGACAGGTGACGGTCGAACGCGAAACCTACCACCTTCCCACTCCTTTCCTGGTGGTGGCCACGCAGAACCCGATCGAGCTCGAAGGGACTTTCCCCCTCCCGGAAGCCCAGCTCGATCGCTTCATGATGCGCCTCAGTCTCGGCTACCCGACAGCAGACGACGAGGCGGCGATGGTCCGCCGCTTCCTGATCGGCGATCCACTGGTCGAACTCGAACCGGTCACCGATCCAGAGGAACTCGCTGCCGCCATCGTCGAAACACAGCGTATCTTCCTCGGCCAAGCCGTTCTCGACTATCTCGTCGCGCTCGTGCGGAGGACACGACAGCGCGAGGACGTCCAGCTCGGTGCGAGTCCGCGCGCGACACTCGCGCTCGCCCGCAGCGCGCAGGCAGCTGCTCTCCTCGCTGGTCGTTCCTACGTCATTCCGGACGACGTGCGTGCTGTCGCCGTACCAGTGCTCGCGCATCGCATCCGTTTGACCGCACGCGCCGAACTCCACGGCCTCACGGCTGAATCCGTCGTGCGAGCGATCCTCGACGAGGTTCCGGTTCCGGTGGAGGAAGTCGTCGAAGGGGCGTGACAGTGGAAGACGCACCGACCGTCGTACCGGTCGAACGCGAAGATCTTCTGCCCGCTGGCATCCTCGCCTCGGTCGTTCTCGGTAGTGCAGCCGTCGCCCTCGGGCGGCCGATTCTGGCTCTCGTCACCTTCGCCGTGACCATCGTGCTCGCTCTGGGGCTGCTCTGGCTGCGCTTCGGCTTCTACCGGGTCCGTTACTGGCGTCAGCTTCAGCCGGACCACGTCTTCCCCGGGGAAGCGGTCACGCTGAGCCTCGTCCTGGAGAACGCCAAACCGCTCCCCCTTCCCTGGGTCGAGGTCGTCGAAGAATTGCCAGCCACACTCGCCATCGAAGGCCAGCAGCTCGAGCGCTCGCCCAAGCCGGAACGCAAAGTGTTGCGGACGCTTCTCTCGGTCGGGATCGCGGAACGCGTCCAACGACGCTATCCGGCACGCGCGACGCGACGCGGCTTCTATCGCCTCGGTCCGACCCGCCTGACGACCGGCGATCCTTTCGGCTTGGCTCGCGCTCGTCTGGAGATCGAGCCCGGCGGGACGCTCCTCGTCTATCCGGAGATCCGACCGCTGGAGTCGTTCGGTCTACCAGCCGAGCATCCGCTCGGTGACGCGACTCCCTTGCGCCCATTACTCGAGGATCCTCTCCGCATCCAGGGTGTTCGTCCCTATCAGCCTGGCGACTCTCCGCGCCAGATCCACTGGCGTGCCACTGCTCGTCTGGGGGAACTGCAGACGCGCTTGCTGGAGCGCTCCGCTGCACCCGTCCTGGCACTCTTTCTGGACGTGAACACCTTCGAGCACTTCTGGGAAGGAATCCGTCCCGGAGAACTCGAGTGGGCGATTTCGCTTACCGCCTCCTTGGCCTCGTGGGGCATCGAGCAGGGCTATCAAGTCGGGCTCTGGGTCAATGCGCCCCTCGTCGGTGGTGAACGGTTCATTCGTATCCGGCCAGGGCGTCATCCGCACCAGCTCCGGCACCTGCTCGAGGCGCTGGCCATGCTCGTCCCGCATACCGGTCATCGCATCGAGCAGCTTCTCAGCGCTGAAGCGCGACTGCTCACCGGCGGCGTCACGATCGTGCTGGTCACCGCGCTCGTCACGGAAAATCTCCGCCGGACGCTGCTCGCTCTCCGACAGCAGGGTTACGGCATCGCGCTGATCGCCGTGGGGACCTCGGCCGGCCTCCTCCCGCGGCGAGGACTCGCCATCTTCGAGCTGGAGGCAGAACGTGCTCCGGCGGCCTGATCCGCTCACCATCGCACTGGCCGCGAACGCGCTCGCCACAGAGGCACTGGCTGTCGCACCACTCGTCGCCTGGCTGGCCGTCCTCTTCGGTGCTGATCCGCTTACGGTGCCGGGCTGGCTTTCGCTCGCCGCGACAGGCGTGGTCAGCTACGGGCTCGCTCGCCTCGTGTTGACCCGAACCCAGGACCCCGCCTGGAGCAGGTTCCTGTCTTCCGGGGGCTGGTTGCTCTGGACGCTCGGGTGGTGGGTCTTGCGCGAACGATCGGTCACCGCGATTCCCGGCTTTTTCGCTGCCCTGGTCAGCCTCGACGCACCGGCAGTCGGATTGGCGATCCTCAGCGCTCTGGCCTGGTGGCGCGCGCTCGGCCTGGGGAGTGACCCACACCCATTTCAGGGTGCCTATTTGCGGTGGGCGATCACGCGTGATTTCCTGTTCGTCAGCGGCGCAACGGTTCTCGCAGCCGCGAGCGGCGGTGCCGCCGCGCAAGCAGTCTGGCACCGCCTCGAGTTCGGTGCTCCCCTGCTCCTCGCCGTCAGGCTCCTCACCGCTGTCTTGGTGCAAGCGGAGGCCGTGTGCCTCGCTTACCCGGCGGCGATCAGCTCGGCCCGCTGGGTAACTGGATCAGCGATCCTCGCCATCGGCATCGTCTGCCTGGCTGCACTGGCTAGTCTCGTGGCTGGTCCGAGCCTGTGGCCGCACCTCGCGCGCCCGGTCACTTGGCTCCTCACGCTCGTCGTCGCCGTCCTGGTGACGCTGGCGGTTCTCCTGGCGGTCCTCATGTGGACCTCGTTGCGTCTTCTCGTCTGGATGCTCCGGGCCATCGCTGGTCAGCACGAACCAGGTCCACCGCCCGCGCTTCCGGTGCTGCCCGATCTCCTCCGTCCTCGGGACACTCTCGTGCACCTCGCCGTGCCCGCCTGGCTCGAGCGAGGGTTGGTGGCACTCACCGGCCTGCTCCTCGCGCTCGGCTTGCTCGTACTCGTCGCACGCGCCTTCCGGCGCATCCGATCGGCACCGATCGCCACCAACGCGAGCGAGTGTCGCGAACGCGTCTCTCTCGGAAGCGTCCGCGACTTTCTCCCCACACTGCGCTGGTCGGGATCAGCACTGCGTCTACCCCGCCGCGTTTCCGGCCTGCCCCACGATGTCCGCAGCGCGTATCGCGCCGCGCTCGCTCTGTTGGCGGCGCGCGGCTTCGTTCGCCGAGACAGCGAGACCCCGCTGGAACTCGCTCGTCGTGTCACCAGCATCCGGCATGACCTCGCCCAGCCGCTCCGGGACCTGACCGCGCGCTACCTCGTCGCTCGCTACGCGGAGCGCGAGGATCCGCACGACCGCGCAGCAGCGGTCGACGATTGGCGAGAACTCGCGCGTCGGCTCGCTGAGGAACAGTGAATCGTCAGATGTGCCCAAGTGCCTGTTCGAGATCCTGCCAGAGTTCCTCCGGGTGTTCCAGTCCGACCGAGAGCCGCAGGAGGCCATCGCTGATCCCCAGTCGCTCCCGCTCGCTCACGGGCAGCGAGCGGTGCGAGGTGGTCGCCGGGTGCACGACAGTCGTCACTGCACCACCCAGCGTTTCAGCGAAGCGCACCAAGCGGAGAGCGCGCAGGAATCGCTGTACGGCCGGCTCTCCACCAGCGAGTTCGAAAGCCACCACGGCCCCAAAGCCGTCACGCAAGAGCCGTTCAGCCAGCCGGTGTTCCGGGTGACCGGGCAGCCCCGGATAGAGCACCGCCTGCACCACCGGATGCCCTGCCAGGCGTTCCGCCAGGAGGAGCGCGCTCCGACTGCTCTGCGCTGCCCGCATCGGCAACGTGACCAGACCACGCTGGATCAACCAGCTGTCGAACGCTCCACCGCGTCCACCGAAGCGGACCACCTGCCCTCGGATCGCCTCGACCACGACCGCTGGTCCGGTAACGACGCCGCCACTCGCATCGTGATGCCCACCGATCGACTTGGTCGTGGAGTGCACGACCAGCGTCGCTCCCCAGGACAACGGCCGGCAATGCACCGGCGTGGCGAACGTGTTGTCGACGACCAGGAGTGTCCCGGCGGCTCCGGCGAGCGCCGCCAGCCTCGGAAGATTGCGCACCCGGAGGGTCGGGTTGGTCAGCGTGTCCACCCACAGCAGTCGAGCCGGACGCCCCAGTGCATCTGCTACCGCTTCGAGATCACCGCAATCGACGAAGTCGACGATCACCCCAAAGCGCGCCAGGTCTCGCTCCAAGAGCAGTCTCGTCCCGCGATAGACGTGCGTGTCGGCGACCACTCGCTGGCCAGGCACGGTGAGCGCGAAGAGCGTAGCGGTGATCGCGCTCATGCCGCTCGCGGTGACGACCGCGTCTTCGGCCTCTTCCAGGCTCGCCAGTGCCAGCTCGAGCTGCCGGTGGTTCGGCAGCCCATAGCGGGCATAGACGAACCCCGGCTCTTCACCGCGGACGATCTCTTCCATCGTCTCCGGGTCCGGATAGGCAAACGCGCTCGTCTGCCAGATCGGTGGCGCGAGCGGTACCGTCCGGCTCTCCAGCGGGTGCAGTCCCGCCTGCGCGCAAATCGTTTCGGCTCTGGTCGCCGGTACCCGTTCAGGCATGGCTAGCCTCCTCACGTCCTCGTTTCCGACCAGTCAGGCGCAGCATACTTTTCTCGAAAAGTCGACGCGACACGGAAAGCGAGGGAACTCGATGAGCCGCCTCGGGTACTCAGCCAGTTTCGAGCAGTTCCACCCCTCCGATCTCCTGCGCTGGTGCCAACTCGCTGAACAGGAGGGTTTCGATAGCGTGCTCGCTGCCGACCACTTTCACCCCTGGACACCCGAGCAAGGCCAGAGTGGTTTCGTCTGGGCCTGGCTCGGCGCGCTCGGCGCGACGACCCGACTCCGCTTCGGTACCGGTGTCACGCCGCCGATCGGCTTCCGGTACCACCCGGCGATCGTCGCGCAGGCTGCGGCCACGCTCGAGGCGATGTTTCCGGGGCGCTTCTGGCTCGGGCTCGGGGCTGGCGAGGCGCTCAACGAGCACATCGTCGGCCGCTACTGGCCGGAACCAGCCGAGCGGATCCGCATGTTGATCGAGGCCATCGAGGTCATCCAAAAATTGTTCACTGGCAAAGTCATTCGGCACGAGGGAACCTATTTCAAAGTCGAAAGTGCCAAGCTCTACACGATGCCCGACGTCCCGCCACCGATCATCGTCGGGACCGCTGGACCCTACATGGCCAAAAAGACCGGTCAACTCTGCGACGGTCTCTTGACTCCCGGTGCGAATGACGAGAAGCTCCGTCTACTCCTGAGTCGTTTCGAGGAAGGAGCGCGCGCTGCCGGCAAGGATCCCCGGCGCATGCCTCGCATGATTCAAGTCCACGTCTCCTGGGCCGAGACCGATGAGCAGGCGATCGAAAACGCCCTCCGCGAATGGCCCAATGGAGGCATGGCCTTCCCCAAGGGGGACATCCGCAACCCCGAAGACTTCCAAGCGATGGCTCGGTTAGTCCGACCGGAACATTTCCAGGGTCGCGTCCTCATGACGTCCGACCTGGACCGCCATGGCGAGTACTTGCAACACCTCATCGATCTCGGATTCACCGAGATCTACGTGCACAATGTCGGACGTAACCAAGAGGAATTCATCCGCGCCTACGGGCGAGCAGTCATCCCCCACCTGCGCTGGCCGGCGGACGCACCACTCGCCCAAGCGATGAGTCCGTCCGCGCCTCGACTAGGCAACTAGACGAGCGGTCAAGGCAACCGGCTTCTCCCGAGCGATCGTGCCGGTCGCGCACTCGTCCCAGCGCGGATACCGGCGCGCTGCGCGGGAACCTGCCGACTCGCCTGCCTGGCGCAAGAGCGCGGACCGACCTGCACCTCGGTTCCAGATGAGACTGGGTCGACCCGAGCTACTCGTCAAAACGGGCGACCCCCGCCGGGTCTCGTTCCCGCGGGGGTCGGCGATGACCATTGACCGTTCGCCTGCAATCACGCACCGCTCGAGCGGCGCTCCTCAGCAGCCTCGATCCGCAGTGCGTGCTCGTTCGGCTGACTGGCCTCCCTCTGCTGGTCGATCTCCTGGGACAATGGAGCCACTCGCGCCGTCGCCGGATAGACCACCCGCACTGCGCGGATCACCGGCTGGCCATCCTGATTGAGAATGGTGTAGCGGATCAGTGTGCGCATCGGTTCACCCCCTTTCTGTCCGGTCTGGTGTCACCTGACCGGCCGCCCCCGGACCGGCCGGGGGCGCGGAGGTGCCGTGCGCAACCTTAAGCGGCGTTCTCCTCCGACCCGGACGGCCCGCGGGAGCCGGTACTGCGTTCTGGAGGTTGACTCCGTTCCACGAACCGTACCCTCCACATCGGACCGACCTCGGCGTCGCATCCCCCTCGGGACACGACGCCCAACCTTGCACAGTTTACCCATCCCAGCCTTTGCCGTCAACCAGCGATTCTTCGGTCGCCATGGGCGTCGAGTGTTCCGACGGCTCTTCGAGGCACCACGATCTTGGTCCGAGAGCTTGGCTCCCCAGCTGGGCATCGAACGACCATGCTGTCCCACTTCGACTGCCCACTCGCTCAGCAGCACCGCCGTCGCAGGCTCCAGCTCCCGACCTCACCTGCCAGCGACACGCGCTCAGGTGGAAAACGGTGGGTGTGTCGAACCGAGCCGATCGATTCAGCACACAGACCAGCGTCAGGCTCGCCCCAAGTCTCGTTCCGCCACACACTCACCTTGTCGGCCCGCATCGCGCATGCTATCCCGTTCTCGCACCGGAGCGCGGCCGGCGCACCACTCGGACGTCGCTTTGCCTCGCTCCTCTCGCTCGTGCGACACGGTCGGCCGTTGCGAAACCCCGGGGCCGCGTCTAGGCTGCTGACGCGGGATCGCATCCCATCGATCTCCTGGCTTCGCGGTGCGCTCGATCCAGGCGCTGAGGTGACCCTATGGCTCGTTGGCGAAAGGTGGTCCACTGGCTGACCAGCAGGCGCGAACCGCGCCCCGGCCTCACGATCACCGAGTCGATCGTCCTGGCACCCGGCCGCTACGATCTCCCCGACCCCGGCGACGGTGCGCTCCGCATCGCCGCCGACGACCTGGTGATCGACGGGCGCGGAGCGGTGCTCGACGGCCGCGGGCGCGGCGGCATCGGCATCCTGCTCCAGCGCCGCCGCCGCGTCGTGATCCGCCGTCTCGTGGTACGCGGGTACGACTGGGCGCTCCTCGCGCTCGACTGCGAGGAGATCGTCGTCGAGGATTGCGACTTTTCCCACAACGGCGCGAGCGAAGGTACCTTCCTCGACATCACGCGCTTGGACGAAGGCGCGGGCGGCGGGATCCGCTTGCTTCGTTCTCCCAGCGCTCGGATCGCTCGGCTCGTCGCCCGCGAGCAGGATATCGGGATCGACGCGATCGCCTCGCACGGTCTCGTCGTCGCCGACTGCGATCTCTCCCACAACCACGCTTGGGGAATCCGTCTCTACGGCTCCTCGTCGTGCCGGCTGGAACGGAACCGTGCGCAGTCCGTCAACCGCTGCGGCGGGACCGGGTGCGATGCAGCAGGCATCTTGCTCACCGGCGGATCGCACCGCAATCTGATCACCGGCAACGACCTACGCTGGTCGGGCGACGGCTTCTTCCTGGGTAATCAGTTCAGCCCGCCCTCCAACGACAACCTCGTCGTCGGCAACGACGGCTCCTACTCGCCCAACAACGCCTTCGAGGCCACCTTTTCGCGCGGCAACGTGTTCCGGCGCAACCGAGCGTGCTGGAGCAACTTCGGCTTCTGGCTCGGCTTTTCCACCGATACCGTGCTCGAGGGCAATCTCATCACCGACAACCGGTGCGATGGCGTGCATTGGGAACATGGTGCCCGCGGTGTCCTGCGCGACAATCTGATCGCCCGCAACGGTCGCGACGGTGTCGCCTTCACGCTCGACCCCACCAACCGCGACTTTCCCGACCGTTGCGTCTCGACCGGGCACGAGCTGCGCGACAACCGCTTCGCCGCCAACGGCCGGGCTGCCGTCTTCCTGCTCCATACCACGCGGACGCGCTTGGTCGGCAACCGCTATCAGGCCGAGCGGACACCGCTGCTCCTGGCCGGTGACACGCGCGAGAACGAAATCCAGGACCGGTTCGGGACGATCTGAGCCTCGACCGGTTGCAGGAGCGCCGGGCGCTGCTCCCGACCGGTCGGCCCGGCTCGCCGCTAGGCAGCGGCGGTCGCGCGCCGGCGGGGAGCCCTCCCCGCCAGGCCGGTACGCAGTGCCTGCACGAACGCGACGAGCGCGACGACCAGCTGGCTCCACAGTCCCCAGGCGAACCAAAGGAACCAACTCCCGAGGTCGCTCCACCGACGAGGCAGCACAGCGGTCCCTTCGAACCAGTGCCAGGCGACGAGGGTATCCAGCGCATCGCTCCAATTACCGGTACGGAGTGCGCTGACGAGCGCGACGCTGAACCAGGACAGCTGCTGGATCCAGAACGCGATGAGGGCCAGGCACCCCAGCACCACCCAGGCCGCTGGAGCCTTCCATTCCCGCCAGAGCGCGACACCGGCGAGGAACGGCGGTAGGCCGAGCGCCAAGAACCAGGCAGCGACGATCCGGAGTTCGGTGTCTCCCCCGTACTCGCCGTACCAGGTCGCGAGCGACCAGCCGGCCCAGCCCCACAGCCACGTCCCCCAGAGGCCGAGCACCAGCCCGAGAGTCCGTCGGATCGCTGTCGTCATGCTGCACCTCCACGTCTCGGTTCGGAGCGGATGGCTCACGTCGAGTGTAGCTCGCGCTGACTCCTCGAGCCAGCCGAAAGCACGGTCGCTGGACGGTGCAATCGTCCACCGGTGTCCCGGCGCGACCGGTCGCGTGCGGGATCGGCTGTTCTATTCGCCGGGCTCGGTTGGTGGCTCAGCTCGCGCGTTCGCGAGCGGAGTCGGCCGGCGCACCGACCAGGAGTTCAGCGAGGTAGGCGAGCGCGACCCCGGCCCGGGCTCGGAGGACGACTGCCGCTTCCCGGTCGAGCGGCGTCGGCTCGTCGTTGACGATAGCCACGAAGGCCCCCGCTCGCGCTGCGCGCCGCGGCACGTGAGCCGCCGGCACGACCTTGAGCGACGTGCCGATCACCAGCATGACCGGCGTCGCTTCGGCCAGCGCCAGCGCACGCTCGAGGACCCGGCGCGGCACCGGCTCGCCGAAGGAGACGGTGGCTTCCTTCACCAGGCCACCGCAGACGGGACAGTCGGGGATCGTTCCGGGCGGACCGGGATCGAAACGCTCGGCCGGCCAGACCAGCTCGCATGCCAGGCAGCGGATGGCATGGGCTGTGCCGTGCAACTCGATCACCCGCTCCGGCGGACTGCCCGCCTTCTGGTGCAGTCCGTCGATATTCTGCGTCACGATGATGTCCAGGTACCCGGCTGCCTGTAGGCGCGCGAGCGCGATGTGCCCAGCGTTGGGCTGAGCCTGGGCCAGGACGGGATAGCGCTGGCGTCGCCGGTCCCAGTAGCGCCGCCGCACCGCGGGATCGTTCAGGAAATCGCGGAAGCGCGTCGGGTTCTCCCGCGACCACAGCCCATTGGGTCCGCGATAATCGGGGATACCGGACTCGGTCGAGATCCCGGCACCGGTGAACGCCATGCCCGGCCCGCGCTGGTAGAGTGCGTCCGCGATCGCTTCGACCAGACGGCGTTGCTCCACCGACAGGGTTCCGCCCATCACACGACTCCCCCTCTTCGACCCCAATGCTACCAACCGGCACGGCCGCTGCCGACGCTCTCGCCGGTGCACGAACTTGGGGAAGAGCGAGCGGTGGCGAGCGAGCACCGGGTCGCCGCTCGCCGATCGCTCTGGGGAGGCACGCGTCATTCCGACGATGACGACGCGCAATCAGTGACCGCCAGTCGCCCGGACATCGGCCACCGGCGACCGACGGACTGCTCCGTGACCCCCGTGGGGAGCAGATGTACCTGACCCACCCGGCCCTGCCGCACCGAGGATCGAGACCGTTTCCGCTCCTGCTGCGCAGCTGGACGCGGCACGCCGCGCCCCTAGACCGGAAATGCCAGCGAGGCACGCCTCGCCCCGACGATAACGGAGCGTGACCGGTCGACGTCCGTCTCTGGCCGATCGTCCACCGCCACCTTACCGTCCACCGTTGCCCCCTGTAGGGGTCAGGCGTGCCTGACCCGCCCGGGCCGAAAGTGCCGGGAATCGTACCCTGGGCGGTCCACGCGCCTCCGA
>OGCH01000863.1_pt1 | contig 13507 bp, 11 predicted proteins | sample 1570111 | NCBI WGS metagenome assembly OGCH01 (sample SAMN03436243, study PRJEB24508) | hot springs metagenome | biome: Desert Springs; feature: Hot Springs; material: Water | place: USA: Great Boiling Spring, Nevada | collected 2008-12-01 | depth 0 m m | reverse complement strand
GAAAAAGGGCCCGGGGGCTTCCCCGGGCCCCTGGGTTTTTCCCTCAGTCCTTGAGCTTCTTGGCCGCCTCAATGAGGGCGGGGAGGACCTGGTGCACGTCCCCCACGATGCCGTAGTCCGCGTGCTTGAAGATGGGGGCCTCGGGGTCCTTGTTGACGGCCACGATGTACTTGCTCTTGTTCATCCCCGCCAGGTGCTGCACTGCCCCGGAAACCCCAAAGCCCATGTAGAGGGTGGGCTGGACCGTTTTGCCCGTCTGGCCCACCTGCTCGCTGTAGGGCCGCCAGCCGGCGTCCACCACCGCCCGGGTGGCCCCCACGGCCCCGCCTAAGAGGGCGGCCAGCTCCTCCAGGAGCTTAAAAGCCTCGGGGCCGCCCATGCCCCGGCCCCCGGTGACCACCACGTCCGCCTCGGTGAGGGAGACCCCCTTCTTCTCTTCCTGCACCCTCTCCAGCACCTCCACCGTGGGCACCTCCGGCACCGCCAGGGGCACCACCTCGCCCAGGGCCTCCAGGGGCTCGGCCAGGGGCGTGGTGTTGGGCTTCACCGTGAGGACCACGGGGAGGGCCGCCTTCACCCTTTGCGTGACCCGGTTCAGGTAGGCGTAGCGGGTGGCCTGGACCTCGCCCCCTTCCAGGGAGGAGTCCAGGGTGTCCTCCAGAAGCCCCGCTTTCAGGGCGTAGGCCACCCGGCCCAGGTAGGCGCGGCTCTGCCGGCTGGAAGGGGCCACCACCGCCTTGGCCCCCTCCTTGGCCGCCGCCAGCACCCCGGCGGCCCACTTCTCGGCGGTGTAGGGGCCTAAGGTGGCGGTGTAAAGGACTTCCACGTAGTTTCTGGCCTCCTCCAGGGGAGCTTTGTCCTCGGCCAGGAGCACCCCCGCCACCTTCTCCCCCAGGCCCCGGGCCAGCTCCCTGGCCCGGGTCAGGGCCTCGAGGCTCCCCTTCCTCAGCTTGTTGCCATCGTGGTCCAGGACAACGAGAATCATGGTCTCCTCCTCAGATGACCTTGGCCTCTTCGTGGAGAAGCCTCACCAGCTCCTCCGCCGCCGCCACGGGGTCCTTGCCGTCCAGGAGCTTGCCCAGGCGCTCTTTCTCCTGGATTTCCTCAGAAAGGAGCTCCACCTTGGGCCTCACCTCCGCCTGGACCTTGCGGATCTCCTTCTTCTTGGCCTTCATGATGCCGGGCAGGGTGGGGTAGCGGGGCTCGTTCAGGCCCTGCTGGGTGGTGAAGACCGCGGGAAGCCGCACCCGCACCCACTCGGCCCCCTCGTCCAGGTCGTGCTTGGCCTTGGCGGTGTCCCCTTCTAGCTCCAAGGCCGTCGTCCAGGCCACCACCGGCACCCCAAGCCCCTCGGCCAGGGCCGCTCCCAGGGCCTGGCTGTCCCAGTCCGCCTGCTGGCCCCCGGTGAGGATGAGGGTGGGGGCCTCCTCCTTGAGCACCGGGACCAGGGCCTCGGCCACGGCCACGGGGTCGGCGAAGCCCTCAAAGACCACGTGGACCCCCCGGTCCATGCCCATGGCGAGGGCGGTGCGGATGGCCTCCTCGGTGCGCTCGGGGCCGAAGCCCACCACCACGGCCTCCCCCCCGTGCTTCTCCTTGAGGCGGAGGGCCTCCTCCACGGCGTACTCGTCCATCTGGTCCAGGATCAGGGTGGCCCCCGAGAGGTCCACCCTTTCCCCCTGGATCCTGAGCCGGCTTTCCCCGTCTGGAACCTGCCTGATGACCGCCACGAACTTCATTCCCTGTCCTCCTTTCATTCCGAAAGCACGTGCCTGGCGATGATGAGCCGCTGGATCTCGTTGGTGCCCTCGTAGATCTGGTTGAGCTTCACGTCCCTCAGGAGCTTTTCCACGGGGAACTCCCGCACGTACCCGTAGCCCCCGTGGATCTGGATGGCCTGGTTGGCGGCCTCAAAGGCCACTTCCGAGGCGTAGGCCTTGGCGATGGCGCTGGCGTGGGCGTGGGGGAGGCCCTGGTCCGCCAGCCAGGCGGCGTAGTAGGTGTAGGCCCGGGCGGTCTCTATGCCTATCAGCATGTCCGCCAGCTTGAACTGGATGGCCTGGAACTCGGCGATGGGCCTTCCGAAGGCTTCCCGCTCCTTGGCGTACTTTCTGGCTTCGTCCAGGGCGCGCCGGGCCACTCCCACGCTCCCCGCGGCCACGGGGATGCGGGTCTTGTTGAGGGTCTGCATGGCGATCTTGAAGCCCTCTCCTTCCTCCCCCAGGCGGTTTTCCACGGGCACCTTCACGTCCTCAAAGACCAGTTCGTAGGTGCCCGAGGCCCTTTGGCCCATCTTGCCGTGGATCTTCACCGCCTGGAAGCCCGGGGTGCCCCTTTCCACCACCAGGGCCACCACGCCCTTGTGGCGGAGCTCGGGGTTCAGGGTGGCGAAGACCACCACCCACTCCGCCTCGCCTCCGTTAGAGATCCACATCTTGGTGCCGTTCAGCACATAGTGGTCCCCCTGGCGCACGGCCCTGGTCTTGAGGGCGGCGGCGTCGGAGCCGTTGCCGGGCTCGCTCAGGGCGAAGGCGGCCAGGGCGGGCTTCTTGGTGAGGGGCCTCAGGAACCTTTCCTTCTGTTCGTGGTTGCCCGCGAGGAGCACGGGGGTGATGCCCAGGTCGCTGGCCATGGGGATGGTGTAGATGCCCATGCAGGCGTAGGCCAGCTCCTCCCCCACGATGACCTCGTCCAGCATCTTGAGGCCCATGCCCCCGTACTCCTCGGGGATGATGGCGTTCAAAAGGCCCACCTCGTGGAGCCTTTCTATGACGGGCCAGGGGACTTCCTCCTTCTCGTCGTACTCCCGGGCCACGGGCAGGATGACCTCCTTGGCGAAGCGCCGGGCCAGGGCCTGGAGCTGCTTCTGCTCCTCCGTGAGGCTGAAGTCTATGGGCATGCCGCACCTCCTGGGGCCAGGGGCCTTCCCCTTTGACTAAGTCTAAGATTTTCCCCTTCCCCTGGCAACCCTGGCCCCCATGCTACCATTGGGGCAGGATGCGCTCCGTAGGGCAGATGGAGGTCCTGGCCCGCTTTCAGCGGGCCCTCCTGAAGGACCTCGAGCCCACCCAGATCCTCAGGAACCTCCTGGAGGTGGCCACGGACGAGGGGGTGGAGCGGGCGGCCCTTTTCCTCTTCCATCCAGACACCCGGGAGCTGGTGGGGGAGGTGGCCTCGGGCCGGGGGCGGCACTACACGGTTTCCGCCATCGCCCTGCCCCTTTACCAGCCGGGGCCCGTCCAGGAGGCCTTCTTCAGCGAGGGGCCCCTCAAGCGGAAGGAGGAGTGGTTGCTTCCCGTGGTGGGGGAGGAGGAGGCCTGCTGGGCCGACCCCGAGAGGCGGTGCACGGAAAGGCCCCGGGCCAGTCTGGCCACCCGGGCCACCGTCTGCCCCTCCTGCCCCCGCTTCGCCGCCAAGGGGGTGCTGAGCCTGGAAGGGGTCCCTCCCCGGCTCGTCCCCCTCCTCCCCCTCCTGTCCCAGCTCACCGCCTTGGCCCTCAAGAACGGAGAGCTCATGGCGGAGAGGAACCAGGCCCTGGCCCGGCTTTCCCAACACGCGGGGGCGCTTTCTCAGATTGCGCCCCTGGCCCGGGAGCTGGCGGGGCTTCTGGAGCCTGAGGCCGTGCTGGAGACCCTGGCCCGGGCTTTGGCGGAGCGCTTCGGCTTCTACCGGGTCACCGTGGCCCTGGTGCGGGGGGAGGTCCTGGAGGGTCACCTCACGGTGAAGGAGGGAAGGGTCTACTGGACCGAGGGGCGGAGCCGCCTTCGCCTAAGCCTCACCTCCTCCCCCGACCCCCTGGCCCGGGCGGCCCGGGAGAAGGCGAGCCTCCTTCTCCCCAAGGAGGCCCTGCCCCCCGGGGTGGCTAAGGACGTGGGCCCCAACGCCGCCTTCGTGCCCGTTTTGGCTGAGGACCGGGTCCTGGGGGTCCTGGCCCTGGACCACGGTCCCGCTGGTGGCCCGGTGCGGGAGGAGGACCTCCGCTACGTGGAGCTTTTGGCCCAGGCGGCGGGGGTGGCCTACCGCAACGCCGAGCTTTTCCGGGAGAAGAAGGCCCTCTCCCTGGCCCTGGCCGCGGAGAGGGAAAGGCTTTCCCAGATCCTGGAGGAGCTCCCCGACGGGGTGGTGGTCCTCTTCGGCGAGCGGGGCTTCGCCAACAGGAAGGCTCGCGAGGTCCTCTCGGTGGGGCCCGAGGTGGCCCTGGAGGACCTGCCCGCCGCCTTGGCCCCGGCCCTCGAGGGGGGCCGCCTGGAGCTGGCCCTGAGCGGGGGGGTCTTCAGCGTGCGGGGGCGGAGGGTGGGGGAGGCGGGGATCCTGGTCCTCCACGACATCACCGAGAGGACCCGCATGGAAAGGGCCCTGAGGGAGCAGGCCGCCTTCACCCAGGCCCTGGTGGACCTGGCCCAGGAGGCCCTAAGGCAGAGGGACCTCAGGGCCTTGGGCGAGGCCATCGCCCTCCGCCTCAAGGCCCTTTTCGCCGCCCACGAGGGGGTCCTCCTCTCCGAGGAGGAGGGGCGGGAGGAGGTCCTCTTCGCCACCTGCCCCATCCCCGAAAGCCTGCCCCGGCCCAACCTCCTGGACCGGGCCCTGGACCAGGAGGCCCCTTTGGGGGTGGAGGAGCTCCGCCCCGAGGACTGCGCCCTGGCCCAGGGCCTGGGCCTGAAAAGCGCCCTGGTGGTCCCCTTCCGCTCGGGGAGCTTCCGGGGGGCGCTCCTTCTTGGCTACCGTCAGGGGCGGCGCTTCTCCGAGAGGCTCCTCGCCCGCCTCCGCCAGGTGGGGACCCTTCTCGCCCTGGTCCTGGAGAAGGCCCGCTTCCTGGCCCTTCTGGAGACGGAGGAAACCAGGCTCAAGGCCCTCTTGGAGCATTCCCAGGACGTGGTCTACGTCCTGGACCGGGAGGGTGTGATCCGCTTCGTTTCCGAGAGCGTGCGTCCCATCCTGGGTTACGACCCGGAGGGATACAAAAAGGCTCCCCTTCGGGCCCTGGACTTCGTCCACCCCGAGGACCGAGCCAAGGCGGAGGCCCTCTTCCTTGAGCTTTTGGCCCGGCCCGGGGAGGTGCGGGTGGCGGAGTTCCGGGTCCTCCACGCCGACGGGACCCCCATTCCCGTGAGCGCCTGGGGCCGGAACCTCCTCCAAGACCCCCGGGTGAGCGGGGTGGTGATCACCCTCAGGGACCTGAGGCCCCACCTGGAGGCGGAGAGGGTGAAGGCCGAGTTCATCGCCGCCGTGAGCCACGAGCTCCGCACCCCCCTGGCGGTCATCATGGGCCTGGCGGAGCTCCTCAAGGAGGAGGAGCTTTCCCCTTCCGCCAAGGAGTCCGTGGAGCTCATCCTGGAGAGCGCCTTCCGCCTCAAGACCATGGTGGACAACCTCCTGGACACCAGCCGCCTCGAGGCGGGCCGCTTTGAGGTGGCCAAGCGCCCGGTGAACCTCAGGCCCCTTCTCCTGGAGCTGGCCAAGAGCTTCGGGGGCGTGGCCCGGCTTTCTGGGGTCAGCTTCAAGGTGGAGGTGGAGGAGCTTCCCCCCCTGGAGGCGGACCCGGACCGGGTGGTCCAGGTGGTGGGGAACCTCCTCTCCAACGCCTTCAAGTTCACGCCTCCGGGGGGTGAGGTGGTCCTGAGGGCCTACGCGGACGCGCAAAACCTGGTCCTGGAAGTGGCGGACACCGGCTCCGGCATCCCCAAGGAGGAGCTTCCCAAGCTCTTCCAGCGCTTTGCCCGGGCGGAAAACGCCCGGGCCCGGGGGGTTTCCGGCACCGGCCTTGGCCTTTTCATCTCCAGGCACATCGTGGAGGCCCACGGGGGGCGGATAGAGGTGGAGAGCGAGGAGGGCAAGGGAAGCCTCTTCCGGGTTATCCTACCCCTGTATGGCCAGGATTCTCCTGGTTGAGGACGAGCCCCTGGTGGCCCACATGGTCCGGCGGATGCTGGAAAAGGCCGGGCACCAGGTGGACTGGGCCCCCTCGGGCGAGGCGGCCCTGAAGCGCCTCGAGGAGGGGTACGCGCTGGTGGTCTGCGACCTGGTCATGCCGGGGGTTTCGGGCCTCGAGGTCATCCGCCAGGTGCGGGCCCGGGGGAAGACCCCGGTCCTGGCCCTCTCGGCCAGCGTCTCCGCCCAAAGCCAGGAGGAGGCCCTGGCGGCGGGGGCCCAGGCCTTCATGGGCAAGCCCTTTGAGGGGCAGGCCCTCCTCGCCCAGGTGGAGAGGCTCCTCCAGGGGGAGGGTGTATAATCGGGTTCCCAAGGAGGGTGTATGCAAAGGCGGGGCTTTCTGAAAAAGGTGGGGGTGGGCCTGGGGATGAGCCTCTTCTTTGGGGCCCGCGCCCAGGCCGCTCCCCAGGTGCGCTGGCGGCTGGTTTCCAGCTACCCCAAGAGCCTGGATACCCTCTATGGCGGGGCCGAGGACCTGGCAAGGCGGGTTTCCGAGCTCACGGGGGGGCGCTTCCAGATCCGCCCCTACCAGGCGGGGGAGATCGTCCCCGGCGGGCAGGTGCTGGACGCCGTGCAGGCGGGCACCGTGGAGGCGGGGCACACCTATGGGCCCTTTTACATCGGCAAGAACCCCGCTTTGGCCTTTGACGGGGGCGTGCCCTTCGGCATGACCTACCGCCAGCACAACGCCTGGATGCGCTACGGCGGGGGCCTGGAGCTCATGAGGGGCGTCTACGCCGACTTTGGGGTCCTCCAGTTCCCCGGGGGGAACACCGGGGCCCAGATGGGGGGCTGGTTTCGCAAGGAGATCCGGTCCCTCTCGGAGCTGAAGGGGCTCAGGATGCGCATCCCTGGCCTCGGGGGGCTGGTCATGGGGCGGCTTGGCGTGGTGCCCCAGACCCTGGCGGCGGGGGACATCTACCCCGCCCTGGAGCGGGGCACCATTGACGCCACGGAGTTTTCCGGCCCCTACGACGACGAGAAGCTGGGCTTCTACAAGGTGGCCCGGTACTACTACTACCCCTCCTTCTGGGAGCCTAGCGCCCAGCTTTCCTTCCTGGTGAACCAGAGGGAGTGGCAGAGGCTTCCCAAGGAGTTCCAGGAGGCCTTTGAGGTGGCCGCCGCCGAGGTGAACCTCACCATGATGGCCAAGTACGACGCCCAGAACCCCCCTGCCCTAAATCGCCTTCTCCAGGCGGGGGTGCGCCTCCGGAAGTGGCCCCTGGAGATCATGAGGAAGGCCCTCGAGGAGGCCCGGGCCCTCTACGAGGAGCAGGCGGCCAAGGACCCCACCTACAAAAAGGTCTACACCGCCTACTGGGCCTTCCGGCAAGAGCAGTACCGCTGGTTCGCCGTGGCCGAGCTGGGCTACGAGACCTTCGCTTTCCCCAGCTAGTCCGCCTTTTCCAGCCGCACGGCGCTTACCTTGTACTCCGGGATGCGGCTTGTGGGGTCCAGGGCGTTCAGGGTGAGGCGGTTGGCGGGGGCCTCGGCGAAGTGGAAGGGGGCGTAGACCACCCCCTCGGGGGTGCGCTCCGTCACCCAGGCCCGGGCCCGGATCCTGCCCCTCCGGCTCACCACGTACACGGGCTCCCCGTCGGCCAGGCCCAGCCTTTGGGCATCCAGGGGGTTCACCTCCACCTTCAGCTCCGGGTAGGCCCGCTCTAGCTCGCTGTTGCGGCTCAGGGTCCCCCCGTGCCAGTGGAAGAGGACACGGCCCGTGGAGAGGGTGAAGGGGTAGTCGGGGGAAGGGGCCTCGGCGGGGGGCGTGTAGGGGGCGGGGAAGAAGCGGGCCTTTCCCGAAGGGGTGTTGAAGCGCTCCCGGAAGAGGACCGCCTCCCCGGGGTGGTCTTCCCGGGGGCAGGGCCAGCGCACCCCCTCCTTTTCCAGGCGCGCGTAGCTCACCCCGCCCATCATCTCCGGGATGGCCCGCCGCACCTCCTCCCAGATGGCCTCGGGGCCTTCGTAGAGGGTCCAGGGGCGGCCCAGGGCCCGGGCCAGCCGCTTCCCCAGCTCCTGGGTGATCCACCAGTCGGGCCGGGCCTCGCCGGGAGGGTCCAGGAGCTTCCGCACCCTTTGCACCCGGCGGTCGGTGTTGGTGAAGGTGCCGTCTTTTTCCAGGAAGCTGGCGGCGGGGAGGACCACGTGGGCGAAGGGGGTGGTCTCGTTTTCCAGGATGTCCTGGACCACCAAAAAGGGAAGCTCCTCCAGCTTGGCCTTGAGGTGGTCCTGGTAGGGCTCGCTGGTGACGGGGTCCTCCCCGATCAGGTAGATGGCCTCCACCTCGGGGATGGCCTCGTAGACCTCGGTCATGCGCAGGCCGGGCTCCTTGGGCAAGGGGGCGCCCCAGAGGGCCTCGTAGCGGCTTCTCGCCCCCTCGTCCGCCACCTTGAGGTAGCCCGGGAGGACGTCGGGCAGGGCCCCCATGTCCCCGGCCCCCTGGACGTTGTTCTGCCCCCGCAAGGGGTTGAGGCCCGCCCCCGCCCTGCCCACCTTGCCCGTGAGGAGGGCCAGGTTCACCAGGGCCTGGGCGGTGGCCGTGCCCTTGGTGTGCTGGGTGACCCCCATGGCCCAGTAGGCCCCCGCCCGGGGTGTGGTGGCGTAAAGCCGGGCGGCCTCGGCGATCCGCTCCTGGGGGACGCCGGTGATCTCCTGGGCGGCCTCGAGGGTGTAAGGCCCCAGGCTTTCCGCCCACTCCTGGAACCCCTCCGTGCGGGCCTCCACGTAGGCCCGGTCAAAGAGGCCCTCCTCCAGGACCAGCCGGGCCATGGCGTTGAGGAGGAAGACGTCGGTCCCCGGGCGCACCCTGAGCCAGAGGGTGGCGGCCTCGGCCATGCCCGTGTACCGGGGGTCCACCACGATCATCCGGGCCCCCTGCCGCACCCTTTTCTTGATCATGGCGGCGATCACGGGGTGGGTTTCCGTGGTGTTGGAGCCCACCACCAGGAAGAGGTCCGTCTGCCAGATGTCCTCTATGGGGTTGGTCATGCTGGCCCCGCCCAGGGAGCGGGAGAGGGCGGCGGTGGAGGAGGAGTGGCAGAGCCGGGAGCAGTGGTCCACGTGGTTCGTGGAGAGGAGGACCCGGGCCAGCTTCTGGGCCAGGTAGACCTCCTCGTTGGTGGTCTTGGCGGAGGGGAAGACGGCCAGGGCCATTGGGCCCTTTTTCTCAAGAACCTGCAGAAACCTGGCGGCCACCAGGTCCAAGGCCTCCTCCCAGGTGGCCCGGCGCAAGGGGGCGCCCTTCCTCTCCCGCACCATGGGGTAGAGGAGGCGCTTGGCGGAGAAGGGGAAGTCCAGGCCAAAGCGCCCCTTGACGCAGAGGGCCCCGTGGTTAGGGGGGATATCGGGAGCCAGGACCCGGACCACGCGGCCACGCTGGATCTCGGGCTCCACCTGGCAGCCCACGCCGCAGTAGGGGCAGGTGGTGCGCATCAGCTCACCTCCAGGGCGAGGGGCCTCAAGGCCCCCGTGGGGCAGACCTGGACGCAGTTGCCGCAGAAGACGCAAGGGGTCTGGGGAAGGGGAAGGTCCAGGGGGGTGGTGAGGTGGGCCAAGAGGCCCCTTTCCGCCATGGTGAGGGCGTAGACCCCCATGATCCCGTCCCCACAGGCGTCCACGCACCGGCGGCAGTTCACGCACTTGGCATAGTCCCGGAGGAAAAAGGGGTTGTCCCGGATGGGTTCCCGCCCCTTCCTTCCCGGCACCTGGCCCCAGCGCCCGGGCTCGGCCCCCAGGGACCGGGCCAGGGCCAAAAGCTCCGGGGCTTGGCTCAGGTCGGTGGTGAGGAGGAGCCATTCCAACAGGGTCTTTCTCAGGGCGCGGAGCCCTTCGGTCTCCGTCCAGACCTCCATCCCCTCCCGGGCCTCCGTGGCGCAGGCGGGAAGGAGGCGCCCCTCCGCCTCCACCAGGCAGAGGCGGCAGAGGCCCCGGGTTTCCGTGTGGGGGTGGTGGCAGAGGGTGGGTACCCGGGCCACCTCCAAAAGCAGGGCACCCTTTTGGGCTTCCACCTCCTGGCCGTTTACCCTAAGCCGCATCCTCCACCTCCAAAAGGCTTTGGTAGGCCCAGTGGGCGCTCTGCCCCAGGCCGCAGAGGCTTCCCTGGAGGGCGGCCGCCAGGTCCTGAAGGAGGGCCCGGTTCCTTTCCCGCCGCCGCGCCAGCTCCACCTGGACCGCCGTCCCCAGGGGGCAGGGGAAGCACTTGCCGCAGGACTCCTCCTGGAAGAAGTGGGCCAGGCCCAGGAGGACCTCCCAGAGGTCCACGCCCCGGCCGAAGGCCACGATGGCCCCCGCCCCCAGGGGAAGCCTTTCCTTAAAGCGCAAGGGGAAGCCCCAGTCCCGGGTGAAGACCCCGGCCGCCCCGCCCAGGAGGACCGCCTTGAGCCCCTCAGGGTCCCCCCCGGCCCGCAAAAGGGCCTCCCCCAGGGGGGTGCCCATGGGGAGCTCGTAGAGGCCGGGGGCGGCCACGTCCCCGCTGATGGAGAAGAGCTTGGGCTCCCGGGCCCGCCACGCCGCTGGGCCTTCCCGCAGGATGAGGGGGAGGTTGGCCAGGGTCTCCACGTTCTGCACCAGGGTGGGCCGGCCCCAAAGCCCCTTCTCCACGGGGAAGGGGGGCTTCAGCCTGGGCTCGGCCCGCTTCCCCTCCATGGACTCCAAAAGGGCGGTCTCCTCCCCGCAGATGTAAAGCCCCCCGCTCCGGAAGACCTCCACGGGTGGGAAAAGAAGCCCCGCCTCCTCCAGCTCCCGGATGGCCTCCTCCAGGCCCTGGATGGCCGCCTGGAACTCCTCCCGCACGTAGAGGTAGACCCTGGTAGCCCCCACGGCCAGGGCGGCCAGAAGGGCCCCCTCCAGGACCAAAAAGGGGTGGTGCTCCAGGAGGAAGCGGTCCTTGAAGTTGCCGGGCTCGGACTCGTCGGCGTTCACCACCAGGTATTTGGGGGCCTCGCCCCGGGCCACGGCCCGCATCTTCACGTGGGCGGGGAAGGCGGCCCCGCCCCGGCCTAAAAGCCCCGCCTCCTCCACCCTTTGCAGGAGGCCTTCCGGGGAGAGGTGCCCTTTCTGCCAGGAAAGGAGGGCCTCCAGGCCGCCCAGGGCCCGGTACGTTTTCAGGTCCCGGGCAGGCTCTGGGGGCAGAAGGCGTTCTCCGTGGCCCAGGTGGAAGGGAAGGCGGAAGCGGGCGAAGGGGACAGGGCCTTCCGGGGTTTCCACGAAGCGCTCCCCGTCCTGGAAGCGCAGGTAGACGGGGGAGAGGGCCTCGAGGCCCAAAGGGGGATAGGTCCCGTCCGCTTCCTCCCGCAGGCGGGCGAACCCCCGGGCCCGGGCCACGGGGTCGTCCACCAAAAGCCTTCCCTGGGGCAGGCCCCGGTAGCGGGGGTAGTAGGCCACCACCCCCCAGGCCTGGGCCAGGCTCACCCCGGCTAGCCGGGCGGCCTCCGCCACCTTGGCCTCGTCCAGGGGTAGGCGCTGGTCCAGAAGGGGGAGGAGGCTGGGTTTTTCCACGCCCCCAGTTTACCCCCAGGCGGCGGGCTGAGGGCCTAGAACTTGGGCCAGGGGGGGAGGGGCCTAAGCCGCTCGTCCATGCCCTGGAGGAAGTCCCTCAGGGCCTCGTACTCCTTCTTCTCCACAGGTCTGGTGCCGTGGGCCAGGATGCTCTCGTGCCGCTTTTGCAGGAGGGCTTGGAGGCGGTTCTTCGCCCCGTAAAGCCTCTGGGCCAGGGTCCCCTTCTGCCCGAAGGCCAGGTCCAGCTCAAAGGCCGCCTCCAGGAGGTCCATGAGCCCCCTGGGCCGCAGGATGCGCTCCCTCAAGGTCTCGGGGAAGCCCTCGGGCCAGGTCTTGGGGTCTTTGAGGAGAAGGCCCAGGCGCTCCTGGATGTCCGCCTCCACGGCCAGCTCTATAGCCCGGTAGAGGCGGGCCAGGGCGTCGTCGTAGCGGCCCACCTCCGCCCGGCGCTCGGCGTTGGCCAGGAGGTCCTGGAGGAGGGGGAAGGAGGGCCTGCCCTCGGATTCCGAGAGGGCCTTCAGGGTGGGAAGGGCCTCCTCCAGGGCCCTCAGCACCCGCACCTTGGCCCCGTGCCCCCAGGCCTCGGCCACCGCCAGGGCGATGGGCAGGCTTGGGGAGAGCTTTTCCCAGGCCGCCCGGTGGCGGAAGCGGTCCCACTCCGCTAGCCCCGCCACCACCTGGCGCATGGCCCCGTAGAAGCGCCTTTCCGAGGGGGAAAGCTCCTTTTGCAACAGGGCCTCCAGCTCCGCCAGGGCCACCCCCAGGTTCAGGGCGTTCCAGGCCCGGGTGAAGGCCTGCCACTCCCTGAGGCCCAGCCGGGCCGTGGGGTCTTCCAGGACCTTGAGCCTCTCCGTTCCCGAGAGGACCCGGCCCGTGGCGGGGTCCCGCCTTTCCCCGCCCACGTAGCTGAAGGTAACCCCCCTTCCCGTGAGGGCCAGGACCAGCCCCGCCGCCATGGGCTTGGTGGCCCCGGTGAGGTCGGCGATGAGGGCGCTGGCCTCCCACTCCAGGGCCTTCTTTAGGGCCTTGTTGGCGGCCTGGTAGGCCTCCATGAGGCTCTCCGCGTCTTCCAGGAGAAGGGTGTGGTGGCGGAAGCTCCCTTCCCAGGCCCTCAGCACCTCGGCCACGGTGGTCTGGCTTTCCTGGCTGGCCAGGAAGATGACGCCCCCCGGGGCGTGCTCGGCGATGGCGACCTCGAGGGGGTCCTTGGTGAACCCCACGGTGAGGATGAGAACCCGCATGGACGCATTTTAGAGCACCACGAAGGCGGGGTCCTCGGCCCCCAGGGGGCTTGTGCCCAGCACCTCCACCTCCCCCTGCACCGGATAGAGGCGGAGGGCGTCCTGGCCCAGGTCCAGCACCCGCCGGGCCCGGGCCTTCAGGTCCTGGAGGAGTTTTTCGTCCAGGTAGCACTCAAAGACCGAAAGCTGGACCCGTTCCCCGTAGCTCTTCAACAGGTTCGCCAGCTTGACCCTCCGGGTGTCGTCGGCCACGTCGTAAGCCACCGCGTAGAGCCGCTTGGGCATGGGGGCATTCTACCCCAAGGCCCGGTCCCTGGAGCGGGCTATGAACAAGCGCTGGAGGGTCGCATGTATCTGTCCCCTTACGGGGCTAAACCTTCTGCAACACGGGAGAAGGAGAAGTAGTGGTGAGAAGCCCAAAACCTGAGGTCGCAATCCCCTTACGGGGCTAAACCTTCTGCAACCCCTCGCCCCGAAGTGGATGTTGTTCGCTGCCTCTATGGTCGCAATCCCCTTACGGGGCTAAACCTTCTGCAACCCTTAACGCCGCGGGGCCCGGCAACCGTTCGCATACAGTCGCAATCCCCTTACGGGGCTAAACCTTCTGCAACGGTTTGATAGGATCGGCGCTGGCGGAACCTCTGCCCGACAGTCGCAATCCCCTTACGGGGCTAAACCTTCTGCAACCCGCGGTGAGGATGTCCCGGACCGAAAGGGCCTGGGCCAGGAGTCGCAATCCCCTTACGGGGCTAAACCTTCTGCAACAAGACCATTCAGGAGGCCACGGAGGAAGCTCTTTTGGAGTACAGGCCCCTTCCTTACTCCCCTTTGGGCCCCTACCT
>OGCH01000861.1_pt1 | contig 13531 bp, 19 predicted proteins | sample 1570111 | NCBI WGS metagenome assembly OGCH01 (sample SAMN03436243, study PRJEB24508) | hot springs metagenome | biome: Desert Springs; feature: Hot Springs; material: Water | place: USA: Great Boiling Spring, Nevada | collected 2008-12-01 | depth 0 m m | reverse complement strand
TCAGCGAGCGAGCCAATTAGCGCCATATCTCGAGCCGACGAAGATTATAGCTCGAGTTGGGAGCCACACGTTTGAGATAACCGACGTCGAAGGTCTGTTGATATCCCACCGCACGCTGTTCAACCTCTAGCAGGACTTCTCTGCGGGGATTCAGTCTATACGAAGAATTTCCGAGCAAGCTCAGTTGACCAGCTACGCCGCCAGACAGTTTGGTGTCGTGCCACCCGCATACGATCCGACAACCGTGATGAAGCTCACGAGCCTCACCGAGAGCTTAAAAGTCGCCAGACGCTTGAAACGTGTCAAAGAAATAGTCTTTGGCGACGTCGTGTTCAAAGCTGGCACAGATTCGGCGCAAACCATAACAGAAGACGAGTAGTACCTCGCGGTGGAAAATGCGCTTTTGACTTTGATGAAATCCACGAAATCCAGTCAGCTCAGACAGCTGTACGAGAACACCATAATCTTTCAACGGCTCTTGCGCTCTTAGATCTATTAGGACTACGTCACCACCGCAGGCCGGTACGTGGCTGTGAGCGATTTGCAAGCCATCCCAGGTATACAGAAGTTTATTCAGCTACTTCAGCAGGGTAAGCCTATTCGGGTGTTTCTTGGTCAAACTGAGGGTCAAACGCTGTACATGGATCTGTAGTCTGCGTTTTATCTCAAAAGCGAAGCTGGCGATCTCAGCACAGCGAAACTTATTTTCTCAGACATCGGTAATTAGCTACGCCAGTATTATCTCCAGCTGGGTAGCTCGCTTCGCAGAGGCAAACCAACCGCAGACTTATTCACCACGGCGAGGTAGCTCTCGCACCGATTCGCTTAGCAAGTGTAGTACTAGTGGAGCGAAAGGATGGGTATCGGCGTGGTTGGAAGGTTTAAGACTCTCGCAAAAGGTTAGCTAGGCTAGTCGCTACCCAAAAAGCAGGTTTAGGCCCTTTGGCGCATCTTGCAAGCCGCAGAACAGGCGCTGGAAAAAGGTCAGGAACTCGACCCGAGGCTGATGAAGCGTTAGTTCACGTAGCTTGCGCAATTTCAGCTTTTGACTCGAGCGGGTGACGGTAGCCTCGTGTTGATGCTACCAAAGATGCTCGAAGAGGCGCCAGATGTGGTTAAAGCCGCACAGAAGAGCTTCAGTTTGATGCTTGGCGAGAAGGTCACGGTGCAATACATCGAAGACTTGCAGTAGATTAAGCTGTTCCGTGAGAGGCTAGAAACCATGTTGAAAGCTGGCGATTTGACTCAGCTTAATTTCAGGACCTACGGCGCTTTCACGCGAGAGCCTCAGATGCTGTTCAGACCGATAGTTGAGGTGGCGTATTTGTCAGAGCAAGACTACATAGGCTTGCCCGCTGAAATCGCAGAGCTCATGGGTGGCGACGATGACGCCGACTTGGTCTAGAGCATGTTGGGCTTGTTCATAGACAACGCCGTGTTGCAAGCGAAAGCTGAGACGAATCCTGTGCTGAAGTAGATACTGGAACGCAGGACGGCTGGATAGTTGGACATACCGAGCGTGCAGGTTCAGATGCTGAATTACGCCGCCAGCTTGAGCGAAGCGAAGCTTAGACAGCGAATCTCACGCAGTTTGCACGCACGTATGACAGCAAGCTACGATTTGCCGTGGAGCCAGAAGCTCAAGGACCTATTCGAGAAGCTTGTGCTTCCGAGAGATTTAACGGAGGAGTGATGCGCCGTGTAGCTTGGCAAGCACGTGATTGTGGAATTGTACGATTGCGATCCTGCGAAGCTAAACGATGCGACTCACGTGGAAAACACGTTGCGACAAGCTTAGCTGGCTCTGTCTGCGAGCATTTTGAACGTCTACACTCACAAATTTTCCCCACATGGCGTCACTTGCGTGGTCTAGATCTCAGAGTCACATCTGAGCATTCACACTTGGCCCGAGCACGGCTATTAGTAGCTTGACGTGTTCACTTGCGGTTCTGTGGATCCCGAAACTTGCGTCGAGTTTCTCGTAAAAAGTTTCGACTGCCAGAATTTTACGGTTAGTTGTATACAGAGAGGTGCTGAGTTTGACAGACAGGCAAATGCAAGCCACGAATAGCGAATCAAACTTGCCGAGCAAATCTTGGAACTTTCTGGAGTACTTGCCAGAGAATGTTAAGTTAGACGAAGCGAAGCTCACACGCGTAGAAAAGATTCTGACCAAATACGATCGCGGGCCACTCTACACGGTGGTGTTGGTCTGCCGTGGTGAGAAGCATTGCCCGTACAAGGGCGATTGTCCCGTGCAGGATCACATAGACTCGGTGATTGGGCACAAGTGCCCGCTGGAACGCACTCAATAGGAACGGCTGTTCGATAGCTACGTTCGTGGGTTCAAGGTCGATTCCACGGATCATGTGCGTCTGAACACGATAAAGCAATTGGTGTAGTTGGATTTGCAAATCATGCGTGCGAATTAGATAGTCGCCAGCGAAGGGTTCGAACAGCTGTCTGTGACTCACACGGAAGAAGGCGAGCGGTTCGAGAAGAAACTTCACAACGTCACGGTGCTGTTAGACAAGCTCGAGACTCGGAGATTGAAACTCTTGCAATCTCTGGAGAAACCCGATTTGCCATTCCAGCAACTTGACCCATCCAGCTACATCGCAGTGCTACGCAAGAAATACGTGCAAGGAGGTCAGTGACCCATGGCCGCCGGATAGGGCGCTTGGTCTTTCAAGCGTATAATGCGTGGTTTAGCCAAATATGCGCTTGGCATCCCAGAGCCGTACTTAGCCGCTGGCGCAAGAGGAATTGGATAGTGGTTCCTCGGCTAGACTGTTCAGCCTGTTAGAGACGCTTAGGGTAAAGTCACTTACCGAATCACGTAGCGTCGTGTGCCTGCGCAACTGTTCAAGCGCTACGGTGGTTTAAGCTTGAGAATTGGAGCGATTTACGCTGGTATCCGCCTGCCGTTCTGGCTCGTCTCGTTACCATTCAGAGCCGGCGAAGGGCTCATGGATTACACTCGCCGTAGACTCGTATGAGGTGAACTGAATGGACGAGGAACTGCAGCAACGGCCCATAACCGTTGGTGGTATAGCGCTCAATTTGGGCGTCGGCATAATAACGAACATATAGCTCGAAAAGACGTTTATAGGGTTCGCCACCGCACCGGCGTTTGGCTTCTTCTCCAAGTACCAACTGCTCGGGTCTTGGCTTCGCAGAGCTTAGGCGGCCGGACAGCTGAGGGCGCATGCGGCTGGTAGAAACAGCTTGCTGTACAGGTTCGTGCAATGGGTTAACAGAGCGACTGTGAACGAGCAATTCCGCGCCGCAGTTTTGCGTCGCATGTCTGAAAACCTCGCAAGACGTGGTGTCGACTTGACTCAGTTGATGATCTCTAGAGGCTCAGATTAGTTCGATATCGGCATCTTCCGCCTGTCTGAAGGGTTGAGATAGTACTTCCAAGCCGCAGAATCGTACATTCGTGATCGTGTGGTGTAGAGATACGGCGCCAGCCTGTGGGCTAGAACCCTTCCCGGGCAAATCGGTTAGGTTGGGTTCAAGACCGCAGTGTTTTACAACATCGGTAAAGTCGCTTCTTAGTGGGCGCTTTCTTCGATATACGGCACTCTGCTCAACGTCGGCATAATGGTTGGCACGTAGGTCTACAGAGGCTTCAAAAACTTGGGTGTGCAGTACAGGTACTTGCAATTTCAGCGTCGAATCAGTTCCAACGCCAGACTGCTATCTACCGTGCGTGGACCTGTGACGAGCGAAGAGCAAATGTACTTGGCTGAGTAGTTCGCACAGCTTGGTAAGGTGACGAACGAATAGCAGATGTTGCGTGAGAATTAGTACTCGCAATACTACTTCATGGGGGTGAACCCGTGAGTGAACTGGCGCTCAAAGCCAAAGCTATAGCTAGATTAGACTACGAGCCGTGCGAGATATGTTAGCGCTGTATAATTCGTCACACCATGGATAAAAAGTTGCGTTGGGAGATGCCGTGTCAGCCCATACCAAGCGAGACGTACGACGAGCTGGCTAATTTGAGCGATGTGGTTTTGCAGATTGCGACGTTCCCACCGTAGTTCGTCAAGCACGTGCTGGGTATTGAGCCTCGTAAGTTTCAGCACGAATAGCTGGTTTGCAACTCTAAGCGCAAGGTGCTGAGACTACCCAGAAAGGCTGGTAAAACTTGGCTCATGTAGATGGAGATACTGTATGAAGCGTTCACAAACGAGCGTTACAGGATCTTAGTCGCAGGTCCGAGGCAGAATCACGTGCACGAAATCTTCGAGCGGTTGAATGACTTCATAAGCCAATCGCCGTTGCTGATCGAAGCTATCGTTAGGCAATCTAACACGTTTGGCAAGTTTTACAAATCCAACCCTTACGAGCTGAGATTCAAAAACGGTTCGGTTATAAAAGGCTTCACCACAGGTTAGGACGCCAACGCCGTGTCTGTGCGTGGTCAATCCGCCGATTTGATCGTCTTAGACGAGTTAGACTACATGTTACCCAGCCAAGTGGACAGCATTATCGCTATACTGTCAACGAACAAAGACTCGAAGCTGATTTAGTAGTCCACGCCATCTGGTAGACGGGATCATTTCTACAAATGGTGTCATTAGCCATACTTCAAAGAGGTGCATTTGAAATACCAAGAGCTGGAGATTTACGATCCCAGACAGGACAAAGAGTACCTGAACACGATGTCCGCCGACAAGTATTAGCGTGAAGTCTTAGCCGATTTCATAAGCCAAGAGCAAGGCGTGTACAGAAACGAGCTCATAGACGCTTAGTTGGCAGAATACGAATACGATGGCATGATCGCCTTGGAAGGCTGTAGGTATTAGCTTGGTATAGATTGGAACGAGAGCAACGCTGGAGTGTACATAGTGGTCGCGAGGTTAGAATACGACGCGAACGCAGATTACAAAGTGCGCATAAGCAACGTCATACACGTGCCACCACACGAGTTCACACAACTCACAGCCGTCAACGTCATAGCGAAGTAGTGTCAAGCTTACAAGCCAGCTTACGTCGTGCCAGACGAAGGGTTTGGCAACATGCAGATTCAATAGCTCAAGCAGATGTAGCAAAACGGTTAGATTCCAGTCCCAGCGGATAGGATTGTACCTGTCAATTTCGGTTAGACTCTGACTGTGATAGATTCCGTCACACGGCAAAGGACGGAGACGAAGTAGAAGCCGTTTCTGGTTCAGAATTCGGTTAGGATGCTCGAAAACGGCAAGTTGATTTTACCTGCGTTCGAAGACGTGCCAGATAAGTTAGTTGGCATAATGCGGTAGTATCAGTTTGTTGGTGTGACGGAGACTGGTTTGCCAAAATACACCAAAGGCAACACGCACGTGCTAGAATAGATGCTCCTGTAGCTCTACGGGATTTATTTGATACTCAACACCGATCCAGTTGTGACCGTGCCAATCACCACCACGTCCAACAGACCCTATCCGTCTGGGTTCACTTACTCGAAGCGTTAGCTTGAGACGTTTACAAAGCGAGGCGGAGGAGTTTGGAAGAAATTTTCGATCTGACTCGAGAGTGGCGCAGTCACGAAGAGCTGAAGTTAACCACCGAATTAGCCGAAGAGACCGTAGAGCGGATTTCGGCTAAATTGGCTGAGTATCGTGAACGAGCTCGACAAGTTGCCGAATTCGCCCGCAAAGTCAGATAGCGCCTGTTCGCTCAGTTGAAACGTTACGGTGTGAACGTTTAGCCGTCCAGACAGGACGTGGTCGAATAGCTGAAGATTTTGCGCACCGCAGGTGGTAAGCCTAAAGATGTGGACGCGGATTTTATAAACTTCGATGACTTCGTCTATTAGACGGATGTGCTATCTTAGACGATCCCGCCGTATGAGGTTTTGTATTGCAACATGGAAGTGAAGTAGGTTCCGACAGTGGACGGGTTGGCATACACGCATCGGGACGGCTCCGGTGTGATAGCGATCACGCCAAATGGCGATTTGTAGATGGACCCAGATTAGAGAATCGAGACCACGCCAAGTTAGGCTTCCTAGCCAGCTGAGCAAACCGAATCGCAGGATGAGTTCAAACCGCAGTTACCGCCACCGAGTCGGTCTTGTAACAAAGATCGCTTCAAGGAATTGTACGAAAAGTACATGTCCGTGCGACCAGACCGAGCGAATCTACAGGTGCAATTTGACACGAACTCGTGCGCAGACTCAATTCAGACGACAGACAGTTTCCCACTCCGTCTGTTGATAAACAACTACAGCCAGATAGACTTGTATTCGCTTCTGAGCAAATTTCTGTTATGCCCACTTCAGAGGTTTATCAACGACGTTGTAGATTTCGTGAACAAGATCGCTAAGTTTATCATGAACGTCATAATACCAAAGTTCAATGCGCACGTGCACGAAACCGCAGTTGGTCCAACCAGCCCGCCGTTGACAGAGTATCCCGACCCGATGTGGCGACTGTTACCTTACGTGTGTTTCGTCGAAGAGTTCGCGTACAAGATAGAATCCATGAAGCGTGCCAAGCTCTGCGTGCAACCGTTTTTGAACAAAACCTACACTTGTGGAGATCCACGTTAGCTCAAAGAATTTCATTCCCGCTATTCAGACCAGTTGGCTATGGAGATTGTGGGCACGCACTCAGATAAGCCTTAGGTTAAAATGATGCGTAACAGCGGATAGTGGAAGAAGTTTAGCATGTACAATCCCGAAGATGCGAATTTTGTGCTCATGAAATGCGCAGAATCTGAGCATCTTGTCAAATAGCCATTGGACGAAGGCACATTCGACACGTTGCGTAACACGATTCGCCCAGTCTTGGATATTCCAGACGACGTGTTTCTGTTCTGTGGCGATTTCGCATCTGGCATGGTGGCTGATTTGCAGAAGCTTGTGGAGCACTCGCAATATGTGGACATGGCGTCAGATTAGCTATACAGCTTCTATTACCGTGTCAGACAGGGTAATGCGGACTCTGTTGCGGTTCAAGACGTGTGTCACGCCGTGTCGACTTAGCTCAAAAAGAAGCGCATATGTGTCACGTCAATTGACAAATACGTGGAGTTTCTCAGAGATTAGTAGGCTCAACCTCCCGCGCAATTCAATGACGCTTTAGAAGCCTTGCGACTCGGCTTACGGTCTGGTAATCCTTAGAATCCGACGCTGATTTAGGCTGTGCTGAATGCGTAGTTCATAACTGGCTCAGCTCAGGCGCTGAGCGCTATCTTAGACGAGCTTGGTAGAAGCAACGCGCCGTCTTAGCCGTCTTTCAACAAGCTACTCAAGCGAGTTTAGGACCTGTTCGGTGTGGGAACTTGTCGGTTCACTGGTGGGTGCAATGGCAAGACGTACGAAGCGCTCAAGAAGATGGTGAGTTTTATACACGAATACAGAGCCAAGAAGAGGCAGTTGTACCCGCTGAACGGGTGCGGGCAGGTGGACTTCTAATGCCGTTCAGAATCTTACGTGAGCGTGCCATAGACTTATTTTACCCAGACATACTTTCGCTGACTGACTATTCGGTCTCGCCAGTTCTGGCTTAGCGTGATTCGGACGTGGTCCGAGCTTAGGGCATAGTCAGGCAGTACTTTGTGGAAAACTTTCTCAACGACAATCCAGTCACGAGCGATTTGGTGAAACTATTGAACGGGTGCGACAGCGTGGTCAAATGCTAGCAAGCTTGCGAGACGTGCGCCACGCATTAGACTTAGAGCAGTTATCCAACCACAGACCCCGTCCTGCAGGGCGTGGTGAACGACTTCACTGGCTTGTTGGAGAAGACGTTCAACGTCGACGCCACATAGCCATTCGCATCCGAGTTGGAACGTAGCGTTAATTTGCTCGAAGATTAGCTCGCTTGGATCACAGCTTAGGTTGAACACGCTGGCGAGTTTGTGCTTCGCTCCGCATGTTGTATGATGCTGTTCTCAGATAAGCTCAAGCCGAAGGTGTTTTATTACGTCAACGGCGAGTTGGCGTCCGAATAGAAACCTGAGGTTCTGGACGAGATGGCGAAATTCACGCAAGATCTCGCTTCGACTGCGCAGATGCTCAGTTCACTAAACTTCACAGATGTGCTTCGTCGCTTGGACGTCAAGCCCTTAGCTGAGACGCTGGACAACATCTACATGACGATAATGAACCAATAGCTGTAGTAGGTGTTTGAGAGCCTGCGCCGTCTCATAGTCTCCAAATACCTACCTGTCGTGAACAAGTTCAGGTGCAAGTGCTTGAAAGGCAAGAACCCCACGTTGAGCAAACTCGGATCTTAGCTGGAACGAGCCAAAGACGAATAGCTTCAGCGCTTGCAGAGCATGGACTTCTTCAACAGACTCACCGAGGAGCAGAAACGCACCATCTTGCTACAGGTGCAATCGCAGATAGATTCTGCGTTAGAAAACGCCACAAAATCGCTCGTGGAGATTCACATACCCGAAGGTGCCAAAATTGGCGATCTATGTCTGAACGTCTATGGGCATTTATCCGACCAGATAGAGCAGGTCGCATAGGGTATGTTCATAAACCTGTTTGACGTGTTGAAGCAATTTTACCAGACCAAGCCGAAGTTTCCAGATTTGCAGAAGCTCGAGAATTTGTGTATCAACACGATACTGCGCACCTCGGCGGATGCGTTGCTCCAAATCGCAGACGCTGTGTCGAAAGACATCTCAAAGTACGCGGAGCTGTAGCGTACCTGCTTCGGGTTGGATTTTAAGATCTACATCCCGCAAGCTGAAGCCGAATCTGCGCAGTCCAGCTCGCAAGGCGCATCTGCCACTTAGGATCTGTAGAGGATGCTCAAATATGGTGGTTTTCCACTCGAAGCGGTTGCGCAAATTTCGCAGAGTCAACCGTTGGAAGCGCCAAGCAATGTTAGTTCTAAATTGCGCGACGTGCTGAGCAAAATCAGCCAGCTGTTTGGAGGCGGTTGATGTGTAGTTCTGGGACATATTCAGGCGGAAACGCAAGCAAGCGCCTGAGGAGTAGCCACCTAAGTTGGATATCGACTCTTTCAGGCTCTTAAACCCGCCAGTGCGCGGAAAACATTCGGACAGGATTGGTGAGAGCCAGCTTGAACGCACTGGTGTTATACAATACGTGCACAAGGCTCTGACCACAGACGCCATCGCTTAGCGTGTAGTCAACCGCCTTTTGGAGTTATCGATCGGTAACGGGTTCAGAATCTACTCGAAAGATCGCAACTTGGACGCTAAGCTGAAAAGAAGGCTCGAAGAGATTCAGCTCAACACTGGCGAGAGATTGTATTACATCATCCGCAGTTTGCTTTACGAATACATCGCCTATGGTAATTAGTTCGCCGTCTTGGTTCGTGATTCCAAAACCACATCTGGCAAGCCGTATCGCTTCAAAGGCAGGACTTTACAGCCCATAGCCGCCATATTCCGCTAGCCTGCGAGGTTCGTGCAGATTCGGCGCAAAGCCAACGGCGAGCCTGTGGAATACAGAGTCGCGCTGAACGAGGTGGACGAAGGCGATGAGCGCCATGAACTGATAATCACTCAGCCACAGTAGCAGAGCAACCCGTACTAGCAGAGATTCGATTAGCTCGATGTGGTTCATTTTGTGTAGATCCCAGATCCAGACCTTGGCGGGTTCGGTAGACCGCTCATACTCGAATAGCTTGACGATTTGCTCGTCTTGCGTCGATTAGAAAACCACTTAGGCGACATGATAACCCGTGGCAAGTATTACCAAAAGTACTACAGAGTTGGCTCGGAAAACATGCTACCGACTTAGGCGCAAGTTCAAGCTGTGAAAGAGAAGCTCGAGCTCAGCGATCCAGACGAGACGCTGTTAGTTCCCGCTCCAGACGAGGTTGGCATAGAGTTCAAAGACATCATCACGCCGATACTGAACGCCATAAAGGAGTTTAAAAACCGCACATACAGCGGTCTCGGTTAGTCTGGTGTGTAGATGGGCGAAGGTGGTTAGGCGAACCGTTAGACCGCAGAGAAGGTTGTTGAAAGCATGTACAACACTTAGCGTGATGTGCAACAGACTTTCGCATAGGTCTTTGAATAGCAGATACTTTAGCAGTTAGTTTTAGACTTGGGGTATGACCCCACCAAACTTGGCGATTAGTTCCCACGTTTGGTGTTTGAAGATCCAGACCTGGAGCGAACCATGCGCAGAGATTAGCACTACGCTCTGTTGTTCACGCAAAACGTTATAACGGAAGACGAGATGCGAGCTTAGCTTGGCTTGGCGCCATTGAGCGACGAAGATCGCGAGAAACTATACGCCAACTTGTACGGCTCAGCTAAAGACAGAACGAATGCGAACTTGAACATCGTGGCGCCACAGAACCAGCACACTAAGTCTCAAGGAGGTAGTCCGAATGAGTAAGAGCTTGACGATCTGGGTGGTTGCGACACATTCAGATAGACCGATAAACAATCGCATATACAAAGCCGAAGAGATGATGCGTTAGGTCAAGACGTGGACCAAGCCGTACAGAAAGCCTGTTTTGGTACATCACGATGACAAATCTGACCCAATTGGTCGAGTTATCGAGTAGGTTTACGTGCCGAAACACAAATGGGAGCAGGTAAAACAGCAGATGCATTTTGAGGACGTCTAGTTCCCCGAAGAGTAGTCTGGATAGTTGCTTGTGAAATAGCAAATCACAGATCCAGATTAGATAGCCAAGATACGAGATGGCAGGTATCATACCGTTAGTGTCGGGTTCAGCGCCAAGCACCTGTACTGCAGTATTTGTGGTGCGGATATAGCGAACGGTGAGATGTGCGAGCACGAGCCGGGTGTGGAATACGACGGTGAAGTGTGTTACCACATTCCCACGGAATTGACCTACAAGGAGATTTCGTTTGTGAACGTCCCGGCTGATGACCATGCGGTTGTGGCTAAGCACGAAGATGGTGCTGAAGACAGCATCGTGGTCAACGGATCATTTCAGCTGTTTCTCACAGACAGCGAAGAAGTTACGTGCGTGGATACGGAAACTGCGTTGCCAGATACGACGAATATTGAGAAAGCTGTTAGTCTTAACCCAGAAGCCACGTTGACGAAGTCGAGTGCCGACGACGCCGATGCGCAGGTTGAGCAGGAGGCTGGTAAAATGGAGAACGTGAACGAGGATCTCAAGCGCTAGTATGAAGAGCTCAAAGCGTAGTATGACCAACTGCTCCAGTCGACTAAAGAAGCGGTTGTGAATGACATAATTGACCTCAAGCTGGAACTTGGTCACGACTACACGGACGAGCAGTTGGCGAAATTGCGTGAACATTACAGCGCCATGTCGCTGGAAACTCTGGTCGCAATTCGCACTGAGCTTGAAGACGAGCTGGAGTTCATCTACAGTTTTCTCACAGATTCTGAAAACGCCAACGCAGATTCTGAGTGCGAAACATGCAAAGACAAGTCTAACGAAGAAAAGCAACCTGAACCTGTGCCTGAGCAAAAGCCTGTCGAAAATCCGGTTGGGTTTGTAAACAAAGCTGGCGAAATCCTCGAGATGGATTAGCTCACTCTGGTCAAGAAGATCTTAAGAGTCGGAGGGGATAGTAAATGATACCAAAGTACAAAGCGCTCAAGCGCCCAATGCGCGTGTTCGCTGAGGGTAAAGTTATTGGTGGAGGTATCAACCTACAAGCTGCGCCGTATCTGCCCATACTCGAAGTTGTGCCTGACACACCGCCTGTCGTAATCAAGAAAGGCACATTCGTCACAATTGACGCAAACGGTTACGTCATACCCGCATACGCTGGAAACGGTAAAACCTTGACCTACAGCGCCGTCGATGTTCAGTACGGGGTTATTGACATCGACACTGGCAATCCTGTGACTTAGCCGAAGACTTCAACCGCTAAAATAGGCGGTGCACCTGTTGGAATCGCACTGTACGATTATTATCTTAACGTGCCCAGTCTGAGACACGAGTACAGCGTTCAGCCTCACGTTGGAATACTCACCGAAGGTTTGATACTGCTTGCGTTGGACAGTGCGCACGCTTCTGTAACATACGCACCTGGTCAGTTGTTGGTCTTGGACGCTGACGCATTCCCAGTGCCAATTTCCACAACGTCGATCGACACAAATGACGGGACGGCGGACTTGACCGTTCTGAATGGTGTCATAGGCAAGCTTGTCAGAGTAATCGATGCGACAGACAGAGACCTGTACTGGACTGGCGGATATGAACTGGTCGCTCCAGTCAGCGGATTGGATTTGCCTGGTGTTGAAAACCAAGGTATACTTGACGGTATCGACGAAACAACCAAGAAGGGCTTGCTAATCAAGCTCGGATTCTGATGGGAGGGTCACAGATGATGAACGCAGTTGATCTCGAAAAGATGATAGAGGATACGGTCGAAAAGGTGTTGAATAGCGAAGCGGCTGAGTTCGTGCCATTCTACAAAGACAAAGTCAAAGAAGCGTTGACCGAAAACAAGAAGGTCGCATTGCTTCGCTTCTTGATGGACAACAACGGTTACGTCGACAAGTATTAGGCGAACAAAGGTGACGATTCTCGCCGAATCGAACTCAAGGACCTTGTCACATCTCCAGAGTTCAAAGTTCTGTTCCCGAAGGTTATCACAGACCTCGCGCTCGAGACGCTGGAACCCGCATTGGTGCTTCAGCAGATGCTTGAGACTGTGAAATTCAAAGGCACAGTCGCCACGTTGCCAGTCTTCTCGGGCTTTGGTGGTAACTTGGACATACCCGAAGGTGGCGAACCACCCGTCTTCAACCTGAAGCTTGGCGCATTCGAACAGGTTGTGCTTGGCAAGTCTGGAATCATGGTGGAAATCACCGAGGAAACGATTCGCTACAGCTCGTACGACGTGTTCCAGTTGCACATCAAAGAAGCTCTGAAGGCGTTGGCGAGATGGAAGGAAGCCAAGACTGCAAAAATGATTGTCGACAACGCATCTGAAGTCATCACCACGTTCACTGGTAAGGACATAGACGGCACGCCCAATGGCGGTTTGACACTGTTCGATATCGTCGAAGCTGCGGTTAAGCTCATCAACAAGGGCTTGAATCCAGACACGATAATCATGCACCCGCTCGCATATCCTGTGTTCATGTACAACGGCACGCTGTCTGCGCTGTTCTACGCATTCGGTCGCGGTAGCATCGTGCAGTGGCCCAGCACAATCAGCATACCCAAGTAGGAGATGTACCCAATCAAGGGTCAAAACATCAGTGGCGTCAACTTCCCATCTGGCGTGTTCGGAAAAGGTCTCAGCATCGTTCTGTCGCCATTCATGCCATTCACACCCGCATCTGGTAGCTCACCCGCAGAGACAGACATCATCGTCGCAGACAGCTCGATGCTTGGATACCTCGTCGTCGATCAGTTGCCGACCACAGACGAATTCACCGATCCGATTAGAGACATTCGCAAGTTCAAGATCATCGAAAGGTACGCAATTGTGCCGAAAGCGAAAGGCGCAGGTATCGTCAAGCTCAAAGGTGTCAAAGTCGTCAAGACGTTTGATCCAATACCGTTCTATAGTATCCAGCCGTGACGTGATTTGTACCGTTTACAGACATTGTTTCTTCTACATTCCTATCGGCGGG
>OGCH01000858.1_pt1 | contig 13562 bp, 12 predicted proteins | sample 1570111 | NCBI WGS metagenome assembly OGCH01 (sample SAMN03436243, study PRJEB24508) | hot springs metagenome | biome: Desert Springs; feature: Hot Springs; material: Water | place: USA: Great Boiling Spring, Nevada | collected 2008-12-01 | depth 0 m m | reverse complement strand
AGGGTTATCGCTCCGCGATCGTAAGATTTATTTCCGCGGTAGCGATATGGTCAACCTATTGAAAAGGATAGAGGATTATTTGATGATTTATATTAGAGAGCAGATTCCTTCTGGTCGGGATAAACTGGTATGGTTAACAATTGAGGATTTGGAAAGTTTGGGTGTAGATGTCAAAGAATTGGAGTTAGATAGAAGTGGAATTGATGGAGTTGTAGCAAGGGTTCTTATTGGTGCGGGGATAACCGCTATATCGGAATTTCCCGTCCAGGCATCGTTTTCTCTGTCGGAGGCGCTGGTTGGTTTGCTTACAATGCATGGCCCTGATAGGTTTGACCAAGGTGTTGCTAGGTTTATTAAGATTTGGAACGAGAATGAAATGGCGCTTAATCAAAAGAGGGTTTGCGATAGATTTGTCAGATTAGCCGAAAAAGATGTTGAATATAGGGATTTAGTTAAGTTGTTAAGGGAAGATGGTTTGATAATATAGTGGGTATATAGAGTTTAGATTTTTAGGTTCCACCTGCTCGCAAACGTTTGCGAGTGGGGTTATTGTAAAATAAAAATGATAACAAAAATAGGAGGGGTTAAAAATGTGGGGCCGAATTAGGTGCCAATGCGGGAGGTACATGCGTATAGTCGGATACTCTCTTGCGACATACCACTCTGGTGGGTGCACTGAATATAGGTGCACCCGTTGTGGGGCGGTGGCTTATATTTGGTCAAAGGCAGGAGTGGATGACGAATTTAATAGCGCAGCTTGGTACAAAAACGAAAAAGACGAAAACGACAACAAATATCTACCTCTGGTGTGGGATGAGGAAGCGTATGAGTGGCGAGTGCTTCAGCCAAAAAAGCGGTTGAACAATTTACTCACTGGCAAGAAGCGATAAGGAGGCGAACGTAAGACGATTGATTTTGAGAAGCCTTTGGAAATAACTGATATACCGCGAACTAACGAGAGAAAAATTAATCTTTCTGACCTTGACCTTGCAGTTGCCAAGGTAAAGCTTGGGAAACTTTATCAAGGTTGCCTCCCAGAATTCACCGAGGAAAGAAAGATTTATCTAAAAAATGCAGTACATCCTCTTCTTTTGTTCTCAGAGGAAGCGCAGTCCGAAAGGCCTGTAAGAAACGACATCTGGGTTAGACAGGGGCTCCTTATAACCGGTCCCAATCAGGGGGGAAAGACGGTTACCCTAAAGACAGTGGGATTGATGGTGCTTATGGCTTATGAAGGCTTTTTGCTGCCAGCCGAATGGGTAGAAATTCCTCGCTTAACTCAAGTGTTCGTTGACCTTGGTGACGAACAAGATATCTTTCACGGTGAATCTTCTTTCTCATCTCATCTCAAGAACCTAAAGGAGATCCTTTCTTTAGCAGACGAACAATCTTTAGTCCTTCTTGATGAGCCTGGACGAAACACCAACCCAGAGGAGGGAAGTTTGCTTGCCTTTGCCGTAATAGAAAGACTTTATCAAACTAAAACATTGCTTGTCGTTACTACCCATTCACAGCTCCTTCGGGACTTGGTCTTGAAGCTTGAAGGTTTTGACATTGCCAGCATGGATTTTAATCTACAAACACTTAAGCCTACCTATCGTTTAGTTTATGGACAAATTGGTGGATCCCATGCCTTTGACCTCGCAAGGCTTATCGGATTTGATGAAGCCCTCCTCGAAAGAGCTTACTCTCTATATCATAACAAGGACTTCTACGCTTGGCAGAAGTGGATGAAAGAGAAGGAAAAAGACCTATTGGCCAAAGAAAAGGAGCTTCTGGCAAAGGAGACTGAGCTTGAAAAGCTAAAAAAGAAGCTTGAAGAAGAAAAGGAAAGACTTGAGAGAGAGTACGAACAAAAAAAGCAGGAATTTTTAAAGAAATGGGATGCCGAGTTTAAAACCTTACTACAAAGGCTTGAAAGGGAAGGAAAGGGCTACAAATCAGCTGTGGAAGATTATGGAAATTTTATTAATGCCCTCTCGCAAGCCTCATTTATCCCTCAAGAGAAACCCTTCTTGCCCGGAGATGTAGTTATGGTCAAAAACCTTCGGAAAGCTGGAAGAATTGCAAAGATCCGAGATGGGATGGCTGAGGTAATGGTTGGTTCAATGAGGATTAAGGTTCCAACAACTGAACTTTCCCCAGTTTCCCAAGAAGAAAAAGCCTATTCTTTACCGAAGGAAGTCAAAGCTTATGCTCAAAATCAACCGTCAAGCGGAGAAGAGAGCATTAACATCCTTGGCTTTGATGTCCAAACAGCCTTAACTGAAGTAGAAAAACAGATCAATTCCTGCTTTCTGCAAGGAAAAACAAAGCTTCTTATTGTTCACGGACATGGGACGGGTAGGCTCCGACAAGCCCTCTGGGATTATCTTAAAGACCATCCTTTAGTAGAAAAATTTGAGCCTGCACCTTTAGAAAAGGGAGGGACCGGAGCAACTTTAGTTTACATAGTGCCCCGGTGATGAGCATGTAGGAGGTTGCTTTTAGCAAGTGGTATAGCCACAATTTTCGCAGGTCATACAGTTCCCTTCTCGCATAAGGGAAAGGTTACCACAAACCGGACAAAGGTCGCCTATGATCTTAACTTCTCCTGGTTTCTCCTCTGTGCTTCCTCTCATTACAATTTGAGGTCCCTCGGCTAAGGCATCAAGGTTAAAAACTTTTCCTTGGACTTTGTTTATGGCATCTTCCATGATTTTTGCTATCATGTCAGGCAAGCTCTTTGAATGAAGGGCATTACAACTATAAAACTCTCCTGATTCAATACCTTTCAAGGTCTGAATAAACCTCTCTGCAAGGTCTGGATACCGTCTAAGCCCAACGGAAATGATCCTCCCCACAGCTTGAAACATGGAGTTTAGAGTAGTTCCTGCCTTTCCGACATTGATGAAGACTTCTCTAAGGTTCTTCTTCTCATCAAAGGTTGTGGTTATGTAAGCGTTAACCGTCCCCCTTACTTCGTACACTAAAGCAAAGCGAACAGGACTTAATTCCTCTGTCTTATCCCTCTGAGAAGTTTCACTTTGAGGAGAAACACAAGGTTTAGCCTTGACAAGCACGGTATCCTCTCTACAGCCCTCTCTAAAGATGGTAAAGCCCTTTAGACGAAGTTCTGCAGAACGCTTTATCAAGTCCTTTATCTCGGAAACGGTGGTGTCATATGGACAGTTTATAGTCTTTGAGATGCCTGTATGGATGAACTTCTGAAAACTTGCAAGGATGGCAAGCTGATGAAAAGGCTTTACTTCATGAGCAAGCTGAGCCTCTACCTTTTCCCTAAAATCCTTCTCAAGGATCTTTGGCAAGAGATACTCCGTTAGGATCTCAACCTCTCTCCAGTTATCGGTTTCAAAGTCCCTTATCCGTCTTTTTAGCTCAACGGCAAACATCGGTTCAATTCCGGTATCTCCAGCCACCCGAGCAAAAAGCGAAACAGACCCCGTTGGAGGCTGAGAAGTTGTAACTGAATGATAAAAACCACCATACTTCTTAGCAACAGATTCAATCAACTTAAAATCATTCTTAAAAGGAAGCTTATCTTTATCGATGATTTCTTTTAGCTCTGTAAGATGAAGCTCAAGGTAGGACTTTTTCCAGGGGTAGGAAAGTTTGGTTGCCAAGGCAAGCTCTGAAGAGAGCTTCAAAGTTCCAAGGGTTAAAGAAGCCTGCGTCCTCTCAGCAAAGCGCAAACTCTCTTCATCATAGCCATACTTTACGTCTCCATCATAGGCAAGCAGTAATGCGGTGTGAAAACCTGTCATGCCAACGCCAACCGGTCTTATCCTTTGCGTTGCCTCCTTGATCTGTTCTAAAGGATAGCCTTCGTCTAAATGGATGAGAACAGTACCAAGGAAGCAAGCTAAATAGGCTGTCTCAAAAACTGACCTATAAAACTTCTCAAAATCAAAAGTTCCGTCCTTTTTACAGGAAAGGCTGGCAAGTTTAGCCACATTTACCGTAATCAAATTGCAGGCAGTGTAAGCAGGAGCGAGATACTCACCGCAGGGGTTGCTAAAACCAGGAAAATCCCTTTCATCATGTTCGGGATTAAAGGGCGAATACTCTACCATGTTGTGAAGGAAAAGAAGACCAGGGTCCCCGCTCTTCCAAGCTTGATGAGCAATGAGGAAAAAGAGTTCTTCGTTTTCTGGGTTAAAAAAATCTTTGTCAACAACAACAGAGATGTTCATGTTAGAGAGGGGGACGTCGATTTTTTCGTCTTCCTTCGCTGACATGACTATGCTTGAGATGGCTGGTACAAGGGACTTTGCTTTAATAAACCGTTTGATATCAGGATGTTTCCAATGCATCTGGACAAGAAGAGCTCCTCTTCTTCTACCACCCTGATTAGTTGTTCCCGTTACAGCATCAAAGAGAGTAAGGAAGCCCACGGGACCTGAAGCTACGCCTTGAGCTTGGTCCACAGGAGAATTCTTGGGACGAAGCTTAGAAATATCAACTCCGCATCCCCCTCCTCTTATGTAGATCTCCATCATGTGTCTGCAAGTTTCATAGATACCATCCATGGAGTCTGGCACATAACCTAAAGGGTAGCAGGAAAAGTAGCCCTTTCTTCTGGTGTAGGGGTTTCCAAAACTCATTAGAAAAGGGGTAGCAGGAATTATCAATCGATCCTTAATGGCAAGGATCAAATCTTGCACAAGCTCCCTTCCTTTTTCTCCCTCGGGAAAACATTCTTTAACTACCCTTTGCACTTTCTCGCTTTCAAAATAGTTTTCAAACCTTTGGACCAAATCCTCCCATGTTGCCTCAATCGGAGTTCCATCCTCTACTGACCTTACCGCATACCTCGTGGTTATTAGATAACGCTCAAGACTAAGCCATGAAGCTTGCACTTTATCTCTATCCATAGCAGACCTAACCCCTGAAAGTTTTTATGTAGTATACTCAAAATTGTAACTTTTCAATTTACTCCTGTTTTTTATCCTTTTCAAAGTTAGCAGCAAATCTTCAAAATCAAAAAAGGATGTTTAATTTCTCTTTAAAATGTAACATAATTTCACGAAAATATGGAATGGTAAGCCTATACCATACTTAAAAGTCAAAGTCTTTTCTAACATCTGAGTAGGTGAACTTACAAAAGCCAAAAAGGATAACTTTATCTTTTGAATTCTTTTTGATTTTTTCTTTAATTTTCTGATTTAAAAAAAATGACAAAATTTGAAGGGGTTTTAAAATCTACTTTTGACCTCTCAAATTACTTTTTTCTTCTTAGGTGTAAGCCGTGAGGGAGGGCGCTTTCTTTCGACGGAAGCGTAAGCCGAAGTATCTATCTTAAGGATGTCTCGCATTGGCAAGCCTGATATAGGTGAAGATAATGCCCCGACTTCCCCTTCTTTTCCCCATAAGCAAAGCTATGGGTCTAATAAGTCCTTGTTTGTGTTTTAAAATTAAACAGACCCTTGATAAAAGAAAAAGCATACATTAGCTTTTGGAATATAAAGATAAAAAGGGGGAAGGGGGATGCCCATATTTGAGTTTAAGTGTGTTGAGTGTGGAAAGGAGTTTGAAATTCTTCTTAAGAATAGGGAGGAAGCAAATTCTGTTAAATGTAAGTTTTGTGGAGGCAAGGTTGAGCGGTTAATGAGCGTTGTTAACTCTATCATTAAGGGTGATGCTGGAGGAGCTACCTCAACTGACAAACCCCGCCTTGCCGAAACGCATACCTGCCCAACCGGTACCTGTTCTCATTTAGAACTACCTGGATATAAAAGATAAAGGCGCAAATGGCACCTAAAATCAAACTTGTGATCTTTGACGCTGAGGGGACTTTTATTAAGATTCATCCACCAGTGGGTGAGTATTACGCTAAACTTTTCAGAGAGGTAGGCGTCCATTTAAACCCCCTTGAGCTTCAATCAAGAGTTAAAGAGGTTTATCGACTTGTCTTTAATAGAAATACGGCTAATCTACGCTGGAACCAAGAGCTGTGTTTTAAAGCCTGGCGTTCCTTCTTTGAAATCCTCTTTAAGGAGTATCGATTTGAACCTTGGTTTGATAGCCTTTTCGAAAAGGCTTATACTCATTTTGCAAGCAAAGACTGTGTTATAACTATGCCTGGTTTCCCAGAGTTTGCCCAAGAACTTCGAGCAAAAGGGCTAAAGCTTTGCGTGCTTTCAAACTGGGACGGAAGGCTTCATACTGTCCTCTCCGGGTTAGGGCTTGATAAGTTTTTTGATAGGGTCTATACAGGATGTGAAATCGGCTACCTAAAACCAAACCCCGCAAGCTTCCTCCATGTGCTTTCTGATTTTAACACAAAGCCTGAGGAAGCAGTCATGATAGGTGATAGCTTAGAGGATGATATTGAGCCTGCCCTAAAGCTTGGAATGAAGGCTATTCACTATCAAGGTGAGCCTTATCAAGACCTTTTTCTAACCTTTCAAGAGAGGCTTCTAAGATCTTAGTTTGCTCGATGGCTCCCATGCCTCTAAAGATCTTCAAGGCTAACCTTAGGGCGTCCTTTGCCTGCTCTATCCGGTTAAGCTTAATACAACATTCTCCAATTCCGGCAAGTGCTCTGCCTGCTCGATGGGGGTCCTTATACTTCTCTGCGACCTCAAGGATCCTGTAAAAGTAAGGCAAACATCTTTCATACTCACCCTTGTCCCGGAAAACATAAGCGATTTTTTCGGCAATGATGCAGGTGCTAATTTCGTCCTCAAAATTCTCGCAGATATCAAGACAGGCTTTGTAAGCCCTTAAAGCTTTCTCAAAATTTTGCCTTAGGTAGTAAATATCCCCAAGCTTTTCAAGAACGTTTGCCATCTCTTTCATCCGCCCTAACTCAGAATATATCTCAAGGGCAGACTCAAGGCTTTGAATAGCATCAAGAATTTGTCCCTTAACCCAAGCAGAATTCCCCTTTTCAACAAGCTGCTCGGCTACTCTCAACTTTTCGCTTTCTTCATGAAAAAGTTTTTCTTCTTCCATAATCTCTCCTAAGGACCGCTTATCCTTGCATTTTATTCTAAATTCAAGGAATGTAAACTATCTGAGACGATTCTATTACTTAGCTAAGGCCTCAGAACTAAGCCCCAATGGAACGATCAAGGTATTTTGACCCCAGGGTTAAGGATGCCGTAGGGGTCAAAAAGGGCTTTTAGGCTTCGCATTAGATTAAGCTCTTCCTCCGATAGCTCCATGGCAAAGTAGGCTTTTTTAGTAAAGCCTATGCCATGTTCTCCTGACACGGTGCCTGAAAGTTCTAACGCCTTTTTAATCAAGCTCTCCCGTAGGCTTTTTGCTTTATCCTCATACCCCTCTTCAAAGTAGATGTTCACATGAAAATTTCCGTCTCCCACATGCCCAAAGGCAGTAATATAAATTCCTGAGCCTTTCTCAAGGGAGCGTAGATAGCTCAAAAACTCAAAATTATGCCTTCTTGGAACGGTTAGGTCGTCTGAAAGCTTTTTACTGCCAAGTATCCTCAGGCTTGGGCTCAATGAGCGTCTAACCTCCCAGAGCTTTTCCATCTCAGAGGTATCCGATGAAAACTCATAGGAAAACCCAAACTCGACTAAAGCCTTCTCAATAGCCTTAGCCTCCTTCTCAACGCAGCAGGCTTTGCCGTCCACCTCAAGGAGAAGAAGCCCTTTATCTTCAGGAAAGACTAAAGGATGGTCGGATAGCCTTAAGGCTAAGACTGAGGTTTGGTCTATAAACTCAGCTGAAGAAGGAGTTATACCTAACTTCAAAACCTGGTCAATAAAAATTAAAAGCTTAGCCTCATCCTTTGAACGGATTAAATAAAGGACCCTTTTTTCAGGCAAGGGTATAAGCCTAAGCCAAGCAGAAAGTATCACTCCCAAGGTTCCTTCAGAGCCAACAAAAAGGGGGGTAAGGTTGTAGTAGGAAGACTTTTTTAAGGTTTTAGGACCGGTGCGGATGAGCCTTCCACCAGGTAGGCCTACCTCTAAAGCAAGCACGTAATCTTTAGTTGTTCCATACTTTAAGCCCCTTGGTCCTCCTGCACCGGTTGCAATGTTTCCCCCTATGGTTGAGAAGGCATAGCTTGAAGGGTCTGGTGGATAAAAAAGGTTATACCTTTCAACAAAGCGCTTAAGGTCTCCGGTGATTACTCCGGGTTCGCAATGAACAATCCTTTCCTGTTCGTTAAAATCAAGGATCCTGTTTAGCCGAGAAAGACATAAAACAAGACCGCCCTCCAAAGGCACAGAGCTCCCAGTGGTTGAGGTCCCTGAACCACGGGGAATAATAGGACATTTATATTGGCTTGCAAGCTCTAAGACTGCAAGCACCTCCTCTTTGGTGTCAGGAAGTATGACTGCCCAAGGCTTACCTCTAAGAGGACTTGCATCAAAAGAATAGGCTAAAAGGGCATCTTCTTTGGTGAGAACCTTACCCGGGAGAAGCTTATCAAGCTCCTTAAAAACCTTATCAAGCATAGGATTCACATTCGGAATCCTCTTCACATGATGCGCTCTCGGAGACCCTTCCTGAAAATTCTTCAAGGACTTCCCGGGTTAGTAGCTCCACTTTAAACTTAAGAGCCCTGTCCTCTGCAAGCTTCTTTTCCATACATTTCAAGTGATAGATGATGGTTGAATGCTCTTTTTTGAATATCTCCGCTATTTCTTTGAGGGATCTTTGGGTGTGCTTCTTCAAAAGATAGATTAAAATCTGCCTTGCTAACATTAACTCCTTCTTTCTTGAGTTGGAAAAAAGGGAGCTTTTTTCAATTCCGAAGAACTTGCAAACCCTTTCCACAAAAACCTCAATGTCCTGAGCTTCTTCCTTAGTCTCAGAGACCTCGCTCAAAAGTTCCTTTGCAAGGAGAATGGTTATGGGTTCGTTTAAAAGCTTTGCCCTGGCTATAAGCCCGTTCACAACGCTCTCAATCTGTCTTATATCTCCCCTAACCATCCTTGCCAAATACTCAACCACGTCGTAGGGGAGGCTATAACCGAGCTTTTTTGCCTTGAAACGGATAATCTTTTTTCTGGTTTCGAAATCTGGTTGATTTAGCCTTAAGATAAGCCCTGCATTGAGCCTTGACTTTAAAGTAGTATCAAAGTCTACCATGTCTTTGGGAAGCTTAAGGGAGGTAAAAATGACATTTTTTCCGTAGTCAAGAAGATAGTCAAGAAGGAAGGCAAGCTCAACCTGAGTAAACTCTTTTCCGGAAAGAAAATGTACACCATCTATGATTAAGAGGTCACATCCCTCTTGAATTTTGCTCTTAAACACATCAAGGCTTCCTGATTTGAGATACTTCATGAGGTAGATTAAAAAATCTTGAGCTGTAAAATAAAAGACCCGGTGGAAGCCTTTTTGATAGAGGGCGTTTGCTATTGCCTGAGAAAGATGGGTTTTTCCTAACCCAAAGTTACCGTAAAAGTATACTAAGCCACCTTTTGGGGGCTCTTCAACAAACCTTAAGCTTACCTTATAGGCAAGCTCATTACATTTGCCAACTACGAAGTCTTCAAGGGTATACTTAGGAGAGAGCTTTCTTCCTATGACTTCAAGGGGTGAATAGGGAATGACCATCTGCTCTGGTTTTCCCTTGGGCACAACCTGAAAATCCCATTCACAAAAACCAAAATCTTGAGCAACAGCCGAAATGAGCTCTTGATAGTTCTCCTTAATCCAGTTTTTGGCAAACTCGTTTGCTACCTCAAGAATTAATCTCCTGCCTTTTATGTTTACTCCAATTTCGGAAAACCAAACCCTATAGACCGCTTCCGGAAGCCTTTCTTTCAAAGCTCCTTTAAAAGAATCCTCTATATTTGAAAGACTTCTCCCCACCCTTAAATCCCCTCCCCTGTTGTTCAATAAGGAATAGTTAAACCTTTACTGATTTAATGCCCTTTAAAGACCGCTCAAAGAATTTGTTTTTTCCCCAAACGGTTAATAAAAGCTTACTCTAACTATACCCCTTTTTCAAAGTTAAGTAAAAATCTTTAGAAGGAAAAGAGAAGCTCCAATCTACATTCAAAAAAAGACATAATTTCAAGAAGATTACAAATGGTAAGCCTTTACCATATTTAGAAGTCAAAGTCTTTTCTATAATGGAAGCAGCTGAACTTACATAAGAAGGCAAATGGAGCTTTATCTTTTGAAGCCTTTCTAAGTTTTTCTCTAATTTTCTAATTTCAAAAATGTGACAAAATTCGAGGGGGATTATTAAATCCTTTCAAAGCAGGAAACAAAATGCCCTGGTGAGACTTCTACAAGCTCAGGACCTGAGGTTTGACAGGTCGGTTTTTTGTATTGACAGCGGGGATAAAAGGAACAGCCCTTAACCTCTTCAAAGGACAGTATAGGCTCTCCCTTAGGGGTCGAAAAGTTTGGTTTTATCGGATTAAATGGGTCAAGGTTTACGGAAAGGAGGAGCTCAGTGTAAGGGTGATGGGGCACCTTCCCCAAGGCTTGAGCAGGAAAAAGCTCCACTATCTTACCAAGATACATAACGGCAATGCGGGTAGCTAAATACCTTGCGGTGTTTATAGAATGGGTAATAAAGATGTAACTCATCTGCAAGCTTTGTCTTAGTTCTTTTAGCAGATCTAAGATTTGCTTCTGGATTGTCATGTCGAGAGCTGAGGTTGGCTCATCAAGGACAAGAAGCTTAGGCTGTAAGATAAGTGCCCTTGCTAATGCTACCCTTTGTCTCTGTCCGCCTGACAGCTCATGAGGATAGCAATTAAGCACCCTTTCTGAAAGCCCTACCCTTTCTAAAACTTGGACTATTTTGTTTAACCCCTCCACCTTACTTAGCTTGAAGTTTATGCTTAAAGGCTCAAAGAGGATATCTTTTATCCTCATCTTGGGATTAAGGGATGAGGTTGGGTCCTGGAAAACTGCTTGCACCAGAGGTCTTAGGCTCTTAAATTCCCTTTTAGATAAAGTTTTTATACTCCGACCAAACCAGTAAACTTCACCCTTCGAGGGTTCTTCAAGACCAAGAAAAATTCGGCCAAGCGTTGTCTTCCCGCATCCGCTTTCTCCAAGGAGGGCTAAGGTCTCACCTTTGAATACCTTTAAGTTCACCCCTCTTAGAGCATAGATAGTCTTTTTAGAAAAAATTCCTGCCTTAAGGTCAAACCTTTTCCAAACCTCTTTAACCTCAGCAATGACCTCCTTATTGACCAGTTCTTCATGCATGGGTAAAGCTCAAAGGGCTCCCAGGATAGGAAAGAAGGAGGCTTAAAGTGTAAGGGTGGGTTGGTTGGGTAAAGACCCTTTCTGTTTCCCCTATTTCTACCACCTCACCCTTATAATAAACCACGATTCTGTCTGCGATGTAGCGCATGACCCCAAGGTCATGGGTTATAAAGATGATGCTTAACCTCCTTTTTTGGTTTAGTTCTTTTAGGAGGTCTAAAACCTGAAGTTGAAGGGTTGGGTCAAGAGCGGTTGTAGGCTCATCGGCAATGAGGACCCTGGGATTACAGGCAAGGGCTATGGCGACCATTGCCCTCTGCCTCATCCCACCAGAAAGCTGGTGAGGATAGCTCTTCATCCTAAGTTCTGGCTCAGGAATTCCAACCTCATAAAGGAGCTTAATTGCCCTATCCCAAGCAGAGCGCTTATCCATCCCAAGATGAGCTTCTAAAACCTCAATTATCTGTTCCCCAATAGTCAAAACAGGATTCAAACTTGTCAAAGGGTCCTGAAGGATTATAGAAATCTCCCTTCCTCTCACATCCTCCCAGTCTTTAGGAGAAAGGTCAAGTAGATTTTTTCCTTGATAGTAGATGGTACCTTTTTCTACTTCCAAACCTTGCGGTAAAAGCCCAAGGATGGCAAGCGTAGTCAAACTTTTGCCTGATCCGCTTTCTCCAAGTATGCCAAGAATTTCGCCCTGATTTAGCGAAAAGGAAATGTCCTTTAAAAGGATGGAGTTATCCTTCCTATTCTTGACAGTAAGCCCCTCTACTCTAAGGATTTCCATTGGGTTAAAGTTAAAAGGTAATTAAAGGGAAGGAGACCCCTCTCCTTAAATTCTATCTTCAGCCACCACCACAGGCTCTGAGCTCGGCAGACATTATTTCATAGGCTGTTGCTTGCCTAACATTCGTGACCTCAATCCTCATAAGAATGCTTTTCCCAGCCGCAGGATGATTAAAGTCTGCCACAACCTTGTCATCTTTTACCTCAAGAACCTTGAAGAAACGGCGAGAACCATAGGGGGTAATCTCCTCATACCATTCCCCTTGCTTCACCTTCTCAGGATGTTTTAGAGATGAAATCTCTACCTCCTTGACAAGGTAAGGCAGATGAGGACCAAAGGCAGATTCAGGTGGAAGCTCAACTTCAATCACATCTCCTTCTTTCTTCCCAAGTATAGCTCGTTCAATGATGACTGGAATAGGCTCCCTGCCATAGATAAAGGACACTTCGATGGGTCTGCCAAACCACTCAGGGGTCTTATCCCCGATAATCTCCATGCTGTACCTTAACTGAACATAGCAATCCTGTTTAATCTCCATAACCTTCCTCCCTTTTAGTTTTTAAAGCAACAAAAATTCTAACAAAGCCATGTGAAGCCACATCTTGTTCTCTGCCTGAAGCCAAACTACTGAATTTTTCCCCTCAAGTACCTCCTCAGTTATCTCCTCACCCCTATGAGCAGGAAGGCAATGAAGGACCAAAACATTACTTTTAGCAAGACTTAAGAGCTCGGAATTTAACTGATAGGGTTTAAAGATTTCTTTTCTCCTTTCAGCCTCCTCCTCTTGCCCCATTGATGCCCAAACATCGGTGCTAACAATCGTTGCCCCCTCTATGGCAGATTTTGGGTCTCTCACTATTTCAATCCTTACTTGATATTTTGTCTTTAGCTCTGAAATAAGATTTTGGTCTGGGTCAAACCCCTCGGGACAGCAGATAGTTATAGGTAGCTCCAAGATAGCGCATACTTCAAGCCAAGAGTGAGCCACATTGTTTCCATCTCCAATCCAAACAATCTTTTCTTCAGGGCTGAGTCTACAGAGCTCATAAAGGGTCAAAAAGTCAGAGAGCGCTTGGCAAGGATGATGCCTATCCGAAAGACCGTTTATCACAGGGATTGTGGCGTAGCTCGCAAACTCTTCAATGGTTTCCTGCTTGTAGGTCCTTAACACAACAACATCAACATACCTTGAAAGAACTCTTGCCGTGTCTTTTATAGGCTCACCTCGTGCAAGCTGAAGGTCTTTTGTCGATAAAAAAATGGTTGATCCACCAAGCTTTAGCATGGCTGATTCAAAAGAGACTCGGGTTCTCGTTGAAGGCTTTTCAAAGATTAAAGCCATAATCTTCCCTTGAAGAGAGCTTGGAAGCCTTCTTAAAGACTTAAGACGCAAAGCAGAATCCCAAAGAGCCAAAATTTCCTCCTTAGTTAGGTCAACAACCCTCAAGAGGTCCCTCTTCCCTTTCATCAGCAAACCTCCTCTCTTGTCTAATTTTCTCATCATTCTTCAAATTGTAAAGAAGAATGTTCAAAATTTCTCTCAAGCATACCTTGCCATCTTGAGGTAGCGAATGAGGTAGCTAATGCGACAGAAAGACCTCGCAGGACCTTAGGAGAC
>OGCH01000854.1_pt1 | contig 13628 bp, 15 predicted proteins | sample 1570111 | NCBI WGS metagenome assembly OGCH01 (sample SAMN03436243, study PRJEB24508) | hot springs metagenome | biome: Desert Springs; feature: Hot Springs; material: Water | place: USA: Great Boiling Spring, Nevada | collected 2008-12-01 | depth 0 m m | reverse complement strand
CACGGCGGGGTACTAAAAAGGCCCCCGCTCCTGGGCGGGGGCCTCTTGCCGCCTTCTACTTCTCCTCTTCCAGCCCCAGGCTGGCCAGGAGGTCCCCGTAGAGGTCGCCCAGCTTCACGCTGGCGGTGGCGGTGGGCACGACGGAGGCGTCGTAGAGGTTGTACTCGGCCACGGCCCCGTACTCGTACTCCCGGCGCTCCTCCGGGCGGCCCCTGCCCTTGCGCTTGGCCCCCCGGGCCTCCTTGCCCTTGGCCCGGCGGGGACGCTCCTCCTCCATCCTGGGCGGGGGGAGGAGGCGCTTGCGGGAGAGGGAGATGCGCTGCTCCACGGGGTCAATGTGGAGGACCGCCACCTCCATCTCGTCCCCCTTCTTAAAGAGGGCAGCGGGGTTCTCCACCCGGGCGTGGTCCAGCTCGGAGACGTGGACCAGACCCTCCATGCCGGGCTCCAGCTCCACGAAGACCCCGAAGTCCGTGACCCCGGTAACCTTGCCCTTGACCACAGTACCGGGAGGGTATTTCTCCACCAGCTGTTGCCAGGGGTCGGGCTGGGTCTGCTTGAGGCCCAGGGAAAGGCGGCGCTCCGCCGGGTCCAGCCTGAGGACCACGGCCTCCACCTCCTCCCCCTCCTTGACCACCTCGGAGGGGTGCTTGGGCCGCTTGGTCCAGGAGAGCTCGGAGATGTGGATCAGGCCCTCGAGGCCCGGCTCCACCTCCACGAAGACCCCGAAGGGGGTTAGGCCCACCACCTTGCCCCGGACCCGGGCGCCCACGGGGTACTTCTCCGCCACCGTGGTCCAGGGGTCGGGAATCAGGGCCTTGATGGAGAGGTTGACCCGCTCCTTCTCCGGGTCCACGGACACCACCTGGGCCCGCACCTTCTGCCCCTTGTGCAGGACCTCCCGGGGGTGGCCGAAGCGGCCCCAGGTGATCTCGGAGCGGTGGACCAGGCCGTCCACCGGGCCCAGGTTCACGAAGGCCCCGAAGTCGGTCACGTCCACCACCGTGCCCTCCACCACCTGGCCGGGCTCCAGGGTCTTGAAGAAGGCCTCCTTAGCCCTCTTCTGCTCCTCCTCCAGGACCGCCCGGCGGGAGAGGAGGACCCGCCCCTTCTTGCGGTTCAGCTCAATGATCTTGGCCAGAACCTGCTGGCCCACGTAGGCGTCCAGGTTGGGGATGCGCCTGAGGTCCAGCTGGGAAGCGGGGATGAAGGCCTGAACGCCGTCCAGATCGGCGACCACGCCCCCCTTGACCTTCTCCTTCACGGTGACGGTGACCGGCTCCCCCTTTTCATAAAGCTCCTGGATGCGGTCCCAGTGCTCTTGAGCCTCCACCTTCTTGCGGGAAAGGAGGATCTGCCCGGTCTCGGGGTCCACCTTGAGCACCTGGACCCGCACCTCATCCCCCGGCTTGAGGAGCCCCTTGAGCTCCTCCTCGGAGAGGGGCTTCTCTGTGAGCTGGTTGAAGGGGATGATGCCTTCCGTCTTCGCGCCGATGTCCACCGCCACGCCTTCGGAACCCACCAAGACCACCTTGCCCGTCAGGACCTGGCCGGGGCGCACCCGTTTTTCCAGGCGGGCCTCGGTCTCCTGAAGGGCCTCTTCCATGCTGAAGGTCTTTTCTGGGGTCTGGGTCGCCTTTTCTTCCATGCCGCCTCTTTCCTCCTTACACGCCTTCTTGAAGAAGGCGGGCGCTTTAAGCGCGTTCACACGAAAAGGCGGGGGAGAACCCTACTTCCCCCTCCCGTGTGAACCAGCCCCGAAGGGCATACCCTTCCTTTATACCACGGGGGAAGCTCCTTGCCAAGAGGCACAGGTCTTCCCTCGGCAAGGCATAATGGGGCCATGGAAACCCTGGAATGGATGAAGGCCAACCTGCCCGCCTTTCTCAAGGACCTCGAGGCCTTTGTGCGCCGGGAGTCCCCCTCCGGGGACCTTGTGGGCCTCAAGGAGGCGGCGAGCTTTCTGGAGGAGGCCTTTGGACCCCTTACGGGCAGGCTCTCCCGCAAGGACACCCCCAAGGGCCCCGTCCTCCTCCTCAGGCGGGAAGGGGAAGGGAAGCCCGTCCTCGTCCTCACCCACTACGACACCGTGCACCCCAAAGGGAGCTTCCCCGAGGCCTTCCGCCTGGAAAGGGAAAGGGCCATAGGCCCCGGGGTCTACGACATGAAGGGGGGGATCATCGCCCTCCTCTACGCCCTGCGCCACGCCGAGGCCACGGGGAGGAGGCTCCCCGCCCTGGAGGTCCTCTTCACCCCCGACGAGGAGGTGGGCTCCCCGGAAAGCCGCCCCCTCATAGAGGCCGCCGCCAAGAAGGCCCGGGCCGCCTTGGTCCTGGAGCCCCCCACGGCGGAGGGGGACCTGAAGGTGGCCCGCAAGGGGGTGGGCCTTTACCGCCTGAAGGCCCTGGGGAAGGCGGCCCATCAGGGGGTGGAGCCGGAGAAGGGGGTGAACGCCATCCTGGAGCTAGCCCACCAGGTCCTGAAGGTGGCGGCCCTCGAGGACCGGGAAAAGGGCACCACCTTAGGCCCCAACGTGGTCCGAGGCGGCACGGTCTCCAACGTGGTGGCCGAGGAGGCCGAGGTGGAGATAGACCTCAGGGCCTGGACCCTGGAGGAGGCCAGGCGGGTGGAGGAGGCCCTGAAGGCCCTCACCCCCGTCCTCCCCGGGGCCAGGCTCGCCCTCACGGGCGGGCTCAACCGCCCCCCCATGGAGCCCACCCCGGAAAGCCTGGCCCTCTTTGAGAAGGCCCGGGCCATCGGGGAAAGCCTGGGCCTCAGCCTCAGGCCGGGCCGGGTGGGGGGCGGGTCCGACGGCAACTTCACCGCCCATCTGGGGGTGCCCACCCTGGACGGCCTGGGGCTTTTGGGCGGGGACGCCCACCAGAAGACGGAGTACGTGGTGGTCCCGGAGATCCCCCGGCGGGCCGCCCTCCTGGCCGAGCTCCTCTACGCCCTATGACCCTCTCCCCTTCCGCCAAGAGGGTGCAGGAAGCCCTGAAGGCCTTAGGCTTCCCCCACCTAAAGGTGGTGGAGCTTCCCGCCTCCACCCGCACGGCGGAGGAGGCGGCGAGGGCGGTGGGGGCCGAGGTGGGCCAGATCGTGAAGAGCCTGGTCTTCGTGGGGGAGAGGGGCTACCTCTTCCTGGTGAGCGGGAAGAACCGCCTGGACTTGAGGAAGGCCCAGGCCCTGGTGGGAGGCCCCCTGCGCCGGGCCACGCCGGAGGAGGTCAAGGCCCTCACCGGCTACGCCATCGGCGGCGTGCCCCCGGTGGGCCACGCCACCCCCCTTCCCGCCTTCCTGGACCAGGACCTCACCGCCTACCCCAGGGTGTGGGCGGCGGGAGGTACCCCCAAGGCCCTCTTCGCCCTCACCCCGGAAGAGCTCCTCGCCCTCACCGGGGCCCGGGTGGCGGACCTGAAGGAGGCCTAGCCGTGTGGTTCTTCCGCAAGGACCCCCACGTGAAGCCCGAAGGACCCCTGGCCTTCCGGGTGCGGGTGCGCACCAAAAGCGGGGAGGTGGTGGAGCTCCGGCTTTCCAAGAGCATGGAGATCTCCCCCACGGAGGCGGGCTACTACGTGCGCAAGGAGATCGTGGCCCCCAAGAGCCTGGACCGGGCGGTGCTGGAGATCTGGTTTGACCGCCGCTACCGCCCCGTGCGCAAGGAGGTCCAGGGCGGGGAGCTTTTGCCCATCCGGGAATGGATGGGGTAGAGTAGGTGTATGGAAAAGGTCCTGCTCATCCTGGGCTTGGCGGTCATGGTCTACAACGTCCTCTACGGCTTCCGGCTCAAGCGGGCCATCCCCGGCGGGGTCATGGGGGAGCGGGGAGGCCAGATGCTCTTCCTCATCGTCTTCTTCGCCCTGGCCTACCTGGGGGTCCTCCTCCTCACCTGGAATGAGCCCTCTAGCCTCCTCCTTCTCCTCCTATCCCTCATCCTTCTCCTGGGGGCGGTCTTCGTCTACCTGGTCCTGAGGCTTTTGGACGCCATCGTGGCCTCCCTTTAGCCATGGTCTTCCGCCGCAACCCCACCCCCCCGGAAGCCGACTGGAAGCCCACCCCCGAGGCGTGGCGGGTCTACACCCTCTGCGATGGGCGGCGCACCGAGGAGGAGGTGGTGCGGGATAGCGGCCTGGGGGAGAAGGCCTACCTCATCCTGGCGGACCTCCTGAAGCGGGGCCTGATCCTGCCCGTGGAGGGGCCCAGAGAGCTTTGCGCCAAGCTGGTAAGCCTCCTCAAAGCCCGCCTGGGCCCCAGGGCCGAGCCCTTCGTGAATCGGCTCCAGGCCTGCGAGAGCCGGGAGGCTCTGGAGGAGGAAGCCCTGCGGGTGGCCCTCAAGGTGAAGCTCACCCTGGACAAAAAGGCCGGGGAGGAGCTGGAGAGGGCCATCAAGGAGCTTTTCCGCTAGCGGGGCGGCACCCAGGGCTCCCCGCGGAAGAAGCCATAGACCAAGCGCCCCACCACCCCGCCCAGGAGCACCAGGCCCAGGAGGTTGGGGAAGGCCATGAGGCCATTGAGGGTGTCGGAGATGGCCAGGAAGGCCTCGAGGCCCCCCAAAGGCCCCACGAAGGCCAGGGTGGCGAAGGTGAGGCGGTAGGGCCAGCGGACCCCCTCCCCGAAGAGGAAGGCGGCGGCCTCCTCCCCGTAAAACCCCCAGGCCACCATGGTCCCCAGGGCGAAGACGGCCACGGTGAGGGCCAGGACCACCCCGCCCAAGGGGTGGGCCTGGAAGAGGGCCTGGGCGGCCTCGGCGGCGCTTCCCCCCTTTTGCCAAAGCCCGGAGGCGATGAAGGCGAGGGCGGTGAGGCTGGTGACCAGGAAGCTTACGAACATCTCCGTGACCCCCCAGAAGCCCTGGCGCACGGGGTGGTCCACCTGGGCCTGGGCGTGGGCGATGGCCGCGGAGCCCAACCCCGCCTCGTTGGCGAAGATCCCCCGGCCCAGGCCGGCGTTGATGGCGGCGTAGAGGCTGTACCCCGCCGCACCCCCTAAGGCGGCCTCGGGGCTTAGGGCGGCCCGGAAGACCAGGGCCAGGGCCTCAAGAAGCCGCCCCCCGTAGAGGAAAAGCAGGGGCCCCACGGCCAGAAGGAAGAGGAGGAGCTTCAGGGGCACCACCACCTGGGCGAAGCGGGCCACCCGCACGATCCCCCCGCCCAGGACCACCCCCACCAGGAGGGCCAGGAAGAGGCCCACCAGGGCCGGGGGCGCCCCCAGGGGGACAAGGGCCCCGCCCACCGCCCCCGCCTGGGAGAGGTTGCCGATGCCAAAGGCGGCTACCGCGGCGAAAAGGGCGAAGAGGTGGCCCAGGAAGCGGAGGCGGGGAAGCCCGCGGGAGAGGTAGTACATGGGCCCCCCGGACACCGAGCCATCGGCGAAGCGGCGGCGGTAGTGGACCGCCAGGGTAGCCTCGGCGAACTTGGTGCCCGTGCCGAAGAAGTAGCCCACCCACATCCAGAACACGGCCCCAGGCCCCCCCAGAAGCACCGCCGCCAGCATGCCCAGGAGGTGGCCGGTGCCCAGGGTGGCGGAGAGGGCCACCATGGTGGCCTGGAAGGGGGTGATCTGGCCGCCAAAGCCATAGGCCCGCTCCCGGATGGCCCCGAAGGTTTCGCTGAAGGAAACCCTCAGCATCCGCAAGGGGGCGCTGAACCAGCGGATCTGGAAAATGACCAGATAAGCCCCCACCAGGAGGAAGACCAGCTTCATGGGGAAGCCGTAAACGACGCGGTTCAGATACTCGTTCAGGGTCAGGATGTCCATGCCTACACCTCCGGCACCACCTCCACCTTATCCCCCCGGCGCAGGCGCAGGCGCCTAAGGTCCTCCTCCAGAAGCCCAAGCCGCCCGGGGATGTTGGGCCTGGGGCGCACCTCCATGAGGACCCCCGAGGGGCTTAGCCTGAGGCGGAACCCGTGGCGGATGGCCCGGGCCCACTCGGCGTATAGAGACTCGTCCACGTAGGCCACCCCCGAGCCCGGGCCGTAGATGGGGAGGACCAGAAGGGAGGTGGGGGGAAGGGAAACGGCGGGGACAGCCTCGAGGACCTTCATCCCCAAAAGGGTGCTCAAGATGCGGGCAAGCCGCAGGGGCGCTGGGGCGAGGAGCACCTCGGCGATGCGCTTCCCCTCCACCTGGGCCAAGACCCCCAAGGCCTCCGGGGGAAGCTCCACCTCCCCGCCCCCCGGCCCAAGCCGCAGGACATACCCCCAGTCCGGGGGCAGGTGGAGCTTTTCCCAAGCGGCCTGGGCCTCCGCCAGGCGGGCGGGGACGGCGAGCCCCCCTAAGAGGGTGGTGTGGGGCGGGAAGACCTCGGGCTCAAAGGTGAAGGGGGCCCGCCTGAGGCCCACCAGGAGGTCCAGGGCCTCCTCCCCCTCGAGGGCCTTCTCGCCCGCCTGGACCCGGGCGTGGACCACCTGGCCACCCCTCAGGTAGACCTCGGCCTCCAGAAAGGGAGCCCGGATGAAAAGCCGCCCCGTGCGCCCCGCTTGCATGAGGGCGCCCACCAGGGAAGGGAAAGGGAACTCCGCGAGGTTGCCCGAAAGCATTCCCCCCCGTTTTACCATGCCCCTCTTCGGGCGTCCAGACGGGGTATTCTGGGGCATGAACCTCCTTTTACTGCACGGCTTCACCTCCCACCCCGTCCTCACCCTGGGCCCCCTGCCCCAGGCCCTGCGGGAGGCGGGGTTCGCCGTGAGCCAGCCCGCCCTTCCCGGCCACGGCAAAAGGCCCGAGGACCTCAAGGGGGTGCGCTGGCAGGACTGGCTTTCCACAGCCCGGGAGGCCTACGCCGCCCTGGGCGAACCCCGGGGGGTGGTGGGGCTTTCCATGGGGGCTCTTTTGGCGGCCCACCTGGCGGCGGAGATGCCCACCCAGGCCCTGGTGGCCCTGGCCCCGGCTTTGGCCCTGAAGAGCCCCCTGGCCCCCCTGGCCCCCCTCCTGGCCTGGCTCATCCCCCGCTTCCCCGGCCCCGACTCCATCCGGGACCCCGAACTGAAGAAGCAAAACCCCAACTACCCCCACTTCCCCACCCGCGCAGTGCTGGAGCTCCTGGCCCTGATGCAAAGGACCCCGGAGGCCCTCCCTAAGGTGAAGGCCCCCGCCCTGGTGGTGGAGGCGGGAAAGGACCGGGTGGTCCGGGGGGTGCGCCGGTACTATGAGCTTTTGGGAAGCCAGAGGAAGGCGTACCTGGTCTTCCCCGAAAGCGGCCACGACCTCCTCCTGGACCGGGACCGGGAAAGGGTGGCCCAGGCGGTGCGGGACTGGTTTATTGCTAACAGTAATCATTTGCGTTAAACTGACGGCTATGGAGCCCATGCCCATATCCCCCTGGACGGTTTTCGTTTACGCCCTCCTGACGGCGGTGGCCACAGGGCTCGGGGCCTTTCCCTTTCTCTTCACCAGAAACATCCTGGACCGGCACCTGGGCCTGGCCAACGCCGCCGCCGCGGGGCTTATGCTGGCCGCCAGCTTTGGCCTCATCTACGAGGGGGTAAACCACCACCTGGGCCGGACTCTCCTCGGGATCCTCCTGGGCCTCCTCTTCATCCTCCTCTCCCACCGCTACCTCCAGGGCCGGGAGGTGAGCTTCGGCTCCCTGAACGGCCTGGACGCCCGCAAGGCCCTCATGATGGTGGGCATCATGACCCTCCACTCCTTCGCCGAAGGCGTGGGGGTGGGGGTGGCCTTTGGGGGCGGGGAGGCTTTAGGGGTCTTCATCACCCTGGCCATCGCCGTCCACAACATCCCCGAGGGCCTGGCCATTAGCCTGGTCCTGATCCCAAGAGGGGTGAGCGTCTTAGGGGCCGCCTTCTGGAGCGTCTTCTCCAGCCTGCCCCAGCCCCTCATGGCCGTGCCCGCCTTCCTCTTCGTGGAGCTCTTCAAGCCCGCCCTGCCCGTAGGCTTGGGCTTCGCCGCCGGGGCCATGATCTGGATGGCGGTGGCGGAGATCCTCCCCGAGGCCCTCAAGGAAGCGGAGGCCGAGGGCGTGGCCACGGTGCTCACCCTGGCCGTGGCCCTCATGGTGGCCTTCCAGATCCTCCTGGGAGGCTAGGTGGCCCAGGGGAGGGGGTCTTCCAGGTGGAGGGCCGTTAGGCTGGGCCGCACCCGGAAGGCCAGAAGCTCCACCCCCGCCTCCTTGGCCTCCTGGGCCGCCTGCAGGAGCTCCCGGTCCTCCGGGTCCAGGGCGAAGGCTTGAGCCAGGGGGTGCTGCACCATCCAGACGGCGTAGGCCCTTCCCCCCTCACGGGCGAAGCCGGCCAGGAGCCGGAGGTGCCAGGCCCCCCTCTTGGTGGGGGCGTCGGGGAAGAGGGCCAGGTCCCCCTCCACCCGGTTGCAGTTCTTGGCCTCCAAGAAGGCCTCCTGCCCAGAAAGCCGGGCCCAGAAGTCAAGCCGCTTGCCCTCGAGGCGCACCTCCCGCCTCAGGGCCTCCAGGGCCCCGAAATAACCCGAGCGCAGGAGGAGCTCCAGCAAGCTCCCCGCCAAGGCGGCGTCCACCCCCACCAGCACGCCCCGGCTCTCCACCAGGACCATACGGCCCAGGGTCTTGGGGGTGGGCCTTGGGTGGTAGTGGCAAGGGGTGCCGGGGAGGAGGAGCTCGGCCATCCGGCCGGAGTTGGGGAGGTGCAAAGGCCCCACGTCCGCCTCCACCAGGAAGCGGCCTATGCGCCTCAGAAAGCGGCAGGGGAGGAGAGGGGGAAGGGGAAGGACCACGCCCTAAAGATAAAGGGCCCGGGTCACCCCGGGCCTTCTGGCGGAGAGGGCGGGATTCGAACCCGCGGCACCGGTTTTCCCGGTGCAACACCTTAGCAGGGTGCCGCCTTAGACCACTCGGCCACCTCTCCATGGCTTTGGCGGAGGGTGAGGGATTCGAACCCCCGGTGGGCGCAAGGCCCACAGCGGTTTTCAAGACCGCCGCCTTCAACCGCTCGGCCAACCCTCCAGGACTGGCCGCAAGTTTCACTATGGGGGAAAGCCCCCCGGTTGTCAAGGGCGCATCCAGCTCAAGAGGAACCTTTCCGCCAGGGCCTCCATGGCGGGGATCACCGTGTGGTGCAGATCCGGGAAGAGGACCAGGTGGTCCTCTTCCTCAGGGCCAAAGCCCGTGGGCCGGAGGCAGGCCCGGCCCTTGGTGAGGGGGCCCGTCCAGACCTTCCCCTCCAGGGTCAGGGCCACCTGGTGGACCCGCCGCCCCATGGCCTCCCGTGCGTCCCGGAGGCGGCAGGCCTGGGTGGGGGGGATCAGGGGGTCGTTGCCCGCCTGGAGGATGAGGAGGGGAGCCCGAAGACGGGAAGCGTAGGGCAGGGGGCTTTGGCGGGCCAGGGCCTCCGGGCCCTCCCCGAAGACCTCCCGCCAGCGGGGAAGGGCCTCGGGGCGGCTTCGCCTGAGGATGGCCACCTGCTCGGCGAAGTCCACGGGGCCGATGGCGAAGACCACTCCCCTGGCCTTCCCCTCGAGGGCCGCCGCCTTCAGGGCCACGCAGGCCCCCAGGGAGTAGCCCGCATAGGCGTGCCGGTCCGCCCCCAATCGGGGGAGAAGGCGGGCCAGGTGGGCCAGGTCCTCCGCCTCCTCTAGGCAGCCCGTGATCCTTCCCCCGCTCCTCCCCCGGCCCCGGAGGTGGGGCACCACTCCTAAAACGCCCCGCTCCGCCCAGGCCCGGCAGCGGGCCAGCATGCTGGCCGTGGGGGGGCCAAACCCCCCGGGGACCAGGAGAACCGCCCCCTGGGAGGGGCCCTTAGGGCGGCAGACCTGGGCGAAGAGGCTCACCCCCGCCCGCCGGTACCGGACCCCCTCCCCTTCCCAGACCCAGGAGGGAGGGTTCAAAAGCCCAAAGAGGACCAGGGCGAGAAGGGGAAGGAGAAGCCAAAAGAGCCTCATCGGCCGAAGAGGAGGAGGGAGGCCCGGGCCCGGGCCAGGAGGTGGGCCAGGAGAAGGGGGAGGCCCAGGGCCAGAAGGAGGTAGATCAGGAAGGCGGGCTCGAGGCCCAGGGGCTCGGGGAAGGCGGGGTTTTTCTCCAGGAGGCGTATGACCATGGGGTGGAGGAGGTAGATCTGCAGGGAATAGCGCCCCAAAAAGGCCAGGGGGGCCCGCCAGGGGGTCTGGGCCAGGCGGTGGGCCAGGGCCAGGAGGAGGAAGGCCATGGCCGCGGTGTAGAGCCAGTGGGCCAGCTGGTAGAGCGTGGTGTTCACGGGGCGCTTCTGCAGGGCCTCGAGGGCCAGGGGCAGGTAAAGGCCAAGCCCCAGCAAGGCCAGGCCCAGGGCCAGGGGCCAGAGGCGGAGGAGGCGGGGAAGAAGCTCCAGGCGGCTCGCCAGGTAAAGGCCCAGGGCGATGGTGGGCAGGTACCAGAGGACGAAGCTCGCGGGATAGGGCAGGAAGCGGTAGTGGCGGTTGAGGAGGTAGATGAGGAGAGCGCCCCCCAGGCCCAGGAGGAGAAACCAGCCCCCGTGGACCCGCCCCCGCACCAGGGGGAGGAAGAGGGGCAGAAGAAGGGTGAGCTGGAGGGCCACCGCCAGGAAGTAGAGGTGGAAGTAGACCTTGCCCCAGAGGAGCTGGTGGGGGATGCGCTCCGGCTGGAAGACCCCGTGGTCAAAGTAGCGGAAGGCCAGGTAGACCCCGCTCCAGAGGAGGTAGGGCCAGAGGAGCCTTAGGGCCCGGTTTCGCAGGTAGCGCCCCAGGGAGAAGGAGCGCAGGAAGCTGGCCCCGATCACCAGGGCGGTGAGGAAGAGGAAGGCGGGCACGGCGAAGTGGAGGGTGCGGTTCAAGGCCGCTAGGAGAAGCCAAAGGGGCGTTTCCGGAGGCACCTCCCTTAGGAAGCGGCCCAGGAGGTGGTGGAGGACCACCTCCAAGATGGCCAGGCCGCGGAAGACCTCTACCCAGGGGAACCGGTCCACCCCTCTATTCTCCCTGAGGAGGGTAAGAGAGGGGTTAAGGGCCAAGGCCCTGGGCCCGTAGCTCCTCCCACAGGGCCCGGCGGTGGGGGTAGAGCCCCTTCAGGGCCTCCAAGAAGGCGGCCACCCGCCCCGGGTCCAGGGCCTTGGCCCGGGAGAGGAGCCTGGCCGCCTCCCGGTACCGCCCCCTGCCCCGGGCCTCTATCAGGTCCCGGGCCGCTTCCAGGTAGAGGTGGGCCGCCTCCTCGGGAAGCCGCCCCTCCAGGGCCTCGGCCAAAGCGGGGTAGGCCTCCCGGGGAGCCCCCTCGAGGAGGCGGTCCAAGGCCCGCCAGTCCTCCTCCAGGAGGTGGATTTTGGCCAGGAGGGCGGGGTCTTTCACCAGGCGCAGGAGTTCCCGCCGCTTCTCCGGAAAGGCCCGGCCCAGGAGGGCCTTGAGGGCGGCGTAGTCCTCGAGGCCAGGCCGCAGGGCGAAGCGGAGGGCGAGGTCCTCGGGCCTGCCCCTTCGCCGCGCCAGGAGGTCCACCAGGGGGAAGAGCCTGGGGTCCTTGCCGAACCACGCCAGGGCCTCCTCGGCGTAGCGGAGGGCCTCCTCTTCACGGCCCAGGGCCAGGAGGCGCTCCACAAAGGCCAGGTAGTCCTCGGGGCCCTCCAGGCGCTCCCGCATGAGGCTTAAGGCCTCCTCCTCCCGGCCCAGGGCGAGAAGAAGCCTTTCCTTTAGGGCCCGCTTGAGGCCCGTGGGGTCCTCCCCAAAGAGGTGGGGAAGAAGCCCCTCCGGGTCCCTCTTCCCCAGCTCCAGGAGGGCCTCCTCCAGGGCGGGGGAAGGGGCCTTCAGGTAAAGGCGGAGGAGGGGCAGAGGGTCCTGGGAGACCTCCAGGTACCGCCCCACCCCGGCCCGGAGGTAGGGCTCGGGGTCAAAGGGGGCCTCGAGGAGGGCCTCCAGAAAGGCCAGGACCTCCTTCGCCCCCACCTTAGGAAGCCTCACGAGAAGGGCCTTGGCCTCCTCCTCCCCTCCCCCCAGGAGGAAGGCCTGGCGCAGGGCCCGCACCCCCTCCAGGAAGCTTTTTTCCGGCAGAAGAATCTCTCCCAGCAACAGGGCCACCTCCGGCACCTGGGCCAGGGCCTTGAGGAGGGCCTTGGCCTCCTCGGGGGGAAGGCGGTCCAGGCTCATGAGGAGGTCCTCCTTGGGCTGGGCCTCGAGGTGGGCGTAAAGAAGAGCCGCCGCGTGCTTGCAGGGGAAGCCGGGGTAGGGGCAGGTGCACCACCCGAGAAGGCCCGGCCCCACCTCCACCCGGTAGGCCTCGGGCTCCGAGCCCTGGACCTCGCCCAGAAGCTTTTCCCCCACCCGGAAGACCCGGCGCACCCGGCCCTCCTTGGCGTAGGCCAGCCCCCGGCGCAGGACCTCCTTGGGGAAGAAGGGGGCGAAGTCCTCTTCCCTTTCTGGAGGGAAAGACCCCACGGCCTCAGTTTGCTATACTGGGCTTGGCGCTATCAAATGACCCTGACCGCCACCTTGAGGGAAGCGGACCTGAAGCGCCCCCTGCCCAAGGGCTACGTGCAGTGCCGGGCCTGCGCCCACTACTGCGCCATCCCCGAGGGCCAAGCGGGCAAGTGCGGCGTGCGCCGCAACCTGGGGGGGAGGCTCTACCTGGTCACCTACGGCAAGGCGGCCGCGGTGCACCTGGACCCGGTGGAGAAGAAGCCCCTCTACCACTTCCACCCCGGGGAGGGGATTCTCTCCGTGGGCACCGTGGGGTGCAACCTCTTCTGCGCCTTCTGCCAGAACTGGCAGATCTCCCAGTTCCGGGAGTTTTCCGTGAGCCCGGAGGGCCATCTGGACCGGCCCATCGGCGAGGACTGGCCCCCGGAAAGGATCGTGGCGGAGGCCGAGGCCCTGGGGGTGAGGCTTCTCGCCTACACCTACAACGAGCCCGCCGTCTGGATTGAGTACGCCCACGACACCGCCAGCCTGGCCAAGGCCCGGGGCATGAAGAACGTCTTCGTGACCAGCGGGTTTGAAACCCGGGAGGCCTGGGACTACATCCGCCCCTACCTGGACGCGGCCAACGTGGACCTCAAGGGCTTCACCGAGAGGTTCTACCGGGAGGTCTGCGGGGCCCGGCTGAAGCCCGTCCTGGAGAGCCTGGAGCACCTGGTGGCCTCCGGGGTCTGGGTGGAGGTCACCACCCTCCTCCTGGAGGGCCACAACGACTCGGAGGCGGAGATCCGGGCCATGGCCCGCTTCCTCAAGGGCCTCTCCCCGGAGATCCCCTGGCACCTCACCGCCGCCCACCCCGACTACCGCATGCTGGACCTGAGGCCCACCCGGCACGCCACCCTGGCGCGGGCCCACGAGATCGCCAAGGAGGAAGGGCTCAAGTTCGTCTACGTGGGCAACGTCCTGGACGAGGCGAGGAGTTCCACCTACTGCCCGGACTGCGGCCGGCTCCTCCTCCGCAGGCGGGGGTTCCGGGTGGAGGCCCTCTGGAAAGAGCCCGGGGTCTGCCCGGGGTGCGGGAGGAGGATCCCCGGGGTATGGGCCTGGTGAGGAAGGAGAGCGCAGCGGGGTACTTCTACCCCAAAGAGGAGGAGGCCCTGAGGCGGGAGGTGGAAAGCCTCCTGAAGGCCGCCAAGACCCCTCCCCTGCCCCAGGTGCGCGGGGTCCTCTCCCCGCACGCGGGTTACGTTTACTCGGGGAGGGTGGCGGCGGAAAGCTTCCGGGCCCTCTCCGCCTGGCGGGGCCGGGCGGGG
>OGCH01000845.1_pt1 | contig 13699 bp, 5 predicted proteins | sample 1570111 | NCBI WGS metagenome assembly OGCH01 (sample SAMN03436243, study PRJEB24508) | hot springs metagenome | biome: Desert Springs; feature: Hot Springs; material: Water | place: USA: Great Boiling Spring, Nevada | collected 2008-12-01 | depth 0 m m | reverse complement strand
TTCGGCGAAAAACTGCTTGTCCTCCAGCTTCACCTTCTCCCAGGGCGGGTTCCCCAGGACCACGTCAAACCCGCCCCTTTCCATCACCTCCGGGAACTCCAGCCACCAGTGGAAGAAGCGGTGCCGGGCCTTGGCCGCCTCAAGGGCCGCCAGGGTGGCGGGGGGCAGGTAAGCGGAGTTCTGCAACTGCTCCAGAGAGGCCCGCCCCGCCTGCTGGGCCAGCCAGTTGAGCCCCTCGGCGTCGGGCAGGCGCATGCCGTTCCCCGGGCGGAGGAAGAAAGCGGCGGTCCAGTAGTCCGCCAGGAGTTCCCACTTCCGCACGGGCTCGCTGTCCCGCCAGGCCTGGTAGGCCTTTCTTTTGACCTCCACGTCCCGGGCGTCCTTCTCCTCGTAGTCCAGGGGCGGGGGAGGGGGAGGGGCGTCCAGGCCCAGGGGGGTTTTCCCCGGCTTTTTGGTGAAGTGGAGCGCCTTGAGGACCTCGCCAGGCACCCCTTCCCGCTTGTAGGCCTCCTTGGGGATGCCCTTCTCCAGGAAGTCCCGGGGAGCCCCCACCAGGGAGTTGCCGCACTTCAGGTGGTGGTCCAGGAAGGAGAGGGGGCGGCCCTTGGCGGCGGCGGCGATCCAGACGGAAAGCTTGGCCAGCTCCACGGCCATGGGGTTCAGGTCCACCCCGTAGAGGCACCGGGAGGCCACCTCGTGCCGGGCGGCGGAAAGGGCTTCCGGGGCGTCCGGGCTTTCCTTGCTCACGCCCCGCACCTCCAGAAGCTTTTCCGCCAGATACTCCAGGGCAGAGATGAGAAAGGCCCCCGAGCCCATGGCCGGGTCCACCACCCTGAGAGAAAGCAGGGCCTCTTCCCGCCGCTTGGGGTCCTCCCCCGCTTCCTGGAGCCGGGCTTCCACCACGGGGACCAGGGCCTCGCGGATGACCAGCTGGACCAACTCCCTGGGGGTGTAGTAGCTCCCGGAAGCCTTCCGCTCCAGGAGGTGGCTTTCCAAGAGGTAGCGCCCCTCCACCAGACGGGGCGAGAGGGACAGGATGCCCTCGTAGACGTGGCCGATCTCCTCCACCTCCAGGTCGCGGTAGTTGATGCGCTCAAGGGCCCCTTCCCGCACCACGTGGGTCAGGTGGCGGACGGCCAGGAGGAGGTGGGCGTTGCTGGGGCGGGGAAGGTGGGGGTTTTCCGCCCGCTCCCCGGGGTCCAGCACCCCCCCGGTGAGGATGGGGAGGGCTTCGGGGGCGAAGAGCTCCCCGTTCAAGGAGGGAACCCCCAGGGCCTCGTCCCCCCGGTAGGCCAGCTGGAAGGTGAGCAGGAGCTTCTCCCAGAGGTCATACCGCCTCTCGTCCCCGTAGGTGGGGCCTTGGGCGGCCCGGTCCCGCAGGCGGGAAACGCTGTACTCCTTCTCGTACACCCAGGCAAGCTCCCCCTGGTGGGGAATGAGGTTGCGGCTTTCGGCGTAAAGGAGGAAGAGGAGGCGGTAAACGAGCCTCAGGAGCTCCCCGTGGTAGGCCTTCAGCCTCTCCTCGTCCTTAAGCTCTTCCCGAAGGCTTTCCGTGAGGAAAGCGTTGCCCAGGACCTCGAGGGCCTCCACCACCCCCTTCCTGAGGGCTTCCCGGGCCCGGGTGCCGGTTTCCCGGGCCTCCTGGTAGTAGCGGTCCAGGGGGGTTCGGCCGTCCTTACCCTTTCGGAAACGGGAAGGGGAGAGGAGGAGAAAGAGGATCTGGAACTCCTTGAAGGCGGCGGGCCTGGGAGCCTCAAAGAGCTCCACCAGGTTGAAGGCCACGTACCCGGGCAGGGAAACGTGGTAGTACTTGCGAAGAAGCCGCACCTCCCAGGGGGCGGCCAGGATGCCCCAGTCCTGGGAGGGGTGGAGGTTCAGGTAGGCCTGGAGGAGGGCCTGGGGGCTCTTTTCCCGCCGCCCTGGCCTTTGGTCCAGCTCCTGGGCCACCAGGTGCAGGGGCGGGGCCTCCTCTCCCTCAAACCCCCGGTGGCTGATGGGAAAGCCCTGGTCCCCCACCTGAAGGTGCCCCCGGTTGTAGAGGGGGTTCCACCCCAGGGCCCGGAAGAAGGGGAGGAGCCAGGCCTCCCGGGCCCGGGAGGTGTCCGTGAGGGCGAAGAGGGGCCGGAGCCGCTCGTAGAGGCTGAAGAGGGCGTAAAAGCGCTCCTCCAACTGCTCCCGGCTCAGCCCCAGTTCCTTGAGCCTCTGGGGCTGGCCCAGGCTTTCCAGAAACTCCTCGGTGAGGAGGCCGCCGGAAACGCGGATGGCGTAGAAGTTCATAGGGCTCACCTTATCCGGCCTTGGGCCTGAGGACCCCAAGACCAAAGCCCCTGGGGCGGGCACTCTCGGATGAAGGGGAATGCGCGCGGCCAGGGGCGTTATCTAGAGTCAGCATAACTTATCCACCTGCCCTTGTCAAGGGCGCCCTCCGGGGGCCAGAAGGGTGATGGCCAGAAGTTCCTGGCCCACCAGCTCAAGCGCATCCAGTTCCTGGAAGGCCTCGGGGAGGGTGCCGTAGGCCCGGGCCAGGTCCCGCTTCAGGGCTTGGCGCTCCGCCCTTAGCCGCTCCAGGGCCTCCTCCGCCCGCTGGCGGCCCAGGGCCTCGAGGGGGAGGTTCAGGGCCTCCTGGGCCAGGAGGCGGGCCTGTTCCCGGCTCAGGGGCGGGGCCTCCTTGCGCCTTTGCTGCCAGAGGGCCTCGGCCTCTTCGCCGTCCAGGCGCTTCCCGTCAAGAAGCCTTACCCCCACCCGGAGGAGGGATTCCAGCACCTCCTTTCCCCCCAGGAAGCGGGCCCGGTAGTGGAGGAAGGCCACAGGGGGGGTGCCTAGGGGAGCAGGGAAGACCAGGAGGGCGGTGCGGGCCCCGTCCAGGTCCCGGTAGGCCCGGAAGCGCAGGTGGGCCACCAGGTGCTCCACCAGGGGGTGGGCCAGGTCCAGGACCTCCACGCCCAGGGGGGCCTCGAGGTCAAAGCTGAAGGGGCCCAGGCTGTCCCCCAGGCCGGGGACCGCCTCCCCGGTTCCCCGCATGGCGGTGTAAGGGTCCTCCCCCTCCACCCTCCAGCCCAGGTACCGCAGGCCATCCAAAACGAAGTCCTTCAGGGTAGCGGGGCTTCCCGCCCGGGCCAGGGCCTCCTGCAGGCGGCGCTCCACGTCGGGCAGGGAAAACTCGCTGTGGCCGTAGAAGCCCTCGGATACAGCCTTCTTGGCGGCCTCCACCTCCACCTCCTCCTCTTCGCTGAAAAGCCCCGGCTGGAAGCGCCGCTCCTGCCGCCAGTCCTGAAGCCAGAGGGCCTCGAGGCGCTTCCTCAGGTACGCCTCGTCTCCGAAGAAGGCGGGCACTACCCCGAGTTCCTGCCGGATGCGCTCCGCCTTCTTGAGGAGGAGGCGGAAGACGGCCACGTCAAAGGAGCGCTCGTAGTAAAGGGTGCGGATCCGGACCATGGGCTCAGGCTGGCCGAAGCGGTCTATGCGGCCGTTCCTCTGCTCCAGGCGGTTGGGGTTCCAGGGGAGGTCGTAGTGGACCAGCTGCGCGGCGTGGTACTGGAGGTTAAGCCCCTCCGAGAAGACATCGGTGGCCACCAAAACGGCGGTGGGATGGCGAGCGAAGGCCAGAAGTTCCTCCTCCCTTTCCCTCTCGTTCATCTCCCCGTGCACCCCAAAGACGGGATGGGGGAGAGCGGCCCGCAGGCGCTCCACCAGGTACTCCAGGGTGTCCCGGTAGCGGGTGAAGACCAGGGTCCGCCCCCGGCCCAGGCGTAAAGGGTCCTGCAGGAGCTCCAGGAGGGCCTTGAGCTTGCTGTCCCCCTTCAGGGCCTTCACGTGGCGGAGGAGGACCTCGAGGTAGGCCTTCTCCGCCTGGATGCGCGCCTGGTCCGCCAGGGAGAGCTCCAGGGCCAGGTCCGCCTCCTCGGGGAGGAGGCGCTCGGGGGCGGTGTCAAAGAGGGCGGCCCCCTCCTCTCCCGTGGGTTTTTCCGTCCCCGCCAGGAGGCTTTCCAGAAGGTCCCTTCGCCGTTCCAAGCTCCTCTGCAGGGCTTTGGGGGAACTGGTGGCCCGGCGCATGAGGTGCATGGAGAGCCAGCGCCCCAACAGGGGCACCTTGGCGGGGTCCGGGTCAAAGACCTCCGCCTGGTAGCGGCGCACCGCCTCAAAGAGCTCCAGCTCCGCCTTGCTGGGTTCCACGGGCACCTCTTTGGCGTCCCGGGTGGGGAAAGGGCTTCGCTTCCCCTCCTTCTGGAACCACTCCTCCACGTCCCGCCGCCTCCTTTGCACCACGTGCTTCTTGGCCGCCTCCCGGTCCAAGGCTCCTCCCTTGAAAAGGCCCAGCCGGGCGGCGTCCAGGTGCTCCAGGAGGCTATAGAAGCTTTCCGTGTAGCCGTTGTGGGGGGTGGCGGTGAGGAGGAGGAGGTGAGGCACTCTCTGGGAAAGCTCCCGCACCAGGCGGTAGCGCTCCATCTGGCTTCCCCGCTCCGTGGGGGGTCGGGCCGCCATGTGGGCCTCGTCCACCAGGAGGAGGTCCCAGTTCTGCAGGAGGACCAGGTGGCGCACCCCGTCCTGCTTGGCGTAGTCCACGCTGGCGATGACCCGGTCAAAATGGGTCCAGGGGTTGGCCCCGGGGGGCAGGCTCCGGGCCAGGCGCTTCAGGTTAGGGCCGGAAAGGATCTCAAAATCCAGGTGGAAGAAGCGCCTCAGGGCCTCCTGCCACTGGCTGAGGAGGTGGGCGGGGGCCAGAACGAGGACCCGCCGGGCCCTGCCCCGCACCCAAAGCTCCTTGAGGATGAGCCCCGCCTCCACGGTCTTTCCCAGGCCCACGTCGTCGGCGATGAGGAGGCGCACCTTTGGCTGGCGCAGGGCCATGAGGAGAGGGACCAGCTGGTAGTTGGCGGGCACCACCCGGGAGCGCTGGAGGGCCAGGAAGGGGGCGTCGGCGTGAAGGGTGGAGAGCTCCAGGGCCCGCAAAAGGAGGTCGTGGAGCGCGGGGTCTCCGGGCTCCGCCGGGGGAAGGCCCAAGGAGGTGAGGCGGATGGCCTGGCCCTCGAGGGGAAGGTAGAAGAGGGCTTCCTCCTCCGTGTCCACCGCCCGGGCCAGGAGCAGGTCCCCCCGGCGGTGCTCCAGGCGGTAGTCCCGCCCCCGAGCCCGGAAGAGGGCTCCTGGCCTCAGAAAGTCGGCGACATCCATAGGGCAATCATATCCCCAGAAAAGCCCGGATTCGCTCCACGGGAGTGTCGGGTTCCACCTCTAGGCCTTCCCCCCCGCTTCCCATGGGGAAGAGGCGCTTAGTGCCCCAGCGGGCGAGGCTTTGGATCATCTCCCCGTGGGGGGTGGGAACGTCCTCCGGACCCTCGGTGGGCGGGGGAAGGCCAGCTTCCTGGAGAGCCCGAAAGAGGGGGATGTAGGCCTCGTCCAGAAGGGTGAAAACCTCCTCCCAGGTAATGCCCTCTTCCAAAGGCGCCAACCCCGGCTTCGGTGGGCAAGGGCCTCGAGGGGGAAACTCTTCCCGGTTGTAGTAGCTCATCTCGCAGTAGACCCGCTCCCTGAGCTCCAGGGCCAGCTCCGTTAGGGGTTTAACCCGGCCTTCTGGCCAATCCCGGTTGGGGTAGAGGAGCTTGAGAAGGGCGGAAACCCACTTCCGCACCGCGCGAACATCCCGTTGGGTAAGGCCTTGGGGAAGGTCCAGGTCCGGGTTAAAATCCAGGGGGCGGAGTTTCTTCAAAGCAACGCTCAGATAGTCCACCACGAGCCCTGGCCCTTGGTAGAGGAGATCGGGCGAGATCTTGGGGAACTCGTGGCCCGGAAGCAGGCCGTGGATGCGGTCCAAGAAGGCAGTGTCCCCTTTGAGCACCTGGGGAAGCACCCGGGTCAGGGGGGGCTCCGGCCGGTCGGTGTTGCCCAGGAAGACCAAGGAGGCCTCTGCCGTGAGCGATCGCCCGCCGCGGCTGAACTGGCCCGACTCCATGTAGTCCTTGAGGATGGAGAGGATGGACTGGTCCTCCCAGACGGTGTGGGCCACCTCGTCAAAGACCAGGACCTGGTAGGTGGGAATGAGCCCGGGCTTACGGGCGCGCAGGTCGTAGTAGAGCACGGCCGGGGAGACCTTTCCCCCAGAGATCACGTGGGCCTCGGGGGAGAGGTTGCGGAGGAGGTAGGTCTTCCCGGTCTGCCTGGGGCCAAGCTCCATAAGGTGAAGGTTGGGCTCCACTAGGGGAGCGAGGCGGGCCAGGTAGAGAAGCTTCTGCCTCGGGGTGAGGCCTTCCGGGTTCAGCCCCACGCTGGCGAGTAGGAAGTCGGTCCACTCCTCCTCGCTAAAGGCCGCCCTTCCCCGAAGAAAGGGGTCCAGGGAGACAAGACTTGCTTGGAAAGGGATAAACTGCCGAACCCTGACCCTTCCCGTCCCCGCCTCGTAGGAGAGCTCCAGGGTGCCCCAAAGGCCGTAGAGCACGCCCGGGTGGCGCTCGGGAAGGCTGGGGTCCACGTCTGCGGTGTACTCGCCTAGGCTCGGGAGCCGGGCCTGGTAGCTCGCCGTGGTCAGGTCCACCTTGACCTCGAGGCGGTCAATGAGCACGAGGCGCCCCTTGCGCAGGAGCTGGTCCTTAAGCCATTCCTGGTGCCCCGAGCCAACGTAGCGCTCCTCCAGGAGCCGGCGCACCTTCTCCACGGCCTCAGGACCGCCTCCCGCCTTAGCGAGGAGGTATTCCACCACAAAGCGGGGCACCCGGTGGAAGCGGGCCTCCTGCAAAAGCCGCTTCTCCACCACCTGTCCGGGGAAGGCCTGTAGGGCTTTTTCCACGAAACTCACGGCACCTCCTTACGCTAAAAGCTCGTCCAAAAGGGGGTTTTCCCGCCGCACGGCCTCCTCCTGGGAGGCCGGGGGAGGCTCTTGCCCTTCGGGGGGCTCCTTCGTGGCCTCCTGGGCGGGCCTCACGGTGTCCTCCAGCAGGTGGTCTGGGGCCAGGGGAAACACGAGGCGCAGGAGGACGCTTTCCCCGGGAAGCCAGTTCTCTTGGTCGTAGACCTCGCCCCAGCGCATTCCGGGGGTTTTGCCCAAGACGTAGGCGTACTGGCGGTGCTCCGGCCAGTGGCGCGCCAGGACGCGGGGAGCGGCGGCCGCCACCAGGGTGGACCAGAGCTCCTCTTGGGGTCTTGAAAGCTGGACGTCGCTGAGCTCGGCCGCAAGCCGCTCCGCTGTCTCCCAGAGGCGCCCCTCCAGGCCTTGGGGGTCGCCATCCCACAGGGCCTCGAGGGCCCCCTCCTTCACCAGGAGCCGGGCGGCTTCCTGGAGGCGGGGATGTCCGGGAAGGGTGGGCTTGGGGATCCGGACCACCAGGGGGTTTTCTTCAGGGGCCTGAGAAGTGGGAGCAAAGGCCTCGGCCAGAGCCTTGACTCTCAGGGCTCGCTCCCTCTCCCGCGAGAGGGCCTTGAGGTACTCGGTGAGGAGGGTGAAGCGGTGCAGAATCGCCTCGTAGTGGAGGTAGCGCCGGGTCCGCTTCTCCTCCTCGGCCCAGGCCTCGTGAAGGAGCTTCCACGCCCGGTCGCAGAGGGTTTTTCGGGTTTCCTCGGTCGGGAGGTCCGCCTGGGGCCTCGCCAGCCTGAGCCGGACCAGGATCCCCCGGAGCCGTCGCTCCCAAGAGGGCGCGGGCGGGGGTGGCCGGTCTTCCAGCTCGCTTTTCCAGCGCTTTTCGTTTTCCTGGAACCTGTGCGCCAGCTCGGCAAGCCTTGCCTCCGCCTCACGGGCCTCGGGGTCACCTCGGAGGAAGAAGGCGGCGTCGCCTTCTCCGATGGCCTGGTCCACGGGCTCCAGCTCTCGCTCCAGTGCCCGGGCCTCTTCCTCCAGGTCCTCGCGCTCCGGTCGGCCCCTGCGGCTCCGCAAGCGGCGAAGCCGGGCCCGCTTCTCGGCCACGCCCGCCGCCCGATCCAGGAGCTCTAGAAGCCCCTTCCGCTCCTCCTCGGCCGCCTTGGCCGCTGCTTCCAGGCGGGCGAGGGCTTCGGTAAGTGCGGGAAGCCCCACAAGGAGGGCCTGGCGTCCCAGGGCGTAGGGCGTGGGGGTATCCAGGGCAAAGAGGGCTTCCTCCCCGGCCTGGGCGGCCCGCAGGACCTCTTCCTTGAGGTACGCCTTCCAAGGGGACAGGTGGGCGTCCCACCCGGGGTGCTCCGTGCAGCTTTTGCGCTCTGGGGGCTTGGGGGGCGGGCCCGGGGCGAACCTCCGGGAAGGGGGCGGGGGAAGGGCTGGGGTGGGGCCGATGCGGACCCCTTTCACAGCCTCCCAGAGAAGGGGCACCAGGGCCCCTGGGCTTGGGCGCTCCAGCTCCAGCCTTGCGATGCCCAAGCCCACCCAGTCCAGGCCCTTTTCCGGCTGGAGAGGGGCCCTGGAGGCCACCAGCGCCTCCACAAAGTGCTGGACCCAGACCGAGAGATGCTCCTCGCGGGGCAGGTAGAGGCCGTTTCGGCCCCAGCGGGACACCGGCCAGACCCGGGTAGGAGGCTGGAAGCCGGGGTCAGGGGGAAGGGCCTTCAGGACCTCCAGCCCCTCAGGCCCCAAGAGGAAGAGGACCAGGTGGAGGCGGAGCTCCATCCCAGCCCATGGCCCGCGCTGGCTCTCCTCCCTTAGGGCATCCAGAAAGTCCAGGAGGCCTTCTCGCTCCGCCTCAGCCAGGACCACCAGGGTGAGCGCGGGGTCGGGCTCGAGGCCCTTGCGCTTGAGCCCTAGCTGCCGGCCCTGGGAAAGCAGGGCCACAAGCCCCCGCGCCACGTCTTTGGGCCCCACCACCTCCAGCGCCAAGGCCCTAGGCCCCAAGCGCTCCGCCCAAAGGGGCCTCGCCGCTCGCACCAGGGTTTCTGCGAGCCCGGGAAAGGCCACCAGGAGGGTAGGGTGGACCATGGCCTAAAGGAGCGCAGGGAAGTCGTCGTTCCCCGAGTCCGGCCTTAGGGCCTCCAGCCTTTCCTTCCAGGTGCGGAGGGCCTCTAGCTCCTTTTGGAACACCTCCTTGTCCTCCGGGTCAAAGCCTTCGTCCGCCAACTTGCTTTCGCGGTTTGCCATGGTCTCGGCGAGGCGGTCCCGGATCTCCCCGAGGCGCTGAGGATCCCGCCGGAGCTCGCTCTCCCTTTTTTTCACCTGGACCTCGAGTTCCTTGAAGGCGAAAAAGTCCTCTTTCAGGGCCCGGAAGGCCTTGGCTGGGCTAGCCCCCAGGAGATAGCGCCGCTCGGTGCCCTGCCTCCGGTCCACGAAGCCGTAACCATTTTCGTTGGTGAGAAGACCAAGGGCCCGGGCCTTGGTCCAGACCTCCATCACCTCTTCCTCCCCAGGCAGGGGGAAGAGGTCCTCGAGGGTCCCCTCAAAGTCGCGGTTGATGTGGAAGCTCCGGTCAGGGGACAGCTTCTCGTACTTCTCCCGGTAGATGTGGATGCCCCTCAAGGCGAAGGCAGGTATGGAGGCCTCAATCTTGTAGAGGAGGACCCGGTGGGGGTCTCCGGTGGAAACCCGCTGGAGACGCATTCGGTCGTGGAGGTTGGAGGCGAAGAGATTGAGGATCTCCTCCTCGCCCATGAAGGGGTCCTTGCGGTCGGTAGCGTCGGCCACGCCGAGGATGTGGACCTTTTCCCTATAGCCCAGACCGGGATTGGACACCCAGGCGTCCTCGTAATCCCAAGCGGGGTCGGAGATCCGGTCCAGCTCCCTCAAGGTACGCTCCACCGCTTCCCAGAGCTCCCGGTCCGCCTCTTTTCTTTGGAGGCATTGTCTGACCCACTGGGCCAAGGAGGTGGTGGACTCCTGAAGCGCGAGGGCCTGCTCCAGGGTTTCCTTGGGGGTCCGGAGGAGGGCCTCGAGGTCCCACCGGACCTGCGCGGCCTCAGCCTCCACCCGGCCCTGGGCTTCCACGTAAGCCGGGGGCAGGGTAAGGGTGAAGGGTTCCACGTCCCGGGAAGAACCCACCTTTTGGGCATCTTCGGTTTCAAGACGCACTTTGTAATCGCGCACCTGCCGAATGACACCCTGAATCTCCTCAAGCAAGCCCTCTAGGGTCTTTACCCACCTTGCGGCGATGGCCGCCCGGGCCTCGATGGTGCCGAGTTCTTTCGCCTTTCGGCCCAAAGAGGCGACCTCTCGCTTGGTGAGAACAGGGCCTTCTTCACCCCGCCCAAAGAAGCCTCGCCTCAGGGGGGCGTTAACTCTCCTTTCCGTCCCCTCAAGCAGTTCTTGCCAATCTTGTTCCTCTCGCTGAGCCTCTTGCGAGAGCTGGCCATGAAGTTCCCTCGCGGACCGCAAGAGGGTGTGTAAACCCGCCTCTAGCCCCTCGAGGCCCGTTCCCTGATGCGCGAGGGCCTCCGCCGCCTCCCGGAGGACGAGGTCCCGGACTCTAACGGACTCCTCGTACTTTCTGAGAAGCGTTTCCCGAAGGTTACGCCGTGAAGATTCCAAGCCTTCTCGGAGACCCTGCCAAACCTCCCTATCCTTTTCCCGGGAGGGGCTGGAGGAAAGCTGCCACGTGGAAGCTTCCTCAGGCATCTTTAGGGTTTCCACCTCGCGCAGCTTGGCCTCCAGGGCCGAAATGGGCCAAGGGTAGCCCGGGCCGAGAAGGGCCTCCAGCGCCTTGATTTGCCCTTCCCGCCTCGCTTCACGAATAAGGCCCTCGGGTGCGAACCGGAGCTCGGCGGCCCCAAAGCTGGCGTAGTGGGCCGTTTTGCCATAGTACTTGCCCTTCTGCTCGTTCAGCTGGTGAACGATGTTGTCAAAGGTATCGGCCTGCTCCTTACCCAGGGGGCCAGCAAGGAGGTAGAGGCCAAGGCCCAAGAGCTCCATGAGGTCCTCCACCTCGGTGAAGGTTTTGCCCGCCCGGTTTTCCCGGTTGACCAGGAAGACCATGTCAAAGGGCTTTTTGCGGACCTCTATCTCCCTCCCCCCAAAGCGGTAGCGGAAGGTGCCCTGGAGGCTCATGAAGTGGTCCAGCTCCTTGAGTGCGGCGTAGGCGTTGGCCTCCACGTTTTGCGTGCCCGGGCGGTTCACGTAGATGTCGGGGAGGAGGAAGTAGCCGAAGAGCTGGTCCTCGTCCTTCATCAGTTGGCGAAGGATAAAGGCTACGTCCAGGAAGATGCCCGACCCCGTTCCCCCAGCCAAAGACCCCACTAGGGCCACAGTGAGGTGTGGCGTGTAAGGTTCATAGATGTGCCTGCGCTCGCCACCTGGCCGCTCGTCCTTATAGTCGCGGGCCAGGGCAAGGAGGTCCCGGAGATTCTCGTACACGGTGGTGGCATTGGCAAAGAGGGCCAGGCGGCCTAGGGCCCGGATCTGGCCTGCGCCGGAAAGGATGTTGGCCTTGAGGTCCGCCTTAGGGGGAAACCACTCCCGGATCTCATCGTGCACCTGGGGGAGAAGGCTCGCCCCCCGGGCCTCAATGTGCAGGATTTCGCTTGCCCGCAAGCGCACAGGTACGGGCTTCTCCATCCCGGGTGCACGGGCGTGAAGGGTGTCGGTGTTGGCGCTGGTGGTGTCAATGAGCAGGTACTTGACGAGGGGCGGCTCCTCGCCGAAGGTTTCCAGAAACCTCTTTTTGGTGTGGAGAAGGGCTTTCTTGCCCGTTCCCCCGAGCCCTATGAGCACCGTGCGTTTGAGCTTCCGTGCCTTTTGATAGGGTGCGCTTTCCAACATGCTTCCTCCCTGCAACTATTTTTTCCTTCGCCGCCAGTTCCGGATGGTCAGGGTTCCCAGCTCCTTCTTGTCCGACGAGCGGAAGGTGATTTTTTCCTCCCACTCCAGGTGCTCTCCATCCTCCACCATCAAGCCCTCTTGCTCCACCTTCACGTTCCCCGGAGTGCGGTCCAAATAAGCCCGCCCCTTCCGGAAGCTGATTTGGACCCCCTCGAGGCGCTCCTCTTTGAAGAGCTTACCCACGTCCACAATCCCCTTGAGCGGCCCTTTTGATTCTTCGCAGTTCGGGGGTGCGGAGATAAACACCCCTTCCCCCCAGGGTTGTCTACTTTGCCACCACCACCAAAGAAGCCCGAGGAGAAGGAGAAATAAGAGAAGCCAAAGCCACCATAAGCGCATAAGCCAATCCCATAGGCCAAAGGGCTGGGTTACCTGGGGCAGGTTGGGTAGCGCCTGGACGGTGCTCCCCTGAGGCGCGTTTACCTGAAAGGCGGGTAAGACGGTGTTACCTGCTCCAAGGCCTGTGTTTTCCAAGGTGACTTTGAGCTCCTCCCCAGGAAGTAGGGAAACCGGGCCCTCTTGATCGTTTAGGGTAGCCTTGAGGCCTTTGGGAGCCTCTACCGCCACGCTTACAGGCTCCTTGGCCCAGGCGTTGCCCCGGAGCTTGTATACGAGCTCGGCCTGCTCGCCCGGGCGCAGGGAGAGGGTCTCAGGAACCTCTAAGGGCACCAAGGCGTATTCCCCAGGGGGATGGAAGGCCAGCTTTAGGGCGATTCCCTGGGGCCGGACCGCGGTGTTTGCGGGGCCTTGGAGGCAGAGCCAGGCGGCGTAGGTCCCCGGGGAAAGGCTTTCCCCATTCCGTAGGCGGAAGGTGAGGGTAGAGGTCCCGTTGCCGGGGATCTGGATGGGCTCCACCTCCAAGAGGGCTCCGGCCTGGTCCAGGGCAGGGGCCTGCACCTGGAGGCGGACCGCTTGGAGGGCTCCTCGGGCCTCGAGGCGGACGTCCCGCTCAACTTCCTTAGAGGTCCATAGGTTGCCGAGGTCCAGGGTGGAGGGCTTTGCGAGGACCTCGCTGAGAGTGGGCACCTGGTTGGGGGCCATTTCCAGGACCTGGGCGTTGGGCTGGCCCTGGAGGGCGCTTACCACCTCCTTGGGAGCGGGGATGCCCAGGCTGATATAGAAAAGCCAATCGTGGGGACCCCGGACTACCTTGTACTTCCGGGCCACGTCCTCCATGGTGAGGGGCGCGGGATCGTTGTCCTTCCCGTCCGTGAAAACGTAGATGCTCACCGCCTCGTTGGGTCGGCGGCTTCGCTCCACCTCCTGGAGGACCTTGAGAAGGGTCGCATAAAGATAGGTTTGGGAGCCCTTGGCCTCGAGGCCGTCCACATACCGAAGGAGGCCTTCTTTTTCCTCGGGGAGCGTAAAAGTGCGGGTTGGTCCGGGGCCAGCGTCAAAGGTTTGGAGTGTGACCCGGCTTTCTTGGGGAAGCCGCTCTATGAACCTCTTGAGCTCAGCCTTGACCTTGGGAAAGATGACCCGGCCTTTACCGTCTCCCAGCCCCATCATGGAGCCCGAGGTGTCCAGGACGAAAACGTAGTGAAACCGTTCTGGTAGAGCGCTGACTGGGGTGGCTCCGGTCTCCGTGCCAGGCTGGCAGCTCTGGACCATTGCCCTGGGAGCGATGAGGAGGAAAAGGAGGGCCCATAGGCGCAAAGAGGGTCCTAAGGGAATGAACTTCATGGTGTCAGACTCACCTCCTCCGACCAGTTTAGGAGATAATGAAGAAAGGCGTAGCCAACTTTGAACCTCCTCCCCCTGAGCGCACCCAAAGGATCCCTCACATGTCGGTAACCCCTCCGGGACTAAAGATGCGAGGAACCCTAAGTGCTGGCAGTTTTTCACGCCTCTGGAGGCGAGGTTAAAGCGCGCCCGAAAGGATCGGGTTCTCCCGCCCCTGAGAAGCCTAGGCCCCATCCCCACCACCGCATGGGCCAGCCCTTGGGGGCCATCTTCCAAATCCGCAGCTCTCTTCCTAGGCTGGCCTCCACCTTAAGGGGAACCAGG
>OGCH01000837.1_pt1 | contig 13797 bp, 12 predicted proteins | sample 1570111 | NCBI WGS metagenome assembly OGCH01 (sample SAMN03436243, study PRJEB24508) | hot springs metagenome | biome: Desert Springs; feature: Hot Springs; material: Water | place: USA: Great Boiling Spring, Nevada | collected 2008-12-01 | depth 0 m m | reverse complement strand
TGGGCGACGGTGTCTTGCGAGTGAATGCGATAGCCAATCTAAATGCCAAGGGAACCTCCTTCCAACTGAGCGCGCTCGCCCGCCATATTCGGCTGGAGCAGATACCGGCACTGCGCGACCAAAAATTAGGCGGGGCAGTGAGTGTGCAGCTGCTGAGCGAAGGCACTCTTGAAAAACCACGCCTGACCGCTAACCTGCTTAGCGACGCGCTCCGCTATGACGGCACGCCGCTGGGTACACTCCGCGCCCGCCTGCACTATCAGAACCAGAAGGTGCAGATACCCGCCGCCATCCTGCAAGGTGCTATCGGCTCGGTACAATGGGCAGGTGCGGTCGAGTTCGGGAAGGCGTCCGCACCGAAGCTCGATATCGATTTCAGCGTGGACGAGTTAGACCTGAACCGTCTGGCAGGCTTGCTCGGCTATAATAGCGGGGATAAAGACGCCAATGCCGAGAAGCCACTTCGGCTGGACGGGATTGCTTACCTTCGGGGCAAGCTCACCGGCACACCAAGCCGCCCAGAGATTCGGGCGCAGACCGCCGTGTTCGACGGGCGTATAGGCGACATCGGCATGGAGCTATTGGCAGCACGGGTAATTGTCCATAAGGAGCGAATTCTGCTGCCTGAGATTCTCGTCTATCGGCGCAGCGCTGTGGCATATGCCAGCGGTGAGATTGAGATGCCCACCAACAACGGCACGCAACCGCTCCGTTTCAACGCGCAAGGGCAGCTCACCGATTTCGACCTCGCAGCCCTCACCGAGTGGAGCGAATCGCCCGTGAAGCTCGCTGGATTGGCGAATCTCACCTTTGCCGCGAAGGGCACGCCAGAACAGTTCGAAATCACAGGTGAGCTAACAAGCGGCAAGGTGCAGCTGGACAAGCTGATTGCCGATAGCGCCACGGCGCAGTTCCATCTGACCCGCCGCGAGCGCGAAACGGTGCTGCAGTTCGAACCTGTACAGGCGCGGCTGCGCGAGGGCATCGCCGAAGGGCAGGTGCAGCTAACGCTACAAGACGAGGGCACCTACTTGCAAGCCGCGTGGAGTGCCGATTCGGTGCCGCTCTCCCTACTGGCGCCCTATCTGCCCGAGAGCTACCGCCTGAATGGTACCTTGAGTACTCAAGGCTGGCTGCAAGGCTACCCTAACGCGCTTCGCGTCGAATCGAGCTGGCAACTGGCGCACCTGAATCTGAACGGAGTAGCGCTGGGCAATGCAACAGGTAGCCTGAACCTGGTTCCCCCTGAAGGCAGGGGGAACCTTACGGAGGGGGTTTTCCAAAATGGAACGCTCACCCTGCGGGCGACCCTGAACGCTCCAGAAGGTAAGTTGCATCTGGACACCCTACGCTACACGCTCGACACGGCGACGATAGAAGCAGAGGGCTTGCTGGAGGCAATCCCGGTCAGCTGGGTGCGTCAGCTCGCGTTGGCGCTGCCGCTGGAGCTGCCGCCCGACCTGCCAGAACGCATCGACACGCTGAATGGCACCCTCAACGCCCGCTGGCAACTCTCAGGCACTACCGAAAAGCCGCAACTCACCTTTGATGGACAAGCGACCCAGCTTGCGTGGAACGGGCAATCGCTGGGTGAGTTGCAAGCGCAGGGCAACTGGAGTCAGGAGCAGCTCGATTGGCAAATGCGCTGGCAGGCAGGCTCGACCCGTATGGGGGCGAAAGGCACGCTGCAAGGTGAAACCCTGAACGCCGAGATGGAGCTAAGCCAGTTCCCGCTGGAGTGGCTCCAGCTTTGGGAGCCGAGCCTGCCGCCTATCAAGGGCACGCTCGACCTCACGATGTTGGCATCGGGCAAGACCGAGCAGCCCCATCTCATCCTCAGCGCCACGCTGCAACACTTGGAGCTGCCCCTTTCGACTCCGTCGGACCTGTCAGACGGGTCGGATGCCACGCAGCCCGCCCTGTTTCCCATCGATCAGCTGCTGTTCAGCCGCATCGATGTGCAAGAAGGTGCCATCACCACCGAGGACGCCCTCATCCAGGTGCGTGATTATCGCGCTCGCCTTTCGGGACGGCTGCCGTTTAGGTGGTCCTCCCGCACCGTTCCACGCGACGAGCCACTCTCGGTTCGCCTCACCGTGAAAGAGCAGCCCCTACGCCTGCTGGAGCTGTTCCTGCCCATCGATGCCGAACGCACCACAGGCGCCCTAAACGCCCAACTGGACATCGAGGGCACACTGAACGAACTGAAGCCGCGCGGGAAGCTGCAGATTGCCCAAGGGAGCCTCGCCCTCGAATCGCTCAGCACCTACCTGCAGGAGCTGGGCTTGCAAGTGGAGTTTGACGGTCAACAGGCGCGTATCGTGCAGGCAGAGGCGCGCTCGTCCGCCGGTGGGCAGCTGAGCCTAACGGGCGAGATCGATGTGGCACGCGAGGAGCCAACCCTAACGCTCAGCGGTAGACTCAAGCGGTTCACTCTCAACGAGCCGCGCTTGCCGATGGGGGGCAGCGTGCGCGGGCATCTTGACGGCGAGTTTAGCCTACAGGGCACGCTGAAAAAGCCCCAATTGGCGGCTCGCCTGAAAGTATTGGAGGGTTTCTTGAGCCTGCCCGCCGAGACGCAGATGGCGCAAGAGAACTTTGCGCTTCCCGCCAACCCTGAACTGAATGTGCAGATACAGGTCGTGCCCGGCTTTATCCTGCGCAACCCGAATCTGGATGCTCGCATGGAGGGCACACTCCAGATAAGCGGCACGCTGCGTGAACCGCGAGCAAGTGGCACCTTCAGCCTTCAAGGTGGCGCTCTAAACCTGCCCACCGCCCGCCTGCGTCTGCAACCCGAAAGCCTTATCCTGCTCACCTATCCCCACACAACCCCCACCGGCGAGACCATCGCCCGCCTCGAACTGGATGTACGTGCCACCACACGCGTGGTGGCCATCGATTACACAGGGGAACCGCAGCGTTATCAGGTGGAGCTGGATATTCGGGGTCCGCTGGATGACCCGCAGCGGTTCCAGATGGTAGCGCGTTCCGACCCGCCCGGACTGTCCGAACAGCGCATCCTGAGTTTGCTGGGGCGCGGCGGCGCGTTGGAGGCGCTTGTACGAGGCGATGACCCTGTGCAGATACTCCGCCAGCAACTGAGCGAGGTGGTTGCAGGACAGGTAATGCCCGCGCTCCTCTCCCCCTTGGAGACAGGCATCGCCGAGGCGCTGGGGCTGGAACAGTTCGCCCTTGACTTGGACTACACAGGCAACACGCCCGCCCAAATCTATCTGGTCAAGGAGCTATTCGATGGGTTCGGCATCAGCTACCGACGCAGCCTTGCCATCACGAACCCACCCTATGAGGTGCGCCTGTTCTACCGACTGCCCTTCCGCTATCGCTTCCTGCAACGGCTCAAAATCGGCGTGGGCTTCGACAACGCCCAACGCCAGTTTCTGTTTATCGAGGGCAGCTTCCTGTTTCGCTGAGGTATACTTTTTAGCACTATGGGAGGACAAACCATGCGACGATGGATGCTGGGCATTGCATTGTGCAACGGGCTATCGGTTCTAACGGGACTGGCACAGGAGACCAGCCCCTCGGCACCTGCATTCCAGTATAAGTTTCGCGCCGATCAACAGGAACGCTATCAGGTGATCGTTGAGATGAACGGCAACCTACCCATACCTGGTGCGGTTGGCGCAGCAGGCACTATCAAGATGAGCATGGGTATCTTGATGAAGGTCACCAAAGTGGAGGAGCAGCAGGCGACCGTCCAGACTGGGTTGGAGGAGTTCAGCGCCGAGTTCAACGGTTCACCCTTCCCCGTGAGTCTTGAAATGGCGAAATCGGTTGTTCCCGATAGCACGGCGACTGTTACGGTGCGTGGCAAGTTGAGCGGCTTGCAAGGTGGAGGCGGCTTGATGGGCGCGCCCCTGCCTGGTTTTGACCCCCGCAACTTGGCGACCCTGCTTTTCCCCGTCGAACTGCCCGAAGGCGCCCTCACCAAAGGCAGCTCTTGGCAGTTCACTCGCACTTTTGGCGAGGGCAGCAGTGCCCTGCGTGTGCCCATTACCGCACGCTACGAGGGCATCGAAGAGATAGAGGGTGTCCCGCTCATCAAAATCACCCAGAGTTTCGACCTGCCCATCGAGCTGTATCAAGATGCCTTCTATCAACCTGTGAGCGACAAGGAGCAGGCAGCCCGTATCACGCGCGGCGAGATGAAAGGCAATGGTACTATCTATCTGCATCCTGAGGACGGCGTGGTGCAAAAATTGACACTCAGCGCATCGCTCAACCAGACTAGCGAGCCGATCAAAAAGGACGGCTCTGAGATCAAAGACTACGAGCGCGAAAGCACCCAGCTGTCGCTCACCCTCAACGCCACTCGCAAACCCGCTACCTCACCATCCACCGTCTCCACCGAAAATAAGGGGAATTGAAGGTCGCTTGTTGTTCTTGTACGGGCGAGGTTCTCTCGCCCGTACTATGTGCTGGGTAGGTTCATGCCTGCCTTGGATGGACTTCAGGGGGTGCGGAAACCGCACCCCCATCACCACAGGGCTTGCTGGCATCAGCAGCCCTGCCCGAAGTTGAACAGCACAATCAGCAGGTCGGCATCGTCCACTATGCCATCGCGGTTCACATCCTCCGGTAGACCTGTACCCGACTGCCCAAAGGCGAACAGCACGCGCAGCAGGTCGGCATCATCCACGCAGCCGTTGCCGTCCACATCGCCCGCAGGTCCCGTCGGGCACGGATCGATCTCCACATATTGCACGCCGGGCGCACTCACCTGGAAGCTAAAGGGGAACGAGTCGAACGGTGGGTCTGGGCAGCGCACCCACGCCACATTCGGGAACTGCTGGCTGGTGTCCCCTATATTCAGAGCGGGCAGTGTCTGGTTTGACATGTAGGTTCCGTGGCAGGGGTCACTCAAGTCGGCACCGCCTGTCAGCACCACCAGAATACGAATTCTACCGCCCGAATAATTTAAAGCACTCAGCGGGATGGCGACCTCCATGCCGGTGGTGGCGGTGGAGGGGTCGCCGAGGTTGTTCGGGTCGCTGGTGATGCCCGCGAGATTCGAGTTGTCCAGCGCGGCGCGCACGCCTGCCGTGTTATCGCCACCACTGAGAGTGCCGTCGCCCGTGTTGGTGGGTGCTGCGCCCAGATAGGTGGACACATTGTTCACCAGGTCGTGCAGGTCGACATAGATGTTGTCGTTGCCCTGCCCGTCGTCGTAGCGGTTCACACCGAGTGCCCAGTCGGGCTTATGGTCGAACACTACGCCACTCATGCCCTGCACCGAGCAGTTGATGCAGCCGGTGGTGAGGGTAAAGGTGTGGTCGGGGTTGCGGCCGGTGTCGATGTAGAAATGGAAGGCGTTGCCGTTGCCTTCGAGGTTGCCCGTGACGCCGATGTAGAGCACGCCGCCTTCGCAGCGCACAAAGAGCTGATCCAGCTCGGAGCCCCAGGCTTGATTGGGGTCAACACGGTCGCCGTAGCCGGTGTAGTTGGTCTGGGATGCAAGCGGGGTACCGAACTCAGACGGAATGTTGCGTCCATCGATTGTCGGCTGCGCCAGTGCAACAGCGCAGACCAGCGCCAAACCCAATAGTTCCGTTAAGCGTCTCATCGTCGATAGCCTCCTTTCCCCGCATGGCGCGGGTACTTCCATTATACCCCATCTCGGATGCCTCCCGATGGGGTTATGCGCTTTGCGTCTTTTGGCGATTGGCTCGTGCAGCGCGACTGCCCGAATAGAGACTCAGCAGAATGCCCCCCATCAGCAGCATGATGCCAAGCGGTAGCAGCGCTTGCTCCAGCCGTTCGAAGAGGGTCAACTCGCCACGCGCCCAGCGCAAGCCAGTGCGAATCTGGTCAGCGGTGTAGGTGGTGCCTTCGGCATAGTAGCGAATGCGCATATCGGGGGAGAGAAACACCACTACATTCGGATGGTCATACACCTGTGCATTCACATAGCGGAACCGAAAATCGAGGGCATCCAGCAGCTGGAACAGCTCCTGCTCCGTGCGGGCATAGACCGCCCGCCAGCCGACGCCATCCAGCTGATAGGTACGTTCAAACCGCCGAATGGCATCCCCTCGCTCTTTCGGGTGGAAGGTGATGGACAGCACCCAGAAATCTTTGCCCGGCGTGCCCGCTTGGGGCAGCACCTGCTGGAGGCTGCGCGTAGTGGCAATACAAGCAGAGGGGCAGCCTACATAAATAGGGCTGATGATGACGGGTTTGCCACGCAACTCATGCAGGCGAAACTCGTGTCCCGCCGCATCGACGAGGCGAATATTGGGCACGATGGTGTTCAAGGTACGCTCCTGATTGGGCGGGATGGCTTGCGCCATCAACCGCCCGTTCAGGTCTATCAGAAGCCATACAAGCGGGAGCAGCCACCTCATCGCTGCGCCTCGATCTGCAACTGTTTGAGGGGCACGGGGAACCGCTCATTATAGGCAGGCGACTCGGCTTTGACGCCGCGCACCGTCGCATCATACAGCGGTGCCCAATAGGAGAAGGCGATAAGCAGCACCATCGCGGCGACCCACGGACGGTAGTTGTGGAACAGTGCCACAGGCTCCTCGTGCAATGCCTCGCTCATGGGGAACTCCACCGCCGGCTCGCGCACAGAGCGAGCCAACAGCGTGGCGAAAAAGGAGAGCATATACAGCACAAAGCCAATTACGGCGATGATGCCCCCCAGCGCGGTGATGTGCATGGTCACCAACCAATCGGGGCGGTAAATCGACGACTGCGGATCGGTGTAGGAAAGCCCCATGTTGGTGCGGCGGGGAACACCTTGGAAGCCCGCGATGGACATGGCGATTTCGAACAGCAGGAAGCCCATCATCCATAGATAGGGCGCCCAGAGTGCAGCCCCTTTCAGCTGCACCTCCGTGCCCCGCAGCCGTGCCACCATGTAAAGGCTCATGCCGAGAAAGCTCAGCGTCACCAGTCCACCAACCGTTGTGTGGAAGTGCCCCGCAATAAACGAGGTGTTATGCACCACCAGATTGAGGTTATAGGAAGCGTTGATAATGCCTGTGATGCCGCCGAACAGGAACAGGATTAGCCCGTTAATGAAGTAGGCGAACAGCCAGCGGTCGCCCTCCCGACTGAAGTAGGGGAGCTTGGTCCACCAGCCGAACAACCCCTGCCCGCCCTGCTGCCGAGCGCCATGCTCCATCGAAGCCGCCACGGTGAACGCCGTGATGAAGCTCGGCAACGCCACCATAAAGGTCAGGAAGGCGTGCCACAGCTTCCAGCCAGAGGTCAGACCGCCCTCGGTATACTGGTGATGCAGCCCAACGGGCACCGAGAAGATGAGAAACAGCAGGAACGCCAGGCGCGCCGCCGCATCCGAATAGAGCTTACCACCCACCAACCGCGGCAGCATCGTGTAGAGCATAATGTAGGATGGCAGCAGCCAGAAGTAGACCAGCGGATGCCCGAAGAACCAGAACAGCGTGCGCGTCAGCAGCGGGTTCACGGTCTCGCGCCAACCCAGAGATAGGGGCAACATAAAGAAGAGGATGGCAATCGCCACGGGGATAATCATCACGAACCACAGGAAGAAGGTGACCATCGTGCCCATCACTGCCAAAGGCAGGCGCGCCGTGGGGTTCTCCCGCCGCCACGCCAACACGCTCGGCGTCCAGTCCAGGAAGAAGGGCAGCAGCGAACCGACCACCAGCAGCACCACGCCCACATAGAAGCTCCAGTGCGCCGTCAGCGGCATATAGAAGGTGTATAGCACCGTTGCCCTGCCCGTCAACATCGCAAACGCCGCCATCAGCGTGCCCACCACCATCAGCAGCCACGAGAGCCAGTGCACCGGTAGCCGTAGCGGGCGACCCAGCTGATGCAGCATTATTGCGTTGCTGAACCCCACGATGAAAAAGGTGGTGAACACGATGGCGTTAATGGTGCCATGCAGGGTCAGCCCTTGATAATACTCGATTCCCAAAATCCCGTCGGTGCGGAGAATTCCCGCGCGTGCCAGTACCTGAAATAGCCCCAGCAGCACACCCAGAATCAGCAGCACAAAGGGGAACACAATCTCGCTTAGCAGAATAAACCGTGTTGCACCCTGAACTCGCATAGCACACCTCCCTTACTCCACGATGAGCTTGCCCGCCATATTATGGTGGGCAACGCCGCAATACTCGTGGCAGATAATCTGATACTCTCCAGGACGGTCAAACTGCACCCGCCGATAGCTCACCGTGCCCGGGATTGCCATGAGATTCACCAGTGTGCGTTCGATGTGAACCCCATGCACCACATCGGGGCTTGTGACATAGATATCCACGGTGGAGCCAGCGGGGATGCGTATCTCAACGGGTTCGAAGTTCCACATACGGGCAAGCAGATTCAGCTGATAGCGCTTCTCGCCCAGCTGGATTAGTTCGCCCTTCTCGAAGGGCTGCGCCTCGGGCAGACAGGTCGGCACCTCGGCGCCCAGCCCTTTCGCCGCGTAGAGAATCAGCACGAAGAAGAACAGCAGCAGCGTCAGTGCAAGCCCGATTATCTGGCGCTCATATCGCTCCATCGTCGCTCACCTCCAGGCAATCACAAAGGCGTAGGAGAGAAGCCACACCAGCGCGTAGAACAGCACCATCGCCACCATGAATGCAATTGCTCCGACTGGCTTGAATTCCGATTCTTGCATCCTCGTCACCTCCATCGTAAAATTTGAATGCGCCAGAATAAATTCTGTCAGCGCACTTGCTCCAAACTTTGAATTCACCGATGGAAGGCGGGCTGCGCTCGCATTCCATCCGTTATATCCAGTTGTTCTGAACAGTCTACTCAGCCTGCTGAAGTATACCACATTCGTGACAGAAAAGTCAAGAGGTTGCTGAGGGTGTTCGAAAATTCCTCCTCCACCCACCAAATCCACACCACCCAACCTCCAACCCCAAAATATCCACCCCCCTCACACGCAAGTACTGCACCATATTCTACAACACCAACGAACACCACAAGTGTACATTTGACCCCACTGCACCCCAATTTTCGAACACCCTCTCCCTCACCTCCTTCGGAGATTGCGCAGTGGGCTATGTTGCTGGCGCGTCGAGATAGAGTTCTATCGCTTCCCGAATCTCGAATCTAGGGTTCTCGACGACATGGCAAATCGCCGATTTAAGTTTGAATCGGCTCAGCTGAGAGAGCGCTAGAATCGCACTCTAGAGGTCGGGGGTTCGAATCCCCTCCGCTCCACCAAATATACCCAAGTCCAAGGGTGCTGCTGGCATTCGCAGCGGCACGCGGCTTCCCCGCTCTCACGCTGCCCGCGTATGGCTAAAGGTACAATTACAATGCTTGCGCAAGCGCGAGAGGGCAAAGCGTTGCCCAATATGTACTTCTTCTTATCTCACACCCCCCTTTGCCCAGAGGGGGGATGTTTTTTGGTGGCAAAGGGGCATGGGGTTTTGACAAGGGCGTGGGAACCATGCCCTTACAAGTTCATAGGGTGCATATAGTGGGGGCGCTGTGCCACCAATAGGTGGAGCCGGCGAGGGGATTCGAACCCCTGACCTTCCGCTTACAAGGCGGCTGCTCTACCGCTGAGCGACGCTGACAAAGCAGCCCAATATGCAGCGTGTTCCATAACGCTACGCCACACCATACAGTGCCCACGCCGTTCACGCCTCCAAGTAGGCGGAAGGTCTTAATCCCGCACATGTCAGCCCCTTGCCTGTTCTCAGGGTCAGGCTCCCCGATTGGTGGGCATAGAGAAGCTCTCAGCAGGGGTTTAGAGGCACATGCGGTATACTCCTTATGCTTCGGCAGCCACCACCTGCTGAAGCCACGCCTGCCCGTGCCCACTACACGGGGCAGGCACTCCTATTTTACCACGCCCACACCCAACCTCCTGCCAACCCAGAGAATAAATTCTGGCTGGATTATGTTAACCTACAGGGGTATTTTTTCGCCCAGCACACAGCTTGTGGCTCTCACGCAAAAGGTATCCTCTTGAGCGAAATGCGACGACTGGAAGACACTCTCACCGACGATTGGGACGACATCACGCTCCAGCTCGATGTGCAACAGGCTCTTATGCAGCTCACCGACACCGAACGCCAACTGGTCTATGCCCGCCTTGAAGGCAGGATGAAATATGTCGCCCAAGAGCTGGGCATTCGCAACCCGCAGCGCGTCTGGCGTGCCATCCAGCAACGGCTCAAAGAAGCCCTCTCTGGCTACCCGTGAAAATCGTTGCCCACACAGCAACCGGATAGAGCTGCCAAGCCACCCGCGCAAGGGGGCGTTTCAGCTCCCAATCGGCTCGATACCTGCACATGCCTTCAACGCCTCCAGCCACCCGCGCTTTCCCACCAAGCCGTTTCAGTTCCGCCAGTAGGAGACGCGGCGGTCGGCACAGCACCAAGTCAGGAAAGCCCGCATCGCCTTGAAGCCCCTGCGCGTGAGGGCTGGCGTGCGAGGTCTATCACCGCGCGCTGGAACTCCCGTTCGCGTGGTCTCGTATCCATCGCTCCACCCGCTCCATCGCCCGCTTCGCTTGCCACGCCAGATGGCTATCCACCTCATCCTCGCCTATCTCATTCAGCCGTGCTATCGCCTCGCGCAGCACCCGAAACAAGGGCTGCAGCGGTTCAGGAACGGTTGGGGGCGATTCACGCTTCATAAGCTCACCTCCAGTTTCAGCTGCGGGTTCCAGCGCGCCAGCGACACCGCATATTGCCAACCATAACCCCGCTGCAGCTCAAACCGCCAATAATCAAAGCGGGTCGCTGCAAGGCGGTAGATGGCTCCTGTTTCGGTGTCCACCACCTCGATGGTGTCAAAGAAGGGGCGGTAGCCATCATAGAGGGTGGCGTCTATCGCAATCGCAGGTGGCTTGCGCAGGATGTGCTGGCTGCCACGAATGCGCTTGCGCAGCGTGCGGTTCTCTATCACGCCGTAGACCTTGCCGTCTTTGCCCTGCAGCACGATTCGGTCGTTCGGTAGAATCTTCATGGCGATTACCTCCATTTGCGGGGGCAGGGCGTGGGGTGGCACGCTCCTGCCCCTTGTGTGGCTTAGAGCAATCGCTCAGCCCCCTTGTCAGGCAGCAGGTCTTCTATGGCGTTGAACTCGCGCCCGTCGTCTTTGCGCTTTTTGACCACCACCGCAACAGCGGTCTTGCCGACGAGTGCCTCGAAGTCCACCGGCTCGCCTGCTTGTATCGGGCGTCCGAGCAGCGCACTTGCCCAGCGCATACACTTGCTCGCAAGGCTGGGCGACAGGCTGGAGTAAGCCACAAGGTTGCGCCCCTTCTCCAGCACACGAAAAGTCCAGCGCAGCTGCTCGCCGTATTGACCGCTGTCCAGTTCAATCGCGGTCAGCTCCACACGATATTCACCCGTTGGCAGGGGTTCCGTACCCTGTGCCGTAATGGTGATTGCCATAAGCTATCCCTCCAGAAACGAGAGTTGTTGCGACGGGGTGAAACCCGCGTCGCCATTGGTGCGTGTGGGTGCTGGCGCGACGGGTTCACCCGTCGCGTCCAATTCCTGAAGTAAACGGGTTGCGGTGGCGACAGCGGGCGTGCCCGCTATATCGGGTAAGGCGTTCAGCCAGCCGTCGCGTCCCGCCTGAATCGTGTAGCCATACTCTGGCAGCGTGAGGGAAGGGAAGCCACGCGCCTCAGCATATGCCAGCAGCACTCTCAGAGCCTCCAGCTCGTGCGGTTCCAATCCCAGCGGGTCATGGGGCATAGAGGCGCGCTGGAGCCAGTCGTCTATTGTGTCCCAAGCCAGCTCCACGCGGTCGTGGAACGAGGGGTAGAACTGGTCAAGCACCTGTTCGGCGCGCGCCAGCCATTCTGCGTCCGTTTCCGAACGCGGGTCATAAGGGATACATTCGGGCAAGGTGGGTGGCTCAGTCTGCGCCGTTTCAGGAAGTTGGCAACTTGGCAAGTCATTAAGGGATTGCCAAGTTGCCAAGTTGCCAACTTCCGTTGCTCGATAGACGAACGCACCCCCTCGTGCGCCTACGCGCTCGCGTTCTACCTGTCCGTCCTCATAAAGCCTCTGCAGCGCGTCCCGAATCGTGCGCTCAGGTATCTTCTCGCCACTCTCGCGAAGGTATTCCTCTATCTCATTTCGCGTCGCCTGCCCCAGCACCCGAATTGCCTGCAGCACCTTCTCGCGCGTGCTTTGGGCACGGGTTTCGGGTAGCACTTCCTCAGCCGTGCCCACTACGCGGTATTCGCTCGCGTCCTCTGATAGCTCCAGCACCAACGGCTCTGGAGAGAAAGTCCATAGCCGACCTGCTATCGGCGTCAGCACGCGCTGCCGTTTATGCTCCTTGACAGGCGCAAGCAGCAGTATCGCGTCCACTTCAGCCGTGAAGGCGTGCGAACCCGCTATATCGGTTATCTCGCCCTCACTGCTGAGGCTCTTTTTCGTGTGGTGAACCAGAATAATCGCGGTGCGGGGCAGCCACTGCTGCAAGTCCACGAAGGGTTCGAGCGCCGCGGCGACCGACGCGGCGTCATTCTCGTCTTGGGCAGGCAGAAACCGCCTGAGGGTGTCCACTATCACGATATCGGGAGCAGGCTCTAAGGCACGGATAGCTGCCACCCAGCGTTCAGGGTGTGCACGGGGCAGGGTGTTCAGCAGCAGAGCACCCAGTTCAGGGAACCGCTTGACCCGCTCGCGCCATAAGAGGTGTGAATCTTCCGAGAGGTAGACGATTCGCAATCCTTGCTGTACCCACTCGCGGCAGGCGTGGATTAGCAGGGTGGTCTTGCCTACTTTGGGGTGTGCGCCCAGCAGGGTGAGTGTGCCCCTCGCGAGAAGCCCGTCGACGCCCAGCAGCGGTACATACTCCAGTTCGCGTTCGGCATTGCGGGCAAGCAGCTCGCCGAGAGGCGCAAGCAGGGGGAGGTCGTCGTTTTTGGGTAAGTTGGCAACTTGGCAAGTTGGCAATTCCTTAAGCAGTTGCCAAGTTGCCAACTTCAAAGCCTCTTTGAACCGTTCAGGGTCTTCAATCCCGCGTACCTGCTTCCATAGCTCATTCGCGTCCTTGACCCCTTCGGGCAGCTGCAACACATAGACGCGCTCCCGCAGGTGGTCAGGACAGGTTTCGGCGAGTTTCTGCACCAGCGTTTCCCCCGCGCCGTCGGCGTCGGCAATCAGCACGATTCGCTGGAACGCCTTCACCTCGTCCCACCACTCTTTACGCCATATGCTGGCACTTGGTATCCCCAGCGCAGGCAGGTCGGCATGCCACAAAGTCCAAGTGTCGCTGACACCCTCGCAGAGATAGAGGGGGTCGGCGTCGCTCCACTCGCTCAGTCGCCACAGCCCATAGAGAATCAGGGTATCACCTGTGCGCCACTTGAAGCGGTTTTCGCCTTCCAGCGTGAGGCGATATTGAATGGCGCGCGGCTCCCCCTCGCGCGTGAGGTGGGGGATTTCCAGACCGCCGTTGGGGGCTTCGGGCGCGTGTCCCGCAGGAATATCGTGCGCATGCCACGCGCGAAGTTTCTCGGTGTCCAGCTGCTTGGCGTTGGCGAGTTCCGCAAGGCTCACAGGTCGGTATCCAGTGCGCCGATTGCGAGGCGCAATCGGGCGTGCCAGCCTCTCTAATGCTTCACGCACAGCGTCCTGTGAGCAGCCTGCGAAGCAGTGCCACAGCAGCGTGCCATTCTCTTCACGCAAAGAGAGGCTCGGCTCTGAATCGTCGTGAGCAGGGCAGCACGCCATATAGCTGCCGTCAGGGAGCCTGCGCACCTTGCGCAAGTGGGGTAAGATTAAGTCGAGGGTTCGGCGTTGTTGGGGGTGGCGGGGTCTCATGCCTCGCTCACCTCCTTCT
>OGCH01000836.1_pt1 | contig 13817 bp, 13 predicted proteins | sample 1570111 | NCBI WGS metagenome assembly OGCH01 (sample SAMN03436243, study PRJEB24508) | hot springs metagenome | biome: Desert Springs; feature: Hot Springs; material: Water | place: USA: Great Boiling Spring, Nevada | collected 2008-12-01 | depth 0 m m | reverse complement strand
ACATAAACTAATGCGTCGTATATTACAGTTCCTCCACCGCCCCTAAGATTAGGGGCAAGCTTGTTTATTACTTCTCTTGGAGAGGTAGCCTTGATAGGCTTATACACAGTTGCATCCCATGGTATAACATGTACTGCCGATAGCTTTGCTATTGCATATATCTCAGATAGGAACTGCTCAAGCATGTACTTGTCGATGCTACCGCTTGTATCAAGCATAATGTATACATCTGGTATTGTGTACCTTGCATGCCCTGGCAGTGAATCATGCTTCCTTGATGGCTTCTTGTATGTTGATATCAATGTTCTTCCATATCCGTATCTAACTGCTTCCCTTAACAGGATATTCCAGCTGATCTTCGGCTCAAGGATTCTATTGACGGTAAGTTGTAGATAGCCAGGCACCTTTCCAGCAGTCTTCTGCATCATGTAAGACTTTATTAAAGCATCCTTCCAGAGATCTTCCATCCTTGCCTTCTCATTTAGACTTAACTTGGCGTTTAACTTCGACTCATCACCGTATATTTCGGTATCACCTTCCTGTAATACTTCATCTCTGCCAGCACTAGCAGTATCTGACGATGTATCAGTTGTTGAAGATGAACCATTACCTTGATTTGTACTGTCCTGAGTCTGCATTGGGAGATCTTGTAGGAATACATCTATGTCGATATCTGCGTCATCTGGCAGCAATGAGTATATCTCTTCAGCACTCATCTTCTGTGAGAATCCGTTAAGGAATTGAAAGGTTATTGATGTCGCTGTATCCATGATTCCACCTTAACATAGTGAGAATCCGTTAAGGAATTGAAAGGTATACTGCGCCCAGATTTGCTTCAATAACTGCTGTTGTGAGAATCCGTTAAGGAATTGAAAGTTACAAAGCCACCTACACCATTCAGGAAATCCTTCAAGTGAGAATCCGTTAAGGAATTGAAAGCTTAGCTGTTTTGCTATCCTATAAACCGCACCGATATTAGCCTCCGTGAGAATCCGTTAAGGAATTGAAAGAACTAACAGTATCAGAATGCTTCATTTATCTTCCTTCTTAAGAAGTATAATACTGCTAACGCTATCACAGACCATGCTATGAACAAGAAGAATAGACTGTAAGTATCGTATGCTGGTTGTGTCGTAACTTCTAATGCTGGATAGGAAGCATAACCAACAGCATCCCATTCATTCCTTACCCATAATGATACCGAACCTTTACCTACATTTATTGTACAACCAACATTACAACTAGTAATGAATATACCATACTCTTGACTGTTAATCTCAACCCTATCTACTCTGAACCATGTTGGTGATTCTATTACAACCTGTGTACCATAACGCTTAACATATCTATCAGTCCATACTGACGCTCCTAGAAAGATATCCTTTTGATACACTGAATACTGCTGGTATGCTGGTGTCTGATATATGTTAGTGATCTCATAACTACTACCAGCATATGGTTGTACTGTTACTTTAATATCCATTGGTGTTAGTGCTTGTAATGCGTAGTGTATAGGTATCTGAAGTAAGTTATTAACGTTGAATGTCCTTTTAGCTGATTCTGGTAGGTAAAGCATAAAGAATCTATCCATAGTAGATATGTGATTGGTATTATAACCTTCAATTACTTTAGGTTTATATGTATTGTTAGCATCTTCACTACAAAGTATAAGTTCAGTCATATCTGGGTCTGGTGTATTACCATTCTTTAAAGCAATATCATAATTGTACTTCATCCTAGCATAATCTAATAATGGATAGTAATCAGAACCTTCTCTAGGTATGAACTCAACCTTTATCTTATACACGTTTATTGGTACTAAGTTACCATTACTTTCAGTTACAGTCCTTAATGATAATACCCTGTTGAAGATTCTGGTAGGGAATGTATACTCGTATTCAACTACCTGCTTGTCCGTAAGAAGATCATCACCAGCTATAGTACCAGCTCTGGTGTATAATCTACCTTTTATGGTTAGGTCTGCTAGTTGATATTGCTGTAGATTTAAGATGTAATCATTAGGTTCTCTACTACTGTTAGTATATTTAATATCCAGTATGAAGTAGGTTGATTGCAATACTGCTAATTGCTGTAGATAACCGTTACTATCATTACTATATCTAACATTAGGATACATATCATCACAGTAAGTATCCCTTAACCTATACTCTATAGGTATGTTTAATGTTAATCTAGTAGTATTAGGATCAACTGTAGGTATGCTGTAACCTCTCCATGGTTGATAAGCATAACTATCTTCAGTATTGCTGTTGATGACAGCTCTCCTTAATGGATATATGTTACCATCTGTATCTCTAGAACCTAAGTATTTAACAGCTAATGATATCTGCTTATCAAATGACCATGGACTTATATCTGTTATTGATAGGAATGGATATACCAGAAGCTTAGGATCATAAGGTACTACTTTAGCAGTTGCTAGTATAACATTATAACCATTGTATCTATCATATCTGCTTTGGTCATATGGACCAGCACAGTTACCCCATGGTGAACCATAGCAGTAATTACTGTAATTCCAATATCTGTATATAGGGTAGACATAATCTACAGTAACCATAATGTTATTATCTCCATAAGGAGCATTCCTTCTGATTGAAATATCGGCGTCCAAGCATACATTACTGTTAATGTAGTTACCAGTAGGTTCATACCATAAATAGTAATAAGGATCACCATCTAGACCATATCTCTTTATCCACTTCTCTTGTAGAGATGGATATGAGAAGTAACTATAGCAATAATCTAACTGTAGACTAGATGGTATTGAGTAATTGTAAGCATCAGCAAAGTAGCAACTACCAGCATTCCTCCTTAACTCTAGTATAGCATTGTAGTTGAATCTATCTGACCTGTAGTAAGTACCATCCTCATTACCAGTAGGGAATCCATTAATAACAAAATAATTTTGAGTAACTCTACTGTAAGGATAGCATAATGCATCTTTGCTGTTACTGTTAGTACTTATATAACTCCAATCTGCTGAACAGCAACCAGAGAAACTGTACCAACCAGAGTACTCCAAGTAGGTATAGTATCTCCAATAGTAGGAATCAAACCACTCCTTTATCCACTGTCTATGCTCTCTATCAGTACCTCTAGAATTTCTATACGTATCTATTGTAGTCTCTTTACCATTGCTTATCCATTCTCTAGGATTACTATTGACTAAAGTCCATGTCTGCTCTGTATAGTAATAATCTCTATCGTAGTAACTATTGTTCTTATTATAAACCAACCTTTCATTAGTTACAGTATACCAATAACGGTATAGACCATTATCGTTATAGTAACTGCATTGCTGTCTATAATAGTAGGTACGTTCGTATCTGGTAGGTGTATCATTAACATTAACGATAGGACCTATCTCCCAACATTCTGGATGGTTAGGATCATGGGTTGCTTCAACATCTTCAACTGATATGGTTGCTACTACTGCTACAACAGTCATTATCATTATCATTACTATCAGTCTCACATTATATAATGATGAATAAAAACAAATATACTAGTTGGAGATGTGATAAATGTAACTTAACGCTAATAGCAAAGAATAAAATTAAACTAACAAGGTTAATTAAGGTACATTTAGAATATCATGATAATAATAAGGATGATAAGGATAAAGAGAGAAATAAATAAATAAAAGAGAGTTATTCGTCATCAGTTAGTCAACTAATTGACTGTGTATTAATTAATCTATCGTCTGCTTATTGCAGCCGCAATTAAGCAAGAGAGTAATATCTTTATTTTAATCCTATTATTATCAATGTAATTAATTACATTACATTGAAAAACCCTTAAGGTTCTCGCAATCTTAGCTGCTTGATTACGGATACTTATATAAATATTTCGTATATGGGATAGATATGGAAGATAGGAGATACAGTAGAGATAGGAGAGATGGTAGATGGATAATTGATAGATGGTAGATAGTTACAGCTAGCTAACTGACTTATTCATTCATTCACCAACTTACTTTAGTTCAAAGGAAAGATATGAAAGTCCTGCTTTTTTGCGGGGATACCCTTAACAGTACTTTAACAGTAACCATCTCCAATCTATTCTAGAATTTATATGAAATTCATAATCAAATCATAGTAAAGTTTATATATAACTGAAAAATTAGGAATAGCTTACGCTGGGGATCGTTCATCCAACGCAGTGTTGTTATCATTCTGCTTCTGTGCTTCTTTACTTAACCTTCTGATATAGTAGAAATGGTCATATTCTTCAGTTACTGGATAGTACATCTGCAGTAATCTGATGAAGTCCTGTATCCTTACTGCTGTTATTCCATTGACATCAAAACTACCATACTCTCTATTATGAATATAGCATACATGTTTTGAGAATGCATATGGTGATGTGTACCTTATGTTATCGTTGCAGATAGGACATCTGAGATAACCACCATCCTCTGGGTTGAATAAAGCAAATAGTATCTTATCCAGGGTCGCCCTATCGTTATCATTGTTGTTATTATTGTTATCAGTATTGGTGTTATCAGTGTTATTATTATTATCGCTATTATTATTGTTATCGTTATTGTTGTTATTGTTATTATTATTGTTATTAACGATACTATTATCGTCATTATTACTACCAGCATTGACAGTGTTGTTCATATTGTTGTTATTATCATCATCACTATCTATGTTCTTCTGATCAGTAGTAAAGGGTCTCAATCTATAACCTCTCAGTATTAAACTTCTATGCTTCTTTATATCATAATCGAATCTATCATCCGGTAACTTCAATCTCAATAACCTTCTTATTGTATCTCTGCTTGGTGGGTCCTTCTTTAAGATCTCTCTGTAGAATATTTCGATCTTATCTTCTATCTCGTTAACATACAATATATCATTATCTTTGTCTTTAGTATCTATAGCATACTCATCCAGATACCATTGTACACCATCTTGTTCATACCAGTATCGCTTGGTAGTATCCATTATCGCTTTACATCCTTTAACTACATTCTCAACATCTCTTGTCAGATGGACTTTAAGCATCTCCAGTAAGACCAGATATATCTCTTCAACATTCTCTAACAACTTCTCAAGCATGTACTTATCTACTTCTTCACCTTCAAACCTTCTATTGAATTCTATAACTATTAATCTATCTCTCATTGCTAGTGATTTGTCATTTATCTTAGGCATAGGGTTTGTAGTCATGAATAAAGTGAAGTTAGGTTCAATGTATGTTACTTTCCTATCGAATAGGTTTCTAACTGGTATGCTATCCCCTCCAGTAGTCTGCTTTATTATATTACTATCTAAATTACCCTGTTCCTTCAACTCGTTGGTAACAACTATCCTCTTATCTATCATATTCAAGTAGAATGGTCTTGGTGTCTCCTCTGCATTCTTTGGGTCTTTAACAAGTAAAGCATTAACAGGTATGTAACCAAAGATAGGTTCTAATGCATATTCTAATAGCTTTATTAATGTACTCTTACCATTATTACCAGACCCTTTAAGAATGTAGAAGAATCTCTTCTTTTTGTGTATGATTAGACAAGAACTGAATATTGTTAGCATAGCAAATGCAAGTTCTTCATCATCATTAGCGATATCAACCATGAATCTCCATAGTTTAGTAGACTTGATAAAATTGATATTAACATTACTGTAATCTGGGTTAAATTTACCTTTTATCCTTATTGGGAATACAAACTTTATAAAGTAATCTGGCGAGGGTTCTATTAACTTTAATATTGGTACTCCTTTATCTATCTTAGCGTAAACATAACAGTCTTCAAATGGTATAATATGACCGTATTCATCTTTATGTATATCATTATTCTTATTATAACTACAATGAACCCTTAATATATCTAGTACTTTCTTTAATCTACTGCGGTCAAATATATAAGACATGTAACAATCAAATATCTCTTGCAGTAATCTCAGCTGGCTTCTAACCTTTCTGAGTTCTTCATTCTCGTCATTACCATCTCCTTCATCATCTTCATTATCTTCTACATATACATCTTGCTGTAGCAGTTTACCTTCTTCTGTCTCTGCTTCTACTTTTGCTTCTAATTCTGGTTTCATCAGTTCTATCTCTTTCATCTTCAATTCGTAATACTTCAACATCGCTCTGTTTATGTATCCTACAGCATATTTATGTAATAACTGTAATAGTGTATCTTCATCATCAAATATCTTGTAATGGTTTCCTACAAAATAGTAGAAATTCTTATCGTTGAGATTATATTTGATGTGTCTTGTGAATACTGTATCCATATATATTGATTCAAAGAGTTTATCAACATAATGCAGATGTGTATTCTTACCTATAAGCGTATATAACTGTAAGGGTATCTTCTTGATCTCATAATCCATAACTTCCGTTATAGTATTTGCATTAAGAACTTTTGAATTGTGTTCTAATACATTTAGATTATCGCTAAAGAGTTTAAATAATAGACTTTCTTTCTCTTTCTTTTCCTTTCCCTTTCCCTTTTCCTTCTCTTTATCTACTTTTTCTTTCTTACCGTTACCATTAGGCTTGTAGTCAAAGTATTCATATATCTTCTTAGCAACATCCTTAGGTATTACTTCTTCTAGTTTGGTATTTATAGCTTCTCCATTTTCATATGCTTTATAGGAGTTCTTTACTACCTGTAATCTACTTGCTTTCTGTTCATCTCTGTAGAATGTGCATAAAGCATCAACCATCATCAATGCTACAGTCTTTGGTATCCTCTTCTTTGCTGTTATACCTGATAATCTGTATATTGTATCATTTCTGTTACCAGAATGGTAATGGTCTTGCAGTATCAAGCATAGATTAAATGCATCTAATGTTGCTCTTACAGCATTATGTATCTATTCCAATGTTAATGAGACCATCTCACCCTGTAGTTTACTGTATCCTTCACCAGCAAAGAAGGTTAAACAGTCTTTCACACGGAACTCTATTCTAACCTTGTTACCGTTGAGTATACCCTCTGCTACTTTGTTCTCAAGTATCTCTCTTATCTTGCTATGATCACCTTCAATCTCCAGGAATATATGAAAACCCTTCCTTGTCTCCTGGTATAGGGAGAGGGGTATGTTTGTTAGTACTAACTTCCTTACCTGTTCATCCTTGGTATCTATATCTAATGAGATGTAGTATCTGTTGTTTGGTTGCTTACCATTGACTAAAGCAAAGCATGGATTTGCATGTGTATCAACATGTTTAAGCAGTTCTTCTAATGGTATTCTATTATTTGAATCAAAATATGGTTTGATTTCACTTAGTACTGGTATCTTTGTCTCTTCTATCCTACCATCTTTTAGTTTTCTTCTTATGATAGTAGTTGGTATAATATTCCAACCTAGGTTATAGTATTTGATGATCTCTTGCTTCAGTTCATCTTTAAAAGTCATCATAATATAAAGAAAGAAAGAAAGAAGGAAATGAATGGATGAAAGATTGACCTTACCATATTCTATATCATTCTATATCATATTATACCATACAGTCAGATGGTATATATTTTGGTTGATCAGTCAGTTAGTTAGTCCAGATCAGTAAATCTGGTATAACTGCTAATGCTGACCATCAGTGTTCATAAATTGATGATTTTGCATATTTAGGACTAGTCTAAGAATATGCAAAAACTGTTGTTTATGAACACCAATGCGATATGGTGTGATGACCAGATATATGAACTAATGCATGAATGTACGTATGGTTAATTATATTATATATCGATGAAACCAATAGAGACTATATGGTTTGAGAATATAAGTGTCTTCTCAGAACCTGTACTATCTTTAGGACCTATAAGAGCAAGCATGAAGCAGTTACTATATACGTTATTAGCGTTAGCATTAGCGTTCAGCATGCTTAACTTTATGAAAGAACCATTATTAGCAGTACCATCAGCTGGTTTGTTACTGTTGTTTGCTTATGTTAAACCATATGGGATGAATTTTGAAGTATTATTAATTGATATGGTATCATTCTTCAAGCGTAAGAAGGAGATTGGTGAGGTAACAGATAAAGACAGAGAGGATATTAAGAAGGTTAAAGTCAAAGATAAGGATAAGATAGAGAAAGAGAAGGAGAAAGAGAAAGAAAGGGAGAAGATTGCTGTTAGTACTGATATTATTGATGCTGTTACTGTCAGTCCTACTACCACTATTATTACTGATACAACAACCACAAACACAGATGCAGATATTATTGTTCCTAATGTTGTTAACAGTAAGAGCAATCTCTTGCATTACATAGTACCTAAGCATAAGGACTTTGATCTTGAAGTAACTGATAATGAGTTGATAGTAGTAACGGGTAGCAGTACAATACATATACCCAGCAGTAGCAGTAAGGTAAGACTAATGTTAGAGATAGATAACAGGGAGATAGTAAGGATAGTAGTTAATGAGACTTAATTATTATCGTTATCACTATCCTTACTATCCATTATTTTATTTCTTTTCTTTACGAATATATAACTTCTTATAAATGCTGATATATGCAAAGTAGCAAAGAATATACAGAATACAGCGAATGTACTAGGTAGATCACTAAACATACTCATCGTTACACTTAATATTAACAGTAATATTACTTCTATAATAAACACTAGCAAGAAACCAACTAATAAAGTATTATACAACGCTTTACTGTATCTTACCAGATAGTTTAATTCATATCCTATTAGTCTTCTATTCTTGTAAGTGTATATAGCATCTGCAATAAATGCTGATAACCATATCGGTAATGCTAATTCTAAAGGTATCTGTACTATCACTGTTATAGTAACTACTATTAATGCTGTTATTACAGTCAGCAGGTTTGCTTTATAGAATCCTTTTGGTTTAGGTAGTTTATCACTTTCTTTATGAGAATTAGTATCAGCTTCAGTATCAGCAGGATTATCGTTAATATCAGTATGAGCAGATTCTTTCCTATCGCTATTAATGCTTTCTTTACTATTATCTTCTTCATTCACATTATATAATGATGGAATGGAGTTGTGATAGATGTGGTAGACCCATAGGAGATAGGGATAGTGTTATCACTAGGACTGGTCGTAAATTATGCTATTGGTGTGCAGATGTATATGAGAAGCATTATTGGAACTTTGAGTATTACGATGATGATAGAAGAAGGTATAACAAGGATAAGGATGCTGAAGAAGATAGATGGGCATTCTGATAAAATAAAATAAAATAAATAAGAAAGTAGGGTTAATTAGGGATGCTTGATGTATTATCTATGGTGTATTATCCATCTATCTAGAATTCTACTCGCTTCATCTTTGAACCGCATCTAGGACATTCTATTTTATCATGTATGTTATAACATACTAAGCATCTATACCTTACCTTTACATTTACCTTCTTTTGCTTTGGTTCATGGTGATAGTAATAATAGGTTACTCCGCTGTTATCATCATCTACTACCTTATTCATAACTTTGATATAAGTAAATAGTACAAACATGCTTAATATTGCACCTATAATTAAACCGAATAAGGATACTAGTGTGTAAGCAGTAAACATCCCTATTAGCATAAGTATTATTATCCTACCTACAGCATACTTATCTGTCATGTTAATTCTATAATATATAGTGTTGTTATTTGTTGTTATCTTAACAAATAAAATAAATAGGTTAAGGTATGCTTTTATTGCTGTTATTATTAACGTTGGTATTGATATTATGGTTGTTTATATAGTCTAATATCTTCGATGTTGCTTTGACTGAGAAAAGTACTAGGAATAAGCCCAGTATAAGACCTATAGTTGTACCAGTGTATAATAATATTATGTAATATGCGTATACTGTTGCTGTAGCAATTGTCATAAATACTGATAACAATATTATATCTTTATCTAGCATACTTCTTCTACTATATATAACAGCTTATAGCTTACAGCTTGAATACTGCAAATCCTCCTCCAGCTGCTACTGCAACTACACCCAAGTATCTTGCTAGTACGAATATCTGGCTTAATGCTCTGACAGTATCACATGGTAAACCAGTTGGTCCGTGTGTACTACCAGATGGACATGATGCTTGTGATGGTGGAGGTACAGGTATAACTATACCAGTCATGAACCTTATTATATCTGGTGCGAATATTATCAACAACCCTCCTAATGCTATTATTATAAGCATCCTTAACCATCTTGCTCTCTCTTCTTCCGTTACCTCTGATAGTATGAACGGAATGATTGGTTTCATCAATATATAATAATAAAATTAATGAACTAATGAATGCTAAACTAGCTGATTAACTGATTAACTGATTAACCTAGTTCTCTTACCTTCCTTATCTCTACTCCTAGGTTATCAACATTAGTGTCTACTTTGATAAAGACTACTATTGAATTATAACCAGTTGGGAATGGATCACTGAAGTAGCATCTGATAACATCATCAAGAACTACAGCATAGACTGCTGGTGTAGTATCAGACTTCTTTACTGCTAGAATTAATACGGTATCGTTAGTATGTATACTATCACATATCAGTATGCTAGATGCTGGACTCATAGGATATGGTTGATATTCAGTAGTAACAGTGTTAGCAGTATAATCATAGATATTGGTTGCTATATATACAGCATGATCTACAACGAATAGCTCTGGATGCTTCACTTCAACTGTTATCTGCTTAGGTATCCATCCTTTAACGAATGGATTTGGGGTATAGTCATATGGTATTGTAGCTAGTTCTTCATAATCTATGGTTGTTGGTGTGTTCAAGACGATTATAGTGATAAGGACACTAGCTACTATAGCGATATTAATCAGTATTGCTTTGTTATGGAGTATGTTCAGGTTCACCTATCATCACCTTCTATATATACGTTAACAACAAATTGTATACTTAGTAACGTGTATCTATTGATAGCTATACTCTCTTGTCTCTGTATCATCATATTGCTAGCGATATCTATGTTACTATTCTGGGTAGTAAGATTGAATGCAGTAGGATCATGCGTATAATATACAATTTCTGCTAGTAACGTAACATAATCATTCTCTTTCCTTAATTGATAATCTTCACTATGTATAGTTATGATAAAGGTTGCTATCAATCCCAGATAGTCTTTAAATTTTGTTATACTACTTTCTATAATGTAATTAAATTCTGTAATGATAGGTATGTAGGTATTGTATGTATGGTTAATCATATCTGCTTCTACAGTATATGCTATAGTAGTAGTAACAGTAGCAGTAAGTATAGTTAGTAGTATGATAAGTTTTAGGTTCATATTATTCTCACTTTCACAGTTACATTAGCGTATGCTGGTACATTAAGCTCTTCAGCAAGGTCATAAGCAAATATATACTCGTTATTAGTATTCCTTACTGTTATTGTCTTTATCTTCCATTCCTTACTAGAGTTGTTCTTTAGTATAGCATCAAGTTCTAGTATGTTATTAACGTTAGTGATCTTGTATGATAATGTTATAAAGTTGAACAAAGGTTGACCGTAGCTATCTAGTACTATTACATCCTTTAATATTGGATGCTGGTACTGTGTATTAGTAGAAGCATAAACCAGCGATTGCAATAGTTGAGATATGCCTAGTTCAGTTATGTTCTCCCCAGCTATGGTTATATACCATATCAGATAGGTCTTCTGGTATGGTTGCAGTGTTAAGTCTATTGGTAACAAGAATAAGTCTTTGTATTCTTCGCTTTTGACTATCATATTGGATATATGCAATTCAGTATCGTTATTGTTTACTAGCATGACTCTAATTGCTATTGCTAGGGTCTTAACGTCTATAAGAGAGTGATATTCCAGCATATCCGTTATATCTTCATAACCAGAATAGAAATGTATGGGTTTATACTGCTTTATGCTATCATGTTCAGTTGTAGTTAAAGCAGTTATAAGTATCTGCTTAGCATATTCAGTTGCTTCATTCTTCTTTACAATTGTATTATACTCATTAGTTATTACTACTTTGTTATTGAAAGCAAGGTTACTAACGTTAATAGTGTTATGTTTAGGTATTTCATAGTCAGACATCTCATTATTCTTGTAAGACGCTACTTCTATAATTACTAGAACAGCTATAATTGCTAGTAAGAAAGAACATGCTATAAGTAGTTCGAACCAGTATATCATCATTAGATAATTATAAAAAGGTTGATAGGTCTTGCTTACTTAAGACCTATCGTTTTATCGGATTAATAGGCTACAGCTCTATTGTAGTGTACTGCGGATTACTGTATTGTATTGTGATTTATAGCTTCACAGCAGAGAATACACCACCTATGACTGCTACTGCAACACCTAGGAATCTTAAGAAAAGGAATAGGTTCAGTGTAGCTCTAACAGTATTGATAGGTAGACCAGTAGTATCTTCAAGACCATCGTTGTTACCATCTGTAGGTGTTGTTGGTATGCTCAGACCAGTCATGAAACTTATGATATCTGGACTGAAGACGATTATGAGTCCAGCTAGACCTAGCACTACCAGCATTCTCATCCATCTGGCTCTCTCATCCTCTGTTACCTCTCCTAGCATCATTGGTAACAGAACTGTATTCTTACTGTTGTTATTGCTGTTGGTCATCAATATATAATAACATAAAAATACGTTATATTACTTTCAATCCCTTATGGGGATCTTACTTTTATTTATTCTATGATGGTCATAGAGAGTTATACTGATGATAATAATAATAAGGATAATGTTAATGACAATAGCAAGAGAGGACCTATACACTATAAACAGTTAGTGAACTACATACCAGATGAGATCATACAGTTGTTTCCTATACGCGGTGTTATTGTTGAATGTCATACATGTAAGCATAAATATTTAGATAAAGGTAAGAAAGACTATTTCAGTTACGATTATAGCATATGTCCTAACTGCAAAGCATTCAATCTGCTTATTAAGAAGGATAGTGATGGAAAGAAGCATAGTTTAAGTATGGAAAGAGTGTATACCAATACTGATTCTGCTATTCCTTTTCTTGTTAGGAAGGATATACCTGATGATATCAATGTTGAGATCACATTAACTTTTACCAGCAAGAAGGATGCTATCAGGTTCATAACATGGTTAGATGGTAAAGTCAATAGCAATGGTATAAAAGTATTTGTAACTACCCATTAATCATACAGTTATTATAACTCTCTTTATTTTATTTGTTCAATCAATAGTATTCAACCCTTTAAAATTTAAATTAAAAGGACATTTAGTTATGTGTCTGATAAAAGTTTTCAATTCCTTAACGGATTCTCACCTTATAAACGAAAGAACCTCAGAGAGCAAGGGCATTGTTACTTTCAATTCCTTAACGGATTCTCACAGATTGTAGAAGTGATAGAGATACTGAAAACTAAAACCTTTCAATTCCTTAACGGATTCTCACTTGCCCACCTGCTATATAGATACTATCATATCTATATACTTTCAATTCCTTAACGGATTCTCACAAAAAGGTGTATGTGATAAGGATCAAGTGAAATACACTTATCTTTCAATTCCTTAACGGATTCTCACTCGCTGTACTAGACGCAAATCTCGGCGCAGTATACAGGGCCTTTCAATTCCTTAACGGATTCTCACTGAAGCATAGTGTTTTATTCCCCAGCCTCGCTCTAATTACTTTCAGTTCCTTAACGGATTCTCACTGTAATTAATACTTATATCGATTTAATAAAAGTAATAAGCTTTCAATTCCTTAACGGATTCTCACCTGGCAAGAGTTTCACGATGCTCACATAGTGAAGAGCTTTCAATTCCTTAACGGATTCTCACTAGTGTATTGCGATGATATAGATGATATAGTGGATTATGACTTTCAAT